>NPID01001011.1_pt2 | contig 21964 bp, 22 predicted proteins | sample 8637491 | NCBI WGS metagenome assembly NPID01 (sample SAMN07420843, study PRJNA396082) | bioreactor metagenome | isolation source: sample BA6 brine-fed electro-methanogenic bioreactor BA | place: Japan: Kochi | collected 2016-06-14 | reverse complement strand
TTCTACAACCATCGGTACAAAGGTCACCGTCGGTCGTTCCTTGCTGATGCAATATTATATAGAATTATGTGTACTTTTGAAATCCAAAATGAAATTGTCCGATTTATAGGGGGCTAAACCATTGAGAACAGTAGGTAATAAAAAAAAGACTACGCTTTGCGCTATTCCACTTAGCTTTTCCAGATGATGATATGCTATTTAAATCGCGTTGCAATGTCATTTAAACAAAAATCTGCACTCATATAAACTTTCCTGCCTCGTTTCGATAACCGGTTTTGAAAATATTAGACTGTTTTTGGGAAATAGTTTTTCTGCCTATTGAAACTTCAGTTCAAATTCTCATTACATTGATTAGCAGTATCTTGAATGAAAAGGATGTCAGGGGGTACCAGGCGTTTGCAAAGCAATAAAAAAGGCTGCCTGATCAGGACAGCCTTTTGTACTATAAAACTATTGTAACTTAGTCAATCATCAGTTTTTTAGCCACAACATCGTTTCCGGCTTTTACTTTTACGAAGTAGATGCCAGCCTCAAAGCTGCTTACATCGAGTTTAACATTGTGCATACCAGCGTAATTCAGATTCATGCTGTTAGCATATACCACCTGACCCAGCATATTTACCAAACTCATTTCAACAAAAGTTGGTTTGTCAACATTAACAATTACATTGGCTGTTGTGGAAGCTGGATTAGGATTAATTTGCTCAAGACCAACAATATTAGCAGGAGCTTCATTGATACCAACCACGGTTGTTACTGGCAGGTGAACAATATTGTTATCCACTACACCATGATCTTCATAGCGTTGGTTAATACCAGGAGCATTATCAGTTTGATAAACAATATGTAACTGATCATAAATATCAGCAGCTACAGAAGGAAATACACACTCACTAAAAATGTGGAATACATCACCAGTAAGGTCAGTATATTCACTCCATGTTTGGCCATAATCTTCAGAGAAGCGCATCCAGATATGACGGTAGTTAAACTCTTCGGTTGCAAAACCTACTGTCAATCCGGCATAAAATGCGTAAAGAATTTTAGAATCATGATCAAAAGCCAACTGAGGCATTGAAGTTAATGAACCCTGATAGGTAGGTGTGCCAATGATGGTATCACCAGCTTCATTTTCTTGTACTTCAGCAATAAGGTATTGAGGATCTGTTACCAATGAAGGGTTCAGAATATCATTTCCAACAGAAGTACTATCCATTGGATCCATAGTTTCGTTCCAATAAAGTAGACCATTTGTAAATGGGTAATAACTAATACTTGCGTCACCAGAACCATCACCTGCAAGGATCATACGTCCTGAGGAAACATGTACTTGTCCCATATCATCAATAACAGCAGCATGATAAGCATCTGCACCACCATGATCAGGCATTACATAGGAGTTGTCAAAAAATGGATCTGGAGAAGCGTATGAAGTATATCTTTCCCAGGTATCACCATTATCTGTAGATTTCATTACTGCAACATCATACATAAATCCACCAACAACAAAAGCAAGAGTTTCACCTACTGGATCAGCCCATGCATATTCGTCTCCACCAAAACCAATAAACTCGTCCGCACTAATGCCATCAAGTATAACATTTTCCGGATCCCAGGTTTGGCCACCATCAAAAGAACGACTGTAAAGCAAGGCACCATCAAGCCCTTCATAAATACTTCCATCATTAGCTTCACCTGGAACAATGGCAATCACATGAATGATATCATTAAATTCACCAGAAGTAACCATACGTGGCCAAAGCAAATCCTCATGACCAACCGGGCCCTGAAGATAGAAATGACTCCATTCACCTTCTCCTTTAGTTTCACGATGACTAAAAATCAAACCATCAGTTCCTCCGGTATGGGCACAAACAATTTCTCCATTTTCGCCATAAGGCTGATACGAAGGCCACCCAACACGCACTGGCTCAATACGTTCAGTAGGTGCTGGCCCCCATTCAGAACCATCAAAATAATTATACCCAGTTCCACGTTCAGGGAAACTTGGCTCAGTAGTACCTCTTGTCCATGTAGCAGCAATAGTTCCATCAGCATAGGCATGGATTCTGCGCTGCATAGTTGAATTCGACTGTAAGTCGTAGCGTGTGCCTCCTATAACAATATCCGGCGCTTTGATATTAGAAACAAAAGGATTTGTTTCACCTTCAAAGGTCATTGGATACTCTGTGATTGCATTTTGTTTTTGAGCAACAACTTTGCTCAAACGTTCACTTTGTTTTTGTAAGGCACTCTGCGCCAACAGGCTACTACCCGCAATCAGCAAGGCACCCATCATAAGTAAAGCTTTCTTCATCTTGTTGAGTTTTTGATTAATAGATTTAAAATTGGGTTAATTGAAGAACAAATATAATATTATTTTAAGACGTACAAAAAAACCGCCCCTAAAAAGAGGCGGTTAGCATTAGTGCAATGCAATTTTTGACTATTGTACAATCATCTTGCGGGTTACTTTCTGCGCACCTGCTTCAACAGTGTAGAAATATACGCCTGTTGGCAATTCGTTTGCAGTAACTTTTGTACTAAAACTACCTGAATTTCTATATCCAAGATTGTTATATAAAACTTGTTGTCCAGTAATATTATAAACTGAAAGGATAACTTCACTGGCTTTCACTAGCGTAATATTTATTTCTGTTTCGTTAGTAAAAGGATTAGGATAATTTTGGCTTACAGAAGCCATTGATTGTTGATTTATCTCTGGATTACCTGTTATAGCATAGGTTTTAACAAAATCAGGGATATAATAGAATTGCACTGGTATTGATGGATTTTCCTCAGACAACTTCTGATAAACCCATGGAATTGTACATTGTACAGTATTATCACCCATATCTTCACTAAAAACATAGTAAGGCATGGTAGCCCAGTTTGAAGTCCACATAGCCGCTGAAAATTGAGTAACATTAATTACTTCCTCACCATGGGTTCCGTTTTCGCCCATATATGGGAAAAATTCACGGAAATAAATATCAGGACGAGAATTATCTTCAGCTTCTTCAATATCGCTATCCAACCACGAAAAAAATACAATTGAGCCATCCCAGGTTGTTGATATTTGTGGCCTATTATATTGGCTTATTTCTGAACCACCTCCAGCAAAAGTGGCATCAAACTGCAACAAATCACCCAATTTAAATGAATCCCATGTAGTACCACCATCTGGAGACCAAATATGAAACATTGCAATAAAACCACCCCCTGTAGCGATAGTACCTGCTTCAAGATCAGCAAGCATCACTGTGCCAGAGATATGAGGGTTGCCCCATGCATCAACCAGAAAATCCTGATTGTATCCAATATAATATGCAATCTCGTCTCTTGGTGGAACGGGTTCCGGATCGAAGTATGCAATAAGAGCTTCATCAGACAAATGCTCTTGAATTGCAGTTAATCCACCCTGTCCACCTAACTGAACTTCAATTGGATCCTCAGTCCAGGTTTCTCCTCCGTCTGTTGTTTTATAAAGTACAGGATGGTAAGAGGTAAATGGAAGTGTTTCTTCCAAATTTGTCAACAAAGAAATGTAACCTGTTTGTCCATCTGGTGCAAAAGCAATCTCGATATCATTAATACCATCCTCAGGATTAACAGGCACATCAATTTCCTGGAATGTATATTCCATTTCACCTGTATCATCATTATAAACACCTTTGCCAATTGTAATACTACCGAGATAAGTAGAGGCGGCACCATCCCACTCTGTCAATTCGTCAATGAAAAAGACTGTGCCTTGTTGGGTGATATGAAATGCATCTGGTAAAAACCAAAGTTGATCTCCATCTGATGCCCAGTTTGCCTGCCATTGTTGTGCTGGATTACCAAAAGGTGTAGCACCAATTGTTAACCCTCCCCATGATCCAGAAGTTCCCTGACTGCCATCAAGTGTAGGGGCAACATAGGTTTGGATTGCATTAGCTGGGTCTGTGTTACCTGCTGGATTAATAAAACCACCTTGTGGATAACGGGCAGGGCTGGCACCTGTTGCAGAAGCATCATACATGGTGATGTTTGTTTCCCATGTTGCACCACCATCTGTTGAAATATCATAACCTAAATGGCCTGATGAAGGTAATTCTTGTCTATGGGTAAAACTAATGGTGTTTAACCGGTTATCAGCCCAAACACTTGCAGTGCGGCTATCAACAAAAAAGCCAAAACCATTAGCTGATGTTCCAATTGTGATTGGACTTACAACATTCACATCATTTGGAATTACTACGTCAGGCAATTCAATAACAGCAGGATTGGTTCCTGACTTGTTTGATTGTTCGTTTACATCTGCGTATTTATCTGCTTTCGCAGATCTGATTTTAAGATCATTTGGCTGTTGAGCATAAAGGGAAGCTGCCAAAAATCCTAAGATCATAAATGAAAGTAAAAACTTTTTCATAAGATTTAGATTTTAGTTAACACTGAAAAAAAACTATTTTTCGCGACACAAATATAATAGTCTTTTCAAATTAGCGCAAAAAAAAAGCCAGAATAGTAAAAAACAAACAGCAATTTTATAACTTGTACACTGTTGGTAAAACTTGATAAAACAAAGAGATGTTAAACATAAAAAGAGAACAATCAAAAACAACCTCAGTGCAATTGATCAATAAAGCTAACGTAAAAAGGCAAATTACTGATATTCTCTTCTGTGATAACAAACGGATAATGTAACTTGCCCTCAAAAAAATAGAATAATACTATTGAATCAATATTCATACCTTCAAATGAAAGATCGGAATTATAAGTTGGATACTTATCAATACCTGTCTCGATGACCATATTTTGGAACTCTCTTCTATCTTGAAAATTAGTGATTACAACAAAACTATCTACACTAAAATCTTTGAATGATTTTAGAAACTTATTGACTTTTTCAATATTGCAACTAGAGCAACTAATCTCATTAAAGTAAAGAATCAAGCTCCCATCAATCACAACGTCTGAATAACTATAGCTTTCTCCGTTTAAATCAGTAAAATAAAAATCATTATCAATTTTATATCCTTGAAGATAATACTCTTCAAAATAAAAACTGCGGTCTAAAGCAAGGTGATCAATAGTAGTGTTAATCTCTGAATTAGCATTAATTACTGAATTAATGGTCTGCTGTTTAAGTGTATAATTAATAATAACTTGGTAAATATTTCCGGCAACCAAAACTATTATAATCAAGAGATAAAAATAATTGCTATTTTTCATAAAAGCTAAAATTTGAGCAACACCAAAACCTCATTATCAGATGAATTAGAAACAAAGGATTCAATAATTTCAACAGATCGGCTATCAAGTATACTTTCATCAAAACTTCGGTATCTATTCAAGGTACTTCTAGGTATACTAAATACAAACGTATTTGTGAATGGATCAACGCCAATACAGTTAAATTTTACTGAGCCGTAAATATCATTAATTAGACCATCCTTTAAGAATTTTAAAAAGGTACTATCACTTTTTCTCAGTAAATACTTTTCTTCATTGTTTTCGATATATTTCAAGTAAAATGCCCCTTTATTATAAAAGAAAAAGCTTAAGCGATGATTTCTTTTGCCCATACCTTTGCTATTAATATTGCTTGCAGTAGTGGAAACAACTGTTTCATTCGTAAAAGTAAAAACTTTGTAAGGCACTAAACGGTTCTCTGTAATTGCATAGATTGTGTCATTATTAAACTTCTGAAACAAAAATAAATCACCATCTGACAAAATCGAATTTCTCAAAACAACATGTCTACCATCATCTGGAAATACCTTCTCAGAATAGACTATGTTTTTCTTCAATGCACCATCAAGAGAATTAGAAACCGAGAAATCAAAATCATTGTAAATATGGGTCATAGCAAAAAAGTCTTCTTTATTAAGTTTCAATAATTCCACTACTCTGTTAGTTTGAAGATTAATTGCCTTAATAAAATTAATTTCTGCATTATTACTAAAATTACAAACTACAACTCTACCATCCTCGCCTAGGATATAAATCCTGTTTTCTGAATTATCAAGTGAAAAACTACGAATTGTTGAATAAAAATAGTTACTGTGTATTTCGTTAAAAGAATTTAGAAACCTACCATTCCTATTGTAAATAAATAAATCACTCGAATTTTCATATAGCACAAAAATAAAATCCTTCGAAAACGAAATCTTTTTAATTCGATAGCTTTCCGCATCAACATAGTCTTCAAGCATTATAAAAGTTACACTATCAATTACCTTTGACAATTTAACACTAGGAGTAATTGATATATCATCTAAATATATATGTTCGCTTTCATAAATCTTATTGCTTGAACTATAATTTTCAGATAAACATCCATGCAGAAAATAAAAAAGTAAAAAAAAGAGTATGATCTGAAATACTTTCTTTAAAAATCTTAGTAAAACCAACATACAAACAATAAATAAATTCTACTATAATGCAAGAAATCAGAATAAAAAAATGAGGCTACTGTTAAAACAGTAGCCTCCTAAAAAATAACCCTTATTGAGGATCATTTCCATCACATCCTATGGTTTGGAAATTACAAGGTAGTGATCCACCATACTCACAAACCCAATATGTACCTGTTCCATCTGGGCAGAGATGTTCAACATTACCTTTTGCTCGAACATCTTGACTGTTAGCACTCATAAATGGTAAGGTGTTCAGTGCAAAAACTCCTACAATGGCAATTACGCCAAAAACTACTTTACGCATAACGATTTGTTTTTAAAAAATGTCTACTCTGTTCTGTCAGCTTTTCGACTTACGCTGTTTTTATGTGTCAAATATATTATAATCTATAACGAAAAACAAAACTTATTGAATTTTTTTCTTAACTATTTAACAATAACTTTTATTCCTCAAACCAATTAGACTTTGATCTAGTCAAAGCCTAATAGTCTTTTCAAACCAGCGCAAAAAAAATGGCCGGCCCGAAAAAATTTTCGGGCTGACCGGTGTGTTAACTAAAAAAATCTTATGAACGGCTTATTGCACGATCATTTTGCGGGTTACCTTGCTGTTAGCGGCTTCCACGGTATAGAAATAAACGCCTGTTGGCAGTTCATCAGCACTGATTGTTGTAGTGAAGCTACCAGCATTTTTATATCCGAGATTTTCGGACAATACCTGTTGACCTGTGATATTGTAAACTGAAAGTTTTACTTCACTTGCTTTTACCAATGAAACTGTTATTTGTGTTTCCTTGCTAAAAGGATTAGGGAAGTTTTGGCTTACAGCAGCAACAGCTTCCATACTTAATTCAGTATTAGCCGTAATGGCGTAAGTTTTTACGAAATCAGGGATATAGTAGAACTGAACAGGGATATCAGGATTCTGTTCGCTGAGTTTTTGATACACCCAGGGAATGGTAGCCTGCACAGTGTTATCGCCCATGTCTTCGGTAAATACATAATAAGGCATGGTAGCCCAGTTGGCAGTCCACATGGCAGCAGAGAACTGGGTTACATTAATAACTTCCTCTCCATGCGTTCCGTTTTCACCTTGATTTGGGAAAAACTCACGAAAATAGATGTCGGGGCGTGTATTGTCTTCTGCTTCTTCAATATCGCTGTCGAGCCATGAGAAGAAAACAATCGAACCATCCCAGGTAGTAGAAATCTGAGGACGATTGTATTGGTTTACATCACCAAACACACCTTCGAACTGTAACAGAGTAGCAAGTTTGAATGCTTCCCAGGTTTCGCCTCCATCAGTTGACCAGATATGGAAGTTTGCAATAAAACCACCCCCAGTAGCGATAGTACCTTCATCAAGGTCAGCCAGCATCACAGTGCCAGAGATATGAGGATTGCCCCAAGCATCAACCAAAAAATCCTGATTGTATCCAATATAATAAGCAATCTCGTCTCTTGGTGGAACGGGTTCAGGATCAAAATAAGCAGCCAGGTACTCATCATCAAGGTGTTCCTGAATAGCAGTTAATCCGCCTTCGCCACCTAATTGTACTTCAATCGGATCCGACCATGTTTCGCCCCCATCAGTAGTCTTATAAAGCACCGGGTGATATGAGGTATAAGGAAGCGGGTCTTCCAGATTTGTAAGCAACGAGATATAACCATTCTGTCCATCAGGTGCAAAAGCAATTTCGATATCATTAATACCATCTTCAGAATTCACAGGAACATCAATAGATTGAAGTATGTATTCCATTTCACCATTGTCAGGATTGTACACACCTTTTGCAACAGTAATACTTCCAAGATAGGTAGATGCTGCACCATCCCATTCTGTTAACTCATCAACAAAGAAAACTGTACCTTCTTGCGTGATATGGAAGGCATCTGGAATAAACCATCTTTGGTCGTCATCTGTAGTCCAGCTATCTTGCCAATTCTGAGCAGGATTTCCAAATGGTGCTGCTCCTACAGCCACACCGCCCCATGAACCGGGAGTACCCTGACTGCCATCCAGCAGCGCTGCAACATAGGTTTGCACTGCGTTAGCAGGATCGGTATTGCCTTCAGGATTGATAAAACCACCCAAAGGATAACGTGCAGGGCTTGCGCCAGTAGCTGCAGCATCATACATAGTAATATTTGTCTCCCATGTTTCTCCTCCATCGGTAGATACATCATATCCCAAATGGCCTGATGTTGGTAGCTCTTGCCTATGTGTAAAACTAACGGTATTTAGTCTGTTATCAACCCAAACACTGGCAGTACGACCATCAACAAAAAAACCATACGCATTGGCAGCTGTTCCGATAGGTATTTGTGTAACGATATTAACATCATCAGGTGCTGTAACCTCTGGCAGGGCAACTGTTGTTGGGGTTGAGTTGATTTTGTTGCTTTGCTCGGTTAGCCCGGCAAAATCATCTGCTTTGGCAGATTTTATTTTCAGATCTTGTTTTGATTGTGCCTGCAGGCCCAAACCAAACAATCCGAAAATCGCTAGGGAAAGTAGTACTTTTCTCATGTTTATAGATTTAATTAATAGGAGAATAATTCTTTGCATACAAAGATATCACAGGGATTACGGGTAATAGAACAACTTTGGTGAACGGTACATACTATAAAGTTATCGGCAGGCTGTATGCCAATAAAATCAACGGTTAGGATTGGATTAAGCTTATTAGGAATCACCTAAGTAGTTGGAAAGCATCGTACTAAATTTTTTAGATTTGAAGTGCTAAAACTAACAAGGCTGTTGGTCCCGCTGAGCGGGGGCTGTTGGCGGTTGGCTGTTAGCTAGATGAGGTTTAAGCAGAACATTTAATTTTCAGTACAGACTATCCTCAAGACTCTTGCTCACACTCTTGCTTCTTCAATCTACTGGCTGAGGTTGGTTAGCAGTATGGTATAGATTGCAAATCCGCACCTGCAGCGCCAGCGGGAATACGCGAAGCGAATGATATTTAATATCTGACAGGGTTCATTGTTAAAACTTTCGACAGGGCTTCTTTGATTTCCTCACGAATGGTTAATGACACTCTTCCTATTTTCCTTATAAATCGCTCTTCTGCTATCGACCTGATATGGAAGCAATCAGCAGCCGATTCTATTGATAAGTAATTAAGCATATCGGTCCTTGGGTAAGCTAAGTGTGGGTTTCCGCTGAATTTCATTATCACCCGTTAACCAAAGCTAAAGATAACTAAATTTGTCAATAAACCACCAAAACCCCGCATGTAGCTTGCCCAATATTGGTAATTGCTGTTGATTTACTTAATTCGTAGATCATTTGGATTCTGTCTGCAATCCCAAACAGTATGAACAATTATCAATTCTGTTGTAACTTCATAAAAAAGAATAAATTCATTAACAATCAATCCACGAACAGACTCCAAATCTGTCTTTGTTCCAATTTCAGGTTGTTTAATAAGGAGAGATTATTCTTTTTTGAATTTCTTATATAGTTTTTTTGAATAAGTATCACTTTTATTTCTTTCAGTGTAAAAATCAAGTATCTCAAATAGTTTGATTTTAGCTCTGTGAGACCAGACTATCTTGCGCTTGACCATTTATCAAATTCTTTATCAAGTTCAACTTGGTCAATAAATAGTCCTTGTTCAATTTCTTCCATTGATTCATTTATTTCAAAACGTTGCTCACTTGTCAATGAAAGAATTTTAGATTCTGTTTTTGAATCAAGTATTGTATTCAGCGCTTTCAAGAAAGAAACATCATCAATTTCCGCAATTTTATGCATCAGCAATTTCTTTAATTCAATAGCACTCATAGCTTCAAAGTTTAATTAATGTAAAGATACAACTTTTCCAATAAACCGATTTCTATATCAAAGAGTTTTTCAATAATTATTCATTGTTATCCGGTATAATTCACACAAAAATGCTCAATCGTTGGAATAATGCCGTCCCTACGACAAAATATGGGTAGCCAGTGTTTACAAATTAAAGAAAAAGTCCCTAGGGACGACATTATCATTTTACCGGACTACAGTGATAAAAAATCAAATGAAATTAATGCTATACCCAAACTGCTTGATGCCCTATTGATAGTAGAGGTTCTTAAGAATAATTTCTCTATACAAGGTGTACGCAAATTCGTTTTAAGCCCAGTAATACCCAAGCCCAGACCCTAAAATAAGTAGTGATGATATAGCGAAAACATAGGGAAAACCTAGCCCAATCCCCTCCTTAGTATGCGATAGCATCACTTACACTTGTTTTTTAGAGCTTGCCACCTGTCCCGATGTAATTTCAGTCGGGAATGGCTCTTCAGGGTTGAAATACCTACTTACATCAAAACTGCTACAATTGCATTCATATCCTTTCCAATGCCGTTCAAGTCCACATCGAAGACGCTCGAGTCTTAGCATAAAAGGTTCGCGACTTTGCAGAAGATGTTTATGGGGAGTGTTCAAAAAAGTTTAGACTGCGCAACAATTTACCCTTCCCAAAAGCCTAATCTATTAAAAAAACTTAATTAACACATTATGTCTTTGTTACTCTTGCTTTTCCAAGATTTGGAAAATAAAAAAATATTAGCCTTTACTTTATAATTTGAAGCTAATCATTGTATAACAACTACTTAAACTAAAAACTCTATGGAAATTCGTAGGGCTTTGTTAATTAATTTCCAAAATATAGACTTTTTTTCCAAAAATGAAACATTATTGAAAAAGAAGAAATTATTAAATATTTGTAATTCTGATATTTAATATTTTGGCATATAATTTGTTAACATAATAACAACTTGTTTTGTTTGTTTTTCATAATTTGACCGCCCTCCCGGGCGGTTTTTTTATGCACCGTGATTTGAACCTGTAGCGATCAGGCTTGTTTAGTGTTTTATAAATATTTAAAGCATGCATCAACTACATACGACTACTCTGTTAAAAGCGCCTTTGGAAAAAGTGTGGGACTTTTTTAGTTCACCACAAAACTTAAAAAAAATCACGCCAGCAGCTATGGGTTTTCATATCATTATGGGGGGTAACACTAAAATGTATCCGGGTCAGATTATTGCCTATAAAGTAAAACCACTATTGGGCATCCCTACTTTGTGGGTTACTGAAATTACGCATGTAGAGCCAAATCGTTTTTTTGTTGACGAGCAAAGAATCGGCCCCTATAAAATGTGGCATCATGAGCATCATTTTGAGCAAGTGGAGGGTGGTATTAAAATGACTGACATTGTGAGTTACAGACTACCTTTTGGCATACTGGGCAAACTGGTCAATTGGCTGTTTGTAGGAAAAAAAGTAGCCGGAATTTTCAAATACCGGGAAAAGGTAATCGGTCAGTTTTTTGAAGTGGAATAGCGAAGATCTGAGGTCAGAGGTTGGATGTCAGAAACCCGATTTTAATTAAACTCCCATTTTAAAGTAGAAAAGCAGAGCATGCTGCTTACAAGCTAGTATTATCAACCCTTTGTAAGTTCCCGAAAGGCTTCTTCCATGCTGATACTTTTCTGCTGCAGGCTGGTGATATTGATATCATTATCCACCGACCACTGCATCAGATTTTTCCGGAGGTTTTCATTGTTTTTGTATTCAATCAACCAGTGAAAAGGGCTGATCTGGCGCAGGTTTCCAATTCCTTTTATTTTCTGAAGCATTTCAGCTTTTACAGCGGCCTCAAACTGCACCTCCAATACATTATTTTTCTGCTGTTGCTGTTTGATGTTATGCGTACTATCATCGGCCACAATCCGTCCTTTGTTAATAATGATAACCCTGTTGCAAATAGCTTCCACCTCCTGCATAATATGCGTAGAGAGGATGACTGTTTTTTCCTGGCCCAATGATTTGATCAAAGCCCTAATATCAACCAACTGATTAGGGTCGAGTCCACTGGTGGGTTCATCCAAAATCAACACTTCAGGATTATGCATCATGGCCTGTGCAAGTCCCACACGTTGCCGGTATCCTTTAGATAATTCTCCGATTTTTTTATCAACTTCGATTGTAAGTCCAGTCATACCAATCAGTTCATCGATACGTCCTGAAGCCTTTTTGCCAAGCTTATGTATGCCCGCAACAAAATAAAGGTATTCACGCACATACATATCCGCATAGAGCGGATTATGCTCAGGAAGATAACCAACCAGCTTACGTACGTCCATTGAATGGGCAATCACATCAAAGTCGTTTATGCTGGCTGACCCGTTGTTGGGCGGAATAAAACAACTCAAAATCTTCATAAGGGTTGATTTGCCTGCTCCGTTAGGACCCAAAAGCCCGACTACTTCACCCTTTTTAATTTCAAAACTTGCTTTGTCGAGGGCCAGCTGTTCACCATATTGTTTAGACAAATCTTTTACTACTACTGACATCTTGTGATTTTTTTACAAAAATAGACTTTCTGATCCAATCAAAACAGGCGATGCTTTTAAGCGCAATAAAAATAGCCTACAGATATTCTCCAGAATGATTGTGTCATTCCAGCAGAATCCTGTTACCTCTGAAGCATTAATGAAATTGCTCATCGCAGTTTTACTGTCAAGCCTGGCATAAGTTTCACCTGAACCAATTTCTGGCTTACAATAAGTGGCCAACAACGAAATATTACAATACTAATTAGTACTTTGGCTGCATTGGTCAATACCTTCGTAAACAGAAGTTTCTGTTGTAGCTTTAAAAGAAGCCTTGATAGAGCCATTGGTTACGTTACCAACAGCACCAGCCTGCATAGTCTTCTGGTCGCTAAGCGTTACAGTAATTTCCTGAGGTACAGCGGGGTTTTGCATCTCCACTTTTCCGGTTTCATCATAATAAAAGAAACTACTGATCACATAATCACCTGTAGCTTCCAGCTTGTAGGTAACATTGATACTTGCTTCAGAAAAAGTAGTGGAGGCAGTAGAAAGGTTGCAACTCAGAGGTTCGGTTTCATCGTCCTTTTTACATGAAGTAAATGCAACAGCCACTACAAGTAAAGTACTGAAAAATAATTTTGTAATGTTCTTCATTATTTCAATTGTTTGTTAGTTAATAAATTATAGCAGAAATTTGGACTTTTCCACTACATAACGAATATGCTTTCCGTGACCCACAAGAATTTCGTCGTCCCACACCTGAAGTTCAAAAATCAACTTTCGACCTGAAACCTCAACCAATTCACTTTCACAAATAATCTCAGCACCCACTTTAGATGCTTTGAGGTGTTTCATGTCAATGGCAAATCCCACAGTGGTCAACGCTTCTGAAAGTTGATCATGAATGCTTCTCAGGGCAGTCATTTCCATCAAAGCTATCATGGCAGGGGTAGCAAAAACAGGCACTAATCCTGAGCCATATGCCATAGCAGTATCCTTTTTGGCAACAATCAGCTTTTGCCTTCCTTTTGTATTGGGTTTGATTTGAATATCCATAATCAAGACAAAAATATCAGTTCCACTTGTTGTTTGAGCTCGGGGTGCAAACTTAATGCAACAGGACAAGTTTGAGAGATTTTTGTGAGAATTTTTTTCTGTTTGTCTGAGAAATGATGCTCAGGAAAAACTATGCGAATATGAATTTCTGCAATTCTTCTTGGATCTGATGCCATTATTTTAGTGACATCCACTTTTGTTCCATCAATATCAAAGCCGTGTTCGCGGGCAGCAATACCCATAATTGTGAGCATACAGCTTCCAAGGGCAGTAGCTACAAGATCGGTAGGCGAAAAAACCTCCCCTCTTCCTTTATTGTCAACAGGTGCATCAGTAAGCACTTTTGTGCCTGATTGCAGATGAGTCATTTCTGTTCTTAAATCTGAAGTATAAACAATCTTTGAAGTCATAGCCATATTGTTAACGGGCAAATGTATGGAAATAATCAAGCAATAAAGGAGCGCAGGATTATAAATTCTGAATTAATGCTTCCTGCTGTACCACGGATTAAATAATGCTCAAAAATTAAAAAAAGCCCCCCGATATCACATCGGAAGGCCCAAACCAAATTAAAACAAAACGTTGGGATTAGGATTATTTTTTATCAGTCTTTTTGTCGTTACAGGCTTCTTTTTTCATTTCGGATTTGCAACAAGATTTTGCCTCTTTGCAGTCTGAGCTTTTGGCTTTTTTCTTTTTGTCGTCTTTCTTCTTTACGTCTTGTGTTTGCGTAATTTCAACATTGTTTCCGGCAACAACAGTTTGTATTCCGGCAGTTCCAAAAGCGAAAAATGCAACAAAAGAAAGTATTAATGCAAATTTTTTCATATCTAAATTTATTTATTATGATTTTTACTAAGGCAAATGTACAATTGCAGCAGGGGCACGCTTGTTAAGTGGCTGTTAATAACTGTTAAGTAAATGTTAAAACATAAGTTTCAGAATCATTCTTTACGAAACAATTAACTAAAAAACTTCAAAACAAACATTTTAGCTTAAGTTTGTAAAGCCATTGGTTTTGCAATTTGCAGCGGATGAACAAAAAAATATTTAACACCATTATTGTACTTGCATTTTTAGCATTGTTTGGAGTGGTTGTGATGCAGGTTTTTTGGGTACGCAATGCCATACAGCTCAAAGAAGAGCAATACGACAACAGCGTGCGAATCGCCATGAAATCTGTATTGAACCGATTACTGGAAGTCCACACAGACTCTGCACTTCGCCAACTCAACTCGCCTGATCCCTGTGTGATTCAAAAAACCGAAGTAAGTGATGTGATTTCAGCCATAATGCTCGACTCACTCATCCGGGCCGAGATGAGATGCATGCATGTGGGGGATGCTTATGAATACATGATATATAACCGCACAAACCAACGCATCGTAATGGGAAATGCCAAAGCGCATACTGATCAACTTTTTATATCAGAACATCAGCAAAGCATTGAAGCCCTGTTTAGTCCGGGTGATTATTACTTTAGCATGTATTTTCCACAAAAAGCCCAACAGGTATTTCTGCAACTCTTTTCGTGGATGCTCCTGTCAGCCATATTTTTATTGATTGTTATTTTTGGATTTTGGTACACCATTTATACCGTTATCAGACAAAAGAAAATCTCCGAAATCAAAAATGATTTCATCAATAATATGACCCATGAATTTAAAACGCCCATGGCAACAATCAACCTGGCTTCAGAAATGCTTTTAAAGCCTGTTGTACTTCAGAACCTTGATAAAGCTAAATCATATGCCAGGGTCATCCATCAGGAAAATGAACGACTTCAGCATCAGGTGGAGCAAATCCTTCAAATTGCCTTACTCGAAAAACAAGAGTTACAGCTTCAGTTAAGCAAATTTGATATATGTATTTTAATAAATGAGTTAATCGAAAGCTTTAACATAAGAGCTGAACAAGAGGGTGGAAAGCTAAGTCTGGTTTCAGCTTGTAAGGAGCTATGGCTGGAAGCAGATCGGTTTCATCTAACCCAATTGTTTTCAAATATTATTGATAATGCATTAAAATACAACACAAACCCACCCATTATTTCAATAAACATTAAGCAGATAAATCAATCAGTGGAAGTAAGTATCCGGGACAATGGCATTGGCATTTCGGCCGAGATGCAAAAACTGATATTTAAAAATTTCTATCGGGTACATACAGGCAACATCCACGATGTAAAAGGCTTTGGAATAGGCCTTTATTATGTTGAAAGAGTAGCTCAGCTTCATGGTGGAAATGTTGAAGTAAAAAGTGAATTATATAAAGGCAGTACTTTTATTGTCAAACTTCCTTTAGCAGCAAATTTGTCAAAACAATGAAAAATACTGAACAAATATCTATCCTTTTAGTAGAGGATGATCCAAATTTGAGTATGGTTTTGCAAGACTTTCTTGAGCTAATGCACTACCAAACCTTTACTGCAACGGATGGTTTAGCCGGTTTGGCAGCATTCAAAAGCTATAACATACAGCTTTGTATCCTTGATGTGATGTTGCCAAAAATGGATGGCTTTACACTGGCGCAGAAAATAAGGAAAATGGCACCCAATATGCCCATCATCTTTTTAACTGCAAAATCATTAAAGGAAGATCGTTTGAAAGGATTTCAAATAGGCTGTGACGATTATATTACGAAACCATTTAGCACTGATGAACTCCATCTTCGCATTAAGGCGATCATGCGCAGATGTATTAAAGAAATTGCCGGAGAAACAGCTTTTCAGTATCAAATTGGCAAATTCCGTTTCGATGCCAAAAATCAGATCCTGTATTCCGATTTTGGAGACCAGACACTCACACGAAAAGAAGCGGCATTGCTTAAGCTGTTGTGCGAAAACAAAAACCAGGTACTTAAACGCGATGTAGCACTTGAAAGTATTTGGGGCGATAACGATTACTTTATCGGAAGAAGCATGGATGTGTTTATTGTGAAGCTTAGAAAATTTCTTCGCGAAGACCCCAAGGTGACAATTGCGAACGTCCATGGCATTGGATTTAAACTTGAAATCAAAGAATGACAACACCAAATAACCACAAAACATATGACAAAAGATGCTAAAACAATGTCAGGAATCATCCTGCTTACTGTTCCAACAATAATTTTTGGAGGAAATTTTATACTCAATCTGATTTCGGGAGCATATCATCAATTAGAACTGACTGATTTTCAATTATCAATGTTTAGAGCCGGACATGGCCATGCCGGTGTTTTGGTAATACTGGCATTAATAGCTCAGTTTTTGGCAGATCATAGTCGCCTGGGATCTTCCTGGAATTGGTTTGTAAGGGGAGGTTTTCCGGTTTCTGCGGTATTGATAAGCGGTGGCTTTTTTGCTTCTGCTGCAGGATCAGGAAGGACAGAACCAAATGCATTTATTTTTATGCTCTTTTTAGGAATGCTTTTGCTTGCTGCCAGTCTGGTTGTGCTTGGAATTGGCTTGCTCAGAAAGTAGCGCAATCGACTAAACTGACATTCTCCATTAAGGTCCAATGACGTCCAAAGGCATACAGGAGTTCAAGCTATTAAAAATCTTCAAAATATCAGGAAAAACTGGGGTACATTCATCCCAAATCGGAATGGCCTGACCTAACCGAAATGTCCGGAGGACGTTTGTTATTGCAGCAAAAGCAGCACAGCAAATCCTGTCAAGCTCGAAGAACCTAACCCGACTGAAACGTCGGGATGTTGCGCTATTAAAGGAAAATATCCTTCACAGCCACCTTAAAATCAGCGCAGAAAGTTTCATAAAAACACCCGAAGTTTCCCAAAAACCACCTTACATAGCTGGCCCACCCAACTCGTAGTAAATAACGGGCTTCAACAAATCATCAAATGTAAAATACTGCAACAATACCAAATCCTTTCCATTATTGAGCAGCCCATACATGCGATCATTATCCACCTCGGCTTCTTCCATTGGAATACCCAGATGATCCACCTGCAATAGTTTTCGGTAAGTAGTCAGTTGTTGTGTATCACCCTGATGTGATACAAGCGTGAAACGATGTAAAAATGGAGAATTTATAATAGAATCCTGTCGCTTACGCGGAAGCGTATTGGTAAGTAAAGCCTCAAAACGCACATCATCAAACTTGGTAAGAAAATTCAAAACGCGAAGCGTATCGTATTCATTTACAACAAAATCATCAGCTGTCCTAACGAGTTTGTAGCTATGCTTACCAGTATTTTCAAGTCGAAAACTCATATAGGGTTCTTCATTAAACTCCAGCGACACAGATTTAATATCTGCCAGCTTCTCATTAAAAATCATATGATCCCGCCAGTCATCTTCAAGCGGTGTATAGCGTGTCATTACAAAGCCCCTGAATCCGGGAAGATAGGTAACAAAAGCCTGATCAGCACCTTCGCGAAGCATATAAGTACCCAAATTATCTTTGGTTACATCGCCTACATAATACACTTTCGTACGTTTTTCTCTGGTAAACAGCTTAACCCGATCAAACAGGTTAATTAGGGGAGCATTTTGGTAAACCTCCACCTTAATTCCTATACTAGCCATACGACTTACTACATTATCATGGCTTGCCAGCGAAACAGGGTTTCGTACCCGAAGGCGATACATGGTAGTAAGGATCTGATCAACTTTACGTTGATGAGCCTTATACTTGCCATTTAACAACCAGCCTTCAGATGTTCGTTCCAATAACACGGCATTTGTATCGAGATCGGCCAAAAATATCTTCGTTACTGAAGCCGTATCACTCACTGAAAAATCAGCTGCTTCTCCCTCAAGCGTTGAAAGATACCTGTTATTCCAAACCAGTAAAACAGCCAGAACAGCCAGAAATATCAATAAAAGAACAAGAATATTTTTTTTATTCATAGGTAATTACAAAATTATCTGGTAAAACGTCTTTTTCTCAGCCACGCAAACAGCATTCCGCTCAGGATGATCATTACAACCGGCAACAGTATGTTGAAAAGCTGCCATTGCAAGCGCTGAGCATTTACTTTATTGGCATCCAGCAAGCGTAACTTTAGGTCGCGCGATCTGATGCTTATCAAACCATTTCCATCCACAAGATAGCTAATGGCATTAAGCAAAAAGTCTTTATTACCAAAGGTTTGACGTGTATACTGATCATATCCCAAAGGCAATGGATAACCCTGCTGCAAATGAAATTGATTTCTGGCCATATCGCCATCGGCTACAACAATCATGGCAGTAGGTTTGCTGTCTTCACGAAAACCAATCTCTCCACTTGTACTTATTTCAGGAGGCATGCGATTGGCATACAATGATGGAAAACTTCCCTCGAGCAGCCAGGCAGCTGTTTGTCCACTCCTGTTGAAAACCCTTGGATCAGGCTCGCTTTGCAGCATTGCCAGCGAAATCAATGCAGGAGTGCCTGCAATACGCGTATAGCCTGAGGTTTTTAGCAATGGGGTCTTTTTGATGCCTTCACGGATGATTGTGTCGATGCTACTGACAAAATCTGCTTTAACAGCATTCATATTTTTCACCATAGGGTGTGCAGAGGCTGCTTCGAGCAAAGGAAAATAATACCATCTGAAAAACTCAATTTGTGGCCTCCCCCCTGTTTCTCCCGTTCTTATCCCAAGCGCAGCAGCATTTAAGTCGAGCAACAAGTTCTTATTGAGTCTTACACCATACTTAAACAGCTGGTCATCAAGCTTAACATCCAAATCAACACCAACGGTAGATTCAGCTGTTTGCAAACTATCCATAGAAGCCTTTACCGGATCAATCATCCACAGTACCTTGCCTCCGTGCATGATATATTGATCAAGGATAAATTTATCCTTCTCATCAAAGGGCTGTTCAGGTTTAGCAACAACCACCGCATCATAATTTAACAAAATGTCTGATCGCCCGCTTTTGTCGGGCTCCGACCTACGTGTGAGGGCATTTAGTCTGCCATTAATCGAAATAAAATCAACCCGGTAGTTCTGCAGCAGTGTTTGGGTAAAATCATACAGATTATCTTCATCCAGTTCGCCATGACCTTCCAAAATGGCGATCGCAGGTCGTTGCAGACGAGTGACCTTATGAATGATGTCTGCGAGTTTGTATTCAAGATTTTGTGCTGAAGCATTCAGTGAGGCCTCCGCGCTCATATTCATCTGGTTTTCGAGTAAATCAACAGCCAGCTCTTTGTCGCGATAGTTTACCAAAGCACCCGGAAAAACCAGCTGCTGTTTTGTGCCTTCATTGGTTCTTACCTGCAAATCAGTTGGATTGAGTCCAGCCTCAACGAGTAACTGATAGGTAGCCTGACGTTCCTGTTCGTCCGTACTTTCGGAAGGATTGACAAATTTATACTCAATAAATTTGCTGTAAGCCCTGAATTCATCAAGCATCTCGCGTGTTTCGCGTCGAAGCTTTTTAAACCCGGCAGGAAATTCACCTTCCAGATAAACCCGAAAATAAACATAATCATCCAACTGCGTAAGAATATCGCGTGTGGCTTGCGACAAAGTGTACCGCTTTTCACTTGTAAGGTCAATTCGCGTAAAAACAAAACTTCCTATCACATTGAGCAATACAATCAATACAATAACAACTCCAAACTCAGTGAAGGCACTGCGCCGCGAAGCAAATCGCGAAGAAACCAACTGTTTTTTATTAGTTTTTACCATTTTCTACTCGCCAGGCTTAGTTTTGTTAAACTTAAAAACAGAGCAATCACACTTAAAAAGTAGAGCACATCACGCGTATCAATCACCCCTCTGCTAATAGAGCTGTAATGTGATGCAATGCCCAGATTGCGAATAAACAAATCGACAGGCCCAAAAAGAGAAAGGCTATAAATCATTTCAAATCCCAGGTATACAAAACCACTGACAAAAACTGCCAAAATGAAGGCTACCAGTTGATTGTCTGTCATAACACTTGAAAACAATCCTATCGATACAAATGCAGCAGCCAGAAAAAACAGTCCAATATAAGAGCCCCATATCCCACCTGCATCCAGATTTCCGGGAGGTAATCCCAATTGATAAACCGTAAAATAGTAGAGCAGCGTGGGCAAAAGAGCAATGGCTACAAGGGTAAGGCTTGCCAGATATTTAGCCATAATTAGTTGGAAATCCGAGAGCGGTTTTGTAAGCAGTAATTCGATAGTGCCGGATCGCTTTTCATCAGCAAAGCTGCGCATGGTTACTGCCGGAACCAAAAACAAAAACACAAAAGGAGCTAAAATAAAAAGGCCATCGAGATTGGCATAGCCAAAATCAAGAATATTGAATTCATTGGGAAAAACCCATAAAAACAAGCCTGTGATTAACAGGAAAACAGCAATTACCAGATATCCAATCAATGAACTCAGAAAACTACTGATCTCCTTTCTGTACAATGCTATCATAGGTTGAATCTCCTTAATGGGGGACAAAAATACATTTTTTGAGCCATTTATTCTGAATGACCAAGTTAAAGGCTGCTTTTTATTTTAATAGGCTGGCTTCAATTTATTACTCTTTTAATGCCATTTTTAAGTACGGTAGTTTGAAAATTAAAAAGCAAACCAAGCTTGTAATTGCCTAATCTTAAATAAGTAAGAACTTGGGCAGTATGAACATCGCTAAACGCCTCAACAGTTTTAATTTCTACCACCACCTTTTCTTCGATTAACAAATCTATTCTGTAACCGTGATCAAGCTTAACTTCTTTGTAAACAATTGGCATTGGTTTTTCTTTCTGAACTTTTAAGCCAGCTTGCTTAATTTCATAATACAAACATTCCTGATAGGCAGATTCCAATAAACCTGGGCCTAATTGTTTATGCACTTCGATGGCACATCCAATAATCAATTTTGATAATTCATTATCGCTCATACTTTTCATCTTTTTCTTTGTGAAACTTTGTGGCTTCTTGGTGGCTCTCTGTGCAACAGCTATATCACAAAGCTACGCAAAGAATCACAGAGTTGCACAAAGAGATAATGGAATCAGAATCAACAAAACAATCCCTTGCACATCAAAATAAGATTTAGCCAAGTTAAAGGGGACCTAATTGTTTATGCACTTCGATGGCACATCCAATAATCAATTTTGATAATTCATTATCGCTCATACTATTCATCTTTTTCTTTGTGAAAATTTGTGTCTTCTTGGTGGCTCTCTGTGTAACAGCTATATCACAAAGTTACACAAAGAATCACTGAGTTGCACAAAGAGATAATGG
>NPID01004238.1_pt1 | contig 21981 bp, 22 predicted proteins | sample 8637491 | NCBI WGS metagenome assembly NPID01 (sample SAMN07420843, study PRJNA396082) | bioreactor metagenome | isolation source: sample BA6 brine-fed electro-methanogenic bioreactor BA | place: Japan: Kochi | collected 2016-06-14 | reverse complement strand
CTGGCCTGCTACATGGTCGAAGGCAAGGGGAGCAAGGACTTCGCCCAGATCAAACGGATGATGTATGCCGACCCCGAGCTGTACGCGGCGCTGATGGAGAAGGTGACCGAGATGGATCGCCAGTACCTCAACGCCCAGATCGCCGCCGGGGCCCAGGCCATCCAGATCTTCGACACCTGGGGCGGGATTGTTTCGCCCCTCGACTACGAAAAATACATTCTGCCCTACACCACCAGGCTGATCAACGGCCTGGAGCGCAAGGGCGTGCCGATCATCCACTTCGTCAAGGGGTCCGGTACCATGCTCGAGACGGTCAAGAAAGCCGGGTCGGATGTGATCGGGCTCGACTGGCATGTCTCTCTCGGCAAGGCCCGGGACATTCTCGGCCCCGGGGTTGCGGTGCAGGGGAACCTCGACCCTACCGTGCTCTATGCCCCCAAAGAGCATATTGAAGAGGAAGTGAAGCGAATTCTCGACGAAAATGCCGGGCGTCCCGGGCACATCTTTAACCTCGGCCACGGCATCCTGCCGACCGTCGACCCGGAGCACGCCAGGTTCATGGTGGAATGCGTTCACCGCTTGAGCCAGAAATAACCAAACGGTAGGGGCAGGCCCCCGTGCCTGCCCCTGATCGTGCACCCCAAAGGGTACCCACAAGGGGTACCCCTACAGCCAACGAACATCCGTTAGATCGTCTATGGATCCTGCCAATCCCGACAAACCCCTCGGACTGGTCCTGCTCAACATGGGCGGCCCCGACTCCCTCGAAGCCGTCGAGCCGTTTCTGGTCAACCTGTTCAGTGACCGCGACCTGATCCATCTGCCCCTTGGCAGCCTGCTGCAGAAACCTTTCGCCAAAATGATCGCTCATTTCCGGGCCAGGCGGGTGGTGGAAAATTACCGGGCTATCGGCGGCAAATCGCCCCTGCTGCACTGGACCACCCGACAGGCCGAAGGCGTTGCCGAAAAACTGGGAATCGCCTGCCGGCCTTACGTCGTCATGCGTTACTGGCAGCCGAGCGCCGAAGAAACCCTGCGGCAGATGGCCGCCGACGGGATGGAGCGGGCCGTGGTGCTATCCATGTACCCCCATTTCACCGGGGCCACCACCGGCAGCAGCGTCAAGGATTTCCGCCGCGCGGCCGCCCGCGTTTATCCCGAACTGAGTTTTTCGGTCATCGAGCAGTGGTACGACTGGCCGGGCTATCTCGATGCGCTCGCCCTGGCGGTGCAGGAGGCGCTGGCGAATTTTCCCGCCGGACACCAGGGGCGGGTCCAGATCCTCTTCTCGGCCCATGCCCTGCCGCAGAAGTTCATCGATCGCGGCGACCCCTATCTGGAACATGTCCTCAAAACCGTCAAGGGGGTCATGGCGCGGGTCGGCAAGGCTCCCTGGCAGATCGGCTTTCAGAGTCGCAGCGGGCCGGTGAAATGGATGCAGCCGGGCACCGAGGAGGTTCTTGACCGGCTCGCCGAGGAGGGCCACAAGGCGGTGCTGATGGTGCCGGTTTCCTTTGTCTCGGACCACATCGAAACCCTTCACGAGATCGATATCGAATATCGGGAGCATGCCCATTCGAGAGGGATTGAGTATTTTGAGCGGACCCGTTCGCTGAACGACCAGCCGGCCTTTATCGAGGCCATGGCCGAGCTGATCAAGGACCATCTGGAGGCCGGGCCGTGAAGACCTGTCGGCTCTGCAGCCGGGAGTTCGACCCCGCCGCACCGTTGACCGAACCCGCCCAGCAGGCCGGCGCGATTCTGGCCGAGGAACAATACGGCGATGCCGGGGAACTCTGTCCGGACTGCCTGGCCAGCCGCGGGCGGCTGGCGATGATGTACTGTTCGGAGTTCTACGGCTAGGAGGGTGTCGGGCTATACGGGCCGAAGCGGAAATTTGGAAGTTTGAGACCAGATTTTGGCTCGTNNTGGGCCGAAAAGGAGCTGAAATCTGGGCCAAGCAGCCGAATGTGCAGCCGGCTCATGGATCGTCCGACAGCCTCCTAGTGTCGAGGAAAAAACGAAAAAAGCGGAATTCCCTGGGGGGATTCCGCTTTTTTCGTTCGGACGGGCGGTGATTTCTGCGAGAGCTACAGACCGACTCCGGCAAGCTTTTCCAGCAGTTTCTTCTGCTCGGGGGTGAGCTTTTTCGGTACCTCGACCTCGACCACGGCATAGAGGTCGCCCTTGCTTTTGCCGCCGTGGGCCGGCACCCCGAAGCCGCGCAGTCGGATCTTGCCGCCACAGCCCATACCGGCAGGGACCTTGATCCGCTTGGTCCCTTCCAGGGTCGGGACTTCCACCGAGGTTCCCAGACAGGCCCCGCTGAACGGCACCTGGACCTTGACCAGCAGGTCGTCGCCATCGCGGGTAAAGGCCGGGTCGGCGTCGACCTGGATCTCCAGAAACAGATCCCCTGCCGGCCCGCCGGCGGGGCTGGTGCCGCCCTTGCCCGCCACCCGCAGTTTCTGTCCCGATTCGACCCCCGCCGGGATGCGGACCTGCAGGTGCTCGACGCGGCCTTCCCGGCGGTAATCGATGCGCCGTTCTCCGCCCTGGACCGCCTGCCGGAAGGGGATCTTGATGCGCATCACGAAATCCTGCCCCTTGACCGCCTGGGGCCGGCCGCCGCCGAAGGGGCTGCCGCCCCGGGCTCGGCCGCCGCCGAACAGGTGACTGAAGATGTCGTCGGTGCCGAAACCGAATTCACGGAAAATGTCCCCCACATCGAAACCGCGGAAAATGTCCTCCTGGCTGTAGCGCTGGTGAAAACCCGATTCGCCGAACTGGTCATACTGCCGCTTCTTTTCCGGATCGGAAAGAACGGCGTAGGCTTCGGTGATCTCCTTGAACTTGTCTTCGGCTTTTTTATCGCCGGGATTTTTGTCCGGATGGTATTTGAGGGCCATCTTGCGGTAGGCCTTCTTGATCTGGTCCGCCGAGGCGTTTTTCTCGAGGCCGAGAGTGGCGTAGTAGTCCTTGGCCATGGGTGCTCCTGTGGGTTCAATACTGATGAGGTGATGACAACGTCATTTCCCGTTCGGATACTCGGGATGGGAAATTTCGTGGTTTCCGGACAGACACAATATAGATACGCCGTATGGGTCCGTCAAGGGCCGCTGTGACTTGGGGCGGCCGGCTGATGCTTCTTGCGGGGATCGACATATAGGGTAAGATGTTTAATAAGAACGACATCCCATCTCAACCCCTGAAGGAGAAATTTCAATGCCCGACGAAAAATCCTGGCGATTGAACCGTCCCGTCGGATGGCTCGTGATGGCCGCGTTCTTATGCCTGTCTCTGGTTCCGGCCCAGGGCCGGGCAGCTCTCATCCAAAGCCGCCTGGCTGACGGTTCAAGTCTGGCCGAACGATCAGCGCAGATTGAAACGATCCGGCAGGCTCTGGAGCGGGAGGTGGTGGTCCAGCGATTAGCGGATTACGGCCTGACGCCGCAGGAAGTTTCCGCCAAGCTCGACACCTTCAGCGACGAACAACTGCATCAGCTCGCCGGACTCTCCGATGACTTGGCCGCCGGGGGGATTCTCGGGGCGGTCATCGCCGTGCTGGTCATCGTGCTGCTGGTCATCGTCATCATCAAGGTCAGCGACAAGCAGATCATCATCAAGTGATGCGGGGGTTTTTCCGTCTGGCCTTGTTTCTCGCCGTGTTGGTACTTCCGTCTTGTTCCCCTTTTAGAACCCCGCCCCCGTCGACCTTTCACAGGGTGGAGGGGGTGCCGTTTCGGGCTCAGCAGCAAAGCGACGATTGCGGCCCCGCCGCCCTGGCTTCGGTGCTGGCCCATGCGGGGATGAGGGTTTCGCAGCAGGAAATCCGCGCCGCGGTCTACCATCCCAAACTCGGCGGGAGTCTGCTTCCCGATATGGAGAATTTCGCCCGTGGCCATGGCCTCACCACCCGCAGCGGTCGCGGCAGCCTTTCGTTGCTACGGTCCATGGTGGACGACGGCCGACCGGTCGTGGTGTTGGTCGAAGCCGGATTCGGCCCGGCTGCCCGGCCTCACTACCTGGTCGTTTTCGGGTACGACCAGAGTGGCTTTCTGGTCCATACCGGAGTGGCCCGCGGGCGGTACATTCCGGCCGCTGAGCTCGATTCCCGATGGGCGGCCCGCAACCGTCTCTATCTGATTCTGGAATGATGTCCTATGCGTCTGGTTTTCGCTTTTCTTCTGTTTTTCGGTTTGCTGAGTGCCTGCTCCCTGCCGCGCATCATCGTCCTCAACGATCCTCTGAATGCCCGCCAGCATAACGACCTGGGAGTCTCCTATGAACATCGCGGCGAGTTCGATCTGGCGATCCGCGAATACGAGCGAGCCGCAATACTCGATAGGGACTGGGCCCTTCCCCTGATTAATCTGGGCAATGTCCGTGCCGCGCAAGGCGAATGGGAGAAGGCGGCGGCAGGTTACCACAGGGCCCTGCGTCGGGAGCCCGGAAATGCCGCGGCCCTGAATAATCTGGCCTGGGTGACCCTGCAGGGGGGGGACACCGCAGCGGCCCTCGAAGCGGCCCGCCAGGCCGTCGATCGCGAACCCGACGAACCGGCGTATCTCGATACCCTGGCCGGGATTCAGCTGGCCATGGCCCGGCACCGCGAGGCCCGCATCACTTTAGACCGAGCCCTTTCGCTGGCCCCTGCTGCCGATCTGCGCGAGAGCCTGCTCCGCAAAAGCCGGCATCTGCACCAACTCGGATTCTGACCCGTTCCCCGTACCGTTCATTCCGGGACCGGGCGTAACCGGCGAATCAGCAGCCCACTCAGCAGGGTCCCGCCGGCGACGGCAAAGAGAACCCCGAAGCCGAACCATTCCCCCACATAGCCGAGCATCACCGAACCGATGAAGGCCCCGGCATCGATGCCGCCGGTGAAAATGCCGGTGACTTTCCCCCGGATCTCGCTCGGTTCGCCGCGGATGGCCAGGGTGTTGAGCACCGGAAAAAGCAGCCCGTGCCCGCTTCCGGCCAGCAAGCCGGCCGCGACCAGGGAGAGGTTGCTCCGCGCCAGGCACAGCAGAAACAGACCACTGGCCGTGACCGACAGGGCATAGGGCAGTATCCGGTTTTCCCCGACCCGGTCGGCCAGTCTGCCGCCCACGAAACGGATCAGCACGGCGGCGACCGAATAGGCAAGGTAGTAGAGGGAAATCAGGGTCAGCTCCCGTTGGCGGACCAGAGGCGCGACGAAGTTCTCGTTGGCCGCCAGGGCAAAACCGAACAGCAGGGCGAGCAGAGCCACCACCAGATGTTTGCGGCGGCCCAGCAGGGCAAAGAAGCCGGGCCCGTCCGAGCGGCGGGTCCTCGTCCCCGATTCGGGCAGGGGTAGCAGCAACAGCAGTCCCGTCGCCGCCAGCCCGGCGGAACCAAGAAAAAAGCCTTCGAAACCGAAGCGGCCCAGGACCGCCTCGGCGAACACCGGCCCCAGGGCCAGCCCCGTCAGTCCCGAAACGCCGAACATGCCGATCCCTTCATTGAGGCGATCGGCGGGGATGATGTCGCCGATGTAGGTGAAGACCGCGGTAAAGCAGATGGCCAGCCCGATGCCATGCCCCACCCGGACGGCCAGCAGCGGCAGGTAAAACCCCGTCAGCTCCCCCTGAAAGCCGAGGTAGCCCAAGGGCATCACCATCATGAGCAGGCATCCGCCCATATAGCTTCGCTTGCGGCCCAGCCGGTCGATCATCTCGGAAATCCAGGGCCGGCACAGGGTGGAGGCCAGGGCGAAGATCCCCATGATCACCCCAATGTCCCCCTTGCTTCCGCCGTGTTCGGTGATGAACAGGGGGAAGAGGAAAAAGGCGCTGAAGCTTGAAACGGTGAGCAGATTGGCGAAAAACATCGCCGCGAATACCGGGGTATAGATCATCATCGCCATCGCCGGAAAAAGAGAAGAACAAACGTTACTTTATATCCCCCTGGATTCGCCTCGTCAACATGCGCGCCGCACCACCGGTCCCGGCGGGAAGGAAAATAGTGCTTGATCCGAAAAGTGATACGAGCTAACATTTAGTCATCCGAAATATTAGGGAGTAAATGTCGTGGAACGAATCGAACGGATCGCTCGTCTTTATCCTCAGCTCATTGGCAAAATGGGGCGCCTGCGGGCATTGGTGCACGAAGGGATGGACCTGAGCTACAACCAGTACAAGACCCTGCTCACCATCGCCGACCGGGAGTGCTGTTCTCTGGGGGATCTGGCCCGGGAGCTGGAAGTGGCGATGAGCAGCGCCAGCCAGATGGTCGAGCGCCTGGTGAGCCAGGGGCTGGTGCACCGGGAGCAGGATGCCGGCAACCGCCGGCAGGTGGTCATCCGCCTGACGCCCGAGGGCCGGGAACTGATCGAGGAGCTGCAGCGCGGGATTCTCAAGGGCTACGAGCAGATTCTTGCCCGACTGCCCGAGGCCGACCAGGAAGCGTTGGTGCAGGCCTTCGAGACCATCGGCCGTATTCTCGGCAAACTGAATCAAGCGTAACCCGAAGCAACAGAACCCGAAAAGGAGAAGAACCTTATGGCGCGCATTGCGATTATCGGCGGCGGTATTTCCGGACTTTCCACCGCTTTTGCCATCGAATCCCTGGCAAAAGCCGCGGGCATCGAGGTGCAGACGGTGGTGCTGGAGAAAAAGGACCGCCTCGGCGGCAAGATATGGAGCATCCGGGAGGAAGGCTACCTGTGCGAGTGGGGGCCCAACGGCTTTCTCGACAGCAAGCCGATGACCCTCGATCTCTGCGATCGACTCGGCATCCGCGACCGCCTGTTGCGCTCCAACGACAATGCCCGCAAGCGCTTCATCTATTCCGAGGGGATGCTGCACCGGCTGCCCGAGAACGGTCCGGCGTTTCTCAAGTCGAAACTGATTTCCTGGCCCGGCAAAGCCCGTCTGGCCTACGAAACCCTGGTGCCGGCTAAACAGACCGGCGAGGACGAGACCTTGGCCGATTTCGGCCGCCGACGCCTGGGCGCCGAAGCCCTGGACAAACTGATCGCGCCGATGGTGGCGGGGATTTTTGCCGGCGATCCCGAGACCATGAGCCTCCGGAGCTGTTTTCCCCGCATCTACCAGCTGGAGCGGGAATACGGCGGCCTGATCAAAGCCATGGTCAAGCTGGCCAGAAAGAAGAAGGCCGAGCGCAAGGCCGGCAAGGTGGTCTCCAGTGCGGCCGGTCCCGGCGGTGTTTTGACCTCTTTTGACCAGGGCATTCAGGAACTCTCCGACAGTACGGCGGCGGCCCTGGCCGGCGAGGTGCGCAGCGCCAGCGGGGTGGCGGCCATCACCCGAAAAGACGGGGGCTTCCAGCTGCAGTTGGAGGATGGCTCGCTGCTGGAGGCTGAACTGGTGGTAAGCGCCGCGCCGGCCCATGCCCTCTCGACCATGCTGCGCGGGGCCGACCCGGCCATCGCCGATCTGCTCGACGAGATCCCCTACGCGCCGATGAACGTCGTCTGTTTCGGCTACCAGCGCGAGAAAATCGCCCTCGACCTGGACGGGTTCGGTTACCTGATTCCGAAAAAGGAGGGGCGCAGCATCCTCGGCACCCTCTGGGACTCGAGCATCTTCCCCAACCGGGCGCCGGAGGGGCATGTTCTGCTGCGTTCGATGATGGGGGGCGCCACCAACCCCAAGGCCATCGACCTGGCCGAAAGCGAGGTCAAGTCCCGGGTGATGACCGATCTGAAGGAGATCATGGGGATCGACGTCGAACCGGACTTCGTCAGGGTGTTTCGCCACGAGCGGGCCATCCCCCAGTATACCGTCGGCCACAGCAGACGGCTGCTGGCTCTGGACGAGCGGCTCGACGGCCTGCCGGGGCTGTTTCTCACCGGCAACGCCTTCTTCGGCGTCGGGCTCAACGACTGCGTCAACTCCTCGAACCAGATCGCCGCGCGGGTGGTGGAAAAGCTCACGGGGATTCAGGCATCCGCCTGATGATGCGGGGGATAAATCATCGACCCCGGGAGGCTGTCGGACTATCCAGGAGCCGGCGGCAAAATCGGCTGGTTGGCGTGCCGGTTTCACCCCCCAGAAGATCGGCGTAAGGCGCTTTGGCTATGTGGCCTCTTGGCCTTCGAAGTGGCGGTCGTGGGGGTAAATGGAGCCGATGCCGGTGTCCGCTGCTCTGGCGACATCATGGGCCGGGGCGTTTAAATACCTCCCGGAGTTGAAGAGGTTCAGGGCGGTCGGTGGGATTTCAGTGCGCACCTCGCTGAATTTTAATTTTCCTGCTGGTTTTTGCCATGGTCTTCCTCTTGCGGGGCAGGGATGCGAATTTCAAGAGGTCTGCAGGTCCGATGACGGGTCAAAGATTTTCTGGTCAGGGGTGTGTATGAGGAGATATAAAATCGATTCTCAGGGAAAACGGGCCCGGGTGGTCAAGGCTGCCCGCCGGCTCTTTGTCGAAAAGGGCTATCACAGTGTCACGATTCCGGACATCGTCGCGGCTTCCGGAGTCAGTACCGGAGCGATTTACAACTACTTTGCCAACAAAGAAAGCCTGGCTCGCTATATCCATGAACGCACCCTCGCCGATTTTCAGGAGATGTTCGAGCAGCGGCTGGAAAGCCGGTCTTCGACCTGCGAGAAGCTGAGGGCCTTTGCGGAGCTGGTCTTTGACCTTGCCGAATCCGAGCCGGACATGATGGAGTACCTGCTGTTCATGAGGCACTGCGAGTTTATGCAGAATGCCGCGCCCATCTGTTTTACCGAACCTTTTCAATTGATCCGGCAGATCGTGGCCGAGGGGATCGAAAAGGGCGAGGTCAAGCCGGGGGATTTCTTTATTTCGGCGGTCTCCTACACCGGGGCGATTTTGCGGCCGGTGGAGCTGCGCTTCCGCTGTGTGCTGGAGAAGCCCCTGCACGATATCGCCGAAGAGCTGATCGCCAATGCCTGGGCCGCGATCAAGGCCTGAAATGGATCGGGACAAAGTCTCGTCAAAATTGTGACAAAGGTTCGGGGTTTTGACTCAGGCGTTTCGGGTTTTTGAAAAAGTCGAACTTGACATACTTGAGATGGAAATGGCGCAAATAGGATAGTAATTTACAGAAATGGCGGGCCACGGCCTGGTCCGCGGAACAAAGAAGTCTCCGACAAAGACAAAGCCAGGGTAATCTGGTAGCGCAAAGCCTAGGATCCTTGATTCGCCCGGGCAGGGTGGCAAGGACAGCCGGGATGCCTAAGTAGATGTATTTGCCATGCTGTGGCAATGCCAGCTTGAGCGCCCTCTTCGGTTCGAAGAGGGCGCTTTTTTATGCTCCCATGGTGCTCATTCGGTCATTCGAATTTTTGGGATCAAGAAAAGCCTATTCTTTTCATCTGCGGAGGGCCCAGGCGGAAATTGTCGCTGCCGCATATAGGCTCCGTCAAATGACGGAGAATAGTCTGTGGCTCAAAGGGTGGGGCATGTCGGTGGGCTGCCGAGGAAATTTTTTTTCATGGGGTCAAACAGGCGAAAAACCCTCGTAGTTTGTGGGGGATTGGGGTGGTTCGGAGGGGAGATATGGGCGTGGTTATTGTGGTAATTAGTTAGGTATATGGTACGGCTTTTGCTGTGCCTTTAGGTAGAACGAATGTTCTTTCTTTGTGGCTTGATTGCGCAACGGGTTGGTAGACCCGCGAGGAAAGGCCGCAACTTAAAAGGGGATCTGTGACCCCATAAAGAATGTACAGAAGGAGGCAATTCTGGAGAAATCCCGAGACCCAAGGCCACGGGTCCTCGGCCGCCGGTTGGGACGGCGGCACGGATGGCCGGTTACCGCAGGGAGCTTGTCGGTCTGCCAACCAGCTCAGTGGCTCTGCTTCTGCCCGGGGAAGCGCTTTTTATCACAACGAGGGAGGTATTGGTCAATATGGCCAACCATGACGATCAGGCGACAGGGAAAGGAGGTAGCACATTGTCGCCATAGTGGTGGTGATTCATGGGACTGATCACTTTTGTCAAACAATGGAGGCAAGATGGCAAGCGGAATTTTCAGGAAAACCAGAGGGAAGTTTTTTCTCTTGCTGGCTTCACTGGTTGCTGTTTCGGTGACCCTGGCCGGCTGTTCGTCATCAGACAGCTATGACACGCCCAAGACGACCGCTGACAGCCCGGCGGTCAAGGGGGCGGCTACCAATGTGCTGATCGAGCCGGCGACCCTCAAGCAGTGGATGGACGGGGGGCTGGTGAACAGCGACGGCTCTTTCGACCAGAAGGTTGTGATTCTCGACTACGCAGACTATGAAATGGACGCCGACAAGGACCCCGAGCGCATCAAGGGTGCCTGCCGGGTGGACAAGGGTGAACTGGTCGGCAAGCGCTTTGAGGGCGTTGCCGACGCGACCCCGCTGGTGGCCACCGGTGAGCAGATCGATGCAGTCATTCAGCAGCTCGGCATCGACGAGAACACCACCATCGTTTTCACCACCAAGGACACCATGTACTACGCCACCCGCGCCTACTGGACCTTCCGCTACTGGGGCTTCCCCAAGGAGCGGCTCAAGGTGCTCGACGGGGTGAATACCGGCTTCGCTGCTGCCTACCCCGAGATGATGACCAAGGCGGTACCAAGTCCTGTGGCTTCGGACTACAGCGTCAAGAAGCTCGCCGGGGTGAACACCGACCTGCGCGCCTCGGTCGGGGAGTTCCTCCAGATCCTCGACGGCCTGCCCACCGACACCGGGAACATCGTCATCGATGCCCGCGGGGACGCTTACTACAAGGGCACCGCGGCGACCTCGGCCCTGATCACCGGGGACGTGGTCCTCTTCGACGGGCATCCCGAAGGCGGCCAGTTCCTGGGCCAGGGCAGCCTCTTCAAGGACGGCAAGTTCCTGAGCGCAGCCGAGATCAAGGCGCTGTTTGAGGCCAAGGGCTGGACAGCGGACAAGAAGGCCACCGTCTACTGCACCTCCGGTTACTCGGCAACCCCCCTGTTCTTCGCCCTCGATACCATCCTCGGCGCCGATGTGCAGCTCTACGACGGTTCCTGGAGCCAGTTCGGCAAGTACTCCGACTGGGCTGCCATGGGCGGTGAGCTGCCGGCCGGCTCGGCCTGGTCCGGCGATCAGTATCTGGATGTCGCTGCTAGCGAATTCAACTACAACACCGAAATTGCCAGCCCTCTGACCATCGAGACCCTGGATGCGGCCGCGGCCGTTGCTCCCCAGACGGCTCCTTTCACCGGTGACGTTCCGGCCGATGACAGCGACGTGGTGCAGAGCCAGGTCGAGGCGGCCGATAGCGCCTATGCCGACGGCACGGGTCCTGTGACCATCGCCGCCCCCGTGGCTACCGCCACCGGCAGCGTGCTGATCGACGCTGCCACCCTGCAGGGCTGGATGGACGCAGGCCTGCTCAACAAGGCTGCCGGCTCCGAGCGGGTGGTGCTCCTCGACGCCACCAAGGCCGACGCCTACGCCGCCGGCCATATCCCCGGCGCCCAGCTCTGGGATGTGTCCAAACAAGTAGTGACCCGCACCGAAGGCCCGGCCCCGGCGGTCAACATGATCCTCGACGGGGCGAGCATGGACGCCATGATCCAGGCGGCCGGCATCGACGAGAACACCACCGTCGTCATCACCTCCTCCCAGACGGCAACCTACTTCCCCAGCCGCGCCTACTTCCTGTTCCGCTACTGGGGCTTCCCCAAGGAGCGGATCAAGGTGCTTGACGGCTACAACTGGGCCTGGAACCAGAACCTGCTGGTCACCGCGGCCACCGACCTGGACGACACGACTCTGAGCGTAGCCGATCTGGCCAGCGGCGCCCAGCTCAACACCCGCGTCTCCCTGGCCGAGCTGATGGACGCCGTCCGCGACGGCCGCGGCACCGCGGTTGACTTCCGCGGCAACAAGAGCGCCACCGGTTCCACCGCCGGAGTCTTCTCCGCCGTCGCTGATGACTACGTCGTCTTCGAAGGGACCCCCAAGGGCGGCAAGTCCTTCGGCTGGAAGGAGTTCAACGTCGACTACGATGCCAAGGATTTCCGCTTCAAGTCGGCTGCTGAGATCTCCACGGCGCTTGCGGGCGCCGGCATCACCACCTCCACCGATGGCAGCAACCCCATCTACTCCTACTGCCGCACCGGCTATATCGCCTCCACCGGCTTCTTCGTTCTCGACGGCATCCTCGGTGTCGATGTCATGGCCTACGACGGCTCCTGGAGCCAGTGGGGCAAGATGTCCGATGACGCCACCAAGGGCGGCGAGTTGGCTGCTGGCTCCGCTTGGGCCACCGACAGCCTCACCTACATGGACGTTGTCAACTACAACGTCGACCACCTGAAGAAGGTTGAGGCGCTGAATCCCGATGCGGACGCCCTCGATCTGGCTCCCGGCGATGCCGCGGCCAACCAGGTGGAAAGCGCTGACGAAGCCTACCAGGCCGAAGGGGCTGGCGAAGCGGCCTCCTCCGGAGCGCCTGATCCGAGCGCGCCTGCGGTCGGCGGTTGCTAAATTGCGTTTCATCTCCCCCGCCCGCAACGGGCGGGGGATGCCCTGAATCAAAGGAGTGCACGTTTATGGATATGAAAAGAACAGGAATGCTGGTGGCTTTGGTTGCAGCGCTGAGCCTGTTGGCCTCAAGCGCCTTTGCCGGGCCGGTCTGGAAGTTCGGCAAAAAGGATCAGGGCCTGTTGAAGCTTGAATACAAAGCGCAATTCCAGTTGAGAACCCGTGATACCGGGGCCAGCCCCGACGGCGACGAACGGGCCACCGAGTTCAACTTCCGCCGCAACCGGATCGCCCTGATGGGCGCCTACGGCAAGAACTTCGGGCTCTACGTGCAGACCGATTTCAACGAGGACGACAACGTCCTCCCGCTGAGCGTTTCCGATGGCGGCAACTCAAACTTCCAGATTCTGGATGCGGTGATGCGCTTCAAGCTGCCCAAGGACGTCAACCTCTGGGTCGGCAAGTTCAAGTACAACCTCACCCGTGAGAGCCTCGAGGCCTGTAACGCTCCATTGACCCTCGACCGCTCGGTACTGATCCGCGCTCCCTTCGTCACCACCCGCGACAAAGGGGTGGCGGTCTGGGGCAACCTCTTTGACGACAAGGTCCAGTACCGCGTCGACGCCATGAACGGCCGCAGCGACTCCGAGTCGTCCCCGAAATCCAACCTGCGCTACAGTGCCCGCGCCCACCTCACCCTGCTCGACCCCGAAAAAGGCTACGGCTATAAGGGGACCTACATGGGCGAGAAAAAGATCTTGACCTTCGGCGCCGCCTACCAGTTCGAAGAAGATGTCGCCTTTGCCGGCGCTAAGGCGGTGGACTACGCTGCCTGGACCGCCGATGCCTTCTTCGAGTATCCGGTCGAAGAGCTGGGCACGGTCACGCTCTCCGGCGCCTACGTCGATTACGACCTCGGCGATGCCTTTAAGAACGGGTCCCCCGATGAGGACGTTACGGGGGTGGGGGGCGAGAAAAACGGCGGCTACGTGAAGGCCGGCTACATGCTGCCGAAACTGCCCCTGCAGTTTTTCGCCCGGGCCGAGAACTGGTCCTTTGCCAAGCTCGATGACATTTTCGATCAGGAGATCGACTGGTACGGCGGCGGCTTCAACTACTACCTGCGCGGCCAGGCCCTGAAATTAACGGCGGAGTATTCGGTGGTCGATTACGACAAGGAAACCCGCAGCGTCGAGGACTTCGACACCTTTACAGTCCAACTGCAACTGAGATTTTAATCCGAACCCAGAGGAAGGAACAAACCATGAAAAAGAAACTGTTCGTAATTGCAGCGGCATTGATGATGGTTGCGGGCCTGAACGGATTCGCCTTTTCCGAAACCTTTTCCGGCGAAGTCACCGAGGTCAAGGGCGATAAGGTGACCATCGAAATCACCGAGGGCGATGCCGAGGATATCGAGGTCGGCTCTTCGGTGGAACTGGAGGTGGAAGAAGCCGACGAGGATGAAGGTGGAGGCATGCTGCAGGGCTGCTGATGAAGACCGCCACGTCAGCCCCCACCCTCAGGGTGGGGGCGCGTCCCCATTCGTTTACGGTGCGAAAACCGTAACCGGTTTGTGGATTTCCAAGAAAGGACCGGGTCATGGACCAAAAATTTGATCGCCGCCAACTGCTCAAGACCATGGGAGTTTCCTCGCTGGCCCTCGGCCTCGCCGGCACCGTCACCCTGGCGCATGCCAAAAAGAAAGATTCGGAGATTCCCCCGTCCCCCTATTACGGCGCGGCCAAGCTCAAGAAAGGCCATGCGAAGCGCAAGCGCTGGCCCTATGTCGAACTCGATCCCGACGAGGTTGCCCAGAGGGCCTACTGGGGGTACTACCAGGGCGAGTGCATGTACGGGGTGGCCGCGGCGGTCATCGATACCCTGCGTGAGAAGATCGGCGGCCCCTGGGACGCCTTCCCCTCCCAGGCCGCCCTCTACGGCTCCGGCGGGGTTCTGGGCTGGGCGACCCTGTGCGGGGCCAACAACGCCGTGGGGCTGATCGCCGGTCTGGTCGCCAGAGACCCGATGGCGGTGATCGACGAGCTCTATGCCTTCTATTCCTACGCGAAGCTGCCGAACTTTTTCCCCAAGGAGCGGAAACATCCGGACATGAAGATCGTGCGGTCGGTGTCCGATTCGGTCCTGTGCCATGTCTCGGTGACCAACTGGTGCGCAGCCTCCGGGCATAAGGCGTTTGCCCCGGAGCGCAGCGAGCGGTGCGGCCTGGTCGTCGCCTCGGTGGCCAAAAAGCTGGTCGAAACCCTTAACGCCGATGCCAAGAAGGAATTCGTGGCCGCCTACCCCATTCCGGAGTCGGTGCAGGAGTGCCGTGGCTGCCACGACAAGGGCAGCGAGCTGGAGAACACCCGCGGCAAGATGGAGTGCGTCACCTGCCACACCGATCAGAAAGAGGATCATCCCTGAAGCTTTTTTTTTTGAAACTTGCCTCCTGTGTTTTTCTTGGCATGGCTGATGAAACAGGACTTCTACTGGTTTCATCAGCCGTTTTTTCCGGGGCAAAGTCCCCGGGAAGATTCGGGCAGGGCGCGCCTGGCTTAATGCGGCCTCCAGATCCTGAATTGGCGATGAGATATTTTTCTGCTTGCAGGAAGCTGCTGGGTGTTGGGATGGTTTGTTTTTTGCAAAGCTTTTCGTTTGCGAAGTGCCGGTCCGGCAGCGCCGAACCCTGAAGAAAACCCGCCGCTATATTACTGAAATTCACCGATGCGAATAACCGTTGCCGCCCTAGCTTTTTTTTGTCTTTGCGCCTTGTCGACGGGGGGCTGCAGCGATTCCGGGCAGGCCCGGACAACCTGCGAAGCGTGCCACCAGGGGCTCGAACCGGCCTCGGCGACCCACACGATCTGTACCGATTGCCACGGCGGTGACCCTGACGCCGAAGCGGAAAAGGCTTCGCACCGCGGCATGCATGGCCCGAAAAACCCTTCCGATCCGAGGTTCTGGGACCAGACCTGTGGCCGGTGCCATCCCTACCAGCTCGGCCGGATCAAGGCCAACCTGATGTACACCAATACCGGGATGGTGAAGAACATCCAGGCCACCTGGGAAGGCCAGGACCAAAACCTGTACGCCACCCGGGGCGAGGAGGTGCATGACGCCCGGGGCAATTCGCTGCAGCTCAAAAGCGTGACCGAGTTGAACAATCTCTCGGGCGAGCTCTACCGCAAGTTCTGCTCCCTCTGCCACCTCGGCCAGGAGTCCAACCGGGTCTGGAGCGGCAGCCACGCCTCTGGATGCGCCGCCTGCCACTTTCCCTACAACGACAACGCCACCTACCAGGGGGGCGACGTCACGGTCAAGGGCAAGTGGCCCCACTCGGCCAGCCACCGGATGGAACCGCTGCCCGACAACCGGGTCTGCTTTCGCTGCCACAACCGCAGCGGGCGCATCGCCTTGTCCTACATGGGGCTCTACGACGGCAACAACTCCCTGGTGCCGACCCGGGGCGCTCAGCCCGGGCCGGAGATGATCAGCGGGGTGCGCAACGCCACCCGGATTGCCCCCGACATCCACTTTGAAAAGGGGATGGACTGTATCGATTGCCATACCTCGAGGGATGTCATGGGCGATGGCTATGCCTATGAAAACATGTACCAGCAGACCGAGATCCGCTGCGAGGACTGCCACGGCAGCGCCACCGAAAGGCCCGGAACCGAAGCGATCGGCAGGGAGAACGATGAGACTCTGAGGGAATCGGCCCGGTATCCGCGGCCGATGCGACAGGGCGATGCGATGGTTCTGACCGCCAAGGGGCGCAAATACTCCAACGTCTTTGTCCGGGATGGCAAGGTCTGGGTGCAGGGCAAGCGTAGCGGCAAGCTGCATGAAAGCAAGGTCATTACCGGCACCCCGGAGCACACCATCGCCGGTCACCAGCGCATGGAGTGCTACGCCTGCCATTCGCGCACCGTGGTGCAGTGCTACGGCTGCCACACCAAATACGACCAGAGAAAAATGGGGATGGACTTCATCAAGGGGGTCGAAACGCCCGGCCGCTTCAGTGAAACCGAAGACTACCGCATGCTCTATCCCTTCCCCCTGGCCCTCAACCAGCGCGGCAAGATCTCGCCGGTGACGCCCGGCTGCCAGACCTTTGTCACGGTTGTCGACCGGCAGGGCCGAAAGGTCCGGGATGAATACGTCACGACCTTCAAGGGCAAAAACCAGCTGCGGTTCGCGCCCTTTTACGGGCATAATACCGGAGCGAAAGCGATCGGCTGCGGCGAGTGCCACGGCAATCCGGCCTTTTTGGGCTTCGGCCAGCACGTGGTCGAGGAAGGCAGCATCGAGGGAACCCTGATCTGCGAAAGATCAGAGGACAAGCCTCTCGACGGCTTTATCACCATGAAGTTCGGCAGGGTCAGGGCCTATGCGGCCATCACCCGCGAGAACTCCCGACCATTTAACAGCAGCGAAGTGAAAAGGATTCTTGCGGTCAATCTCTGCCTCGTCTGTCACGATGATCCGAAGGATCCGATCTATCAGAAGGAACTCGATTATGGTGCGCTGGATACTTGTCTCAGCCGTTCTGTGCCTGCTGGCCGTTAGCCCGGCCTGGGCCGCATCGGCCGAGAACTGCACGGCGTGCCACCGGACTTCCCTCAAGGGAGTGCATGCCGAGTTGGCCTGCTCCGCCTGTCATGGTGAAGCGGCCACCACGCTCGCCCGGCCCTCTGCAGCGATCACCAGGGCGAGCGGCTGTGTCGGTTGCCACCCGGGCTACGATGCCCTGTTCGATCAGGCGATGAGCGCCAGGGCCGCAGAAAAGGCCTTCGTCGACCAGAGCTACGGCCGGGCCGATCCCCACTTTTTCGAAAACAACTGCAACGCTTGCCACGTCAGCGATTGCCTCGACTGCCACGGGGGTGACGGCCACGATATCGCCCCGGCGACCCAGGAGGCCTGCCTGCGCTGCCACAAGGGATATTTCACCGGCAGCGAGTACCTCGGTCGGGCTCCCCGGGAGGACCACAAGCGTTACCAGCGGGGAAAATCGATCCGGGGGGAGAAATACCTGAAGATGCTCCCCGACCTGCATGCCGAAATCGGCCTGGGGTGCCCCGACTGCCATTCGATGCAGAGCCTGGTGGCCGGTCGCCCGGCCGCAAAACAGTGTCGTGACTGCCACCAGCCGAGCGAGAGGGTCATCGAGCACCGCATCTCCGCCCACCTCGATAAACTGGAATGCTACGCCTGCCATTCGGCGTGGGCGCCGCAGGAATACGGCACCTTTTACCTGCGTCTGGGGGCCGACAACCCGGCGGCCAAAAAATTCCGGCTCCGGAAGCAAAAGGGGAGCGAATACCTTAAAAGCGCCTACTTGAAACAGCAGAACGCCCCGCCGCTGGGGCTCAACGCATCTGGACGGCTCAGCCCCATCCGTCCCCAGTTCATCGCCTATTTTTCCGATCTTCGGAATGACCCGCCGGTGGGAGCGGAGAACCGGCTGCTGACCGCGCAGTGGAAGGCCTTTTTCCCCCATACCATCCGCAGCGGTACGGTCATGTGCGATGGCTGTCACAATGATGCGCGCCGCTTCCTGCTGGAAAAAGCGGAAGATCGCATCTATCGGGTTGATCTCGACGGGCTGGGATTGAGTTCTTTCTGGAACCGGGCCGGCCAGCAGGTGGTGAACGGAGCGTTTCTGGAGCCGGCGCGCTTTGAGGCGATGTCCGCCCGAAGTGCCGATTATACGAGAGCCTATGTAGAGAAATGGAAAAGTCTGGTCGATCGCGTCGAGGATTCGTCAAAGGATTAGCCTTTGCCGGTCTGTGGAGTCTGCTGCTGTGGAAGTACCTGGTACCCAGGAGCTCCTCGCAGAAAAGGCCCTTGCTGCAGGTGAAGAAAACCGAGATCCCGCCCGAAGGTGCCCTGGTTTATCGCCAGTCGCGGGTGGCGGTGGTTCGGGAGGGTGACGAGGTGTACGCCCTGAGCCTGGTCTGCACCCACCTCGGCTGCACCGTCAATGTCACGCCGCAGAGCCTGGTCTGTCCCTGCCACGGAAGCGTGTTCGGCCGCCGCGGCGAAGTTCTCAAAGGCCCGGCCGACCGCCCGCTGAAACGGCTGGAAGTGGAAGATCGCGGCGCCTCGCTGGTGGTGCTGGCATGAGGGGCGAAACCGCAATGGTCAAAGACTTTGTCCGGCATCTCTTTCCCCGGGTGGTTATCGAGAGGAACCTCAAGATCACCTACACCTTCTGCCTCGGGGGGCTGGCCTTTACCGCCTATTTGCTGTTGCTGGTCTCGGGGCTGCTGCTGCTTTTCTACTATCAACCCACGACCGAAGGGGCCTTCGAGTCGATCCTGTTCCTCGAGACCTCGGTTCCCGGGGGACGCTATCTCCGCAACCTCCACCGCCTCGGCTCCAATGCCTTCTTGATCCTGATTTTTCTGCATACCCTGCGGGTGATTCTGACCGGGGCCTATCGCAAACCGCGGGAACTGAACTGGGTGATCGGCTTTGCCATCCTCTGTCTGTCGCTGTTTGCCGGCTATACCGGATACCTGCTGCCGATGGATCAGCTGGCTCTCTGGGCGACCCAGACCGGAATGAAGCTGCTGACAACGGTCCCCGGCGGCGAGTTGCTGCAGCAGGTTCTGGTCCCCGATGAGGTCGGACAGCCCATGTCTTTGGTCCGCTTCTACGTGCTGCACATCGCGGTGTTACCGATGACCATTCTGGCCCTGTCGTTTCTGCACTTCTATCGCATCCGCAAGGACAAGGGAGTGTTGCCTTACTTATGAATGGCTATGTGAAAAGTTCCCCGCATTTTTTCCGCCGCATCAAGGTTGCCTTGGTGCTGGCGGCGACCGTACTGCTGATTCTGGCGGTTTTTATTCCCGCCCCGCTCCAGGAACCGGCCGACTTCAGCCGTGTGCCCAACCCCTCCAGGTCCGCCTGGTTTTTGCTCTGGACCCAGGAGTTGGTCAGCTATTCCAATGTGCTGGTGTATCTGATTTTTTTTCTCGGCCTGGTCTTCTGCTTTTTGCCCTGGCTGCCCTTCAGCCCGCCGGCCCAAAGGGCCCGCTGGTGGCCAAAGGAGCAGTGGCCGGTGAGCGCTTTTACCCTGCTGTGTTTTGCGGGGATCCTGGCCTTAACCGTGGTGGCCAAGTATTTTCGAGGTATAAATTGGTCTTTCGTGTCGCCCTTCTGACATTCTTTCTCCTTGTTCTGCTGGCAACCGCAGGGGCGGCCCAGCAGGGGCAGAACAGCTGCCGGCAGTGTCATCCGGACCATTATCCGGCCCTTGGGTCCTGCGTCGACTGCCATCGCGGCGATCCCCGCACCGACCGGTTGGCCATCGCCCATTTTGGGCTGATCCGGGGCGCCTATGCCCACTTTGCTCTCGCGGATAGTGCGGTGGTGGAACGGGGGCGGCAGAGGCTTAAGGATTCCGGGTGTCGGCGCTGCCACGTGGCGGACGGCCAGGGCAACCGGCTGGCCGCCAACCTCGACCGCAATGGGCTGAGCCGTACCCCGGAGGAATTGGCCGAAGCGATCAGAAAGCCGGTGCGGTTCATGCCCGACTTCCATTTCACCGAGGCGCAGATCGGCGAACTGGTCAACGCCATCCTGGCCGGGGCCGCCAGGGCGGAGCCGGCCACCGAGGAGATCCCCCTGGTGGTTCATTTCGAACAGCGACGGCAGAGCGAAGACAACCCGTTTGCCAAACACTGCGGCAGCTGTCACCGGCTGCTTTCGACTCACCTGGGAGGACTCGGGGAGGGGGAAATCGGGCCCAACCTTTCCGGTCTGCTGACCGAACACTATCCGCCGACCTTTCGGGACGTAGAGCCCTGGACCCTGGAAAGCCTGGAGAAGTGGCTGAAGAACCCCAGGGAAAGTCGCCACAACACCCGAATGGCTCCGATCCGCCTCAATCAGGGGGAACTGGGCCAGGTGACCGAGGTGTTCCTGGGGCCGGTCGGAACCTTCGAGGTGGCGGCCAAGCAGATCGTCAACCGCTGAACCAGCCTGCCCGTTTTAGGGCTGAGATCCGGAAGAAGGCCCAGGGGGGCCGCAGGACCGCGAAAGGCGGCAATAAAATCCGGCGTCACCTGCTGCTTCTTCAATTCTGCGTGGATCCGCTTGATCACCTCCGGGTAGAGAGGCAGTTTTGCAGCCTCGGCGAGGTTGATGTCGAACAGGGCCTTGCCGGTCTTGATTCCGGCCAGGGCGGCGCTGTCGTCGGGGGATCCGGCGATCGCTCCCGGGGCCGATACCAGCAGGCAGCGCCGCAGGGCCAGAAAAACCAGGGAACTCTTCTTCAAATCAAGCATGGCATTAGGCTGGTCCCATGGAGGGAACGACAACGGGGTGTCCGCCGTGCCGCTGCATGGTGGCCCTTGCGGAATGGGTGTTGTTGAAATTGTGAAATTGAACGAGTGTTCGTTCTTTTTTGAATAATGGGGATCGCGTCCCAGAATGCCAAGCAGTCTGTCGGCTGAAAGGTAATGGAGGAAGGCGTTGCCAGCTGGTAGTTACCTGCTCTTGCGCCGGAAGACGTCGGTCTTGAGGTTGGAGACCCGGTCGAGAAACAGCTTGCCGTCCAGATGGTCGATTTCGTGCTGGATCGCCACCGCCTCGAAGCCACCGGCGCGAATGACCCGCTCTTTGCCGTCGCGGTCGAGAAACTGGACCACGATGTTCTCGGCCCGGGTGACGTTGCCGGTGTAGTCCGGAACGCTCATGCACCCCTCGCGCACGGTTTCGCGCCCCTCACTTTCAAGAATCTCCGGGTTGATCATCACCAGCAGGCCGTGATTGTTGTCGCGCCCCAGCTTGCTCTTGGAGACATCGACCACCACCGCCCGTCGGGCCGTCCCGATCTGGGGCGCCGCGACGCCGACCGAATGGCCGGCAGCGACCATGGTGTCGATCAGGTCCTGCGCCAGCGCATCGACCTCGGCATCGATCTGCGCCACGGGGTCGCAGACGGTTTTGAGTAGCGGGTCGGGGTAGAGGAGGATTTCGCGAACGGCCATGGGTCAGAGTTCCACCGGGGTGATGTCGCGGACGCTGATGTCGACCTGCAGCTCGTCCTGCAGGCGCCGCATGATTTCAGCCAGATGCTCGGAGGTCAGGCCCTCGGGCAGCACCGCCTCGAGCATCATCACGTAGACCGGGCGCTGCTCGGTGCCGATCAGCTTGGTGTTGAGGTCGGTGATGTTGATCTTGCGGTTGCCGAGTTCCTTGGCGACGCGGTAGACGATGCCCGGCTTGTCGGCTCCGTAGACCGAGACCATGCAGAGCTCGCCCTGCAGGTCGGGGCGCTTTTCCCCGCCCGGCTTCAGGGTGCGCACGAATACCGACAGGCCGCTCTCCTCCAGCGGGGCGAAGGCGCCGCCGAAGCTCTCCTTGCCGGTGAATTCGGGGTGGGAGATGATCAGGATCATGGCGAACTGGCCGCCGAGAATCGAGCAGCTCGAGTCGGCGATGTTGCATCCCTGGCGGTAGAGGATCTCGGTGACCTGGGAGACGATGCCGGGACGGTCCCGGCCGATGATGGTCA
>NPID01000630.1_pt6 | contig 22019 bp, 18 predicted proteins | sample 8637491 | NCBI WGS metagenome assembly NPID01 (sample SAMN07420843, study PRJNA396082) | bioreactor metagenome | isolation source: sample BA6 brine-fed electro-methanogenic bioreactor BA | place: Japan: Kochi | collected 2016-06-14 | reverse complement strand
TTCCCTCGAGGTTCTTGCGGCCGCCGCGCTTGATCGAATCGCCGGCCAGGCAACGGGTCACGATCGGGTGCCGGGTATCGATGTTGCGCAGCGGGCCGATGGCGTCGTTGGGGCAGACCTTTTCGCAAATGCCGCAGCCGCGGCAGTAGTTCTTGATCGAGTGGGCCTGGCGGATCACCGGCACCGCGGAAAAGCGGCTCTTGGGCTCGGGGAACTCGCCCTCGGAAAAGACCATGCGGCGCCGCTCGACCTTGGGTTCGATGGCGCGGAAGGAGCAGGCCGCCACGCAGGAACCGCAAAGCGTACAGCGCTGCGCGTCGTAGCGGATCTTCCAGGGCAGATCGTTGGGCGTGACGTCCTGGACTCTCATTGTCTCCATCGCTGCACCTCCAGGTTGTTATCGATAGCCACGACTTCGCGTTCGTGGGGATAGATGTCGGTCTCCCAGTCACGGTCGGGGAGAATTTCGTTGATGCCGCAGACCTCCGAGGAGATGACCACCGTGTCGGCGGAGCGGCCCACCACCACCGGCCGCAGCTTTTTGGCGTCGCAGCAGGTGAACATGGTGTTGTCGGGCAGCACCCCGATGATGGTGTTGGGGCCGTTGATCTCCAGGTGGGCCAGGGACTGGCGGATCGCCTGAAGCTGCTCCTTGTCCTCGCGCCGCTCGATGTCCTCGAAAGGCAGCGGGGTGATCACGTGCTTGTAGTAGGAAAGCGGCCAGCCGAGCTGGCGGTGGACGTAATGCAGGCTGTACAGAAAGCACTGGGAGTCGGACTCGAAACCGATGTAGCCGCGGTGCAGTTTCTGCTGGAACTCGACATTCTTCAGATAGAAGGTGTTCTCGCCGTTGGCCAGGGCGGTGTACCCCTGCAGGAAGAACGGATGCGCGGCATAGCGGACGATGTCGTAGTTGGTGTTCTGCCGGCACTGGGCGGTGATCACCTTGGCGGTAAATTTGTGGTCCGGCTCCCAGAGGTTGAAATAGGTGCCGATGTCGCGCGGATCGCCGATCTCCTTGAGGGTCACGACATCCGGCCAGAAGGAGTAGGCAAAGCCCATCTCGTCCTTCTCCAGGGCCTTGCGCAGTTTCAGGCGCATGTCGAGCAGCAGCTCTTCTTTTTCCTTCTGCTCGGCCTTGCGGTAATGCTTGGGGTAGTCGAAGGTCTCGAAGACGTAGTTGGGCATGGCGTTGATGTCGAGGCCCGGCTGATCGTTGGTCTCGGGGACCCACTGCAGCACGCGGGAGAAGCCGGCGGCGTGCAGAATATCCTCGGCCACCTTCAACCCCTCGTCGGTGCAGGCCAAAGACAGGGTCGGCAGGTGTTTGTAGCTTTCGAAGATCCCGCCAAGGTCATGCATGACCATGGCAAAACCCGAGTTGTCGTGGCCTTTCTGCTGGGACTGCATCAACAGCAGGGCCTGGCTCGGGTGGACATAGTTCAGACTTTTAATGGCTCCAATGCGACACATTGCCATCTACCTCCAAGCGATATGATTGGTCGGGGAAGTTTTACTGGTGCGGGATGGACGAACCTCAGACACACTTGCAAATCAAATGCCAGCCCCCAAAGCCTCTCACGCCAATCCATACCCACACTTCAACCAACCGTTATTACAAGTAATTTTCCACCAACCCCGAAAACCGCCAGAGCCGAATGGGTCCTTAAGCAGCGTCGACGGTCCCCCGCCGGAAAGAAAAACTACTCAAACGGTGTAATCTGAATACTCTATCCCTGCAAACAGAAACGGCGCCCGCTCGCGGGCGCCGCAAAAGCCTGAGGCCTCCGAATCAGAAAGTGTAGCCGGTTTCGGAATGCGCGGTCTGGTCCAACCCCTTGACCTCGTCTTCGTCACTGACCCGCAGCCCCAGGGTGGCTTTGAGCACGACAATGATCACCAGGGTCACCACGACCGCGTAGACCCCGGCGGCCACCAGACCGACGATCTGCACCCAGAGCTGATGGAAGTCGCCGGCGATCAACCCGCTGGCGCCGACGGTGGCGAACATCCCGGTCGCGACCGCCCCCCAGGCGCCACCGACGCCGTGCACGCCGAAGGCATCGAGAGAATCGTCGTAACCGACCTTGTGCTTGAGCAGCACCCCGCCGTAGCAGACGAAACCGGCGGTCAGGCCCATCACCAGGGCCCAGGCCGGGGTGACGAAGCCGGCCGCCGGGGTGATCACCACCAGACCGGCCACCACGCCCGAGGCCGCCCCCAGAGCGCTCGGCCGACCGGCGTGCAGCCATTCGGCGAGCATCCAGGAAAGGGCCCCGGCGGCGGCGGCGGACTGGGTAGTGGTGAACGCCAGGGCCGCGCTCGCCCCCGCGCCCAGGGCGCTGCCGGCATTGAAGCCGAACCAGCCGAACCAGAGCAGGCCGGCGCCGAGCAGGGTCATCGGCAGATTATGGGGCGTCATCCGCTCATGGGGAAACCCTTTGCGTTTGCCCACCACAAAAGCGAGCACCAGGGCGGTGATGCCCGAGGAGAAATGCACCACGGTGCCGCCGGCGAAATCGAGGGCCCCATCCTCCAGCAACCACCCCCCCTCGCCCCAGACCCAGTGGGCAATGGGATCGTAGACCAGGGTGCCCCAGAGCAGGATGAACACGCAGTAGGTGGAAAACTTCATCCGTTCGGCGATGGCCCCGGAAATCAGGGCCGGGGTGATCATCGCGAACATCCCCTGAAACATGACAAAGACGTAGGTGGGGATGGTGCCGGAGAGCGTCTCGGGGGTGATCCCGTTCAGTAGCAGGTGATCCAGACCGCCGATAAAGGCCCCGGATCCGCCGAAGGCCAGCGAATAACCGACGACGACCCACTGCACCCCCATGATGGCCATGGCGGCGAAGGTGTGCATGGTGGTCGAGAGGACGTTCTTGGAGCGGACCATGCCGCCGTAAAACAGGGCCAGCCCCGGCAGCATGAGCAGGACCAGGGCCGAGGAAACCAGCATCCAGGCGGTATCGCCGGTGTCCAGACCTTCTTGCGCAAAGACCGGGGAAGGGGCGGAAAGCAGAACCAGGGATAGAACAGGCAGGATTCGAAAGACGCCGTGCATCGTTGCACCTCCGGAGATTAATCGTCGTTGGCTATGCTGGGTGGGCTGAATCTTTACCCACCACAGGACTTCAGCAAGGCCCATACCAAGCGATTAAACGATGCAACTTCAAGCACTTGAACACCCAGGCCAGGGCAAGCATCAACCAGGATGCCAATAAATAAGGCAACAGTGCTTGAAGTTGAGGCTCCCCCCAAAACAAAGCCCCGCGGCAGGAACGCCGCGGGGCTTTATATCTGGCAGGCCAGGAGGGACTCGANNAGCCATTAGAGCTACTGGCCTGGATCGGATCGTCGGACTTCTGATCTAAAGGTTCTGCACCCAGCCGTGGGGATCGGGGCGCCGCCCGTACTGAATCCCGGTCAGGGTGTCGTAGAGCTTCTGGGTCAGCTCCCCGGGTGTGCCGTCGCCGAGCACCGCCGTCCGGTCGCGGTAGGTGAACTGACCAACCGCCGAAACCACCACCGCGGTGCCGGTGCCGAAGGCCTCCTGGAGACGGCCGTCTTCGGCGCCATCCATGATTTCGTCGACGCTCAGCGCCCGCTCTTCGATCGCATAGCCCATTTCTCTGGCCAGGGCGAGGACCGAGCGCCGGGTGATGCCGTCGAGAATGGTCCCCTTGAGCGGAGAGGTGACGATCCGCCCGTCATAGAGGAAGCAGATATTCATGCTGCCGACCTCCTCGACGTATTTGCGATGGACCGCGTCGAGCCAGAGCACCTGGTCGAAGCCCCGCTGCGCAGCCTCCATGGAGGCCCGCAGGCTGGCCGCATAATTGCCGCCGGTCTTGGCCTCCCCGGTGCCCCCCGGGGCGGAACGGATAAATTCGTCGGAAATCCAGATCTTGACCGGGCTGAAGCCCCCCTTGTAATAGGCTCCGACCGGCGAAAGAATTATGTAGCAGAGGTAGGTTTTCGAGGGCCGGACCCCCAGAAACGGGTCGACGGCGATCATCGTCGGCCGGATGTAGAGACTGGTCCCCTCGGTACGGGGGACCCAGTCTTCCTCGAGACGGACCAGCTGCTTGAGGGCGTCAAGAAAAAAAGACTCGTCCACCTCCGGCATGCACATGCGCCGAGCGCTGCGGTTGAAGCGCTTCACATTGTCTTCGGGACGGAACAGGGCGACCGATCCGTCCTGCCGGCGAAAGGCCTTGAGCCCCTCGAATATCTCCTGGGCGTAGTGCAAAACGGCGCAGGAAGGGTCGAGGCTGAAGGGCCCGTAGGGCATGATCCGCGGAGAATGCCAGCCGCGATCGACATGGTATTCCATGACGAACATCCGGTCGGTGAACTGAGTCCCGAAGGCCAGCGTGGATTCATCCTCGATGCGGGGTTTCTTTTGGGAGAGGGGCAAAACCTGGATTTCCATGGGCATACAACCTCCGGCAATTACGGGCTTTTATCCGCGAGTCAGAAGTTTGTAGCACAGAAGGAGCGGCCAGGCAAGGGGTTTGAGGAAGGGAGGAAATTTGACATCCGGCCATGGAAAAGCCCCATGGCCGGCAGGAGGGCGGTGGACGCAACGCCCGCAAGGCAGGCGCTAATCGCCGTTTTCGATGGGGCGAAGCTTGCGGTTGCCGTCGCCGTACAGCAGGTTGTTCCGGTTGACACGTTCTTCATCCAGATGAAATCGCTTACGCAGCCGATCATACTCGGCGCGTTCGGCCAGGTCGCCGATGCGATAATCCATCGACCGGATTTTCCAGAGATCCTCCATGGTACCCTCCCGAGTGTTGGATAAATACCGCCTTGTGCGGCATTTCGGAAAAAGGGTAACATCGCCCGGGCAATAGTCAAGGTATTTTTTACTATACATGGGACAACATTGTTTTGAATCCTTTTCTCCACCCGTCGCCGACCAACGAGCCGGCCCCGGCCGGCGACCGAAAAACAACCCTCCATGCCGTTTTATTGTCGACAAGGCGTATACGTGATAAAAATTGAGGAAAACCTCTTTGATGTTGCCTTAATCGGCCAACCGGCCCCCGACCCGGGAGGGGACATGACCTTCGATCAGCTGCAAACAGCCCTCGCCACCCTTCAATTGACCGATCGCGCCACCCTTGCCGAAATCAAGGCCCGGCACCGGGCCCTGGTCAAGCGCTACCACCCCGACGGCAATCCCCGCTCCGATGAGGAAAAGATCCGCCTGATCAATGAGGCCTACCGGGTTCTGCGCGACTATTGCGCCAACTATCGGTTTTCCTTTTCCCGCGAGGAATTTCTCGAACAGAACCCCGAGGAACGCCTGCGGGACCAGTTTTCGGAAGATTCGGTCTGGGGCGGTTGAGTCACTGACCGCCAGGGTCCGGCATGCCGGTCGAAGCGACCCGGCCGAACGCCGCCCCATAAACGGATGGACCCCATGCAGGAAATCGCCGGCGGGCTCTGGAATTATCTGGGCCAAGCGATTATTGGGTTTTCTTTATTGTTTTCTTTATTGGGCCGCCCTGACCCCGGCCAGATAGCCGGTGGACCAGCACTGTTGCAGGTTGAAGCCTCCGGTCGGCCCGTCGAGATCGATCATCTCCCCGGCGAAATACAGGTTCGCCACCCGCTTCGAGCGCATCGTCCGCATGTCGATGTCTTTGAGGGAAACCCCACCGGCGGTGATGATCGCTTTGGCGAAGCCCTCGCAGCCGGTCACCTGGAGCTCCAGCTCCTTGAAAAGCGTCAACAGACGCTGCCGCTCGGCTTTGGTGACCGAATGGCACTTCTTTTCGGGGTCGATTCCGGAAAGTCGGAGGAATACCGGGATCATGTCCCGGGGCAACAGCCCGCCGAGGGACTTGCGGAAATCCCGGTTGCTGTTCTCGGCCAGCTCCCGCTGAATCCGCCGGTCAAAGGTGGCGGATTCGACGGCGGGCTTCATATCCAGCAGCAGGGTGACCTTGCCTTTTTTGAGCGCCTCCCTGACGACGCTGCTCAGGTCGAGGATGATCGGCCCGCCGATGCCGGCCCGGGTGAAAAAGGCCTCGCCGAAGCGTTCGTCGATCCTTTTGCCGTTCAGCAGGACCGAGACCTTGACGTTTCTCAGGTTGAAATCGCTCACCTCGGCGGTCCACGCCTCGGCGAGCTTCACCGCCACCAGCGCCGGCTCGGTCCTGACCAGCCGGTGGCCGCTCTGCTCGGCCCACCGGTAGCCGTCGCCGGTGCACCCGGTTTCGGGATAGGACAGCCCCCCGGTGGCGAGGATGAACCGCCCGGCGGCGAACTCACCTCTCGAGGTGGTCACGGACTCTACCCTGTCAGCTGAAACGTTAAGTCTTTCAACCTTACAGCCAGCAAGCAGCTCCGCGCCGGAATCGGCGACAAATCTCTCCAGCACCTTCTGCACATCAGCGGCATTGCCCTTTTCGGGGAAGATTCTGCCGCCCCGTTCAACCTTCAGCCGCATCCCCCGCTGCTCGAAAAACGCCACGACATCCGCAGCACTGAAGGCATAGAGGGCGGTCAGAAACGCTTTGCCGTTTGGGCCGAATCTCTCGGCAAATTTTTTCGGGTCTTCTTCGCTGTTGGTCACGTTGCAACGCCCCTTGCCGGTGAGCAGAAGCTTCGCCCCGCACCTCCGGTTTTTTTCGAGGAGGAGAACTTTGGCCCCGCTCAAGGCGGCAAACCCCGCGGCGAACATCCCCGCAGCGCCACCGCCGATCACGATCACGTCATATTTCTTCATGTTTTTTCCTCGCCGGCCATGCCTGGCGTACAAGCACAAAGGGACACTCCCCATGGTCGGGGTGCGTCCCTTATCATTGCGCATTCAAAGAGGGTAAAGGGTATTGCTATCCAATCGAGAGGGATCTTCGCCGCCAGGCTGCCAAACTCAGGTTATCAGCTCGAACACGCCTTTTTCGTCGTTGAAGTTGAAGATCTCGCCGGTTTCGATGATGTAGTGCCAGCCGTAGATGCTGAGATTCCCCGCCTCGAATTTTTCCCGGATGTAGGGATAGGTCAGCAGGTTTTTCATCTGCACCAGCACGTTGATCTGCTCGGTCAGCCACTCCCGCTCTTCCGGAGAATCACCGGTCATCAGCCGATCGACGCGCTCCCTGACGTCCCGCGAGACCTCGAGCCACTTGCGCACATGGGGCAGATGGTCAAGGGCTTCGTGGGGCAGATTCAAAGCGGCGCAGCCGCCGCAATTGGAATGGCCGCAGACTACGATGCTGTCCACCTCGAGCGCCTGTACCGCATACTCGATGGCGCTGGTGGTGGCGACATACTCCTCGGTTTTGCGGTAGGGCGGCACGATGTTGGCGACATTGCGGACGATGAACAATTCGCCCGGCCGGCTTCCGGTGATCAGGCTGGGAACGACCCGGGAGTCGGAACAGCCGATGAAGAGCGTATGCGGTTTCTGCTTTCTCCCCAGTTCCTTGAACAGATCACGGTGCGCCTCGAAATCCTCCTGACGAAACTGCATGATCCCCTTGAACAACTTCTCCATCCGGCCCTCCTCTTAAAAATCGTTCCAAAGTCGGAAACTCCTTTTTACTGCAACCCCTCACATCTGCCAAGAAAAAAGGCCTGCCTCCCGGAGAAGGGAGGACGACGCCGTCCGGACCAAGGCCCTTTTTTCAGCTGGCCAGCCCCAGGAACGCCAGCGTCGACCCAACGGTCCGGTTCACCACCTGCTCCCAGGCCACCCCCGCCGCTGCCAGCTCCCGCAGGGAGTCGCCGAACTCCCCGACCCCCTGGGCGATATGGGCATCGCTTCCCACCGCCACCGGGGTGCCGAAACGGGCGCACTGGCGGATGATCTCGCGGCAGTTGGCCTCGCTCCCCTTGCGGCTGACCGAGAAGGACGAGTTGTTGATCTCCAGGGCGGTCCTGGTCCGGGCGCCGCCACCGGCCACCGCCTCGTAGTCGAGGGGGAAATTCGGGTTGCCGGGATGGACGATGACCTTGACCCTGGGGTTCTCCATCTGGGCCAGCACCGCCCTGGTATTGGCGTCCCGGCCCCGGTCGTCGAACCCGCAGTCCTCGTGAAACCCTGCCATGACCAGATCGAGCCGGCCCAGCAGCTCATCATCCAGGTCGAGCCGGCCTTCGCCGAGAATATTCGCCTCGATGCCTCTCAACACCCGTACTCCGTGCAGGAATTCCGGGACAAACCGCAGCGCGGCAAAATGGTAGGGATGCGGCCCGCCGGGCAGGGCGGGGCCGTGATCGCTCATCCCCACCAGCTTCACCCCTTTGCGGGCCGCCTCTTGAGCGATTTCGCCGATGGTGCTGTAGGCGTGACCGCTGGCCAGGGTGTGAACGTGCAGATCGGCTTCCGGCATGGCAGGATAGGGCATGGCGAAGTTCTCCATTGCAGGGGGGTCTGGGCTGATACGCCCGAACCATAACACAAGCCGGACCTCAGCAACAGGGGGTCGGCAGACGCTGAGCGTTACGAAGGACGGGACCGGGCAGAAAACCGAAAAGGTAGTTGGCGTAAAATCCAGGATTATGGTAAGTTTGCTCTTTTGTAAAGATGATGCTCGCCAACGGGTTGTGGCGGCTTCGGCTGCCGGGACCGGAAAGAATGAAGAACAGAAGACCCATGAACCTCGAAGACGTTCTCCCCCAGGTCAGCCGCCCCTCCCGTTACCTCGGCGGCGAGCTGGGCAGCATCAAGAAGGATCCCGCCCGGGCGGAGGTCCGCTTCGCCCTGGCCTTCCCGGATGTCTACGAAGTGGGCATGAGCCACCTCGGATTCGCCATCCTCTATCACATCCTGAACGGCCATGCGTGGGCCGCGGCGGAACGGGTCTACGCCCCCTGGCCGGACCTGGAAGAGCACCTGCGGCAGACCGGAACCCCTCTGGTTTCGCTGGAATCCGAGCTTTCCCTGGCAAACTTCGACATCGTCGGCTTCACCCTGCAGTACGAGCTTTCCTACAGCAACGTGCTCAACATGCTCTCCCTGGCCGGCATCCCCCTGCGCCGCGAGCAGCGCGCCGAGGACGCGCCGCTGATCGTGGTCGGCGGGCCCTGCGCCTTCAACCCCGAACCGCTCGCCGACTTCATCGACTGCGCGGTGATCGGCGACGGTGAAGAAGCGGTCGTGGAGCTGTGCCAGGCGGTGCGCCGGGCCAAGGCCGCCGGCGCGGACCGGGCAACACTGCTCGAGCGTCTTTCGGCCATCGAGGGGATCTACGTCCCTTCCCTGTTTGCAGTCGATTACCAGGCAGACGGCGTTATCGACCAGATTCGCCCCCTGCGCCAGGGCTATGACCGGGTGCGGCGACGGTTCCTGGCCGACCTGGAAAGCGCCCCGTTTCCGACCTCGCCGATCATCCCCTTCATGAGCACCATCCACAATCGGGTGGCGGTGGAGATCGCCCGGGGCTGTACCCGCGGCTGCCGCTTCTGCCAGGCCGGCTACATCTACCGGCCGGTGCGCGAGCGCAGCCCGGAGCGCATTGCCGGGATCATCGAGGATTCGCTGAAGAATTCGGGCTACGAAGAGATTTCGCTGCTCTCCTTGTCCACCGGCGACTACGGCTGCATCGAGCCGCTGATCAAGGGACTGATGGACCGCTACGCCGAGGAAAAGGTGGCGGTTTCCTTCCCCAGCCTGCGGGTCGGCTCGCTGACCTCGGAGCTGATGGAAGAAATCAAGAAGGTCCGCAAGACCGGCTTCACCCTCGCCCCGGAGGCCGGCACCGAGCGCCTGCGCCAGGTCATCAACAAGGGGATCACCGAGGACGACCTGATCGAAACCACCCGCACCGCCTTTTCCCTGGGCTGGCGGGTGATCAAGCTCTATTTCATGATGGGCCTGCCGACCGAGACCGACGAGGACCTCCAAGGCATCATCGAACTGGCTGCCAGGGTCAAACGTACCGGCAAGGGGACCGAAGGCGGCGCCGACGTCAACCCCTCGGTATCGACCTTCGTCCCCAAACCCCACACCCCCTTCCAGTGGGATGCGCAGATCGGCCTCGACGAGACCCTTCGCCGCCAGCACCTGCTGCGCGACGGACTTAAACGCAAAAAGCTGCGGCTCAAATGGCACGAGGCCCAGCTCTCCTTCATGGAAGGGGTCTTCGCCCGCGGCGACCGTCGCCTCGGCGCCGTACTGGAAAAGGCTCTGGAGCTTGGCTGCCGCTTCGATGGCTGGCGCGAGCATTTCCGCTTCGACCTCTGGCAGCAGGCCTTTGCGCACTGCGGCATCGACCCGGCCTGGTACCTGCGGGAGCGCCGCGCCGAGGAAATCCTGCCCTGGGACCACATCGACTGCGGCATCCCCAAAAGCTTCCTGGCCCTGGAACGAGGCCGCGCCCTGGCCGGCAGCTACACCCCCGACTGCCGCAGCGGGGCCTGCAGCGACTGCGGCGTCTGCGATTTCGAATCGCTGCATATGCGCATGGTCCGCCACGGCGAGGTCCCCATCCCGGACCAACCGCCTGCCGAAGCGCCCGGCGAGGAAGATCGCTACAAAATCCGCCTGCGGGTGCGCAAGGACGGCAAGGCCCGCTTCGTCGGCCACCTCGAGTTCATGACGGTGTTTCACCGGGCGGTGCGCCGGGCCGGGCTTCCGATTCGCTTCTCCGGGGGCTTCCATCCTCACCCGCGCATCTCCTTTCCGGACGCCTTGCCGACCGGGGTGGAAAGCGATGCCGAAATCATCGACCTGGAACTCTGCCGGCCGCGGGGAGCGCGGGAAACCGCCGAAGCGCTAAACGCTCAACTGCCCGAGGGATTCAGGGTACGGGAGGCCGCTGCGGTCCCCTGGAAAACCCCCTCCCCCTCTGGTAGCATTAAAATGACTTTTTACCGGGTTCAACTCCCCGAGCCGGCCCCGGCGGGCCTCGCCGAACGGCTCGCGGCCTGCCTGGCCGCCGAACAGGTCAGGGTCGAGCGGGACAAGGGGAACCGATCGGTCAGCGTCGATCTGCGGCCGGACATCGTCGATCTCGAACTGACCGACCATGCGCTGCTGCTGACCATGGCCAAGGGCAGCCCGGTGCTGCTGGCCGCGCATCTGCTCGGCGCCACCCCGGACGAGGCGCGCCGCCTGCGCATCCGCAAGACCGGCGTGGCCCTCGACGGCTAACCGGAGCGGTCGGCACAGCGCCCGGGCAACGAATTTTCGCTTTTCGCTTTTGTATATATTTTCAACCTTTTGCATGAATCGGAGGCGATATGACCAAAGAACTGGTCATCAACACGACCTCCCACGAAACCCGAGTCGCGCTGCTGGAGAACGGGCACATCGCCGAACTCTACATCGAACGCAACCGGGAGCGGGGGATCGTCGGCAACATTTATCTGGGACGGGTGATCCGCGTGCTGCCCGGCATGCAGGCGGCCTTTGTCGACATCGGCCTGGAAAAGGCGGCGTTTCTCTACGTGGCCGATGTGCTCGATGAAATGGAGGCGGTCGAGCAGTTCATCGAGGGCGGCCTGGCCCATCCCGGCCCCAGCGGCGAAAGCGGGGACGAGCGGCCGCCGCTGCCCCCCATCGAGGACCTGCTCCAGGAGGGTCAGGAGATCCTCGTCCAGATCGCCAAGGAGCCGATCGGCACCAAGGGGGCCCGCATCACCTCCCACATCTCCCTGCCCGGCCGGCACCTGGTCTTCATGCCGACCGTCGACCACGTCGGCATCTCCCGCAGGATCGAGAACGAGGAGGAAAAAACCCGCCTGCGCGACCTGGTCGAGGAGATCAAACCCAAAGGGACCGGCTTCATCGTCCGCACCGCCGCCGAGGGCAAGACCGAGGAGGACCTGCGGGCGGACATGGAATTTCTGGTCGGGCTGTGGCAGGACATCGTCCGGCGCAAGGAGAACAAGCGGGCCACCTGCCTGATCCACTCGGATCTCGACGTCACCAGCAAGGTGCTGCGCGACATTCTCAGCGAGGACGTCGACCGCATCGTCGTCGACACCCAGAATGAGCACGATAAGATCGTCCGCTTCATCGGCACGTTCATGCCCAAGCTCAAATACTCCATCGAGATGTACAACGACGACGAGCCGATCTTCGACGCCTTCGGCCTCGAGGTCGAGATCGCCCGGGCCCTGGGGCGCAAGGTCTGGCTCAAAAGCGGCGGCTACATCATCATCGAGCAGACCGAGGCGCTGACCGCCATCGACGTCAACACCGGTCGCTTCGTGGGCAAGCACAACCTGGAGGACACCATCCTCAAGACCAACCTGGAGGCGGTCAAGGAGATCGCCTTCCAACTGCGCCTGCGCAACATCGGCGGCCTGATCATCATCGACTTCATCGACATGGAGAGGGAACTCCACCGCGAGAAGGTCCATTCGGCCCTCGAGGAGACCCTCAAGAACGACAAGGCCAAGACCAATATCCTCAAGATCTCCGAACTCGGCCTGGTGGAGATGACCCGCAAGCGGGTGCGCGAAAGCATCGGCCGCACCCTCTGCGAGGGATGCCCCTACTGCGAAGGCAAAGGCTACGTAAAAAGCCGCACCACCATGGTCTACGAGATTTTCCGCGAACTGCGCCGCGAGATCCGCGACATGCCCGGCTACCGGCTGACCCTGCTGGTCCATCCCGACATCGCCGCCCTGCTCTACGACGAGGAGCGCCACGGCATTGAGGAACTGGAGAGCCGCTTCGAGAAGCAGATCGCCATCACCACCCGCCCCAACTTCCACCAGGAACAGTTCGAGATCGTGGTGGGTTGATCCGGGTTTCGGCAGTGCGTGTCGAACTCTTCGACGGCAGTGAAACAACCGGGAAAACCTCCGCATTCCCGCCCGTCTTTTCCGCAAGGGCCAAGCCGTCCCCATCTTCGTTTTGGAGATGGGGACGGCTTGGCGAAGTTCAGACCACGGTGGGACCGCCCACTCCAGAATAAAGGCCCCAGGCCTTCTTCTTCATCCTCCACCCCAAAAGCCCAAAAACCCTACCCCCAAAGTAGTAACTCCACCCATAGACTTTTTTTGTCAATTTGCTTCAGTTTATAGCAACACGTTGTTCCGAAACTCCATCCGGATAGCTGCTCGGTTCCGGCGATCAACGCGCGAATCGGGCCACAGCCGCCGATACGGCAAAGCCTTCGCTGAAAAACCGGTGGACATGTTCGGGCGCGCAATAACGCCGAAGGTCCTCCTGGAAATATGCACGGAGAATTTCGGATCTCCCAGCCCTTTGTTGCAGGAAAGGAGTTTCCAATGAGGCAAATGAGAAGGCGGGAATTCATCAAATATGCCGGCTACGGTCTGGCCACCATCATGGTCGGATGTAGCGGCGGCGGGGGCGGCAACTCCGGCGGGGGTGGCGACACCGGCGGCGGTGGCGGAGACGACGGTAGCATCGGCGGAGCCGGCGGGGGCGGCGAGATTGTCGAGACCCTCAACTTCACCATCACCGATGCCGTCAAGGAAATGATCACCCATGAGCCCAACAGCCCGGGAGCCGATGCGGCCAAGTGCTACTACTGGGTCTACCAGGAGGATCGTTTCCCGGCCGACAATCCCGGCCCCCAGATCTTCGCCATCGAGGGGGACCGCATCGCCCTCAACGTGACCAACACTCTGGACGTCGATCACGCCTTCGTCATCCCCGGAATGGTCGATTCGGGGCCGATTGCCCCGGGCGAGACGTTCTCCGCGGAATTCGAAGCCAAGGATCCGGGCGCATACCTGTACCACGACAACCTGAATGCGCCGGTGAACCGGATGATGGGCCTGCACGGGGCATTCGTCGTCATGCCGGCAGAGGCCGCCGCCGGGCACAAGCTCACCCCCTACAAGAATCCTTCGGAGGGCGTTCAGCAGCTGTTCGACGATTTCGGCACCGCCGCCTGGTGGCCGGGGCTCGCCTGGCACGAAGGGGACACCAGCCCCAACTCCTTTGCCGAGCCGTGCCGTCAGTACATCTGGCTGTGTCATCAGGCCAGCCCGGTCCTGTTCAACGAGGTCGGCCAACACCACGAGGCCAATCCCGGCGTCGAATATTCGGCGACCGACTTCGTCGCTCACTTCCTGACCGATCCGTTCCTCAACACCAGCAACGACCCCAGGTCGGCAGTGAGCGCGGCCTTCCCCGCCAAGACCACCGACTTCAACCGCAAGCCCCATTTCTTCACCATCAACGGCCAGTCGGGTTTCTTCGCCCACCACAACCCGGCGATCACCCCCTTCCACCGCGTCGGCGAACCCTGCGTGATCCGCATCCTCAACGCCGGCCTGCAGGTTCATTCGCTGCATCTGCACGCCAACCACTTCTACGTGACGGCGGTCAACAACGTCCCTTCGGGAAACCCGCTGTGGGTCGATGTTTACAACATCTTTCCGATGGATCACGTCGATTACACGATCCCCTTCATGCGGCCGCCGGATATCCCCAACCGGCGCGGCATCGGCCGTCAGGATCCCGGCCTGGACGTTGCGGGCGGCCTGACGACCACCTGGCCGCCGACCCAGGAGCTCGGCCTGTTTTTCCCCAGCCAGGGGACGACGGCCCAGAGCTACGACGACCCCAACGTGCTGGTCGACGTGGGCGGGCGGCAGTCGCCGCTGTGCTACCCGATGCACGACCATACCGAACCATCGCAGGTCGCCCAGGGCGGGAACTACAACTGCGGCATGATCGCCGGGGCCTATTTTCTTGGCGACCGCAATACCCCGGGGCAGATGAATTTCCCCATGGAGGAGGAATTCGAGATGATGCTGAATCACGGCCGTCAGATCGGCGTCACCGGCAAACCCACGGGCGGATGGCCCGACGGTTCGACGCCGACGACCTGAGTGATCAGTACCCCAGCTTGTGACGAAAAGGAGTACCGCGATGTCCGTGTCCAATCCGCACCACAGAATACCTCGCAAAAAAATCGCCGGGATGCAGGGCGCCTGGACCAAGATGTGGGACCCCCCCCGGGCCAGTCCGACCACGCCGGATATCCTGACCCCCGACAACCCCGTCCCCGGATTCATGGAGCAGCAACTCGGAGCGGCCGTATTCCAGGTCTCGGTTGCCAATACGGTCCAGCGTGACCTGCTGCACGGGGTGACGATCCCCACCTGGGACGGCCAAAAGAATCTCGTGTTCATGACATTTCGGGACTCCGACCTCAACTCCCCCTTGAACGGCGGACACTGGCCGGGACCCACGATCCGGGTGCCGCGCGGCGTCATCTTTCACTGCCAGACCCAGGGCCACGGCCCCCCTCCGCACACCATTCACTGGCACGGGCTGGAACCGACCCCGATGAACGACGGGGTGGGGCACTGTTCCATGGAAATCGGTCAATACACCTACCAGCTCCAGCCCAACTTCATCGGGACCTACTTCTACCACTGCCACCGCAACACCGTGCAGCACTTCGAGTTCGGTCTCTACGGCATGTTCCTGGTCGAACCGCCCGATGCCTACGATCCGAGCGACGGCAAAAACGTCGGCGGCTACCCGCGCCGCACCGCGGCCAACCTCGCCTCGTTCGCGCAGTTCAGCGACAGGTTCGTCGCCGGGGATGAGGTCTTCGGCGTGGCCGGAGCGCTGGATAGCGGGGTCGGCGACCCCCATGCCTACACGGTGGAATACGACGTCGAAGCCCTCTGGGTACTCGACGACCGGGATTCCAACTGGAGCGATCTGGCCGCCGACGCGAAGACCTTCTATCCCGGCGGCGCCTTCACCGAGGACGGCCACCTGTCCGCCGAGGCGGCCGCGCCGGACCCGGGTACGCCGGTCCTGCGGCCGGGAGTGGACGATCAGTTCCCCCGCGGCTTCTTCCATGACTTCAACGCCGACTACTGGTTCGTCACCGGGGTGCCGGTGCCGGCCGCCACGGGAGGAACCGGAACCATCGCCTCGGGGACCACCATCCCCGCCGCGCTGAACAGCGGGGTGGCAGGGATGCAGGTCGACGTGGAGGCCCAGGTCGATCAGGTCGTCCTGGTCCGGATCCTGAACGCCGCCTACAACACCATCGAGGTGACCTTCCCGGTCGATGTGGTGATCATCGCCTTCGACGGCCGGGCCCTGGGCGTGCCGCCCTTTGGCCGCTACAACCATGCCTTCGAGCTCAAGGCCGGAACCCCCTACCGGATGAGCACGGCCCGGCGCTTCGACGCCCTGGTCAGGTCGTCCAGCCCGGTCAACGATTTTGCCGAGGTGAAATTCTACAAGGCCGAGGGGCAGAAGGTGCTGACCCCCGAGCCGCTGCTGGTGACGGCGCGGATTCCGATCGTCATCAGCTGAGTTTCCCCTTGCTCGTTACGTAAGAGGATGTCATGCCCGCTGCTTTAAGAATATCGATCCTGGCCGGGATGTTGCTGATCGGCCTGTGTGCCCTGGCCGGTTGCGGCGGAGGCGGCAGCACCCCCAGTACCGCCAGCCCCCCCGCCTCCGCTCCGGTCGACAGCGATGCCGACGGCATCGCCGATTCGGCCGACAATTGCGCCGGCGCCGCCAATCCGGATCAAGCCGATGCCGACGGCGACGGCGTCGGCGATGTCTGCGACCCGACTCCGCGAGCCGACGTCTTCAACTGGACCGGCAACACCCGGTTGACGGTGAGCGCGGCCGACGGTCTGCTGGCCAACGATCCCGTCGGCACGGTCATCGCCGCCGCCGACACGGTCAGCAGCCAGGGAGGGACCGTCGCCGTCAATGCCGCCGACGGAGCCTTCGTCTACGATCCCCCCGCCGTCCTGCAGAACGCCGCCGACACTTTCAGTTACACGGCGACCGGATCGCTGGCGACCACGGTGACCATCAATCTCGCCGAGCGCATCTGGTACGTTCGCAACGACGCCACCGGGGCCAATCGGGGGACCGACCGAGACCCCTTTCTCACCTTGGCCCAGGCCGAAGCTGCGTCCGACACCGGCGACACGATTTTCGTCTTCGCCGGCGACGGCACCGCCACCGGGCAGGATGCCGGGATCGCACTGCAGGACCGCCAGCGCCTGCTCGGCGAGGGGGTGGGCCTGAGCTTCAACGGCGTTCCCCTGGTCGATCCGTTTCCCGATGCGGTGATTTCGAACCGGGGATTGCCGCTGCCGGCCGGCGACACCCCGGTGGTGATGCTGGCCACGGTCAACGAGGTGGCCGGCTTCACGCTCGAGGTCGCCTTCAACGAGGGGCTCCTGGCCCTGGGCGGCGGCGGGTTCAACCTGCATGACAACACCGTCACGGTCGATGCCGTCAACGGCAGGGAGGGGGTTCGCCTGCTCAACGTTTCCGGGATCAACCAGGTGTTGCGCAACGCCATCAGCGGGGCCCCGCGGGACGGGATCAAGGTCGCCAACAACGAAAACCAGGCTGGCGATCCCGTCGCACCGGCCCAGATCATCCCGATGTCGGCGACGGTGGCGATCGGCGACAATACCATCAGCGGTTCCGGCCAGGACGGAATCGCCGCCAACATCGACGGCGCCGAAAGCGATGTGGTGCTGCAGATCCTGACCAACCGCATCAGCGACTCGGGCTCAGGAGCCGGCGACGAAGGGCTCGACATCGATGCCCTCGGCACCGCCCAGGTCGCCGCGGTTCTCTCGCGCAACACCATCGCCGGCAGCAGCGACGAAGCCGCCGACCTGGTGGCCGATGGCGCCTCCTCCCTGAGCGCCTTCGTTGCCAACAATGCCCTCTCGGACAGCGGTGCGGCGTTCGATTTCCGCTCCGCCATCGCCGGCGGCAGCAGCGCTGTCACCTGCCTGGAGCTGACCGGCAACGCCAACGCCACGGCCGACTCGGCGTTCCGCGCGGAGAACAACGTCGCGGTCAGTCTCTTTCAGTTCTTCGAAGCCCCGACCAACGACAACCCGGCCGTTCGGATCGGCACTATCACCGACGTCGCCGAAGAGACCTGCGACATTCCCGTCGACGGCCCCCTGCTGTTCGAGGCCAACTGCCGCCGATGCCATACCGGCAACGGCCTCGGCTCGGGTAACGTCGGCCCCGACATCACCAATCGCACCGCGGACCAAATCAGCTTCCAGCTCGACAACAACCCGACCATGAGCGACATCAGACTGACCCCGCAGGAGATCCAGGCCATTGCCGATTCTCTGGCTGCGGTCCCCTGAGGGGGCGGCCGCAGCCAGAGGAGCCGTTCTCCGGTGCCACTTTCCCCTTGACTCTTTTTTCGACCGAAGGTATAGTGCGCCGTTACTGGCCCGAACAGGACAGAACTAAATTATCACGAGAGCGAGGTGAGTTACACATGTACGCGGTGATCAAGACCGGAGGGAAGCAGTACAAAGTTTCCGAAGGTGATTTTTTGAAGATTGAAAAGATCGAAGGCGCGGTGGGCGATGCCATCGAGCTGAACGAGGTCCTCATGGTCGGCGGAGAAGAGGTAAAGATCGGAACACCTCTATTGCCAGGCGCGAAAGTCAAGGCGCAAATCGTGGAGCAGGGCAAGGACACCAAGATCCTGGTCTTCCACTCCAAACGGCGCAAAGGCTACCGCAAGAAGTACGGACACCGTCAGCCCATCACCCGCCTTAAAATCCAAGGCATTGAGGCTTAAGGAGGCTTACCATGGCACACAAAAAAGGCGTCGGTAGCTCCCGCAACGGTCGCGACAGCGTTGGCAAGCGCCTGGGCGTCAAGCGCTTCGGTGGACAGAAGGTAACCGCAGGGTCGATTCTGGTTCGCCAGCGGGGCACGACCATCCACCCCGGCAGCAACGTTGGATGCGGCAAGGACTACACCCTTTACGCCCTGATCGACGGCGTCGTTCAGTTCGAGCGCAAAGGCAAGGACAAGAAAAAGGTCAGCGTCTACGCGGCCTGATTCGGTCCCGGGAAGTTATCGCCAGGAAAAAGGCCCGAAGTTCTGCATGAACTTCGGGTTTTTTCATGGTATTTAAAGCTATCAGCATGCAGCCCGAAAGCCATCTCGGCATTTCGCTGATTCCCGATCGCGGAAAGCGATCCGACGACCAATCATGAAATTCGTTGATGAAGTAAAAATTCACGCCAAGGCCGGCGACGGCGGCCGCGGCTGCGTGTCCTTCCGCCGCGAAAAATTCGTCCCGCTGGGCGGGCCGGACGGCGGCGACGGCGGCGACGGCGGCGATGTGTTTTTCCGCGTCGAAGGCGGCCTTTCCACCCTGCTCGATTTCCGTTACCGGGTCCACTACAAGGCCGAACGCGGCGGCCACGGCATGGGCAAGACCCGGCACGGCAAAAACGGCGATTCCCTGTACATCCAGGTACCGCCCGGCACCCTGATCTACAATGCGGAAACCGGCGAAAGACTGGCCGACCTCACCGAAGCGGACCAGGAGCTCCTGGTTCTCAAGGGCGGGCGCGGCGGCCGTGGCAACGCCCGTTTCGCCACCTCGACCAACCGCGCGCCCCGCCATGCGCAACCCGGCACCCCCGGAGAGGAATGCTGGCTGCGCCTGGAGCTCAAACTACTGGCCGACGTCGGCCTGGTCGGCATGCCCAATGCCGGCAAATCCACCCTGATATCGACGGTTTCGGCGGCCAAGCCGAAAATCGCCGACTACCCCTTCACCACCCTGGTCCCCAACCTCGGGGTGGTGCGCTACGGCGACCACCAAAGCTTTGTCATGGCCGACATCCCCGGCCTGATCGAAGGGGCCAGCGATGGGCAGGGCCTGGGTACCCGATTTCTGCGTCATGTCGAGCGTACCGACCTGTTTCTGCACCTGATCGACCTTTCCAGCCTGCAACAGGGCGATCCGCTGGAGAACTTCGCGATGCTAAACCGCGAATTGGAAAAACACAATCCACTGATGCTGGAAAAGCCCCAGATCGTGGTGCTGACCAAAACCGACCTGCCCGAAGTCAGGGAGCGGATGGGGGAAGTAACCCCCTGGTTCGTGGAACAGGGATATCGGATCCTGCCCATTTCCGCAGCCACCGGCGAAGGCCTGCAGGAACTGGTCAGGACCATCGGCAGTGAACTGGAGCGCCAACGAACGCCCGTCGTACCGGCACCCTTCGATCCCTGCGCACCTTGACAGCGGTACCCGGCAGCGCTAAGATGGCGTCCGGTTTCCACCCGATTTCAACCACTTTCGCCGACATGCCAGCCCATGCGTAAAAATCTTCTGGCCCACGTCAAGCGGGTCGTCATCAAAATCGGCAGCGGAGTGATCTCCGATCAGGGCGGCCTCGATACCGCACGGATCGAGGCGATCTGCGCCGATGTCTGCGAGCTGCGCCGAAGGGGCTTCGAGATCGTCATCGTCTCCTCCGGCGCGGTGGCGGCCGGCAAGGCCGATCTGGGCATCACCGGCCGTCCCCAGTCGATCCCGTTAAAGCAGGCGGCCGCCGCGATCGGCCAGAGCCGGCTGATCCGCGCCTACAAGGAAGCCTTCAATTCCCGGGGGGTCAAGGTCGCCCAGGTCCTGCTCACCCGCGACGACCTGGCCAACCGGCGCCGCTACCTCAACGCCCGCAACACCCTGATGACCCTGCTCGACTACGAGATCATCCCGATCATCAATGAAAATGACACGGTCGTGGTCGACGAAATCCGCTTCGGCGACAACGACAACCTCTCGGCGATGGTCACCAACCTGACCGAGGCGACCCTGCTGGCGATCCTATCCGACGTGGACGGACTTTACGACAAGGAACCGAACAAAAATCCCGAAGCCAGGCTGATCTCCGAGGTCGAACGGATTACCGCCGACATCGAAGCGATGGCCAGCGGCAGCGGCACCCTCCACGGCACCGGCGGCATGACCACCAAGATCAAGGCGGCCAAGCGGGCCGCCCTCTACGGAGCCGGAACGGTCATCGTCAATGGGCGCAAGGCGGGAATTCTGCCCCGGCTTTTCGACGGCGAGGAACTCGGCACCTACTTTCTGCCCGCCCGCGACCGCATGGCGGCACGGAAACACTGGATCGCCTTCACCAAAAAGCCGCGCGGCAAGCTGTTTGTCGATGAAGGGGCCCGCCTGGCCCTGGTGGAGAACGGCAGAAGCCTCCTGCCCTCCGGCATCAAGGGGGTCGAGGGCGGCTTCGAGCGCGGCGATGCGGTTCGCCTGTGCGGCTTGGACGGGGTGGAATTCGCCAAGGGTGTCATCAACTACTCACTGCCCGAGCTGCTCCCCATCCTGGGCAAAAAGACCTCCGAGATCGTGGCCATTCTTGGCTATAAATATGGCGACGAGGTCGTGCATCGCGACAACCTGGTTTTAAACAAATAGATAGGTCCGTGGAACGAGGTTCGGGTTTTGAAAGTCCTGACTTGTTTCGAGCCTCGTAGCGCAAACCTCGTCCCCGATAAAGGAGTTTTGCGATGAAGGTACGCGAAGAGATGCTGCATCTGGCCCGGGAAGCCCGCAGAGCCGGGCGCGTCATGGCGACCCTGTCGTCGGCGGTCAAAAACGAAATGCTGCGCCGGATGGCCGACACCCTGGAAAAGGGCGCCGGCGACCTGATCGCCGCCAACGAGCTCGACGTGGCCGCCGGCCGCGAAAAAGGCCTCGCCCCGGCCATGGTCGATCGCCTGGTTCTCGATGAGGAACGCATCAGGGGGATGGCCGACGGCCTGCGCGAAGTGGCCGACCTGCCCGACCCGGTGGGCGAGATCACCAACATGTGGCGCCGCCCCAACGGCATTCAGGTCGGACGCATGCGCATTCCCCTCGGGGTCATCGGCATCATCTACGAATCCCGCCCCAACGTCACCGCCGATGCCGCGGGCCTGTGCCTGAAAAGCGGCAACGCGGTCATTCTGCGCGGCGGTTCCGAAGCATTTCACAGCAACCGGGCCATCGGCGATCTGCTCAAGGCGGAAATGGCGGCCATGGGTCTGCCCCCGGCCGCCCTGCAGGTGGTCACCACCACCGACCGCAATGCGGTGACCGAACTGCTCAAGCTCGAAGAGGAAATCGACCTGATCATTCCCCGCGGCGGCGAGGGCCTGATCCGCTTCGTCAGCGAGCATTCGCGCATTCCGGTCATCAAACACTACAAGGGAGTTTGCCACACCTTCGTCGATGCCAGCGCCGATTTCGAAGCCGCCGAAAAGATCTGCATCAACGCCA
>NPID01003993.1_pt1 | contig 22062 bp, 19 predicted proteins | sample 8637491 | NCBI WGS metagenome assembly NPID01 (sample SAMN07420843, study PRJNA396082) | bioreactor metagenome | isolation source: sample BA6 brine-fed electro-methanogenic bioreactor BA | place: Japan: Kochi | collected 2016-06-14 | reverse complement strand
CGTGGGGGTGAACCGAAAGTACTTGACAAATCTAAGGACACCCCATCCGTATTCCCCACACCTGTGGGGGTGAAGACCGACACATCACAGAGGTCATGCTCAGGCTATCCCTTCGAGATAGCATTGACAGAGAAGCAAAGACCACAGCTCAAGACCAACCCAATAAGAGAAGCCCCCTCAATGGGGGCTTTTCTTCTAATGCACATATTGACAAAAGCCAAGATATGCATATACTATAAGAGAGAATTGAAAACTTGAACTCAATACTTTACGAGTCGTACCGCAAAATATGTACCGCAAAACTGCATTCACGAGCTACCGTCTTGCATCCCATTGCACTCGTAAGTTATTGATAATTGGTCAGAAGTGCCTAAACAAGGGAAGCGGCCTTTGATCCGACATGTAATTCACATGCATGAGGTCACTGGTTCGAATCCAGTATCGCCCATTGTTCTTGAAAAGTGTCGGCTTCGATGAATCTATCGAGGGGCTTTCTATATACAGGACTTACACTTACACCATCAAAAAGCCAGTTCGAAGCAAGCAGATTAAGCAATTTTGCCTTTCTCTCCCTTGTTTCCATATGGTATATATTTTCTATGGAGTTAAGCAGTTCGATTATCTTCTCTACCCCATGATCACCAAGGAAGGGATTTTGCTCAATTTCGACTATTCTTTGCTCTATTGACTGTATATCAGTATGTAGTTGTTTGCTCGCATAACTATATTGTTCCTTGTCGATTTCACCGTCAAGTCTCATTGTCAGAAGCTGGTTTTTGCGGTTTTCGAGCTTCGTTTTTTCGCCCTTGAGGTTTTTTAACAGTGTTTTTTGCGCTTCTTCCTCGTGGTTATGCCTTTTTTTCAGGAAGTCTGAAAGCTGTTTTGCATTATCTTCGGAAAGGTTTATTTCGCCGATATGGTCTGCAAATTGCTTTTCGAGAAGGTTTTGATTGATTGATCTGATCTTGTGGTGTTCTCTCGTCCCTGTGCAGTGATAGAGAATATATTCTTTGACTTGGCCTGTGGTCTTGAGGGTCTTCTTCTTTAGTTCAGCTGTCATTGGACAACCACAGATCTCACATCGAAGAAGGGGTTTATATGGGAATTGCTCCGGTTTGCTGGAAGTATAAGGCTCTGTTCGCATTACCTTTTGCACTCTGTCATAAAGGGCTTTTGTGATTATTGGCTTGTGAATGCCGGGGCCTTCAAACTTATATTGACCTGTTTCCTTGTCCTTACCCCATCTAATCCAGCCATAATAAAAGGTATCCATGAGAATTTGTCTGACTGTTTCAATGGTGGGTTTACTGCCCTGACAGGTTCTCAAACCCAAGGAAAGCCCTAATCTCCTGAGTTGCCTGAGATTGTACAGCCCTGTTTCAGCACTTTTGAACAGTTTTTTGACAATCTCAGATTGAACATTATCCGGGGACATAACTTTTTCGCCGTTCTTTCTGTGATATCCAACCTTGTTCTTTGCAGGCCAAAGCCCGTTGTCCAATGCCCCCTGTTGGCCTTTCTTGACCTTCTGGCTGAGGTCATCGACATAGTATTGAGCAAAGGAGGTCTGGATGTTCTGGAAAAGCCTGTCCTCCGGCGGTGAGTTGCGGTCAATGACCTTTCGGGGTCTCACAAGATGGACAGTAAGGCCATTGATCTTGATAAGCTCGTCAAGTATCGCTTTATCTGCAAAATTCCTTGTAAGGCGGTCGTCCTTCTCAACAATGAGGTGTTTTGCTCTGCCTTCAGAAATGAGGTCGAGAACTTGCCCAAACTTTACCCGACCTGTGTTCTTGGCTGATTCCTTCTCGTCAAAAGTAGCTATAACCTCAAGGCCGTTCTCATAGGCGTATCGCTGACAAATCTCGATCTGCTTGGGGATGGAATAGCCTTTTCTGTCCTGCTGTTTGGAGGAAACACGAGCGTATATTATGGCGGTGTTATTGCTTAGTTTATTCATTTGACATTTGAGGCTGAGAGTTTGGGAACAGCATCTATCAGTACAACATTTTCTTTTGATTCAAGTTTTAGTTCTTTTAAAATACCTTCAGCTCTTTCAAGTTGTTTGTCGTCAAAGTAAAAAATTACGGCGATTGACTTCTTTGTGTTGTTTGCTGTTTCATAGATACCGATTTGAGTTTCGAGTCCAGATTTTAACTTTGTACTTTTCGCCATTTTGAACTCAACAAGAGTGCTGTCTTTTGCTCCCATAGAAACCTTATAGTCAACTGGTCCTCTTCCATTGTTCGGCTCACGATTAACATCAAAACATGTCCCATACCAGACAAATCTGAAATAAATTTGTAAATCAGACTCCTTTGTGATCGGCTTGTTGTCGTGATAAAACAGCTTATACCCATCTTTGTTTTCTACAACATCTTTGAAGTACATGACCCTTTTAAGGGCTTCTTCATAGGAATCATAAGGGTTAATAGCAAAATAATCTGATTTTTTGAGAAGAAGAGATAGGAGTTCACTTAACTGAATAACAAAGCGATTGTCTACTTCTTTAACTCTGGAATCGGCAATACTCCTTGCCCTTGACTTGTTATCTTCTTTTCTTTTGATAAACCAGTTAATCAGCTCGGGGTATTTATCTATTGTTGCTTGTATCGCAACAGCTATATCTTTCTTTGTAGTTCTCTTTCTTTGGTCACGTTTTGGAAGGATTGACTCAAAGTAATTATTGATCTCATTTCTTAACTGATCATCAGGTATTGAGTTACATATTGATCTAAAATCTTCGTTAAAATCATGTCTATTTATCCAAGTATCATCTTTGGTTAAAATGTCCTTGGGTGTTAGAAGCACAAATTCATCATTGAATATTGGGAGAGTGTATACCTTGGGCATCCATCTTTCGAGATCATAATCAAAGTAAACCTTATTAACTGAACGTGTCTCAAGAAATTCTCCTGCTATGTGTTCAAGAGCAAATCTCTGAGTATAATCAAGCAAGAATTCTTTAATAAGGTTTGTGGTAAAGTCACTAATGTTATCTCTTCCAACACCTGTTCTAAATAGAGCTGCTTTCTCAAGGTGAGAAGTCTCTGTTATAGTTTCATTACCTAAATCCTCAAAAACTATGTGCATGGATGATGAAAAGGCTTTTCCAAATTTCATACCTAAGCCATGGCCATTTGTCCCAAATACACTATAGCCAAAGCAATTTTGCTTTACCTCTTGAAACAGATACCACGACTTAATCTGGGCAATCAATTCAATACCAGTTCTGGATTTTTCTTTAAGAAAAACCAGATAGTCAAGGATTTTGCGGTGGAGATCCTGATATTCAGGTTTCTTGCTACCAAAGAGAAGAAAGGGATCAACAAAAAGGGGTAAGTCATGCCTTGGAGAGATATTGAAAGCTCCGTATTGCTCAATCAAATCAGGCGAAACACTGAAAATATCAGAGAAATATATTCTTGTCGCTTGCTCAATAATTGCTTCTGTCTTTTCCATTCTTCCCTATCCCCTCATCAATTCTTCTACAATTCTGTCGATTGCAGTCATCTCTTCTTCAAGGTGTTTCTTTATGTCTGTTCTAAGACTGCCCAAGGCACGAGGTGAAAGATTTTCTGGCAAAGATTGACCTGTTACAAATACCTTTGCCTTCTCATGTACCATTTTACCTAATTCAGCAAGTTCTAAATGCCTAGGGTTCGATTTGTCAAACTCTGGGAAATAGACATCAAGAATCTTCTTGTGAACATGTCTTGCACCAAACAAACCTTTTGCTTGGAATGCCTTGATTGTTTCATTTGGTTTCGAAGAATTTAGATAAGCTGCCAGAAAATTGGCTTCTTTCACATCTATACAATAAAAAGCATAGCTTACACATTCAACAATAAAATGGTGGTCAAGTTTCTTTCTCTCAATCACAGTTGCGTTTGCGTCTTTGGATGATGCGGTATATAGAACAATGTAGGGGGATAAAACATCTTGAGAAGTCAATTTATATTGCCAATCCAGATATTCTTCAAGTCCATATTTCTTGTTCTTCTCGGTTCTGAGTACATCCCAAAGATTTTCAGCGTCTCTAAACCACTTCGAGGCTTTCAAGTATCCCATGCTTATCAAGTCTCTTGATGTATGGGTTTTTATCTCTTTCCTTCCTTGATTCTCTTCAATTGTAATCGGCAAAACTACTCTACATGGTTTATACAGAGCAAAGGGAAGAATATTATTCGCAAGGGCTGTACTGAAAAGAAATCTGCTTTCAATCTGTCCTTTAAGGCTATGATTCCAAGGTGGTTTGAAGGGAATGTCCTCTGTTGTTTTGACATTGATCACCCTGTCTTCATAGTCGGGGGGTTCTTCCTGATCTAAGTCAACAAAATAGAATGACCTGGGGGTTATTGTAGCCCCTTGTCTGAACTTCTTTTTGTAAGGATTAAGTAATTTTTGGGGATTTATTTTTTGGGTTGCAAAAGCTGAATTGTTACCGAGAAAACCAAGGAAAAACATGGTTTCCTCAACTTCAAGGTGATTTTCTGCAACTTTGAGATTACAGTTGTGATCTGGCACTTTTCCTTGGAAGAGAAGCCCCTTGAGTCCGTTTTCATATTTTGTGTTTTTATCTGTTCTTTCAGTGAAAAGTACTGCTGAAGGAACATTGAAGAGTGGATGAACCCCGTCTAAGTCCCAAAGCTCTGTCAAAATGAATCCTTCTGCATTTCCGTGACGTGTTTTGTCGTGCTGTGATGCACTGAAAAAACTTCGAGGTACAACAAAGCCAAGTTCGCCATTAGTCTTGAGAAAGTAATTGCTGCAATAAGCCATAAAAATGGCTGCAATCTCAAGATGAGGAAAGTCTGCTACTTTTTTGGGTTTAATATTGTACTCCAAAGCTAAGTCATTGAGAAGGTTTTGATAGCTCTCATTTTTGATTGCACTGAAAGTAAACCAAGGCGGATTTCCGACAATGTAATCAAATCGTCCCTTGAGGAAATAAGGCTTATACAGATTGCTTATGATAAATTTCCAGATACTGTCTCTTCCCTGCTTTTTCGCCTTCTTCAGGCTCAAATATATGTCATGGAAACTCTTATAGAAATCTGAATTTAGTTCTTCTTGTTTGAGTTTACTCTTAAGAATTTTGGTAAAGACCTTAATGTCTATATCTGGATCAAGAAGGGTTTGATTTGCCAGTTCTTCACAAACTTCAAGTGAAGTATCAAAATATGTGGAGTTCTCCAAAATCACAGTTTTCAGGTGCAATGTATCCCTATCAATATCCATTTTGAACTCATCACCAAAGACACTTGCAACACCCTTGGGAGAGTGCAGAGTATTGGCAAGAATAACGTTGATTCTTATGGGTTTCTTTGATTTGATTACCCCTTTGCCAAGTGTAAGTAAAAGTGTTGTCTTGGCAATCTGAACAGACAGGGGGTGAATGTCAATCCCATATATCGAATCGTTGATAGACTCAATCGAGATGTCTGGATTTAGCTGTTTCATTCTGTGATAGACAGCCCTTAAAAAAGAACCGCTTCCGCAAGAAGGATCAAGAATCTTGTCCCCCTCTTTGAGTTCATATCTCTCTAAAACCTTCTCACAAAGCCAATCAGGGGTATAGTATTCGCCCAATTCCCTTCTTGTGTCCAGATCAATAAGCTCTTGATAGACACCCTTCAAGACATCTTCGTCAATAGTGTTAAAATCGAAGTTCGATATCTCCTGAGCAATAAGGTGAAATACCTCTTTCAGTGCCTTGAATGATCTTTCGCTTCCTACCCAATGGTAAAAGTCGTTATCCACAAAGTTTTGAATATTGAACTTGTTGAAAATAGAACCGTTAATAATTGAAAGCAGCTCTTCATCATTTATAAACTCATCATTTGAAAGAACCGAATAGGCAAGCAGCTTTGAGAATACACTCAAATAGGTATGAACAAGAAATGATTCTTCGCTTCCCTCAAAAGAACCATAGGCAACACTCAGGAATTTTTCCCATTGCTCATAAGCAACATTCACCTCTCCAAACTTCTTGGCTTCCTGAAAATGGGTTGTAAGCAGTCTTAGACTCTCTACAAAGACATTGCTGTGAAAACCGAATGATTCTTTTATTCTCTCTAAAGTTGCCCTTTGCTTTTCTGTCTTAAAAAGAAATCTGTCTATCCAATAGTAGAAGTCTTCTGAGTTCTTTTCTGTCAGAGAGAAAGAAGTATTAGGTACTTCAACTAATTCAACTTCGCTTTCTGTAAGGTTTCCAAGTCTCTCTATTTGGTCAAGATCAATAGTGAATACATGCCAGTTAATGCAATCAGAAGCTATGAGAGTGAAGTTATATCCTTCTCCAGAATTGAACTGCCCAAGCATATAACCTGCAAGCTGTTCTTTTGCGTGTTCAAATGTTCGAGAAAGGTCATTTTCAAACTCTATAATGATTCTGCTGTAAAGTGTGTCTGCACTGCCTCTATGAATTTTGTCTTTTCTGGGAATATTGAAGATTGCCTTTTCTGAACCTGCACTCATAGCGTCAACAATCTTGAGAATTTCGGGATCATCGTAAAGCCTGTTGAGAAGGTCTTTGAAGAGTTCCTTCTTGATCAGTTCCTTCTGTGCTTCCTTAACAAGGTTGTAGTAATCACGAATCAGCTTGACTTTTGATGAGTCCATTTTAGCACCTTTCCCAATCACAAGACTATCTTTGATTTTTTCATTACGTTGAATATATCCTCCTCAAAACTAAACATCAAGACACTTTTTCACTATTATCTATTACCTCAAAGAAAGCCCCAAAGTCAATATCTGCCATGCTCTCTATCTGGTCTATGGGTATGATAAGGCCGTTTTTCAGGTAGGCTTTGCCGTTCTTTTTGTACATGAGTTGTGTCTTCTCAATAAGCTCCCATTGGCCTTCATTGCCACGCTGCACAATGCCGAATGCCTTGAGCTGCTTCTTCTTTGTAGCATTGGAAAGCCAGCCTGCATATCTTATGCGCTGTATGCCACATTTGAGGTGTTCCATGCGTTCGAGATAGGGAGTTGTAAGATTTGATTCGGGATATGCCTTCTCAAAGTCCTCTATAGGGCTTCTGAGATCGTATCTGAATATATGTGTTGCCCTGCCTATCTCGTATTTGCCATAGAATCTGTTTTTTAAATTTACAGGCTCATCTTGAGGAATGCCGATATTCTTTTTGTATATCGCCCTTGCCCAGTCAACATCGATATGTCCTGAGTAGGTATATCCCTGCTTGTCCACGAGAAAGACTATCGTGTGTATATGGATGTTTTTGTTTTCGGGTTTCTCCGATGACCAGTTGTGAAGCACCATGAGAAAACCACAGTCAGGGAAAATCTCCTCTGTCGTCTTCTTGACTGCCTTGAAGAATGCCCTGTAGGCTGCCCTGCTTTCGTCTGTATGCCATTTATGAGACCTTGGCAGGGTGAAGACAAGGTGAACAAGCTCAAGGTCAGGAAATCGAGAATAGAGGGCAAGGCAAAGGGAAATGTAAATCTTGCTTTTCTGCCTTGTGTATGCCTTGCCACACTGCACACAAAGTAAAGGCTGCCCACAGCCAACATCGACATACTTTTCTTCTCTTTTCTCTTCGATCTCCCTTTCAAGATGCAGTATTTGAGCAATGCTTCTCCATGTGTCACATATTGGGGGCTTGCCTGCACCCTTCCAGATATTGAGTTTCTGCTTCTCTTTAAGCCTGTCTATGAACTTTTGAAGTGATTTCTTCATAGATAAGCCCTTTTCGATAAGCTATTGCAAAACAAGGGAATGCAATACTTGTCCATATTATTCAAGATAATAAGAGGGGACTCCTCGCTGCGCTCGTCGGGATTTATCGCTTTGGCAAAAAGGCAGGTATGGGGTGGGCAGAGAGGGGCTGGAAAAAGGGGCGAAAGAGTATGTGCCTGTTTCTGCGAATAACAAAGGCAGCCCCCTTTAAGGACTGCCTCGGCCTCTTTGCCTTCTTTCTGTTGGGTGCTCGGGTTGCTTCCCAGCATTGCCCTATCCCCCCAACAGACTATATCGAGATAAGCGGTTCCCCACAGATTGAGCAGTTGCCGGGGTGTGCCTGTTCCTCTTTCTCGCAATATGGACAGTAGAGATTTATGAGCTTCCTGTGTATTTCGGGATGACATAGCCTTCTTATTCCCTGCTCATACCTGACAAAGACCTGCACTCCGCAGTCATGACAGGTGAAGTATGGCTTGTTCTTTTTTGACCTTTTTGCATAGAGGATTTTCCCGCAAACAGGGCAGGAAATTCTGATTTGCATATCTTTCCTTTCTCCTTGAGTCTCAGGGCAGATTCGAGAAGGAAATCTGCCAGATCGGCAAGGACTTCTAATTCTTCTGGGGTTATGTTTACTTTTTCTTTTTGCATAAAAAAAGTGCCGGATCATATCCCTCTTTTCGAGAGATACAACCCGGCACGCTCTGAATAGCACGCCCTGTCAGGGCTATTGTTAAACTATGTTTCTATGAAGTCACAAACTCTTTGGGCTTAACCGTGAACCAGTTTTGACATCTGTCACACTTGATTCTTAGCTCACCTTTGAAAGTAATTTGAATATTCTTTTGTTTGAGCTTGTAAACATCTACAGATTTGACTGCATATTGTCTGTTGCAGTTAGGGCATCTGTAGTCCATTGTTGCCTCCATATTTTTGATTTACATATTCTTGTGCTGCATTGAATAGTTGATCTTGTAGTGGCTTCACTATTGGCTTTAGTGACTCTTCAAGTGGAATAAAAACTTCGTTTCCAAGTTGTCTTGCCAGCCTGTATAGTTCATTAAGAATCTTGTCGGTAAAGTGAATTGTAAAGAATCGGCCAATAAGAAGATTCTCTGTTTGGCCAGGAAAATTGAAGTATCGGTATCCATCGACCTTGAAAGTCCTCAATCCAATATTTCCGGCAAGTGAAAGGACATAGTCAACAATTGATGACAATGAGACAATCATTGTGACTTCGGGGCCAAGATCAAACTGGCTGCCAATACCCAAATTTCCGACTGCCTTGTTTTCTTCGCTTTGATAGATCAAACAAACTGATCTATCTGGAATAATGTCTCTAACAAGACTCAAAGTTAAAACCTCGTTTTCAAGCATTGGCCGAATAATCTGAGCTATTGCCTGAGGTTGTGAATTGAATCTCTCCTGAAACTGTCTGATTATCAAAAGGTAGGAAATATCAATGACTGAATATCTCCGCCTCTTCCCTTTCTCTTTATCGAAGGGCATGAGGTTGTTTTTCTCCCAATAGACTAATTGACGGTTCGTTAGGCCGTGTATTTCTGCTGCTGTTGTCGGATCAATCGTTCTTTTGGTTAAAGCGGTTTTGATCTTATCCAAGATGGCTACATGCTTCTCCCATCTGGCAAGAATACTCTCAAACTCGTCTGATTGTCTATCAAGATCGAGATACAGATTGAAGTCTATCTCCATAAGACTATCAAGATCAACCTGTCTTTCATGCTTATAAAGCCATGACTCAAGAAAGGTCTTTGTTGCCTCTATAAATCTCTTCTCTGGTTCCATTAACACACCTCAATCACTTAATAATTACATCTCTGTAATAATAGATATACAACGTTGTGTTACGTGTCAAGTTTAAAATCGATGTTTTTTTGATATATTTTTTATGGCATAGGTGATAAATCGCAAAAAGTCTCTGTACTCAATATTGGTTCGAATATCGTCAAGTACTGTCCATAGGATTGCGTCAAGTAGGGTGCACAGTCAATAGATTCACTACAAGAAATCATTTTAGAACCAGCCATCTCATTAAAGATAATGTAGTCCAGTTTTCGGCAGACATTTTTTAGAGTGCCATAAGAGCCGACATCACTCAATTACATGGGGTCATGAATAATTAATCTGTAAAATAATAGACTCCGTTTATGTTGCAAAGTTACACAGATCTATCGACAATATTGATTATCATACTTCGGATGCCCTAAAGGATATGAAAAACAGCGGCACCAAAAAAGTACCGCTGCCTTATTATCCAAATCCTTTTCAGGCAGATTATCTGTTCAGCCTTTGGGCAATCTCCTTTACTATGAAGGTGGCGACATTGTCTGCAAATTTGCCCGGACCAAAGCCTGCATCATAGCCCATCTCCTTGGCAAGCTCGCCTGTGATTCGCGGCCCTCCGCATATCAAAAGCACGTCCTTTCTCATGCCTTCGGCCTCAAGAAGCTCCACAAGCTCTGTGAGATTGGCGATGTGGACATTTTTCTGTGTCACTGTCTGGGAGACGAGGAGAACATCTGCCTTCAGCTCCCTTGCCTTCTCTATGAACTCTGCATTTGTCACCTGGCTGCCGAGATTATATGCCTCTATCATGTCATATCTTTCGAGGCCATAGTGTCCTGCATAGCCCTTCATATTCATTATGGCATCTATGCCGACGGTGTGGGCATCTGTGCCTGTACTCGCACCTATCACAACTATCTTGCGACCTATATTATCCCTGATGAACTCGTCTGTCTCGCCCATAGTGAAGACCTCTTCTATGACATCGGAGACCTTTATGGCTGTGTAGTCAACTGCGTGTTCGACATGTCCATAGACAATGTAAAAGGTGTAATTCTCGTCCAGTGCCTTGTGATATGTGACAAATGGCTCCCTTATGCCCATTTTCTCGGCAAGCTGTTTGGCTGCCTCCACAGACTTGTCATTGGCAGGCAGTGGCAGCGTGAAGGAGAGCTGTACCTTGCCGTCATTCAAGGTGTCGCCATATGGTTTGATGCGTGTCATATCCAGTGTTGTGTCGTGCTTATCATTGCTCATTGATACCTTCATTGTCTCTGACCTCCGGAAAGCAGGCTATAGAAGGGATTGAAATAGTTTTCGGATTTCACAACAACTCCATCGAGACCCTTACCGCCGTTCTTGGGTCTTTTTATACCTGCAAAAACGCCGTTCTCAAGTGTATCAAAAAGTCCATCTTCCCTGATTTTGGACAGCAGCTCATATGCCTTTTCGAGGACAGAGTCAGCCCTTTTCTGAATCTTTCCATCGGGCTTGAAAGTGATCTCCTCGGATATATCCTTCATGGTCTTGAAAATATAACGGGCATTCTCTATGGCGAGATAGCGATCGGACATGAAGGGTGTGTGTATGGCCTCTGTGAGCATACCCAAAAGGTGTATCTTCTGATTGGTCATGGTGGTGACTATATTGAAGAGGGCATCCTGCACCTGACCGCGGAATATATTGCCTGTCATGAACTTGGTCGGTGGCATGTACTTAAGTGGTGCTTTCGGGAATATCTCCCTTGCCATCTGTGCCTGTGCCAGCTCATATAGGAAGCCGTTTTCCATGTCCGGGTCTATCTCAAAGGCATGGCCCAGACCCATCTGCTCCTCTGGAATGAGAGCCATACTTGCGAATTGCTCGTTTATAAACTGTGATGCCAGCACTGTGTGGGCCTCTTCATAGGCATCGGATGTTGTCAGATAGTTGTCCTCGCCTGTGTTAATTATGACACCTGCAAAGCCATTGAGCAGCCTTGAGAAATACTGGTCTATCAGTGTTCTCTGCATATTGATGTCGCGGAACAAAATGCCATAGAGCGCATCGTTGAGCATGACATCCAGACGCTCAATTGCGCCCATTGCAGCTATCTCAGGCATACAGAGACCGGAGCAGTAGTTGCAGAGGCGTATATATCTCTTGAGATTCGCACCCTCTTCGTCCAGTGCCTTACGCATGAGTCGGAAATTCTCCTGAGTTGCAAATGTGCCGCCGAAGCCCTCTTGTGTTGCTCCGTATGGGACATAGTCAAGGAGGCTCTGGCCTGTTGTCCTTATGACTGCGATGACATCTGCGCCCTGCTTGGCTGCAGCCCTTGCCTGGACAATGTCTTCATAGATATTGCCTGTGGCGACGATTACATATATATAAGCACCTTCAGCATCGCCGTATTCGTCGAGATATGCCTCTCGTTTTGCCCTGTTTTTCTCTATAAGGGCTATTGTCCTTTTGGCTCGCTCTGTCACTGCTCTTTCTATCTGCTCCATATCGCTTATAGGAAGAGACATTATGTCGAGTTCGCCCTTGGCAATGGCCTCTGCAATTTCCTGCGGCTCCTTGCCCAGCTCCACCATGGCATTTCCAATATAGAAGGCAATGCCCATGGAAAGCCCATTGCCCTTTTCTATTTTCGAGACAACAACATTCGGCAGGGGAACGCCGCTCTCGTCTATACCATCTATACCCAGAAGGCGCAGAACTGTCCTCTCGACGCTGACAGTTGTATGCCTGTCTATGAATTTCTGCATATCAACAGCTATGTCATGGGCCGCTTCCCTTGCCTTCTCGACAAGATTGCGGTCAAGGTTCAGCTTGTTCACCTTTATGCTCCTCTCTAACTTCTTTTATGAGATCTAAAAATTCGCTTTGTATGCCCATCAGCTCTGCGACCGTGACGGCATCCTGTGGAGTTGGGCTGTCCCATTGAACACTCTCGATTCTGTAGTCCATCAAGTCCTGCAAAATCTTAGGATTGTCAACGGTCAAAAGTCCCTTCACATCCTTAAGCCCTTTGACCTGAAGATGTGTCATACCCTTTTCCACTACATTGCTGTAATGTGTGGATATAAAGCAGAATGAACCCTTGCCTTCGCACCATCTGGCAAGTGACTTGACTATGATCTCGCCTTCCTCGGGATTTGTGCCTTTGGCAAATTCATCGAGAACACAGAGACCATTGCCGTTTTTCATCGAATTGATGAGACCCTTTATTTCCTTTATCTCCGCCCCAAATGTGCTCAATCCCTCATTGACCGATTGATAGTCGAGGGAAAGATAGAAGATGAAATCCATAATGGGCATGGAAAAACTCTTCGCAAAAACGAAAAAACCGCAATGTGCAAGGAGGACATTGAGAGTAACTGTTGCAAGGGCTACGCTCTTTCCCCCCATATTTGCACCTGTCAGGAGATTTGCACCCATGGTGAGACCAAAGGAAAGGGGGACAAAGCTCCTGCCCCTTTCTCTGAGTATGGAATCGACATAGGGATTGACCATGGAGTCTATGTCCATTGTCTTTGCCCATCTGGGTTTAGTGCCGCCAAGACGCTTGTGGAGAAGGGCTTTGGCGATCAGAAAATCGAGCTTTCCTATGAAAATGGCATCTCTGCTTAGGTCGTCAATATACTGGCAAAGCTCCGCTGTAAGGTACTTCTTCACCCTAAGTTCTTCTTCACGCTCCCTTTCGACTATCTCGGAAAATTCCTTAGCACTGCCGGTTGCCTCTATTTTTTTGCGAATTTCCCTTATCTCGGCCAGAGCTTCTGAATAAAGCTCGCTTATGTGAAATGACGTGGTTACAGTCTCGTGGGGGTTCAGGAGTTTGACTATGGGGTTCAGGGTGATGGGGGCAATGTCGTCGAAGGAAAATTCAATCTCACTGTAGCCTCGGTAAAGATCATTCATATTCATGGCAAAGCTCTTGATCTCGAAGAGTTCCACCTCATCAAGTATATCAAGACCTGTCTCCAATTTCCTGATTATGCCGCGTATCTCCTTGAATCTATGAAGAATAGAAATCAGATTGCGCACATTGGCAGGGTTTTTTGCCTCTATGGTCATGAATTGCTCAAGATAGGCTAACTCCCTTTCCAGTTCATCCCTCTGGTCTCGCCTGAAGGGGGACAGGTTGTTCTTTATGTCCCTGCCATAGACAGTCTGGGTGTGCAGATTCTCCAAAATGAAATCGAAACCGATATTCCTGAGCTGTACCCTGCTAAACCCCTCCATAACACGCACCTCCCACAATATCGAGTATAGGGATACCATAGTTAGCATCGCCGAGAACTTCCGACATTTCCCCCTCTGAATAGCCAGTATTATATGGATTTACAAAAATACTGTTGACCCTTATCCCTTGCCGCACATAGATCTCAATGCCGAGATTGACAAGCATTCTGTATTCGTTCTGGTCTATGAAGAGCTTGGTTGCATCGTCTATGATTAGACTTGCGCCCTTTATTGTCTGCCCTACGGAAAGATGGGTGAGCATATGTACAAAGCCCTTCTGAATTGCACCCCTGATGCCGATCATCCTGACACTGTTGTCTCCGAGATACTTGGATAAATTGGTCTTGATGTCTTGCCCCTGAATGTATTCATCGTTGATAAGTATGAAGTTGCCCTTCGGTAAATATTCTGTTGGGAATTGCCTGAGTGAGAAAATCTCCATGAGATAGTCCATTTCGGCTCGGAGCCTGGGACTTGCGGAAAAGGTGAGTGTGACGGAATCGGAAAGCCTGGGGGAAGCCGGGCTTTTTCTGTTGAGCGAGCCATCGAAGATAACCCTTTCAGCTCCAAAATCTTTCAGCATATCCCTGATCACAATTGACTCCTCAACCGTTGATGCACCGGACAGGACCACATGACCCTGGCTCTTCGCCCTGAGTATCACTATCTGCCCCAGAGGTGTATTGATGCCCGTTGTCGCGAGAATCTCCTTTGTTATGTCGGAAAAGGCAAGGGAGCCGTGGCAGGTGGCGCAAATAGTGCCCTCCTTGACATGGACAAGACCGGACTCAATGTTCTCGATCCGGTCATTGCCAAAGGATGATATGCCAAAGGCACTGTCATTATATTTCAGAAAGGATTTCAATGCCGTTGTCTTCCCGGAACCCCGACCATTGCCTATTATGGAGACAGTGGTCGAGTTTCCCAATATTCTTTTGACAACGGCATCTATATCCATCATTTCTTGTGATGCGCTCTCTTCAGTCTCTGATTGTCCTGTGGTATGATTGCTCTTTTCTCAATGGAAAGACCTGCAACACCCTCAGGGTGATCCTCCGAATTGCAGCTTCCGCTGCAGGATGCGCCTGTGTTTACAGGTTCCTGATATACGGAGATCACTCCTTCATAGTTACGGAGAACGACCTTATTATAGCCTTGAGAAATGAGATAGTTGGGCATGACTGGTATCTTTCCGCCGCCGCCGGGTGCATCTACAACATAGGTTGGCACACAGAAGCCGGAAGTATGACCTCTCAGCCCCTCAATAATATCAATGCCTGCTGCAACCGGTGTCCTGAAATGTTCCAGGCCTACGGAAAGATCGCATTGATAGATATAATAGGGACGCACACGCATCTTCACCAGCCCGTGAACCAGACCCTTCATGACATGAACACAGTCATTTATGCCACGCAGAAGTACCGACTGATTGCCGAGGGGGAAGCCGCCGTCTGCCAGCATCTCGCAGGCCCTCTTCGATTCCTCGGTTATCTCCTGTGGATGATTGAAATGTGTGTTTATCCATACAGGCTGATATTTCTTGAGCATGGCAACAAGTTCAGGTGTTATGCGTTGGGGCATGACAACGGGTGTCCTTGTACCTATGCGGATTATCTCCACATGGGGGATTTCCCTGATGCTCTTTATGATCTCCTCCAGCTTTTCGTCGGAGAAGACCAGCGGATCGCCGCCTGAGATGAGGACATCGCGAATCTGCTTGTTCTGTCTGATATAGTCGATGGCTCCCATGATCTTGTTCATGGGCATGGGCTTGTCCGTATGACCTGCGAATCTTCTTCTTGTGCAGTGACGACAGTACATCGAACACTGATCTGTGATCAGAAGCAGCACCCTGTCTGGATAGCGATGTGTCAATCCGGGAACAGGGGAATCGCCGTCCTCGTGAAGGGGATCGACAAGGTCCTCTGGGCTTTGCTCAAGCTCATTGGTGGTTGGTATGGCCTGTTTCCTGACAGGGCAATGGGTGTTGTCCGGGTCGATGAGCGACAGATAATAGGGCGTGATAGCCATTCGAAGAGCTTTAAGGCATTCGTGAACAGCCTTCTCTTCGCTCTCTGTGAGCTTGATATATTTGGACAGCTCAGCAACATCTGTGATTCTGTGGGAGAGCTGCCATTTCCAGTCATTCCACTGCTCGTCCTTGACATCAGGGAATAACTCATGTCTCCTGTAAACCGACATATTCACTTCCTAATTGCTATACAGTTTCAGGAAAAGATCCATCAATTCCTTTGATTCTTCGAGTATGGCCAGTGTGATCTCTGCGTGATCCTTTGTATATCCATTGCCGATAATCATTGTGACATCGCTGCCAACCCCCTCTGCGCCCAGCGCAGCCTTTGTGAATGATGTTGCCATGGAGAAGAAATATACAAGACCTGTGTCCTTTGTACAGAGTATGCTTGTCATCTCTGTGTCAGGGATATTGACATTGTTGATGGTAATATCAGCCATCTCGCCGCCTGTCAGCTCTTCCATTTTCTTGAGAACCTCCACAGGCTGTGTTGCATCGCCTGAGAAGACATGGTCGCAGAAGCCGAGTGCCTTGAGCCTGTCTGTGCTTCTCTGGCTGTGGCACATGCCGATTACAGTGCCTGTTACGCCTGCCCTTTTCCTTGCCTCATATGCGCACAGAACTCCGGATTTACCGCCTGCACCGATGATAAGAACTGTGTCGCCGGGCTTGACCAGCTTGGCCGTCTGTGCAGGTGCGCCTGCAACGTCCAATGCGGAAAGGACAACGCTTTCCGGGATATTTGTCGGAATCTTGGCATAGATACCGCTCTCAAAGAGTATGGCCTTGCCGTCTATGTCAACCTGATCTATGTCGTCGCGGATTTCCTTGATCTTGTCTATTCTCAGCGGTGTGAGTGAGAGGGATACCAGGGTTGCAATCTTGTCGCCGGGCTTGAGGTCAATCTTGCCTTCGAGGGCAGAGCCGATTTTCTCAACTGTTCCGAGGAGCATACCGCCGGATCCTGTGACAGGGTTCCTGTGCTTGCCCTGCTTGGCAACATTGTCCAACATGATTTCCCTGATCTTATCGTGATCGCCACCGGACTGTTCCTTGATCTGGGTGAAGCTGGCAGAATCGACATTAAGGGTCTGAACATCTATCAAAATCTCATTATCGTAGAGAATGTCCATATTATTGTCAATCTTGTTCGCAGGCTGCGGGAGGACACCCTTGGGTTCGATTACTCTGTGAAGTCCATATTTGTTTCCTGGCTGCATTCCTTCTCCTTTTTAGATATTCATCTTCTTTACATTTTCGTCTATGATAAGCTCAGCATCTGTGAGCGAAACAACCTCTTCTATCGTTGTGTCTGGATGTATCTCAAGGAGCTTGAGACCATTGTCCGTGACCTCCATCACAGCAAGCTCTGTGACTATCATGTCAACCTGATGGGCTGCGCTCAATGGCAAGGAGCATTTTTTCAGAATCTTTGGTCTGCCCTTGGCAGTGTGTGTTGTTGCGACAATGACCTTTTTCGCACCTGTCAATAGATCCATTGCCCCACCCATGCCGGGAACCAGCTTACCGGGTATGATCCAGTTGGCGATATTGCCCTGCTGATCTACTTCAAGGGTGCCGAGTACAGTTATATCCACATGGCCGCCGCGAATGAGTGCAAATGACAGCGAGCTGTCGAAGAATGCGCCGCCTGGGAGCAAAGTCACAGGCTGTCCTCCTGCATTGGTGATCTCGGGATTCTCATGTCCCTTTTCAGGACGGGGTCCCATGCGGACAAGTCCGTTCTCAGACTGGAAAATAACATTCACGCCGTCATCGACATAGTTGGCAGCAAGTGTGGGAAGACCGATGCCGAGATTGACAAGCTGATCCTCCTTGAGTTCCTTTGCTATTCTCTTGGCGATTATGGTCTTTGCCTCGTTTGTGTCTATCATTGCTGCCCCCCTTCGAGTATATGGTCAACAAGAACACAGGGTGTCACGACATTCTCCGGTGCAAGCTGGCCCTTGGGTACAATCTCCTCTGCCTCTGCAATCACGGTATCCGCTGCCAAAGCCATCAATGGATTGAAGTTCCGTGTTGTGCCCCTGTAGAATACATTGCCCTCTTCGTCCACTATAGAGCCTTTGATGATGGCCATGTCTGCCCGAAGGGGCAGCTCAAGCAGATATTCCTTGCCATTGACTGTTATCTTCTGCTTGCCTTCCTCAACCATTGTCCCCAGCCCTGTGGGCGTTAGAACACCGCCGAGGCCGGAGCCACCTGCGCGTATCTGCTCCACAAGCGTGCCCTGCGGCACAAGGTCAACAATGAGCTTGCCCTCATTGAGCAGTCTGCCTGTCTCAGGATTCGTGCCAATATGGGATGTTATCACCCTTTTTACGAGACCTGCGACAATCAGCTTGCCCACGCTGACATCGGGAAAACCGCTGTCATTGCAGATTATTGTGAGATCTTTAACGCCCATCTCGACCATGAGATCCAGAATGTTCTCCGGGGAACCACAGCCGAGAAAGCCTCCGACCATAACGGTCATGCCGTCCCTGAACAGCTTTTTTGCATCTTCCTTTGTGATCATCTTTTTCATATCATACTTCCTTTAGTCCGAGTATGGCCCTTGCCTCAGATGGATTGGCAATTTCCCGATTAAGCTCCTTTGCAATGCGCACGGCCTTTTCGACCAGCTCAGCATTGGATGATGCCAGCACGCCTTTTTTCGTATAGATATTGTCCTCAAAGCCGACACGGACATGACCGCCGAGGAGTATGGCAGCCGTTGCAACGGGAAACTCATATCTGCCTATTCCTGTGCCTGTGAAGGTGCTGCCCTCTGGAAGGCTGTTTACCAGATAGACAATATCTTCGAGATTGCCGGGCATACCGCATACAGTGCCCAGTACGAGATTGAAGTGGGGATTGCCAACAATCAGGCCTTCCTTTATGCATTTCTTGGCAAGCTGTATCATGCCCCTGTCAAAGACCTCTATCTCAGGCTTTATGCCGAGGGGCAGCATTGTTCTGGCGAACTCGAATACAGTGGTCTCTGTATTGGCGAAGATCTCATCGCCGCCGAAATTGATTGTTCCGCAGTCGAGTGTTGCCATCTCAGGCTTCAGCTCCAGCGGGGACATTCTCTCTGCATTGCTCATGCCCACAGCGCCGCCTGTAGAGGGCTGGATTATTACATCGGGGCAAACAGCCTTAATTGCGTCGAAGGCCTCTTTGAAACGATCCTTGGACTGTGTTGGTGTGCCGTCGTCATATCTGACGTGCAGATGAATGATGGAGGCCCCTGACTCGTGGGCCATCTTCGCCTCTCTGGCGATCTCCTCTATCGTATATGGAACAGCGGGATTGTCCTCTTTGGTGACCTCAGCTCCGCATATTGCGGCGGTTATTATGAGTTTTTCCATCTATAGTCCTTTTATCTAATATTTCTTTTCGGCTACATATCTCAGGGACTCTCTGATCATATCAATGGCGTGGCTCAGATCTTCGTCTGTGTGTCTGTGGCAGATATAGCCGTGATGGAAGGGCTGCATGAAGACCTTTCGTCTTATGAGCTGTGCATAGAAATCGGTTCTTTTCTGCTTATATGTCTTCTCTTTGTCCTTTTTGAAGGTGATGAACTGCATGGGTGGCACGCCGGAAACCTCCGCTGCAACGCCGGATTCTGCCACTGCCTCTTCCATGTCCTTAAGGAACTTTTCGCCCTTTTTCCAGAGCTTGCCGAGGACATCTTCCCTCTCGAGTATCTCAATTGTCTTCAGTGCAGCCACAATGGAAAGGCTATTGGGGAAGAATGTCGATGACACGAAAACGTCCCTTTCGACAACCTGCATGAACTCTTTCTTGCCGACAACTGCGCTTATCTCATAGCCATTTGCCATAGCCTTGCCAAAGGCTGAGATGTCTGGTGTGACATTGTAATATTTCTGCGCACCGCCGAGGGACATCCTGAAGCCTGTCCTTATCTCGTCGAAGATCAGGACAACGCCGTATTCATCGGCCAGCTTTCTGACATTCTCCAAAAAGCCGTCCTTCGGCTCTTCTAGATTTGCGCCGAGGGGATGGCCAAAGGGCGTGACAATTATTGCTGCTGTCTCTTTGCCGTGCTCTTTGAGAAGTGCCTCAAGCTCTTCTATCTTATTGTAATGGAACTCATATACGTCTTCATAGAGCTTTTTCGGTATGCCGCCTTTGACCTCCACACACCAGTCGCCCCAGCCGTGATAGCCGCATCTGAGTATCTTTGTGCGGCCTGTATAGCCCCTTGCTATTCTGACGGCAAGTGTTGTGGCATCTGAGCCTGTCTTGACAAAGACGCTCATCTCTGCGCTGGGTATCAGCTCCTTGAGCTTTTCAGCGAGGACATTCTGTATGGACTGTGTCAGCGAGAAGCAAAAGCCCTTGTCCTGTATCTGCTCTATTACGGCATTGTCAACCTCTTCTTCTCTGTAGCCGAGAATAATGGGACCGTATGCACATAGAAAGTCGATGTATTCATTGCCGTCTATATCGACGACACGTCCGCCTTTGCCGTGTTCAAAATAGATGGGATATTCGCCTTCGACAAAATTATATGGCCTCCTGATGCCCAATACACCACCGGGCACAAGGGACTTGCCATATTCGAATTCCTTGAGGCTCTTCTGTATGTTCAGATGTTCCATTTTATCTCCTTATGGTCAAGATTAAGCATTGGGATTTTCAACGAGCATGGCTATTCCCATTCCTGTGCCTATGCAGAGGGAGGCTATGCCGAGTTTGTGATTATTTCTCTTCATCTCATGTATCAGTGTGACGAGAATGCGCGCACCACTGGCTCCGATTGGATGGCCGAGTGCAATTGCTCCGCCATTGACATTGATCTTCTCCGCAGGAATGCCCAGCTCCTTTCTCACTGCAATGGACTGCGATGCAAATGCCTCGTTCAGTTCAAAGATGTCTATGCTGTCCAGTGTGAAGTCGAGCTTTTTCATGAGCTTCTTTATGGCATATACTGGCCCCATACCCATGATATCCGGTCTGAGACCTGTGAGTGCAAAGCCCTTGATGAAGACCAGTGGCTCAAGGCCATGTTCCTTTGCTTTGTCCTCTGTCATCATGAGAACTGCTGCTGCGCCGTCATTGATTCCAGAGGCATTCCCTGCTGTTACAGAGCCGTCCTTTTTGAAGGCTGTGCGCAGTTTTCCGAGCTTCTCGATATTCGTATTGTCCTTGATATATTCATCTGTGTCGAAGATATATTCGTCACGTCTCTTCTTGACTGTCAGGGGTACAATCTCGTCCTTGAAAGTACCGTTGTCCCTTGCCCTTGTTGCCTTTTGCTGGCTGTCGAGGGCAAATTCATCCTGCTCCTGGCGTGTTACATTGAACTCGTCGGCTATGTTTTCCGCTGTTATGCCCATGTGATATTCGTTGAAAGGACAGGTCAGTCCATCGGATACGACGGAGTCTGTGACCTCGCCATTACCAAGCCTGTATCCTTCCCTCGCCTTTTTGAGATAATATGGCGCATTTGTCATGCTCTCCATGCCACCTGCAATTGCTATATTTGCATCGCCGAGAACCATGGAATTGAAGGCAAGCCCTATGCTGTGGAGACCCGAGCCGCAGACAGTGTTGATTGTCGAAGCAGGTACAGAATCGGGGATGCCGGCTCCCATAGCCAATTGGCGCGCCGGATTCTGGCCCATTCCGGCCTGGAGGACATTGCCCATATAGACCTCGTCTATGAGGCTGCCGTCAATCTTGCTTTCGGCGAGAATGCCGGCAATTAGCTGTTTCCCGATTTCCGGACAGGCGAGAGGAGCGAGGCTTCCCTGAAATGAGCCTATTGCAGTTCTCTTTGCATTGACTATGGCGATCTTATTCACTGTATCTCCTTTCAAGAACATATTCCATGAACAACTTTCTGGGCGACTTAAAAGCGTATTCCAAAAATCTTACAAACGACTTTCAGCTCAATATATAGGTATTAAGAGGGCGGTCAAGGTTGATTTCCCCCTTATAATTACAACTTTTAAGATACTTTCATGAACATTCATAGATGTGACGATTTTTTCATCCCTTTATCCGATTTCTTATTGAAATCCTTTTAACCTCCCTTGATGGAACACCTAGCTCAACTGTTAATCAACAATTGTTCACAATCCAATCAAAAACACCGGTGAGGGATCTCGATTAGAGCAAACTAAATAAGGGTCAGGTCAAACTTGAGCCTATAGGATGATTAGGAGCAAATATCGTTTTGAAAACACAAATGCGCGATAATGGTGCCATTTGCTACGCAAAAGCCCTCGTACATTTTCGACCTTTCGGTCGA
>NPID01000828.1_pt2 | contig 22075 bp, 19 predicted proteins | sample 8637491 | NCBI WGS metagenome assembly NPID01 (sample SAMN07420843, study PRJNA396082) | bioreactor metagenome | isolation source: sample BA6 brine-fed electro-methanogenic bioreactor BA | place: Japan: Kochi | collected 2016-06-14 | reverse complement strand
TCGCTTCATGCGTCAGCACTGCACAGAGGCATGACAGGATGCATTCAGCTCCGGCTTGTGCTAGGATTTTTCTTTTTGACCACAACAACAGGGAGAATTATCCATGTCCGGTATTCTGCGAAACAACCCTGTCAGCCATTTTTTGTTGGGATTTTTATACCCTTTTCGTGCCGCGCGCTATATTTTCCGTCATCCCACTCTGTGGAAATTCGTGCTCATCCCTTTTCTGATCAACACCGTTGTTTTTTCCATTTCCGTATACTTCGGGCTTAATTTTTTCAGTGAAACCGTCGTGGCCCTCATCCCTACAGGTGAGGCCTGGTACTGGATGATTCTTTATTACCTGAGCTGGGTGCTGGCCGCCGTGGTCACGGCGGTGCTTGTTTTTTTCTCCTTCATGGTGGTGGGCAACCTGATTGCTTCGCCGTTCAATGACCTGCTCTCCGAACGAACGGAGGAGAAGTTGCGGGGCGGCATCAGCGAAACGCCCTTTTCCATGCGGGAATTCCTGCGCGACGCGCGCTATGCCCTGGTTGAGGAGTCTAAAAAAATCAGCGTGTTCGTGCTGGCCATGGTGTTTGTTTTCGCATTCAATCTGCTGCCGGGATTCGGGACGCTGATCTACTCCGTTCTCTCCATTCTGATTACTCTTTTTTTCCTTTCGGTTGAATATACCGGCTACATTTTTTCCCGGCGGCGGGTGCCATTTCGCGAACAGCGCCGCTACCTGCTGGGGAGAAAATTTCTCATGCTTGGATTCAGTACAAGCCTGCTGGTTATCCTTGCGATCCCTCTTGTGCAGTTTTTGTGCATTCCGATGGGGGTGGTGGGAGCTACCCTCTTGTGGGTCGATCACACAAGCCCTGAATTGGAAAAAAAATCCGGAGCCTGAAATCACCTGCAAACCTCTGCTTATTGAATGACAGGCCTTTATTGCATGGCCGTTGACAGGAGATGTTGATGAAAGAGATCGCTATAAAAGCCGCCCACGAAGGAGGCCGCGTTCTGCTGCAGAAATTCGGCGGTGTTCTCGATGTCGGCTTCAAGGGGGCCATCGATCTGGTCACGGAAGCCGACCGTGCAGCCGAAGAAGCGGTGGTGGGAATTATCCGCCATACCTTCCCGCGCCACGCGGTTCTGGCAGAGGAGGCCGAACATGGCCTCAGCGAAGGAGAGTACCGCTGGATCATTGACCCCCTGGATGGGACGACCAATTACACGCACGGGTTTCCCTGGTTCGCCGTTTCCATTGCCTTGGAGGTCCGCGGGGAGGTGGTTCTCGGTGTGGTTTACAACCCTGCGCACCAGGAATTGTTCGTTGCGGAAAAAGGGCAGGGGGCCTACTGCAACGATGTGCAGATCCGCGTGTCTGAGACCCGGCGCCTCGATCGCAGCTTGCTGGCCACAGGTTTTCCTTACGACCGCAAAGAGAGCGAGGTCAACAACTACGATCATTTTGTGAATTTTCAGCAGGCGGCCCAGGCCTGCAGAAGGCCGGGTGCGGCCAGTCTCGACCTGGCCTACACCGCAGCCGGACGCTTTGACGGTTACTGGGAGATGAAACTCAAGCCCTGGGATGTCGCTGCGGGGCAGCTGCTGGTCAAAGAAGCCGGGGGGCGGATCAGCAATTTCGCCGGTGGCGATTTTGATATTTTCAGCCCTGAAATTCTGGCCAGCAACGGGGCCGTCCATGGAGCGATGGTCGAGGTTCTGCGGCGTGGCCGGTGCCCGCAATCTTTTACCTCTAAGACGTGATTATTGGACAGACGGGGATTTGTCTCCTGCCGGAAAGTTGTTATAATAGCGACAGAAACGACCCGCCGCAGTCGTGGCGTAGTGCACAGTCGGCAGCGGTGGGTTCAGCACGGCAAAGGAGGTCTTATGCCCGAGAACAACACTGGTTCCGGAACGACTAACGTCGACCCTCGTTTGGAAAGCCGCATTGAGAAAGTCGAGCGTGATCTGGACATCATGGATCGGCACTCTCTGGAAATGTCCGAAACTGAGGAAGGCATCCAATCTTATATGAGGCGTTTGGATCGCGAGTATAAAGACAGTCACCTGCACAGTGTTCCAAAAGCACGCAAACACTCCTGAGATCGCGCAGATAACCTCGATTGTAACAATCTGCATAACCTGAAAAAGGCTCCTCCGTTTTGCCGGGGAGCCTTTTTCAGCTTTAAAATCGATTGTTTGGAAGATTTTCTTTTCTTTATTGTTCGGAGCCGGAATCCGTTGCAGAGGCTTTTTCTTCCTTGAGGGCGTTGATCTCCTCCTCCAGTTGGATTGCCGATTTCCTGAGGTTGTCCAATTTGTTCAGAACCTGACGCACGTCTTCCTGATCGAGAGGGTTTCCGGCTGCGTTTTCACGGGCCTGATCCACTTTGCGCCCCAGCTCGGCGTGGGCCTGGTCGATTTTCTTGCGTGTCGCGGCCAGATCAATTTTCTTCTGCACCATTCGCTTGTAGCGAACAGCGGTGGAGCTTGCCTGGTCGAGAGTTTTTCGTGTCGATTTCCACCAGTCGGATGCACTCTTCTGTTTCTGTTGCTCCTGCTCTTCCATCTTTTCCTTCTGTTCCTGCTCCTGTTGGGGGTTGGTGTCGTTCATCAATGCCTCCTCCCTGAAAGCGTCAAGTCCTGGCAACAGGCGGGGTGATGCACCCGCCTCCGGTCAAAGATCATGTATAGCCTAAAAATCCTAGCAGTTTTATTTATTTCGTCAAACTTCAAACCATTTGAGGTGCTTGCCCCGGCGGGCTATTTCGTCTAGACTCCTTAAATATCGTCCACATGGCAGTATGTTCACTTTTTAATCATTTTCAACCCCATGGAGGTTCCCCGTGACGGCTGTTTCCGAACCCGGTACGACCAAGCTACAGGTTGATCTGCGGCGCCATCTGCGTGAGCTTGATGAGGATCGCGATCTGACCCGACTGATCTGTGAGATTGCTGATGCATCAAAGTATATCGTCAACTCCATCCGCACTGGCGACCTGGGGGTGGCGGGTACTTCCAACCTGTACGGTGAAGATCAGTTGGCGCTCGATGTTCTCTCAGATCGTATTTTGAGAAAACGCCTGATTCATTCGGGAGTGGTGGCTACAATCCTCTCCGAGGAGACCAACGAAGTCATTGAAGTTGACCCGAACGGGAAATTTTCGGTGGCATTTGATCCCCTGGACGGTTCCTCCCTGGTCGATGTCAACCTGGCGGTCGGCACCATTGTCTCGATCTGCCGCGGGGGCAACCTCCTGCAGCCGGGGCGTGAGCAGGTGGCCGCCATGTATATTCTTTATGGCCCGCGTACGACACTGGTTTATTCCACCGGGCGCGGCGTACATGAATTCCAGATGAACCAACTGATGGAGTATACCCTGACGACGGAGAATGTGCGCATCAAGCCGAGTGGGCGCATCTACTCACCGGGCGGTCAGCGCAATCTCTACACTGAAGGAACGGAAAAATACGTCAGTTCTCTGGAGGAGAAGGGGTACAAGCTGCGTTACAGCGGCGGATTCGTGCCGGATATCAACCAGGTAATGATGAAGGGGACCGGAATTTTCCTCTATCCCCATCTGCGCGACAATCCCCATGGAAAGCTGCGGTTGCTCTTCGAACTCAACCCCATGGCCTTTCTGATTGAGCAGGCCGGCGGCAAGGCCTCTACCGGGAAGCAGAGAATCCTTGATATTGAACCTCAGGGAATTGATGACAGGGCGCCTGTTTTTATCGGCTGTCGCGAGGATGTGGAGACGGCTGAAGATTTGATCGCCAGATACGGCTGATCTGCAACACTGCGGGTTCGCTGACCCGCTTCAGGAAACCTTGATGCCGTGCGTGAGCAGGTCCCGGCGGATCTGCTCACGTACCAGGTTTCCCTCCTCGAGTTCCAGTGCCCTTTCGGCGATCTCCCGGGCATCGGCCAGGTTGATTTTTCCCAGAAAGCCCTTGATCCGTGGAATGAAGGGCGCCGCCATGGAAAATTCGCGAAAACCCAGGCCCAGCAGCAGGGTCATGTGAATGGGATCGGTGGCCATCTCGCCGCAGATGCACAGGCCGATGCCGTTGCGCTCGGCGCATTGGCCGATATCCTTCAACACCTGCAACACTGCAGGATGAAGGGGGTCGTAGTACTTCGACACCAGCGGGTTGTTGCGGTCGGCCGCAAGTACGTATTGAATCAGATCGTTGGTGCCGAGGGCGAAAAAATCGACTTCACGGGCCAGCCTGTCGGCGAGATAGACGGCCGAAGGCACTTCGATCATCACCCCGACGGAGACCTTCTCCTTAAATTCAATTCCTTCCCTGGCCAGGTTTTCGCTGGCCTCTTTTATGATCCGGCGGCAACCGCGCAACTCATCCATTCCTGAAATCATCGGGAAAAGCAGCTTGACCGGTCCGTGCACACCGGCCATCAGGATGGCCTCGATCTGGGTGCGGAAGATGTCGCGGTGATCCAGGGAAACCCGCACGGAGCGCCACCCCATGAACGGATTGTCTTCTTTGGGTGAGGTGAAGTAGGGAAGCGCTTTGTCCCCCCCGATATCGAGAGTGCGAATGGTGACCGGATCACCGCCGAACCCCTCGATAATACGGCGATAAAGTTGATACTGCTCATTTCGGTCCGGGAAGTCGCTGCGTGCCATATAGGGGAATTCGGTGCGGTAAAGGCCAACGCCGACCGCACCATTGCGACGGGCGATCGCCATGTCCCCGATCAGGCCGATATTGGCGCGCAGGGTGAGTTCCACGCCGTCGCGCGTGCGTGCCGGTAGGTCGCGATACTTTTCCAGGCGGCTCGTCTCGCGGATGCGGTCCTGTTCAAGTCGCTCGAATTCGTCTTTGATCTGTTCCGAGGGGCTGATGTAGAGTGTGCCGGAATTGGCGTCAAGAATCAGCGGTTCATCGGGATGAATCAATTTCAGGGCGCTTTTTACGCCGACGATTGCCGGAATCCCCATGGATTTTGCCATGATGACGGCGTGGGAGTTTTTCTCGCCGGCCTCGGTGACGATGCCCTGGATCTTGGTATGATCGAGCGTCGCCATATCGGACGGGAGCAGTTCCTTCGCGACCAGAATGCCTGGATTTTTCAGATGGAGGTGATGGGTTTTTTGCCCGACGAGATTGGCCAGGATGCGTCGGCCGATGTCTTCCATGTCTGCGGCTCGTTCTCGCAGGTAGGCATCGTCCATGCGGCTGAAACCCTCGATGTATTCGGCCACCACTTTTTTCAGGGCATAGGGAGCGCTGTGTTGCTTGTCGCGAATTTCCCCTGTCAGCCGCTTAAGAAACCCCCGATCTTCAAGGATCATCAGATGCGTATGAAAGATGGCTGCGTCGTCCGCTGAAAAGCGGTCCGCCATGCGCTTTTCCAGGTAAAGAGTCTGGATGCGGGTTTTTTCCAGGGCGCCTTCAAGCTTTTCGCACTCCTTCTCCGGGACGATTCCTTCCTCATCGAGAATATCGGCAAAGCCGAGCCGTTCATCGAGCAGATTGGCCGGCCCAATTGATACGCCGGGATAAGCCACCGTACCGCGAAGCGTGCGATATTCCTGCTCGGCTCCGGCCTCCTCTGGCTCCTCGCGGCTCTGTTCCCGCAGATTTTTGCGGGTCATCTCCAGCTCACGGGCGAAACGGTTGCTTTCCTCTTCTTTGCGGCGAATTGAATCAAGCAGACGGGCATTGACGACGATGGAGGAGACCTGGAAGGCGATCGTCGACAGGGCGCTGATCTCTTCGGGACTGAATTGGCGTGGTTCGACGGTCTGAATGGTGATAACGCCAATCGGTTCGCGGCGGTCGAAAAGAGGGATGCCGAGAAAAGTGTGGAAACGTTCTTCGCGCGTCTCCTTGAAATAGCGGTAACGGGGGTGCTTGTTGGGTTCAAGGATGGAGATGACGCGGCCATTTTCTATCGCCAGACCGGTCAGACCTTCATCGATACGCATCACGACACGACCGATCGCACGGCGGGAAAGACCTTTGGTGGCTCGCAGCCGGATACTCTGATGATCGTCTTCCAGCAGGTAGATCGAGCAGACCTCGGTGCGCATGCGCCGCGCCACCAGGGAAACGATATTGTTCAGCGTTTCATCGAGGTCATGAGACTGCAGGATAAGGGTGCTGATATCCTCCAGGGTGGTGATGCCGAATGGTGCTTTTTTGCGATGAGGCGTCATAGGCTTCGTAGGTGCCGTTAAGGTTGGTTGTGAACGAAAAGCGACCATGGCATTTTAACGGACGAAGTCGGGACTTGCGATAAAAAAACGCCGTACAGGGGGAGAGAGGGACCCTGTACGGCGTAAAAGGGGCGGGATTCCGTTTGGGTAGGAGGAAATAGTCGAGCCCCGAGATACTTTTCTCTTTAGCAGTATTCATGCCAAAATTGAAAGGGGCGCAAATACACAAAGACGTTGAGCTTGCTTCGAGGCCTGTTCAGGCTGCTCTGCGCCTGTATTTTTTCTGAAAGACGCTAGTCGGAAGGGAAAATCGGGGAGTTCTGGGTACGTGACAAGTGTGTCTTTAGTGGCACATATGCGGAAGTGTCCGGGTTGAATTATGACGGATTGCCGGAATAATTGAAGCGAAAAGGCTGTGTCATAATTGGCCCACAAAAATCAGGATCCGTCATTTGACGGAGAAGATGCGGCTTTTTTGAAGGCAGCTCCTTTCAGCCCATGCCGTTCCAGCATCCGATAAAATGTGCGGCGGGGAATGCTGGCGGTGCGAGCGGCTTTGGAGACATTTCCCCCGGCGTCCTCGAGATATTTTTTGAGCAGGCTTTTTTCTACAATCCTCAGATGTTTTTCTCTCTGTCCTCTCAAGGATCCCTTCTCCTGCGCTTTGGCGGTGCCGCCAAGGAGCGGCTCCTCCAGTGCCAATTCGGAAAAGATGGTCGGCAGGTTTTCCAGGCGGACAATATTGTCCTGGGTCAGAACCGAGGCGCGTTCGATGATGTTCTGCAGTTCACGAATGTTGCCGGGCCAGTGATAGCGCAGCAAGGCGGCAATGGCGCGGTCTTCGATTCCTCGGATCGGTTTGTTGAGGCGCTTGCTGGCCGAGGCGAGAAAGTGGTGGACCAACTGCGGAAGTGATTCAGTGCGGTTGCGCAAAGGCGGCATGGTGATGGTGAACACGTTGAGGCGATAAAAAAGGTCTTCGCGAAACCATCCCTCCTCGACCCCCTCTTCAAGGTTGCGATTGGTGGCGGCGATCAGCCGCACGTCAACTTCGGTCGGTCGGTTTCCGCCGACGGGCTTGATTTCGCCGCTGTCGAGAACCCGCAGCAGTTCCGCTTGCAGCTTGGGGGTGATGTCGCCGATTTCATCCAGAAAAATCGTGCCGCCGTTGGCAGCTTCAAACAGCCCTTTTTTATCAGCAATGGCTCCGGTAAACGACCCACGCTTGTGTCCGAACAGCTCGCTTTCCAGCAGGCTGTCGGTCAAGGTGGTGCAGTTGACAGTGACCAGAGGCTTGTCGGCGCGATTGCTGTGCTGATGGATGGCGCGTGCGGTCAATTCTTTGCCGGTTCCGCTTTCGCCCCGGATAAGAACAGTGGTCGGGGTGGGGCCGACCTGGCGGATCAGCTTCAGGACGTCGCCGGTGCGGGGATCCTGCCCGATGATGGCGCTGTCGCCGAATTCCTGGGCCAGCGCGCGCTGAGCCAGCTCGTATTTCTGGGTCAGGATGACCCGGTCCTCTTCCAGCCGTTTGATGGAAAAGGGCAGGCACATCTCGTTGTCCGCCAGCCCCTGGTAAACCGCTGCCGCATGTTCGCGACAGGTCGGGTAACCGCAGGCGCCGCAGTCAAGTTCGTCCTCCTGGGTAAATTTGTTGGTGGCCTGCAGGATGGCGCGGATGCTCTCGCCGCTGGGGTTCTTCAGGTGTTTGAATTTGTTGGTGAACGATCTTTGAAGTGAAGGCCCGCTCGAGGCGGCTCCCTTCTTCTCCGGCAGATAGGGGACCTCATGACGCTGATGGAAAGCATCGATGATCAGGCTGCGTTTGGAAAAATTGGTGAGGCGATTGTTTTTGCCGGGGCCGCCGATGCAGCCCCCTTCGCAGAAACGAATATCGACCCATTTTGGGGTGATGCGTTGGGCGGCAAGATCGCGGATGAGTTCAAGGGCACCCTGCTCTCCACCGGTCGAAACAAAATCAGCGTTGAGAAAATCGTTGTGAACGTCAAAGGCCTGAAACGGTCCGCCCGAGATGGGGAACAGGCGCCCCCGGTCGGGCTTGCGTCCGCTGAAGGGCGCATCTTTCATCCGTGTGGGGTCAAGGCCGCGGTCACGGAACATCTGGCTGAGTTCACGGTAAGTGAGCACCATGTCCACCCCTCCGGCGACCTCTTCAGAGCTGACCTCGAATTTCCCCGCGATGCATGAGCTGATATAGACCACGGGCGTTTCTGTTCCCCGGGTCTGCTTGATATGCCGTCCGATGGCCACCATGGGTGAAACAACCGGCATCAGATTACGCACCAGTTGCGGATAATGGCGTTCAATCAGGTCGACGATGGTGGGGCAGTGGCTCGAGATCAGGGGGCCGCGACCGCCGCTTTCAATCAGCTGCTGATACTGCCCGGCGATCAGTTCCACGCCCGCTGTGCCCTCGTAGACATCCGCGAAACCGAGCTTCTGCAGGCCGGCGACAAGCTGTCCGGGGCGCAGCTCACTGAAAAAAGCGGGATAGGAGCAACCCAGGATTGCCACGGGGGAGTTGTCGTTCTCGAGTATGCGCAGAGTCTGTGTAATGCAATCGGCGATCTGCTTTGCTTTCTGGGAGCAGACTTTAAGGCAGATTCCGCAACCGATGCAGCGATCATGAATGACTTCAGCCCAGTGCTCCTTGACCTTGATGGCCTTGACCGGGCAGTTGCGGACGCAGGAATAACATTTGCGACATCTGTCTTTTGCGGTTTGAATGGGCCCCATGTTGCCTCCGGGCGGGTGGTCTTTAAAAAACGGGAGAGGTGAGCAGGTGGACTGATTCTGTACGATGGTGCCGCAACCTGTCAAGCGAGCCGATTCATGGTGCCCCGTCGTCGTTCAGGAGCGGCGGCGCCCGACTTCGCCACTGAAATGGCATGCACTGAAATGCCCCGGCGCTTGTTCAACAGGTTGCGGAGCCTGGTGGGCGCAGATGTCGCGGGCATAGGGGCAGCGCGGATGAAAAGTGCATCCGGTCGGCGGAGACAGGGGAGAGGGGATTTCTCCCTTGAGGGGAACGTGCGGGCGCCGGCGGTGAGGATCGGGCACCGGCACCGCCCCAAGTAGAGCCTCGGTATAAGGGTGGCGGGGGCGGCGGTAGAGACTCTCCGCCGGGGCCTGCTCTACGATAGCGCCCAGATACATGACGGCAACCCGGTCGCAGAAATGTTCCACCAGGGACAGGTCGTGGGCAATGAACAAGTAGGTCAAGCCGAACTCCTGCTGAAGGTCCTTGAGCAGATTGACGACCTGGGCCTGGATGGAGAGATCAAGGGCAGAAACGGGCTCGTCGGCGACGATCAGTTGCGGGTTTGGGGCCAGCGCGCGTGCAATGCCGATGCGTTGGCGCTGCCCGCCTGAAAATTCATGAGGGTAGCGTCCCGCATGATCGGCGCTCATGCCGACTTTTTCCAGCAGCTCCACGACCTGGTCCCGCAAGCCTGCTCCCTGGGCGAGCCCATGAATCTTGAAGGCTTCCGCAATCGCATCGCCGATGCGCATACGAGGGTTGAGAGAAGCATAGGGATCCTGGAAGATCATCTGCATTGAGCGGCGTAAGGGACGCATGTGTTTGTTGGGCAGGCGGGTGATCTCCTGCCCCCGAAAAAAAATCTGGCCGCCATCGGCATCAAGCAGGCGCATGACCAGCTTGCCGGTGGTGGATTTCCCGCAGCCGGACTCCCCCACAAGCCCCAGTGACTCTCCGCCCTTCAGGTGCAGCGAGAGGTTGTCGACGGCCCGCAGTTCCAGCTTGCGGGGGGAAAAGGGGGAGGCTTTGACCCAGAAGGATTTTCGCAGGTCGCGGATATCGAGCAATGGAGTCATTGTGCCCTCCAGCAGCGGACGAAATGACCCGAAGCCACCTCGGTCAATTCCGGCCTCTGCATGCTGCACCGAGGAAGGACTTCGGGGCAGCGCGCGGTAAAGGGGCACCCCTGCGGCATCTGCCGCGGGTCAGGGACCTGCCCCCCGATGGGAGCCAGCCGCGACTTCTTCTCACCCAGGCGCGGAACGCAGGCCAGAAGCCCGCGGGTGTAGGGATGGCGGGGATGGTCGTAAATTTGGATCACCGGTGCATATTCCATGATTAGGCCGGCGTACATGATGGCCACGCGATCCGCGCTTTCAGCGACAATGCCCAGGTCGTGGGTGATCAGAAGGGTTGCCATGTCGCGCTCCTGCTTGAGCCGCAGCAGAAGATCCATGATCTGCGCCTGGATCGTGACGTCAAGGGCGGTGGTGGGTTCATCGGCGATCAGGATGTCCGGATCGCAGGCCAGAGCCATGGCGATCATGACGCGCTGGCGCATGCCGCCCGACAGACTGTGCGGATAGTCGCGCAGGCGTTGCCGCGCTGATGGAATCCCGACATCGTGCAGCAGTTTTTCCGCCTGATCGAGAGCCTGTGCGCCCCCGAGTTTTTTGTGCAGCTGCAGCACTTCCCCGATCTGGTCGCCGATGCGCAGGACCGGGTTGAGCGAGGTCATCGGTTCCTGGAATATCATGGAGATGCGGTTGCCGCGGATACGGCGCATTTCCTCGTTGGAAAGCTTCGCCAGGTCGTCTCCCCGGTAAAGGATGCGCCCTTCCACCATGCGCCCCGGTGGTGGGATCAGCCCCAGGATTGAAAGGGAGGTGATGGATTTACCGCAGCCTGACTCGCCAACCAGCGCCAGGGTCTCGTGGGAAGACAGCGTAAAGTCGATCCCGCGGACCGCATGGACCGGACCGTCCTCGGTAAAAAAAGAGGTGTGCAGGTTTTCAATTTCAAGCAGTTGTGTCATCGGTCCGTCCGGGAGAAAGGGAAACGTTTTGCGCACTGATTACAGTCGGCGCCCATGAATTTACCCTCTACACCGTAATGGGTCAAGAAATGGCTGAGAGCTCTTCTCATGACAACCTTCTTCTCATGACAACCTCTTTTGTGCTAAACTCTCCAGCCAATCGAACCCGTTGTTTTCTGGTTTTTTTCGTCACCCGTTGATCCGAAAGCTTATTCGATTAAATGAAAATACAAGAATTCAGTGCGCCCGGCGCAAAGCCTGAGGGCCCACTGGCTGATTTGCATGTTCATACCACATATTCGGACGGGCTATTTTCTCCGGAAGAGGTTGTCGCCAAGGCGCGTCACAACGGGGTGCATGCACTGGCCATCTGCGACCATGACAATATCGATGGCATTGAACCTGCCATCGGCGCCGCTCGCGGCAGTGATCTCGAGATTGTTGCCGGAGTGGAGTTGTCCAGTCAATGGCAGGATCTGCGCGATATCCACATTCTCGGATATGGCTTTGATCCTCATGCGCCGGAACTGGTTGGGGAATTGGCGGATTTTCGCGATTTTCGCGCGCGGCGCAATGAAATGATCGTGCAGCGCGTCAATGAAGTTCTTGCCGCAGAAGGGCGCACGCTGCTGGATTTCCGGCAGATCCGCCGCTCCGCGGGAGGGACTGTCGGACGCCCGCATATTGCACGCGCCCTCATCGAGGCCGGACATGTGCGCGACAACGATGAAGCTTTCAACCGCTACCTGGTGCGCTGCAATGTGGAAAAGCGTTTTTTCCCTGCCGACCAGGCGATTTCTCTGATTCATCGTGCAGGTGGGGTCGCAGTTCTGGCCCATCCCCCTTGGATCACGGATGATTCCCGCGTCCTGCTTCATTTGCTTGACGCTTTTGTCGGTCTGGGCCTTGATGGTATTGAGGCGTATAATAATGCCGGATCCCAGGATGAGGTTGCCGAGCTGACGGCCTTGGGGCGGCAGCGAAAGCTAATTGTCACCGGTGGTTCGGATTTTCACGGATTTCCTGATAGCGCCGCCCGTATTGGTTGGGCGCGAGGCGAGATCCCTATCCCCCTGTCATGCTGGCTGGAGGTTCGAGATTCTCTGGCTCAACGTGCGGCGGGGTGATGCTTCGCTGAATGCCGTGCTTTGAATAAAACTGTTCTGGCCCGGAAATTGCTCTTCAAGGGTGAGCCTGGTCGAAAAAGGTTCATTCCCTTTGCCTGAACAGATTGAACAAGAATAGTCAAAAGGATTTGTTTTATGTCCTCTGTTTTTACCGACCCCCGTGTTTTTTCTGCTCGAATCGGAAGACGTGCCTTTATCGGCAGCCACTTGGCTGCTCTTGCCTGTATGGCCCTGCCGGTTTCAGTTTCCGCCCGGCAGGCTCCGGAACGCAGCCTCTCATTTTTCAATCTTCACACCGGCGAGAAGCTGGAAAACGCAGTCTACTGGGCCGAGGGTAGATACAACGACTCCGTCATGCGCGAGATTGAGCATATTCTGCGCGATTTTCGCCGGGACGAGGTTGGCCCAATCGATCCGCTTCTGCTCGATCAGTTGTTTGCGGTGCGCAGCACAATGGAATCATCCTCCCCGTTTAACATTATCTCCGGCTATCGGTCGCCGGAAACCAACAAGATGCTGCGGCAGCAGAGCAGTGGCGTGGCCAAGCGCAGTTACCATACCATCGGCCAGGCAGTAGACGTTCGTTTGCCCGGACGCGACCTCAGGGCTCTTCGTCAGGCGGCTTGCAGGTTGAAAAAGGGGGGTGTTGGCTATTATCCGAAATCCGATTTCGTCCATCTCGACACCGGACCGGTGCGCGCCTGGTGATCGAACTCCGGCGTGCAATCTGCTGTTGCTTCTTTGAGTATAAAAATCAATTGATAAAAATATTGTAATTTTGTATGGTGGTTGAGGTCTCAGCAATCTCCTCCCCTTTGTGCTCTGTTCCGCCTGGGAAGGTGCTGGGGATTCGAGATGGGTTCGGACCATGGTTTTCTGCTGGAGGACTCTGCCATCGCTACGCCAATACAGGACAATCAGAATTCAGTCTTTCCAAACTGGGGATCGCCAAATACTTTGGTGAACCGGTTTCTTGCCTGCTCCGGCATAAATTTCGCCGACCCTCGCGATCGGACCTTCCTGCTGGTCAAAATTCGCTGGTTCCTTCTCGGACTGCTGGCGACAAGTTGCCTTGCTGCAGGATTTCTTTTTCTGCGAAGCCCTTACGGATTCTTTCTCAGCCGGTCACAGCTTGTGGCTCTTTTTCTTTCCGTTGCCGTTATTCTCCTGCACAATGGCGCCGTTCATCTTTTCTACGATCGCCTTGCGCGTCCCATCTATGTAAATTCACTGCAGGTTCTTCTTGACCTGTCCATTGTGACTTTTCTGGTCCATTTCAGCGGCGGTGCTGCGAGCTGGTTCTGGCCGGTTTATCTTCTGGTGACGCTGGAGGCTGCCGTGCTTTTAGAACAGCCGCATCGGGTATGGCTCATGGGGCTATCAGGAGCGCTGCTTTACGGCCTTGTTCTGCTGGGTGGTCATCAGGGCTGGTGGGCTAATGTCTCCATGCCGTTTGTCGTGAAGAATCTGCATCAGAACGGGCTGCATCTTTTTCTGCTCTGGTTCTGGGTCAGTGTGCTCAATGCCGCTGTCGCGGTGGCGGGTGTTTTTCTGATGTCGGTCATTCGTCGAGAAAATCAGGAATTGCGCAACAGCCAGAAGGGGATGAGCGAATTTCTTGAAACAGCCAGCGATCTGATCTTCAACGTGGACAAAGATGGCAGGCTGCGGTTTGCCAATCGGGCCTGGCGGCGGGCTATGGGGTATGATGGTAACGATCTGCAGAAACTCAATCTCAAGGATATCGTTCACCCTGAATTCCGGGAGAACTGCAGCCATGAATTCAACCGCGTTCTGCGTGGTGAAGCCGGCCGCGTAACCAACGGCCGGCTGCTCAATCGCCATGATGAAGTGCTTGAAGTGGAGGGGTCTTTGACCCGCTGTTGTCTGCATAACGATGGGCTGGGCACCGTCTGGGCCATCTGTCGTGACGTGACCGAGCACAAAAAGGCTCAGGCGCAACTGTACCGGCTGGCGCACTACGACCAGCTGACGGGTTTGCCTAATCGTGCTTTTTTTCTCGACCGCCTCAACCATTCCATCGCACTGGCGCGACGCCAGGGCAGACAGGTCGCCGTTCTTTTTCTCGACCTCGACCGTTTCAAGATTATCAACGATACCCTGGGCCATGTTCTGGGCGATCGGTTATTGCGGGAGATGGGGCAGCGCCTGTGTGAATGCATTCGCGAGGTAGATGCCGTGGCGCGCATGGGGGGAGATGAATTTACCCTCTGCCTGGGGGATGTCAATGGCGCAGAGAGCGTCGAAAAGGTCGCGAAAAAAATTCTTAAAAACCTGGTGCGGCCTCTCTGCATTGACGGACATGAGCTGTTCATTACCACCAGCATCGGCATCAGTCTGTTCCCGGACCATCATCAGGACGCTCAGAGCTTGATCAAAAAGGCTGACATTGCCATGTACCACGCCAAGGCTCAGGGGCGGAACAATTATCAGTTTTACCGCGAGGAGATGGATTCAGACGTCGAAAAGCGGCTGGTACTTGAAACGGCCATCCGTAAAGCGCTGGAGATGGGCCAATTCCGTATTTTTTATCAACCCAAGGTCGATATCGCCACGGGTCGCATTACCGCCATGGAAGCGTTGCTGCGTTGGGATCACCCGGAGCTGGGGCTGCTGCCGCCCAACGAGTTCATCCCGCTGGCGGAGGAGACGGGATTGATTTTCTCCATTGGAGAATGGGTTCTTCTCCAGGCCTGCCTGCAGAATCGCCAGTGGCAACAGCGGGGACTGCCGCGAATGCGGGTCGCGGTCAACATTTCCGGCTATCAGCTGCAGCAGCGGGAATTCATCGATATCGTGCGACGGGTTCTTGATGAATCTGGGCTCGCCTCCTGCGATCTTGAAATCGAAGTCACCGAAACAGTGGTCATGCAGAACCCGGAATCTGCGGTGGCGATCCTCAACCAGCTCAGGGATCTAGGTGTTATGATCGCCATTGACGATTTCGGCACCGGTTATTCATCTCTTGCGCATCTCAAGCGCTTTTCGGTCAACACCCTGAAGATCGACAAGTCATTTGTGCGCGACGTCGAACTCGATGCCACTGATGCCGCTATCGCTACGGCCATCATCTCCATGGGCAACAGTTTGAAGCTCCAGGTGATTGCCGAAGGGGTCGAAACTGAAGGCCAGTTGGACTTTCTGAGGGACCACCGCTGTCAGGAGATGCAGGGGTATCTCTTCAGCAAGCCGCTGCCTGCCGAAGAAATCGAGCATTTTCTCCTGCAGGTGGACCGCAACGGACCTGATCCCAGGTTCCATGAGTGCGAGCAATAGGGGGATGAGTCGAAATGCAAAATTCCAGCACCCGCAGAGGCGTTGAGCGCCGGCGAAAACCCGACATCTGGGTCCGCTCTCTGGAACTCCTGGTTGTCATCGGCTGGTTGCTGATGCTGGCCGCAGTTCTGGTTTTGTCAAAAGCCAAGCCGCAGGTGGAAACCTTTTTTGACCGCTATTACGATATTCCTCTGCGTACCAGCTGGGATGTTGAACTGCTCGGTTACCTGCAGGGGATGATGTATCTCGGGCTTTTTCTGGGGGTTGCAGGAATACTGGTCAACTGGCGCCGTGGCAGGCGGGCGGAAGATGAAATAAGAGTCTCTTTTGTGCTGCTGGTCATTCTGTCGGCGATCGGTCTTCTTCTGCCTCATCTGCAACTCCTCTGAGAATTTAGCCCCCCAGCGTGTGTTCCAGCAGAATTTTCAGACCAATGGAGAAAAGCACCACACCCCCGAAAATTTCCACCCGCGGCCCCCACAGGCCGCTGATGCGCCTCCCAAGTAGCATGCCCGCCAGAGTGAACACCCCCGCCACTACGGCGATGATCAGTGCTGGAAACCAGATCCTAACCCCCAGCATCCCCAGCGACAGGCCGACCGCCAGAGCATCGATACTGGTGGCGATGGAGAGCATGATCAGGGTCAGGCCGCGTGTCGGATCGCGTGGGTCACGCAGCGCCTGCTCTTCCCTGAAGGCTTCGTAGATCATCTTGCCGCCGATAAAGGCGAGAAGAATAAAGGCAATCCAGTGATCGTAGGCGGCAATCCAGCGTTGCACGCTCAATCCGGCCAGCCAGCCGATGATCGGCATCATCCCCTGGAACAACCCGAAGTGAAAACTCAGGCGAAACAGGTGCCCGCCGGTAAGCCGCTCCAGGGTCAGGCCCGCACCCAGCGCCACGGCGAAGGCATCCATGGCCAGGGCCGCGGCCAGCCCGAAGAGGGTCAGAAAGTCCATTCAATATCCCGTGAAAAAAATCCCGCGAAACCTTGGTTCCGCGGGATTTTGTCCTGCATTGCATCCCCTGTCAAGGGGCAGGGCTTTCTCACTCCGTAATCATAATGCCTTGTGCCAGATATTCATGCTTTCAAGTTCGCCCGAGATATCGGTGTTGTGCGTCAGGGTGCCGCTGTAGCTGTAGCCGTGCTTGGCAAAGGTGATGTTCATGCCGAAGCTGTAGGCACGCGCGATGGTGTAGGCGGTGAGGTATTCCTGGCTCCGCAGCTCGTCTTCCATCTCGGCCAGCAGCACCTGGGCCAGCCCGGCGCCGCGATAATCAGGCAGGGTGGCAAAATCGGTCATCTCCGCATTGCGCTCATCCGGATAGGTTTCTGCGGAAGAGATTGCCACGAGCTTATCGCCCTCCCAGGTTCCCCAGTACAGGATGTTGTCATCCATGGTCTCCCGCAGGTAGTAGGGATCATGGATGGGGAAGGGGTAGCTTGCAAAGACCTCGCGGTAAACCTCGGCCATGGCTTCGGCGTCAGCATGTTCGAGTCGACGCAGCTCAAATCCAGGTTTAAGCTCGGGGCAGGCAGGCTGCCCGGCTTTGGACTGTGCAGTCTCGATGATTTCGCGCACCATCTCCGGCTTTTTCTCTTTCCTGCGTTTGTCGCAGAAGTATTTTCCTAAAAAAGCGGCATCTTTGGATCCGTTGAAAAACTGCGGAATCCGTGCTTCGACCTGGTAGCCTGCCTCAGTGAAAACCGGTCGGGCTTCATCGGGGACCTTGGCGAATATTTTGGTGTAGCCATTGCTCTGTGCAAGGCCGTCAAGTTTGCCCACCAGTTCGACACTGTCGCGCGGATCGAGCTTCATCAGGTAAACGCGATTGTTGTTCTTGCCGTGCTGTATCTGGGAGCGTCCCAGACGCTCGATAATATCACTCATGGTTTCTCCTATCGATACGGGCGTTGTTCTCGGGAGTCAGAGAGATGGTTTCATCATGATCCGACAGCAGCATCTCGATGCCGGTCGCCCGGTATTCCTCGGCATCGTCGAGCTTGAGGTGAAGCCGGCAGTCGTCGCACTTGCGATCGCAGAAAGTGGCTTCATAGCTGTCGGGCTCCTGGTACGTGGTGATGACGCCTTCGTAGTTGCGCAGCACCACTTTGTTGGTTGAAAGAGAGATCAGGTAATTTGGGTTCAGGGGAATCTTCCCCCCGCCGCCCGGCGCGTCAATGACATAGGTCGGTACGGCGAAGCCGCTGGTGTGGCCGATAAGGCTTTCCATGATTTCAATTCCCTTACCCACCGGGGTGCGGAAGTGGGTGAGTCCTTCCGACAGGTCGCACTGATAGAGGTAGTAGGGACGCACGCGGTTATGCACCAGCTTGTGCACTAGAGACTTGATCACGCGGGGGCAGTCATTGACGCCGGCCAGCAGCACGGTCTGATTGCCCAGCGGGATGCCCCCATCAGCCAGCTTGCGGATTGCCTGCTTGCTCGATGTGGTGATCTCGCGCGGGTGGTTGAAGTGGGTGTTGAGCCACAGCGGCTGATGCTTCTTGAGGATCTCGACCAGTTCGTCGGTGATCCGGTAGGGCAGCACCACCGGCATGCGGGAGCCGATGCGAATGATCTGGACATGCTCGATCTTGCGGACCTCGGTCAGAATCCAGTCGAGGTAATCGTCGTTGAGCATCAGCGGGTCTCCGCCAGAGAGCAGGACATCGCGCACTTCGGGATGATTGCGGATATAGTCCAGCCCCTGTTGCAGTTCTTCCCGTCCGGGGATGGAATCCTGATCGCCCACCTTGCGCTTGCGGGTGCAGTGACGGCAGTACATGCTGCACACGTTGCTGATGTGAAACAGCACCCGGTCGGGATAGCGATGGGTGATCCCCGGTGCCGGGCTGTCGGTGTCCTCCGCCAGCGGGTCGGCCATGTCGCAGCCGCCGATATCCAGTTCGGCAGGGGAAGGAAAGGCCTGTTTGAAAACAGGGCAGTTATGGTAATCCTCCGCGTCGATCAGCGACATATAGTAGGGGGTGACCGAAAGCGGGAACTTGCTCAGAGTCTCTTCCAACTCCCTGCGTTCCTCGGCGGGGAATTTGATGTCGAGCAGATTTTCAAACGTATCGATGGATTCCACCGAATGGCGCAGTTGCCAGTGCCAGTCTTTCCAGTTGGAAATTTTAGAGTTTTCATTGATTTTGCGAGCGATGTTTTGCTGAGTCTGATCGTAAATTGCCATGAAGAAATAGGCTCCTTGTATGATTGAAGGACAGAGAAGTTTTCCGTAAAAACGACATAGTATTTTAGTATGGACGAGATGTTATGTCAAATTTGCCCGAAAACCTTTGTTATGATTTCCTTGATTCAGGACGGCATGACATGTTGATTCAGACGATGGGCGGAGGCTGGAAAACTATAAGCTCATGCAATTGAGATCAAAGCATTATGCAGGGGTAGATTGTGAGGGATTGGCGTCGCTGAAAAAAATGACGGGAAGAGGGGAGAAGGTATTCTTCTGAAGGAGATGGTAAGGGTGAACCGGCGCATATCGGATTGCGCCGGTTCACTGCAAGGCAGCCTTATTCGACGACTGAAACCTGTTCCATGACTACGGCTGTTTTCGGGACGTCCTGATGGAAACCGACGGTCGTGGTCGCCGTGTTCCGGATGGCATCCACCGTTTTCATGCCGTCGACCACGCGGCCGAAAACCGCATATCCGTAGCCATTGGCCGTTTTGTCGCGGTGGTTGAGGAAATCGTTGTCTGCGACATTGATGAAGAACTGGGAGGTTGCGCTGTCGACCACCTGGGTGCGGGCCATGGCGATGGTGCCGCGCTGGTTGGTCAGACCGTTGTCCGCCTCGTTTTTGATGGACTTTCCGCTTTTTTTCTCTTTCATGTCCGGCGTCATGCCTCCGCCCTGAATCATGAAGCCGTCGATGACGCGGTGGAAAATGGTACCGTCATAAAAGCCGCTGCGCACGTACTCGAGAAAGTTCTCGACCGTGATCGGTGCTTTTTCGGCATCGAGTTCAAGGGTGATGTCGCCGAGATTGGTTTTGATCAGAACCGTCGGATTTTTCTTGTCCATGGGGGAGTCTCTCCAGGGGGTTAATAAAAAAGCTCCACGGCGGTACCGTGGAGCTTAGGGAACGGGGTTACTTGAGTTTTAGAGTTTAACGACGTTGCTGGCCTGCGGGCCTTTCTGTCCTTCGGTTACCTCGAACTCGACCCGATCACCCTCCAGCAGGGATTTGAAACCCTCGCCCTGGATAGCGGAGAAGTGAACGAAAACATCCGGACCGTTCTCCTGCTCGATGAAACCAAAACCCTTTGCGTCGTTAAACCATTTTACTGTCCCTTCAGCCATCTTTTGCTCCTTGCATTCCGGGGAGTCTCCTCCCCCGTTTTTCCTGGTGCAGTCTCCTTTGCCTTCGGCATAAAAAAACCGCGCAGTCGCATGGACTGTGCGGTTCATTAGCTTTGCCGAAAAAACAAAGTGAGTGCTGCACAACCTTGCCAGACGCAGACCTTTATAAAACAGGTGCGCCTTGAAGGCAAGGGGTTATTGAAGAAAAGAAATCATTTTTTGTCCATTTCTGATTCAGTCCGTATCCTTTATTGTGAGCTTCAGTGTCGATGTGGCGCTGAGTCCGTTAGGGTCAGTGGCGATCAGAGTGACCTGTATCGTGCGGTCCGAGGTCATATCGGGCAGGGTGCCGGTGATACGCCCCGTATTGGCATTCACCGCGAGGCCCGCTGGCAGATTGATCGCTTCGAAGGTGAGCGGCTGTGCATTGGGCTCAAGAAAGCCCGCTGCGCCGTCGATATCAACACCTGTGCCTTCATTTTGTGACAGGGGTGGCAACGGGCGGGCAAGGGGGGCCACGTTTCCATCCGGGCCGGTTTTGATCAGCAGTATATCCTGCAGCCCCTGGCCGATGGATGCTGTGTTGCCGCCGATCAGGTAGCCACCGTCCATGGTTTGTGTGATTGACCAGGATTGATCGCTTGCCGTTCCGCCATAAGTATGTTGCCAGATTTGATTACCTTCCCCGTCTGTTCTGATCAGCAGGATGTTCGGATTAAGGGCGCTGTGCCCATAGGAAAGGGTCGTGCCGATCAGGGCAAAACCCCCGTCGTCGCAGAGTGCAACCGCATGCGCTTCGTCGTGCGCTGTTCCGCCAAGGGCGATTTCCTTCTCGACGCGCAGTTCTCCGGATGCGTCGTTTGAAATAATGACAAAATAGAAATCACCATTGCTGTCCTGGTGGGATTCGGTATAGCCGACGGCAATATAACGATTGCTGTTGCCGATGCGACGCAGATCGTAGAATTCATCATAGAGTCCCGGCTCACCCAGCGTCAGGCTGGAAAGCTGGTTTCCGTCAGCGTCGATTTCTACAATGTATGCGTCCCCTCGGGCTTTGTCCGCGTAGGAATCGGTGAAGCCGGCGACCAGGAATCCGCTGCCGTCGGGTTTCTCGGCAATGCCCCAGGCATCTTCTACCAACTCGCCGCCGTAGCTTCTCTCCCAGGCAACTTCCCCTCCTGCTGTCTGCTTGATCACATACATGTTGGCGTCATTGACGCCTTGGGGCGCCAGATCGGGAGACTGGGTATAACCGGCCAGGATCAAGCCGCCGTCCGCTGTCGGAAGAACGACCTGGGCCTGATCCAGATCGGTGCTGCCGTAGGTTTTTTGATTAAGCTGAACTCCCCGGCTCGTGGTTTCAACCAGGTAGGCATCGCCTGCGCCGGATGAATCCCCGGTTTCCTCTCCAAAGGAGTTGCTGAAGCCGGCCAGATAAAAGCCTCCGTCAGGCTTTGCCGCGAGACTCCAGAGCTCCTCAGCTCCCGCTCCGCCGTAAACTTCTCGCCAGATCTCATTCCCTGCCGAGTCCGTAGCGATCAGCACCATGTCGTAATCGCCCTGTTCAGCGATACTCGGTGAATTGGATTCGCCGCCGATGATATAACCTGAGCCATCCTCAAGTTCATGCACCGGGCCGCCGAAATCTACCCCCGCACCGCCGTAGGTGCGCATGAAGGTGTTCACCGCCGTGATTTCCACGATGAACTCATCGCTTGAAAAAAATTCGTCATCGACGGTGAGTCCGATGCGGTAGCTGCCGGGGACATCCGGTATGAAGCTGACTATCTGCCCTTGTGGAGAGGAGAGTTCCGCCATACTTGTCGCCGGGGGATCAAAAGTCCAGGAATAGGCCAATGTGTTGCCTTGCGGAGCATGACTGTCGCCTGCGTTCAAGGTAACTTCGGCACCGAGTCCGACGCTGCGATCCGGGCCCGCATCGGCCACGGGGCGCGAAATGGCGGTGATGATCACGGTATCCGGGTCGCTGTCGAGGGTACCGTCATTGACAGTCAGTGCCACGTCATAGCGACCGTCCCGGTCCGGGGTAAAGGATGCCTCGGGGGATGACGGGGACTGGATAATGTCCGCATCTTCAAGCAGGCTGTCGGCTGGTCGGTTGGTAAAGCTCCAGTGGAAAGTCAGCGGGTCGCTGTCCGGGTCGAAGCTGTCCGATCCGTTGAGATAGACGGTCTCGCCCGTGTCGGCCACGGTGTTGCCTCCTGCATCGGCTACAGGCTGCTGGTCCGGCGCCGGAACGACTTCGACTATCGCCTGAGCGGTGTGGCTGTCAAGTCCGTCATCAACCGTCAGGGACA
>NPID01004393.1_pt1 | contig 22278 bp, 18 predicted proteins | sample 8637491 | NCBI WGS metagenome assembly NPID01 (sample SAMN07420843, study PRJNA396082) | bioreactor metagenome | isolation source: sample BA6 brine-fed electro-methanogenic bioreactor BA | place: Japan: Kochi | collected 2016-06-14 | reverse complement strand
AATATCTTTCTCCGTTAGCAGGCGAAACCATTTATCGGTTCTGATAGGGATGTTGTATTTTCTGAAAATATCCTGACTTTGCTTGTATTCCTCTTTATCAAGCTTTACTGTATGAAGCTTTCCGGTCTCGACTTCTATCCCAGAATAGAGTTTTTGCATTAAATTCCTATCTTCAGTATCGTATATCCTTGGGAGTATTTCATTATAAAAGACCTCCTCTTCTATTGTTCGTGGAATACGATAAAAAAAGCCATTTAGATTACTTTCTTCCTTCAAAACAACTCGAGCATCCACAACAAAATGTTGATTTTCAAGTCTGTCATGTGTGTTTCGGTAGTTTTCCAAAAAATCCTGTAGAATATATGCTCTGTTTTTTGATGCCTGCTGAAAGAAGGATGGCACCAATTCCGGTCTTCTAGAACGCCACCTTCGTATTTTCCATTCTCTGTTGTCGGTTTTCCCATATAAGATCTGTGCAGTAAAACCTTTTAACTCATACAAAACGATCTTATTTCTTGATATGATAAGCATATCAATCTGCCCTCTCCAGTCTGTATCGCTATCAATACGATTTCCTGCCTTATGTATAATTGGAATATCCAGCACACAAACAACCCATGGTCCGATTATATGGGCATTGCTCTTCAATATTCCGATAACTCTTTCAAACTGAGCAATCTCAGCAGGATGGTTTTTTGGAATAATCCCATAAGTTACAAAATTTGAAGATCTCATATTTCCTCCCATATTGATATGAATAATCTACCGTAAGAATTCATTTCTAAAAACTTTCCAATAGAGAAAAAATGTAATTAGTGAATCAAGGGCCATACCGATCCCAAACATCAACGTAATCCCTGTTATTCCTGGAGAAAAGTGACCCAACTTATAGAGGATGAATGCACCTCCATAGAAGAGTAAGTTTACAAATAAAGATTGAATCAGCATTAGATCAGTGCGCCCTGTCCCATAAAATATATTGTCAATGACATTATTGAATGCAAAAATAATATAAAAAGGAATAGACATGACGGTGATCCGAAGAACCAGATGATAATCAGTAATTCCCAGAACATTCCTAAGAAACGCTCCCCACAGGGGCATGGTTGCAGCCCAGAATAGAACTATTCCAAAAGTTATAATTAAATACGGATAAGGTTGCATTATGCTCTCTTTAATGCGTTTTGCTGCCTCTTGTCTGATCACATCACCTAATGAGAGCACAGGAAGAAGGAGCCAACCCCATATAAAGCTCAAAGAGAGCCAGAAGGTTCCAGGTTCCTGAATAATATTAACCAATCGAAGAATCATAACTATAAAAGCTGTATTTCGGATAAATGATTCAAGACCCGATAATTTGCCGACACGAAACCATTCCCGAAGCCACGAAAATGATAATTTTATGCTAATTGAGGAGAGACCTTTATAGACAACACGCCAAGCCAGATATGACATAATAATGCCGCTAATAAAATTACTAACTGCTATGCCATTCACCCCTAAAGAAAGAGAAGAAGGGGCATTTCTTACAATAAAAGCATCTAAGGCGATAGTAAGTAGAGCTTGGACTATAAGCAGCTTTAGAATAGCTCTGCGTCTTTCTTTAATAATCACAGCGGCCATGAGAAATTTAAACAATATACCTGGTATTTTCGCCACCGCTTCTAATCGGATATAGGTTATCGTGCGTGATATCAGCTGCACTTCTTGAGCCATCATACGAACCAAAGCTGGAGTAAAGAATAGCAATAGTATGCCGAGTAAGGAGTATAGCCCTACAACAACTACAGTTCCCGTAATAAGCTTGTTTCTGAACTCTAAATCTCTGTTAATCGACATTCCTAATACATAGAAGACTGGTAATATTAACGCTTCCTGAATGACTTCATATATCACATCAACCCAAGCAAGTTGAGATGCTATATCGTACCCCCATGAAGAAGGTAAAGTCCCCAGGAAAAAGATACGGACAGAATTATACACAGTCGGGAAAAGAGCGGTTACAGCCAAAACAGCCCACAGTGCATAATCAATATTCTTGAGAGCCCTGATCGTTGTCTTCATTTTAAGTCACCCTTTCGAAAACGCTCATCTCGGCCATATACTGAAACAACGACATTTCCTTCAGCCACAATGACAGCGATATTCCTCAGATGCTCTATTTCTCTACAGCACACTCTCAGAAAGGGTGAATCAGGAATCCAATACACTTCCCTGTTCAATCTGGCTCTACTCCACGATCCGCTTTCAATAATTCTTTCAATATCCGGTGAGGCAAGGCCGTTTTGTTTCATTCGAACTTCTGCATGCTTAGTAATTTTTAGTTTGTTTCTTTCCATACAGGAAATCTATAGCCATATTCTTTGTATTACTAGTGGGGAAAAGTGCGACAGTATTAGAAAAGGACCCTTTTTTTAGCTCCAAGACAATAGAGAAGTTCCAATAATGGTGCGTCGTTTATTTCAATAGCCATATCAAGGGCATATCTCCCGTTCGAATTCATCTTGTTCACATCTGCTCCGGCTTCTGCAAGCAATTTTATGATCTTTAAATATTCTTTTGGGCTTTTAGAAAATTGTTGAGATTGAACCGCAATGGATTTATTAATCGCTTTCATTAATGAAGGATCATGACTCCCGAAGTTAACCTTATTTTGTAAGTCATTGTGTAATTTATAAGGTGCTGTCATTCTTAAAACATTTATATCCTTTTCGGTGCCGAAGAAATCTTTTAATCCTATTGAAGACGTGTTTACCTTTAAGGCCCTTCCATAGCTGCTGATAGAAAGATAAAACGGTAAACTTTCATCGCCAGCTACAGGTAACTCAAGGTCCGCTCCTAGTTCAATATTTTTCTGAACAATATCATATTCACCTGCTGTAATAGATTCACTGAAGGGAGATACGTTTGATATTCTTGTCCGAGCATTCACTACTTCCTTTGTTTTTTCAATACCTAGCATCTTCATGTAATCAAACAGCGCCCAGACTATAGTCGTAAATACATCCGATTCATTCTGTTTATTTCGATTAACTCTGGATCTGCTTTGAATCAACATCTGTATAGCAATGAGCAATGCCGATGCATTATCACCTAAAACTTCTTCCAGGTCTGTCGAAAGCTGTAATGGGTCAGCTGTATCCCTCAACAAACCTTCTAACAGTTCTATGTCCCCTACTCCAGTTGCTATCATAAGTCTTGTTCGTGTATATCTCCCATACTGTCTTTTTTCATTTATACAATCCGAGTCCCATGTTCTTACCCATTCCGGTATTTTTTGATTGATGACTGATATTCCATAACCCTTTTTTTCTGCAATTTCCCGCTGTAAAACAAGCCAATTATGTGATTTCCTGAATGGTGTCTTGAGCAAGCCATGAAAATACATTCGTTTAAACACTTTATTAAACTGAGTGCTCCGACTACTCTCTCCAGTATAATCTATAAGATTGAAATAATGATCTAACAATGCCCTATAAGCAACGCCGGAGCGATATTCGATACACCTTAACAATTCCATAGCTCTCTCATGATCAAATTTTTCAGTAATCAGATGGAGAGGATTTACAATAAAACTCTCTTTCCATACTTCAATATCCCCAAGGAGTGATAAGATACTATAAGCCCTTAGTACCAACTCTTTACCATATTTCTTTCGTACATTCTCGTTCCAGATGAAACGACTTGGTATCCTAACAGGACTATGAGTCGCAGAAGTCAATCTCTCATTCAAAGTCGTTGATAGTACCTTTAGTACTTGCTCCCTTAACGTAGAATCCTCAAAACAAGCTTTTCCCCAATGATTCCACCAAAACCATGAAAGTAGATCCACAAGAAGAACATCTGCAGCTTTTTTATTTTTATCTTTCAGCGGCATTACAAGCTTTCCGGATAGAGTTTGCCAGTTCGGTTTATGCTTACCTTCTTTCCATTGATGAATTGATTTCAGGAGATCTTTTCTAATTTCATCGCAATTATCAATATCTCCGATAATATATGCACATAGGGCATAATCGGATATGCCATGATGTCCCGTATTTTTCTTAATGTTTTCAATAATCATAGAGAATCCGTTTAATTGTTCGTTTTTTAAATCCAACCAAGCTGGTGTAATAAATTTTATAGCATCATCTTGATAGTCTCTTATCCACTTTGCATAACCTTCTATTGACCATATGAGAAAAGATAAGGATACAAGCACATCTATCTGTTTTTTTGTCAAACCCAAAACGGGAATCGAAATAAGCATCTGCTGATAGGAGGAAAACATATGAAATAGAGAGGCTCCAGATAGCCAATGATATGAAAGCTCTGAAGTTATATCATCATAATGTGTTACTACTTGAATCATTACATCATAATAAATTTCAATATCGATTTCTCCATCTTTTTCTAAAGATAATCTTTGAAGTTTTTTTCTCAAACTTCTTTTAGGATCAAATTGCTTTTCTGTCATTCCCGCACAGTCAGCAAATACTCTTAAAATTTCCCCTATCCCAGGAAAAGAAGGCACTTGACTGAAATATTTTAGAAAATCTTCACTTGTCATGACATCAGCCTAATCCAATTTTATAGGGAAGGATAAAATGCCTTCAAATTTTCGGTTTCTTGCAGTGCGGCGCGCAAAAATAGTTACCTCTGATGCTTTTGGTATGACTATCTCTACAGAAAATTGATCATGCTCAGAATCACGCTCCATTGGATATTTTGCAGTTCCTGCCTTTGCAAAGGCTTCAAAATAGCCAGGCAAAATAATTACAATCTCCTGTTTATCCCCAACAAGTAGTGGGCCAAACTCAGGAGACACAATTACAGACTGACAATCGAAAAACGGGGAATAAAGCTTTGGAAAAACATCATCAGTTCCGCTCTCAGCTTGAAATCCAATATCTGCAATCCACTCCTTTGATCCTGACCCTTCCGTTCCAGCAAAAAGCCGTACTGCCCATTCTCCTCTCCCTGGAAAGGTCACTTGGAAGTCCATTAACTCATCCTCATTCTGTATCAGAATCCGATTTTCTATTTTCTTTCCTTCTTGTGACAAAAGGATTCCAGAAAATGTAAGCCCTTCAGGTGAGCGGTACTTCATTGAAACCCGGTCTTGAACAGTATTCACTCTACTGAGGCCTTCTATTGGAATCAGGCCCATATTAAAAAACCGTCCTCGAATAAACGGAAGATTTGTATAGTTGTCAGCCGTTACAGGTATTTCTAAAAACTGGAGTCTTGAAGAATCAGGGAAATGCGTAAATATCATATATTGTGGATCTATAAACAGATAATCGGTAGTATATCTTCTTTTAAATGATCGGCCATCAAGATGGCCAGAATCCCAAGTAGAATCAATAAGATACCAGTTACTATCTATGAAAACGGCATTCCATGCATGATTACTGGTATCCGGCAGGCTATTATCAAAGATTGAAGATCCGTGTCCACGGGCATATCCAGATATTTTTATACTTTTATAGTCAGCTGCTTTTAACAGCTCATTTAACAACTCCGCATAGCCATCACAGACAGCGGTCTTTCGATCTATTACTGAAGCTACTTCCTGTGAAGGAATAGTACCTGAGAGATAACTTTTAGCGTCATACGCAATAGTCAGTGCAACCCAGTCGTGTAACGTTTTGACCTGCAGGAAAGGATCTTCAATCCCATCTGTTAGATAGTTGGCAATATTCTTCAGGACTGAACTTATATTCACATCAACATCTGATAATAATGTTTTCGGTACAGTTTTTGCCCGAGGTTCAGGTTGCCTTGAACGATAAGAACTTACATCAACCCGATCTGCCCCCATTATATATCCTGGTAGATTGTCAATAGTAACTTCTTCTCTATCTTTGAACACTATCTGTGTTCTGTTTTTGGAAGTTTCGGCTTCTGATTTTTCCTGATCAGCTGAACCATTGTTGGTTATACCAATCCGATCAGAAACTGACTTGATCGAATTTCTAACAAGTGTAGTCTGACATGATGTGGCAACAATTAGAAATAAAGTTAACCCTAAATGTTTTAACACTTTTCTTCCTTCTGAAAGTATTTTTTGCATACGCTGTACCAATCCAGTGCTACAGATCAACTTATTTCTTCTATAAAGAAGAATATTACATATGTCTTAATGTTATGCTCCAATATAAATTCCACAAAGCAAAAGTGTTATACTTCTAATCTTCAACCACCTTCCAGTTCTTCGGAAGATTCATTCCTTCTCTTATCACAAGCTTCTTTTCTATTCTATTTGCTATATCAGTAAAATACAGGAATCCATTAATAATAGAAAATTTCCAGTATTGTTCCTCAGCGATTGGATGTAAAGTCAAACTACCGTCAGATTTCCCAACGTAAAGATCTTCGTCCGAACCTGTATATATAATATATGTAGAACGAAGCTTTTTAAATTCTTCTGGATTCCCTACAAGACAACATTCTTTCTCTTCCAGTATTGCTGTAAGTCGAAAGTAAATCAGATGAGCTAGTTGTTCTATTTTAAAAGTAAAAAAACCACCTAAATTGAACTCAGAAACAAGAGAAAGAGGAATAGAACTGATTCGGTCAGGCTTTCTATTGACGAAAGTACCGTTTGTGCTTCCAAGATCAAGAAGGATAAATCTTTCAAAATCTATACCAGTATGACTGGCCGAAATAAAAGAACAAGGGATTGTAATGGTCCCACTTCTACCGAGAGTAATCTGTGTATCATTAATGAAGCGATAGCTTACACCATTCATTGTTTCTTTTAATCTGCATGGACTGGACAGTCCGTATATCCGGGCAGCTTCTCCCTGCTGGGAAAACCATTGTTCAAATGAAAATGAACAGTTATAACATACAAGTGCTCCAAAACTGTTCTCAGCTCCACATGATGGGCAATACTTTTTTACAGATTGGCCATCGATAGTGTCACCCGGTTGTGAAAAAAAATAATGACCGCAATGTGTGCAGTAAAGCGAATTAGGATCGTTAGGGTATGAGCATGCGACACAATACAAGGGATGCTCTATTATTACTGACTGATAATTACCTTTTCTTGTAGCAGAAGGAGCATTAGCACCACAGAATGGACAGAACAGGTTATCAGGATGAAGTTGTCGACCGCACTGTTCGCAGAAGATGGTCATTGTGCAATCGTCTCTAAGGCTTCACGATAATAAAAAAGCATCTGATCTTTCATTCGACCTAACGCATCCCATCCCGCCCCTGAGGGGGAACTGCCAAAGCCGCGGGTAGTTGATATATTACGAGTAAAAACAATATCTTTCCGTGGGAGTGCATAAACATAAATTACTCCATTTCCTTCTGCAGCAAACATATTCTGATATCCGCCCAAAGTAGATGCTTTCTCAGTCTCTACCTGGATATGAACCAGATAATCAGCATTAGTAGCGCTAGCTCGTTGAAGTTCCGTTGTAGAAGGCGTCTTTTTTGCAATATGCTGCTCAATAACCGAAAGTGACTGTCCAAGGGCTACAGAAAGAAATGAATTCGTTAATTCCCTGGGAATAGAAAAATCACCATCATTGGAGAATGTTAAAGACAGCACCATAGTCTTCAGCTTTTCAAAATTAATAATAAGACTGGGAAGGTGAGGAAGTTCAATCTTCTCAAGTGATGGAAAGGCTTCAATATCCAACTCTACCACCAACGTCGTACTGCTATACGTAGGATCAATTTCACGTAGGGAAAGCTCTATCTGACCATACGTACCTGTTACAAGTGAAGGCGGAAGTTTTCCTGCCCCTTCAATAAATACTGCAGAAAGAGGAAAGCTATCAGCAGGAAGTAAGTCTCCGGTTTCACGCCGATAAGCCAATGATATTAATGGAGTAGTACTCAATTTACCTGATGCATCATAAAAATACCTTTCCTCACTACTCCTCAGTTCAAGTGATCTAAGAATTTTTCCAATTCGTGAAGTTAAAGCTATTGATACTTCCTCCGAATGACCGGTATCGTTGATGTCCATTTCGACTGGCATATTGGAGAAAAAGTCTTGCAACCGTGCGACAGCATTGCCATAACCGTTCAGTGCTTGGGCTATTGCTCCTCCTCTATAATCCTGGTCAGCTGTACGTATCAGGTCTCTGAGAAAGTTCCTTTTGGCCTCCAGATCTCTCCTGACTTTTTCTTCATATTCCGCTTTGTCGATATAAGCAAAATAAGTAATATATCCTGGTAAAGGGTAATCGATAAATTGTCTGTTACCTTTAACATTCGTAAGCACCTGACTTGTATAGGTCTCAGTCCTTGAAGTTACTGTTTCCCTTACTTCTTCTGTAAGTGTTTTACCACCTTTCAGTTTTTTTCCGGTAAGAATTATTTCAATATCAGTACGAACTGCTACTTCTATCTGAGAGGAAAGAGTTTCAAGTGCTTGGTATCTTGCCCTGTCCTGTGCCTGAGCAATATCACCATCTATCTCGTTGAGTCCTTCTCCGTAATAAATATCAGTTCTTGCTTTCATCTCTTCAAGATAGCTATCTGCTGCTCGGTAGTGAGGAGTATTCATATATTCAGCCCGCTCAACATGTGCTTTTGTAGTACAGCTCTGAAAACAGACAAGAAGAGTTATTCCTCCTAAGCAGAATAATAATCTCATCCTATACCTCCTCGATATAAAATTCGATTCCACCAATGCTTACCTGCTTTCCAGAAATAAGAACATTAGCTTCATTTTTGCCTATCAAAGTAACCCCTTCATTAAACGTTACGGAGTATTTCTCACTGTTAACCATGAGCTCCGCAGCTTCAGTATACAGCACAATGCGGAAAGCCATGCCTTTAAGAATACAATACGCATTATTATCCTTTTGCCCAATTGAAACTGATGTATCAATTATCTTTCCCAAATTCACCATATCTCCATTATTGATAAACTCTTTTACGATTTTCTCTCCATTCAGATAGGTCCCATTAGAAGACTCATGGTCTTCTAGTAAAAACCTGCCTCGAGTTTTTTTTATTGAAGCATGTTTTCTGCTGATCCAATTTGAATCGATTGGTACATCAGGCTTTGCCGTGTCGTCATCGCGGCCAACATTTATAAGATCCTTAGTGAATATATATATTACTTCATTTTTATTAGCGAGAACAAAATTCCCACTCCTTCTTCTGAGCATAGTTTCAATCTGTATGTATCGAGAGTTGTTAGATGCCTTTTGCTTTAGCAGTTCAATAAGGCTCCTTGCTCGATGTATATCGTTTGAAAGTAATGCAGTTCTTGCAGATTCTATTTCTTCTTCTATCTCTGCCTTCTCAGAGGCCATTTTTTCTTTTTGCAGACTTAGAGCCCTGTTATACAACTCTTTTAAGTGAGCATTATAGGGGATCAGAGATGCACACTTCTCCAACTCAGAAGCTTCTAAGGTTATCTCATTTTTATCTTCCCTTGCTTCAATATAGTATTTCAATTTTAAAGCTTCCATATATGCTTCTTCAGCGAGTTCAGGGTCACCCTTAGTAAAAACTAATAGCCGATCCTTGAAAGCTTTTATCTCTACATCTTCTGGGAAGTACTCAAGATATTTCACTGCAAGATCATGTGCAGCTCGATAGTGGCCATTATCTATAAGATCCTGTCTTTTTCCTATTTGCAGCAAGAAAGCTTTCTTCCGTTTTAAGTTTCTTTGCTTTTTGATTATTATAATTATAGAAAGAATTAGATAGTATCCACTTGCAGCAATCGCAATACTTTTTATTATTACCTGAGCTAACTCTGATCTTCTGGCTTTTCGATCAATAAGTTCTTTCTTTATTTGTTGCTCTGTTTCCCATCTGCGAATTGTATCAAGATCTGTATACAGTACTGCAACTTCAAACAGACTTATATGAATCCGTTCATCATTAATTGCTACTATTATCTTCCTGGTAGCAGTAGGAGAGTATTCCCCTTCACTATATTCTGCACGGATTGAATAGTTAGTTTGTAATGCGGTCTTCGACTGTACTTGAAGTAAACGTTCAATATCTCTTCCACTTAACAAACCTCCCCATTTTTCTATAGTATCTTCCAATCGATTCATCATTTGTTTTTTTTCTTCCTGAGCAACTAGCACTCTCCATCCTGGGTATGCAAAGAGGGCTAAATTTATATCTTCTCGCAAATCTGGTGGAGCATCTGGAGTTAATTTTTCAAGAGGTATAATGTATCCGCTGCATTGATGTTTCTGTGCTTTTTGATTAATGATTGAAGGTAGCTGTTCTCTAACAGCCGTATGGTAGGTTATATGATCAGGCAATGGGCTAATATTCTTATCCATGTTTTGAAAACTTAGGATTAATAAGTAGCATATTACAATAAGACTAATACAAATAGCTGCTGGTATCGTATGAAGAAGTTTTTTATTATTCATATCACCTCAAGAAGCACCAGATAACTTTTATCTTTGACACATTCTGTAAGCGCGTTATTTATAAACGTATCTGAAACTTTACTTAATAAATCAATAACGGTAAATTCTGCTTTTCTCGCATTCAAAACCATATCAGCAAGTCCTTCAAAGAAAAGCAACTGCTTCTCTTTATAAATTCTTTATGATATCCATAACATCTTTCAAGAATAATTAAAGCACATCAATCTACTATCGCTACTTGATACATGCTTGCTAATAACAACCTGTCCGTATGTCAACATAATATTAAACTATAGCATTATATAATCCCAAGCATTTTTATTTACCTGCCCCCCCTTTTATAATCCATCGACCAGTATAATAGACTATAATCACAAGAAGACTAAAAATTGCCCCAAGACTAAAAAGTGCTAAGAAATCATAATATGCATATTCGTTCTGTATACTATTTTTAATTTGTTCTCTAGCTATAGATTTATCTGAAAAAGATAATTCAATATACCTGGAATCATTCTTTATTTGATTTAAAACGTCTTCATATTCAATTGAATATCGTATAACTCCAACACCTCCTATTGAAGAGGCTAAAATTCCTATACAAACAAATACTACCATTACTCTCCAAACTATTCCCTTTTTTTTATGCTTAGTTTTTTGTAAAGTACCTCTATAATTTACAGTATTTTTATTATTGTCTTCTTCAAACTTTTCTACATTGTTTTGGATTGGTGTAGGAAATTTCTTATTTGCTAAGTTTAGTTCGTTGATTATTAATTTTACATCATTATAACGATTGCAATATTCTTTTTCTAAACAGATACTGATAAAACCATTAATAGCATCACTGACATCAAGGATTCTTTGTGCAGGCTCATTAAATATCTGGTAATGAATATCCCCTTGATAGAACGGTGGATGTCCAGCTAATAATTCATATAATAGTACTCCGAAGCCATAGATATCAACTTCAACTCCTACATCCTCACCTTTAACCTGCTCGGGAGCCATATACGCCAATGTTCCTGACGATGTAGTATTTGCTATCCGACTCATACTCGAACGGATGCAATCACTTATTCCGAAGTCAGTTATCTTAACCTCTCCATCTTTTGTAACAAGTATATTATGAGGTTTCAGATCCTTATGGATTACCCGTTTACTATGGGCATATTCCAACCCTTCTGCTATCTTTCTTCCCAGTTCAAGCACTTTCTCTTCCGGGACTTTCCGATCTGGACAGGCTAATTTATAATCAGCTAAAGATTTCCCTTCTACATACTCCATATCGATATACTTTATCGATCCTTTGGTATGCACATCGAATATCCTCACAATCCGTTCGTGTGTGAGGTTCATCATGATCTTCCCTTCCCTGCGAAGGTCTTCAACCGCTTCCTTATCATTGCTGAAGGCTTCAATGAATACTTTCAGTGCCTTATCTGTTTCAACATTTCTGTCAAAGACCCGGTAGACTGCTGCGAATCCTCCCTGGCCTAACTTTTCCTTAACTTCGTACCGGTCGTTTATAACGTAGCCAGCAGGAAGCCTGTCAAGATTCACAGCTCCATATAGATTAGGAACATTGGCCTTGAGGGTATTGCTTTTTTCAGAGCTGAATAACTCAATATCCTTTTGGGGAGTACCGCAATTTGGACAATACTTTGCTCCATCAGATACATCTTTTCCACATACTGTACAGAAAGCCATCAGATTCTCCTCTTTTAATAATCTTATACTATAATAAAAACTGTACTGCTATCTTTACCTCCCACTGAAACCGCAAATTCTATCATGTTGCTAGTATTTCTTTTTGTCATTATTAAAGCTGTTAATATCATTTTCACATCAAAGAAATAAATATAAAGCTTCATTATGTCTTCTTATTACTCCTCTATCTGTTTTAGCTCAACTAACCTTGTCTGATCCTCTTTATAGCAATACTAAAAAGCTCGGATAGCTCTTACACGATACTTAAAATCCTTGCGGCAATAATAACCTTCATTACCTTGTTTGGATAAAGAAAAATGTTGAGTCCACGCTAAGCGCAAATCATTTTCAGTTGAACTCCAATAGTGTTCTTGAGCGAATCCACCAACACTTGATACTCCTAAGACTCTACTCATTTTATCCAGTTCATCTAATGATGGTAGAAACCAATCATCATAACCATTGTAGACCAATTCATTACACATTTTCGCTGCATAGTTGCCATCATTATTTTTATATGCATGAACAATCGCTAACGTATTCGATGATCCTTTCCCAATAGATCCACGGGTATTTCCTACCAACGAGAATGCTTCTCCCCAAGGTATATCCTTCCATTCCGTTTCCGGAGGTGCTGCTTCCAGGTATCTCCATCCATCTGAGTACTCACCCTTATCATAAAAAATGTAACCTCCAGCGGATCCTTTTTTTCCAATTTCAATAATGGGTAAAAATATTTTTGTTGTCTCATTCTTTTTCACGATAGTGGCTTGTTTCAGTATTTCTCCCCGATTAGATCGTATTTCAACAAGATGTTCACCAATTTCAATACCTTCGATAGTAGCACTCTGCCCAGGTTCTATTTTTCCCATTTCTTCATTATCAAAATAGACAATCCCTCCCTCATATCCTTCCTGTAAAAACAGGCGGACACTGCCAAAAAGGTGATTAAAAACTGCTTTTTCTGTCAATCCACTCCTAACTGAAAGACTCATCTGTTCTATTCTTCCATTTTCATATCTGACTTCTAACTTTCTTTTCCCTACCTCGATATTCTTAAATACTTGCTCTTTTCCACCAAAGACACTACCAGCTTCTACCCCATCTATATAAACAATTCCCGATACTGGAATTGAAATGTTAATATTCCCTCTATCCAGGCTGAATTTTTTTAGACCAGAAATAGGGTTATCAAAAAAAGGTTTTCTCGTTGTCAACTTATTATTGTTTTCCAGCGCAATTTTAAGATCTTTAGCATCTCGATACCGATTGCTATATGCCTTTTCCAAACACTTTTCTATTTTCTCATTCAGTTGTTCACTGATTTCAGTTAAAGGCACAGGTTGTTCATTCAATATCTGATATTCGATAGCACCCCGAAAAAAAGGTGGATTCCCGCTCAATAACTCATACATAATCACACCGAAAGAGTAGATATCTGCTTCCTTACCAACGTCCTCGCCTTTTATTTGTTCTGGAGCCATATATAATAGTGTTCCACTGGACGCGGCACTTGCTATTCGGGTCATACTCAAACGGATACAATCGCTTATACCAAAGTCAGTAATTTTTATATCACCATCTTCAGAGACAAGAATGTTCTGTGGTTTCAGATCTTTATGAATTACCCGTTTACTATGAGCATATTCTAAGCCTTCTGCTATTTTTCTTCCCAGTTCAAGCACCTTCTCTTCCGGTACTTTACGATCAGGATAGGATAACTTATACTCAGTTAACGATTTCCCTTCAACATACTCCATATCGATATATTTTATTGATCCTGATGTATGCACATCAAAAATTCTTACTATACGCTCATGGGTCAGATTCATCATAATCTTCCCTTCCCGACGAAGGTCCTCAACTGCCTCATGATCATTACCGAAGGCTTCAATGAATACTTTCAGTGCCTTATCAATCTCAACATTCCTGTCATATACCCGGTAAACCGCTGCGAATCCTCCCTGACCTATTTTTTCCTTGATCTCATACCGTTCGTTTACCACATATCCTGAAGGGAGCCGGTCAAGATTGACAGCACCATAGAGCTTGGCACTATTCACCCTGAGTGTTTTGATGTTTCCTTCAATGGTTTCATCAGTATTTTGCTGTGGATTACCGCAGTTAGGACAGAATTTTGCGTCCTCAAAGATCTCTTTTCCACATTTAGAACAGAAATCCATTAATTTCTCCTATAAAATTTTTAGCAAGACTCATTTTCTTTGTTTCTATATTATAAAACACTATTTTCCTTTTACTACTCGTTTATCGCTAGTTTACAACCACCATTTACGCTCTACCCATCTGCTTGAGCCTCTATCGCAAAACTTCATATAGGTAACAGTGTTCTCTCTATAGAATTCTCAATCAAGGTAAGTTTCAAAGATATGTTCGCTCCTAGTAGTACTGCCGGATATATCCGAACGCTTTGTCAAAGAGATCCTGATCCTTGATCTGATACTTAACATATATCACTTTACGCAGGGCTTTCTGGACTTCTCGCTCGCCGGCTTTTGTATTCTGCCAGCCGGGAAATCGGACCAGTCGCACTATCTCGTCGATATCGGTTACAATCCGTTCGACAAGCACTGGCGTCTCGCCATTTTTCACCTCGGTGAACAACTCTGTAAGGGCTGCCTTGGCTTCCTCTTGTTCATCAATGGGGTTCACCTGCTTTTCAGCATAAACAACTTCTTTGGCGAGAGTCAGCAGCTCTTTAAGGAAATCCAGACTGTGGAGCAGTCCTTGTTCGTGGCGTTCTTTAAGCTTTTCGAGGCGTTCTCCCAGGGCAACAAAATTGGGATTATCTTTATGCTTGCGCAGCCGGGCGATGAGTTTGATCTCGATCTCCTTGGACTTCTTTTCCGGATCCTTGGCTTCGAGTAAGCCTTCGAGGACCTCAGCGTCCATAACCAGGGTATCAAGATCGTCGCGTACCATCTCCAGGTGTACGTTCTCATGCACCAGCTCGATGGTTTTGGCCCCCAGTGCGTGCCAGAGCAGTTTGCCGTTGCCGCTCGGAGGCTTAACCGACTCATATACCTGGGTCAGCCATTTATAGTCCTTTTCATAAGGGCCGAGGCAGGGATCCGGAGAGAGGGCCTCCCATAGACGGGAGAGCACCGAGTATTCAGCAGCAAAACGGTCCCGGGTCTCGTTATCCGGCAGACAGTCCTGGGCCGATATCAGCCCCTCGTAGCCTCCTACGGTACGGTCGACGTCAGGGAAGAAGGCCAGGCATTTAGTCACCACACCGGGCAGCTCTTTCTTAAGACCATCCAGATTGGTGATGACCTTCTGTACTGCTTTCTCATCGAAATCGAGCGCAGTGGCTACATCATCGAAGATACCCAGGTAATCCACGATCAGACCGTGGGACTTTCCCGAGTAAACACGGTTGGTACGGCAGATGGCCTGAAGCAGGTTGTGATCCTTCATTGGTTTGTCGAGGTACATCACCTGCAATATTGGAGCATCGAAGCCGGTCAGGAGTTTGGAGGTAACAATCAGAAACTTGAGCGGGTCAACAGGGTCGCGGAAACGATCTAGAAGCTTTTCTTCTTCATCCTTTGATAGCTTCCACTCAGCGTGAATGTCGGATTTGCCGCCTTGAGTATGCATGACGATGGCACTGGCTTCAGGTCCAATCAATTCGTCCATGGCCTTCTTGTAGAGTACACAGCATTCCCGGTCGAAGGTCACCACCTGGGCCTTGAAGCCGTTAGGCTCCACCTTGTCCTGGAAGTGCCCTGCAATATGTTGACAGATAGCGTTTACCCGCACCGGAGCCTTGATCAGTACTGCCATCTTCGCTGCCCGCTTGGCCAGGTCATCACGATCCTCATCACTCAAGCTCTCAGTCATCTGGGAGTAGGCTTCGTCAATGGCTTCCTTGTTGATGTGCAGCTTTACGTCTACCGCTTCAAAATGGAGCGGCAGCGTGGCCTTATCCCGTATTGAATCCTGAAAAGAGTAGCGGCTCATATAGCCCTGCTCATCCTCGTCCGCACCGAAGGCCCAGAAGGTGTTGCGGTCCCGTTTGTTGATAGGTGTACCGGTCAGACCGAAGAGAAAGGCGTTAGGCAGGGCGTCGCGCATCTTACGACCCAGATCACCTTCCTGGGTGCGGTGCGCCTCGTCCACCATAACGATAATGTTCTGCCGGTCATTCAGACGGCCGTCCGCCTCGCCAAACTTGTGAATAGTAGTGATAATGATCTTGCGGGTATCGGCCTCCAGCAGACTTTGCAGCTCCTGTCGGGTGGCAGCCCCGATCATGTTCGGGGTATCGGCGGCATTGAAAGTGGCGGTGATCTGGGTATCCAGGTCGATGCGGTCCACCACAATTATCACTGTGGGGTTGCCGAGCTTGCGATGCATACGCAGCTTCTGCGCCGCGAATACCATAAGCAGTGATTTACCCGAGCCCTGGAAGTGCCAGATCAAACCCTTCCTGGGATAGCCTTTAACTACCCGGGCTACCATCAGNNAAGCGCCTTCGTACTGCTGGTAGCGGCAGATGATCTTGATGCGCCGGTGCTTTTTGTCAGTGGCAAAGAGGGTGAAGTTCTGCAGGATGTCCAGCAACACATGGGGACGAAGCATGGACCGGATGGAACGTTGTACATCCACCAGGGTTCCTTCTGCCTTATTCTTGCCTTCATACCACGGGCCCCAGATATCGATGGGCATGCGCACCGTTCCGTAGCGATAGCACTTGCCCTCGGTAGCAAAGGAGAGAACGTTGGGTACAAACATTTGCGGTACACTTTGTTCGTAACCGTTATGGATGTCGCTTGCCCCGTCTACCCAGGTCACCGCCGGACGCACCGGTGTCTTGGCTTCGCCGACAACCAGCGGAATGCCATTGACAAGCACAACGATGTCGAAGCGACGGCCGCCTTCCTTGACCGGATAGACCCACTGGTTGGTGACCACGTAATCGTTGTTGCTGAGATTCTCGAAGTCGATCAGCCGTACTTGTGAATGTTCGCCACGCTCACCGAAGGGCATGGACTTCTCGCCCCGCAGCCATTCGGCGAACAGCTCATTAGCCCGCACCAGGCCTTCGCTCTGCACTGACAGTGGAATAGTACGCAGACGATAGAGCACCTCGTCGGCGCGGTCATTCTGGGCCTTGATTTCAGGGTTCAGACGGATGAGGGCGTCACATACCATTGACTCTACCAGCACGTCAGAGTGCTGACGGGGCAGCTCCTCGGATGACACGAAGCGCCAGCCTTTGACCTCGCCACCGTAGCTCGCAAGTTCTTCGGCAACCATGTTCGAAGTCGCTCCGCTGCAGAGCGTGTCGAGAACCATCTGTTCGACTGTGTTTTCTTCGTTAAACATGGGCGACTCTTCCGTGCATCAACTCATTCGAGAGTTGTTTTATGAGAACTTGCAGCTTGTTGATCTGGCTTGTTAGTTCGTTTATTCGCTGATCCACACGCGCGACCCTAAGAGCGATCGCTTCTTGAAGATCACGCGGTGGTAAAGGTACTGATAATGATCGGATGTCCTGCTGCGAGATGTTCTTCATGGCTCCTCCAGTGCCAGTAGCACAACCCATTATTTGATTTCTCAAGGGGTGAGATCGCAACGCTTCAAACATGAAGCGCCTGTTTGCTTTGCTCTCATCCAATACGAGCTGGAGGGTTTTGTCACACAGCATCAGATTGGGATAATCCGCAGGAGTGAGGCAAACCCTTCCAACAAGATCAGTTGTATTGCAACGCGTTATCAGCAATGCACCTTGATTAACGCTATACTGCGGCAAGAAATTTGTTGCGTTAATAAGGCGTTTGTTTTCGTCAGGCTCAAATCCGTTTGGCCCAACGGCACTGACCTTCAGAACGCCAAATTCATACGTTTCTGCTGGTGTGTTGACCCCAACAACACTCTTACCGGCAACAATGGATTTCAGGATGGTTCCAAATTTCTGCCAATGGTGCTTTTCTGAACAGACTTCATGAATGCGCATCGAATCAAGCAGCTGTGTAGCTTTCTGGCGAGAAATTAGATTTTTTTCCACCGCCTCATCCGCCGCCCACAGGATCTCGGCAATACGCTTCTGTTCATCAAGGGGCGGCAACGGGAATTTAAACTTAGCGATATCCGGCCAATTGATATAGGGGTTGGTTGAACCTTTCGACTCGCGTATCGAATGCTCGGTGAATGTGTCTGTCAGCATCAGGAAAGGCAATAAATCCTGTATAAAGACATTCTGATCTCTGGTCTCGCAGACAAATGTTGTATTGGCTGTAATGCCATCAAACTCGGCGATAGCGACTTTCTTCAGGTAAGTTCGCCGAGATCCATAAAGAACCTGACCCTTCCGGAAAATTCGGTGAAATGCTGGACCGACATAATCAGTCCCAAACTCTCCCCAGCGGCAGATGTGGATGTTGTCACTATCCATATGGCCGCCTTCCACGTACCGCTCGAATGGATTATTGTCGCGATCAACGCTCTCTTTGCATTGGCGTACAACATCACCGAACTTCACCATCTTCCACCCGGGCTTCAGAGATTGAGATGTCATCTATTCCCCTCCGTTGGTGGCTTTACCCATGGAACCCATTCTGTTTCGCCTACCCATTTGTCGAGACGGATACGATTGGCATATTGCCCCTGATATTGCATTAACCGCAACAGGCACATCTCCACATACCATTGGGACAAGTTCCATGCATCGAATTCGGCCCTTGGTTTAAGTTCTCGCTTCTTTTTGGAATGTACTAACTGATTCCTAATGATGGTTATGGCGTGAAAGGCATCCTGAAATTTTTTGTCCTTTACATCCTCCTTGATGGAACCGAGAATATCCGGAATCTCATGGGGTAAATCCATAAGAGTAGCCAGTAGTCGGATCTGATCAGAAGCCCTCAACTTTCCTGGTTGGAAGGCTTCCTCGGAAACGGCCTTTTTTATCTGTGTAGCGTAGATCCAGGAAAGCTTCTCCAATGTGGACTGAGACAGAATCAACGCAGAATCTGCACTCAAATGGCCTCTCCCGGCAAGGTTTGCCTGCAGGTACCAATAGATCACTTCTGGCAGCACCTCCTTCCATGACAGGTCAGTCCATAAGTCCCAAAATCCTTTGAATACATCTGAAAGTTGATGCGCCTGTGGATGTGGGCTCCACCATGTCAGACTGTTGTTATGTGATAACGGGTCGCTGCCTCTAAGTATACCCCATTTTTCACACAGGCAAATGTCATCGTTCGATATGAGCCTGATATTACCTATAGGCTGCCAGTGTCCTCTGGCAAAAGAAAGAAAATGATGCAGGCAGTTGATGATATCTTGCGCTTCATTCCAATTCATCGCTTTACCGTTGGTTTTCTGAATGCACCCTGCATGGGTGGCCGCCAAACCACCTGTCTGCATTATGGTTTCGCTCCACTCTTTGGTTTTGCTGTGGGCCGTGATTAGTATGTGCCATTGCTTATGTGTTATTTCGATCTGTCCGCAGCGCCACCAACCCGTAGTCTTATCCTCTTCGTTTATTCTTTTAACCTTTTTGTCTTGACCACCGTAGAAGACCGGAAAAGCAAATAGAACAAACTCAAGCCGCGTTCCAGAGTTTGGTAAGTGTACAATATCTAAAGGCTCCATCAGCGGGATCCAAGTTGAGTGGGTTTCGTTGTTATCGTGTCTTAGGCATTGGATGGGTTCCTGCCCAGTAAACTGTACAAACGCCGTCCCATTAAACGCCACACGCAGGACATCATATGGCGGTATGCCAGAGAGTGACAGATGTACTCGATCTTTGGGCAGAAAATTTTGAGTCCCATGCACATCGATCTGCTTCAACTCTTTTAACCGAATACCTCCCCCATCTTCAATCCAGAAATCTGCCTTAGCCGTTCCCAGATTGACAGGAAAACCCGGACCCTGCGAAAAAGCATCGGGTAATTTGACAGTGTTTGGTTTAGTCATCTTTTGCCTTTACAGTTCTCAAGAGAATGCTTCATAAGCCAGCCGTCCTGGCTGGTATCGATTGTGTTCAGAGCACTATCTTCCCTTCTCCGGAGAGCATATTTGTGCAACCATCGGTTGCATTCGCAGTCATTCACAATCATCTGCCTAAAATTACTTTTACTCTTCTCGCCTGTATTCATCATCTTAACTTCTTTCCTCTTCGTCCCAGACAAAGTTTCTTGTAAGATCCTTAAAATAGCTCCATTTACCCGTCAGGAAACGAAATCGTCCGGCTACAATGCCGGGACTGACACCGAGCTTGCGAGCCAACCGTATTACTTCATCCTTGGTTGTGATTGAGGTTATCTGAGCATGATACTTTGATGGAATAAGTGTTTCGGAAGCAAACCTGTCAGCCTTCTGCTCTTCAGGGTCAGTACTGTTATTTTCAGCTATATAAAGCCGCTGTTTCTTCCCATGGAGTATATGATCTGCCTCGTGGAAAAATGAGAACCAGAAGATATCTTCACCTTTACCTCTTAGATTCAAGAGGATCATCGCCTTTTGTGGCGAAAGCCATTTAGAAGCTCCGTTCCATGGTACTTTTTTTATCTCCTTCACCAATGCCAGGGCTACACCTGATTCCGCGCAGTGGCGACGCATTGTATCAACGAACTCATCCGGCTCCTTAACGGTTAAACCGCGGATAGCTTTTATCGCCTTCTCGAACCTGTTTTTATCGAAGGGTTCGCATTCGATCTGCTGAGCCTGCAGCTCGCCTAATCTTATCCATACGGATGCCGGTCCGGGACGTGTCTCGAAACAGTTTGACCGCCGGGCAGCTACCTTCGGCGACTCCCACACATCGTGCCAGGCAGCTACGCTGGATACTCCGTAGAACTTCAAGGTTTCTTGAAGAAGTTTTATCTGGTTTTTCTCATCCGGAATCACGCTACGATCTATCAGTTCTCTGGTAGGGATATCCTTCAACCAGTCAATACCTCGTTCAAATTCCCTGGATTGCTCGATTTTACTGAGCTGCTCACGATATTGCATCTCAAGATTGTTCCACATCCGAGCCGGAACACCGGTGACAAGTTCCAGTTTATTCGCAGTTTCAAAGGTTATCGGCTGTTCACCCTTCAGAATTCGAACAATCGTCTGTTCGGTAAGTCCCGTTCGGGTTGCCAAGTCTTTCTGGGTCATACTGAGATTCTCTATAACCTCAGCTATAGTCTCACCAGGAGGAACAGCATAATCGGGTATGAACTCATAAGCTTTCTTTGCTTTTATAGGGGTGGCCATAATCAGTTCCTCCGTTGTGTTTTCCTGTCATGGGTGTCTTCAATGGCAATGATTTCTATTTCCGTGACGGCTTTCAGATCAATACCTCCATCATCTTTGAAAGGTATTGGATCATCAGCCGGTATAAAGAGCAGTCGCTGAGGATGTTCAAGGTCGACCGAGAAAACACCCCTCCGGTTGGTCAATTCATGACAGCGAGTAGGCGGAAGATGGGAGAGATCTTCTAGCACATTTGCAGATTTCAATTCCATCAGACGCTGCTGCAACTTCTTTTTCATCTTAAGTCCTAAGGACTTGTTCATTTCTAGTTCTTCGGAGCATAGTTTTTGAAGTTTCTTCGTTTTAAAATATATCAACATTATTACACCTTGTCAATTATTCATTAACATAATATGTTAATGATTTTATCAATCTTGTACTTTATCTCCTTCCAAGATCTTGAACAACCCTTCCATCGATTCCCGCAAAGCCATTGAGCTTTCCTGCCAGTTCGCAATAGCCTGTTTGAGGCTGACCATCTCACTCTTTCCGCTGCTATTGCCGTTTCCGTTGTCCGCTCGAACATAGAGCGGGATGCTGAGGTTGCTGCCTTTCTCCCGGATTTCGTTATTACCGACCACCCGGGAAAAGCCATCATCGTCACTGAAAGTCTGGTAGGCGGCGACAATGCGCTGGATATGATCCTCGGTGAGAAAGCTCTGTGCCCGCTCGCGGGTCACCTCGTTCAACGCGTTAATAAAGAGCACCTTGTTCCTGCGCTCCTTCGGCTTGTTCATCCGGCAGATGACAACGCAGGCTTCCATGGGGGAGTTGTAAAAGAGGTTGGGACCGAGGCCCAGCACACACTCCACTACGTCGTGGGCGACCAGTTTCTCGCGCATGGTCGACTCTTCGTTGCGGAAGAGAACACCATGCGGAAACAGGATTGCGCAGCGGCCGCTTTTGGCCGTCATGCTTTTAATAATGTGCTGCCAGAAGGCATAGT
>NPID01001284.1_pt6 | contig 22330 bp, 18 predicted proteins | sample 8637491 | NCBI WGS metagenome assembly NPID01 (sample SAMN07420843, study PRJNA396082) | bioreactor metagenome | isolation source: sample BA6 brine-fed electro-methanogenic bioreactor BA | place: Japan: Kochi | collected 2016-06-14 | reverse complement strand
CGCAGCATCTCTTCGGCTTTGGCATCAGCTTCCTCTTCCCTTTCATCTCCATCCACACAGTCAACAGTATCATCGAGAAAGGCATCGCATTTCTTTTTGTCCAGATGCAGCAATACATGGGCAATTTCATGAGCCAGGGTAAACCAGAAATTGTCCACACGGTCATAACGGCCGGTGAAAACGATAACCGGGTTGTCCTCATGGAAGAAGCAGGCTCCATCCAGATATGTCTTTGACACATGAGAAAGTACGAAAAACTTTATTCCTGCCTCATTCAGATCGGAAATAAAACGTGCTACTCCATCTTTCATGGAGGTATATCGTGAATACCTGCAAGCGATATCCTGAAGTTTTCGTTTATCATACTCGGGAACTTCTATGCTTTTTGCTTTTATCCCGGCTACTTTTTTCCAGGTGAGGGTATAATTGTTTGTGTATTCGCTTGTATCTTTTTTTTGCCGCGCGCAATAGGTATGCCTGGACTTATCGTACACCGAATTATCATCGGGATCGGTTGACCAAATAGACCGATACAGATTTTCATAGCCTTCAGCGGTTTTTTCTCCAGGGAACCATCCTTTCTTCAGAATTTCCGATGCCGGCATTCTTTTAATAATTTTGAGTTTTCTTTCTGTCGCATTCTCCTTTTTTGAATCTGATTCAATGGACAGCCGATACTGTGTGTCCAGATTGATCCACAATTCGGCGCTTGTTTCAAATGCTTTTGCCAGCAACCGGGCGGTTTCAATGGTTATTCTAACCTTATCATTTATTATCTGGCTAAGCTGCTTGGGTGAAAGATCAATAAGCTCTGCCAGCTCCTCCTNNAGCTCAGCAAGCTCCTCCTGACTCCAGCCCCTGTCTTCAAGAAAATCTTTGATATATTGTCCAGGGCCTACAGTAATAAAGGGCTTTACATTTCTGGAATCAATCATGTCTTTGCTCCTTGTGTCAAATAGTCCGTTGTTACCCATAGTGGTTACTGATCTCGTCAATACCGACTATTCCAACGGTCTTTTCAACATTCTCCCATTCCATTTCAACTTCCAGTCGGTATTTCTTGTTCAGGCGAAATGAATACCGATTCCTGGCTCCCTGCAATTTTTCAAACTTAAGGGCTGTCCATGCCATGAAGTCATGGATATCTTTTGCTGCTTCTATAAACCTGACGACTCTACAAAATTTCTCAACAATCTCCCGTTCGATTTTGAGTTTTTTACTTGTACCGGTCGAGTATAACTGTGCCAGGTCTTTGTTCAAAAACAGGCATTTCATTGTACGTTCATTATCGGATGATTGGGATGAAATGTCAATGAGATATTTACCAATTAGGTAAATAAAACTTTACTTATTCAGATTTCTATGATATAATATATTTGTGGGCATAAAAAAAGCCCCACCCGTATTTTTACGAGATTAGAGCTTTTGCAGTACTCTATAGCACCTGTACTGTAACAGCTAGATATCTATCTGTCAATGCAGACATTATTGCGTCGCTTAATGTGTGAAAATACGCAGCAAATAATAGGGATGTAAACATGGCAAATAAAACTGTGCCGGTTAAACCGTACAAGAGGTCACCTCCTTCCACACCGGCTCATCCAGGTCCAGGAAAAAAACCTGGTCCGAAGACGGTTCCAGTGAAACCCCATAAACGGTCAACACCGTCGTAAAAGCCGCCGGATAGGCATATGCTTATCCGGCCTTCTCTTTCTTGTTATTCTTTTTCTCGATTCTTTCAGCAGCACGTGAAAGCAAATACCACCATTCTTCATCATTCTTATCTTGCCGGAAGATGCGAACTGCTCCTGCACTTACTAATATTCTTCTAAGGCCATCTTCATCATTGTCCCAACCACCCAAATATTTTTTCAAAGTCTTAAAACTTCTATCAGTAAATCTTTTATGCTCTAAAAAGTGTTTTGCAGAATTAATAACCATAAGTTCTGCTTTAGATTTTTCTCTCTACATTGCACCTAATATGTAACTAAGTAAACCTGTAATCATTGCCGGGATTGATGCTATTAATATAGTTTCCCAAAAAATCATAATTTACCTTTTCCTCCATTTTATTATGCATTAGTCTTCTCTTTCTTTATCCGTTCCAGCAAAAAAGAAGCCGGTTCGTAATCGGCCTCTTTTTTGCAAGCTTCAACTTCGGTTTCGCTTAGCAGTTTGCCCTCAAAAGCTTTTTTCAAAATGCTTTGCCGCAGGGCTTCGGATTTTTCCAGCGCTTCGGCAATGTTTTGTTCAACCTTGTCACATACCGATAAGCGTGATTCAATTTCCCGAATGATTTGGTGTTGTTCCTGGATTGAACACAAGGGAAAAGGTAATTCTTTTATACTTGTCAAATTTAGAACATCCATTGTTGTTCCATGGTTCTTTACTTTATAGAGACTTTTTAGAAAGGAACTTTCGAAATAATACTTAAAGAATATTGAATCGTAACAACTGTTTAAAGTAATTTTTACTAAACGTGGATTAATAATACCCATTTCTGCATCCTTAGGAAGGACTAAAACTTTTCCAACAGTACCAACTAAAGAGATGAGTATATCTAAAGGAAATACAGCACAATTTATAAAGTCATTGTATTTCGCCTCATTAACATAGTAATCACCGAATGTTGAATCTCCCGAAATTACCTGTTCTTGACCGTATACTTTATATCCTTGAGGTGTGTAAAATTCTTTTTTTAAAGAAGACCCAAAAGGACCAGCTTTTAAGGAATTAGCATTGTGCCCTGCAATTTTATCAACCTTACACCAATTCCAGAATTTTGATATTTCGGGTAGACCATACAATTCTTCTTCTGACAATATTGGCAATTCAACTATCGCTTTCGGCTTCCCCGGCTTCTTCCCCACTTTCCCGTTCTCTTCCCAGGCTTTTACCGCCTGCTTCCATTCTTCCAGTTGCTGATCGTAATGCTTTTGCCGTTCTTCCTTTATCTGATCCAGCAACTCCTCGGCGGTGGGCAAGTCTGTTTGCTGTTCCCGCCACTCTTTGGTCAACTCACCCTCAAAGGCCTTTTTCAGCACGGCCTGACGGTAAATCTTCAGTTGATCCTGTGCTTTTTTCAGGTCGGCAATGCCCTTGTCCAAATCGGAAAAGAGGGTTTCAATTTTAGAAACAATGGCCCGTTGGATGGGGAGGGGAGGGAGAGGAATTATTGAATTTAACACATGTTCTCTTTTTAGGTTATTAATATTTGAACCTTTTGATGCATTACTAATTAATTTTCTAAAATCACCAGAATGAAAATAGTATTGAATGAAGTGTGGGTATATATTTTCATTTGGGCGGTAAACTGCACAAAAAGCCCCAAAACTACCTTGATAATCGTTTTGCGCTTGCGCTGATTTGCCCACCAAATGTTTGCTGCCACTAGACATTGCGAAAACAATATCTCCTCTTAATATTTTTTGCTCACTTTTTATCAATCCCTTTTCAACATATTTCAAATTTTCAAAATTTAAACTGTGATTATCTATGTTGTTTGCTCTTAAAATTGGCAAATAGTCTTCTTTTTTCATATCAGAGGACTGGGGTTTCTTATAATTTACTCCCCTAATCAAATTCCCTAATATGTATGCTTCGCACTCCACCCAATCTTCTTTAATCATGCTGCCAGGACCTTATTCAGTTCATCAATAATCTTGTTCATCTCGTTGCCGAATAACTGGTGCATTCTGCCTCGTCCTCCCTGGGCGTCGAAGGGGGTGTAATCCAGATCGTCAATGGCAATATGGTAGCTGCTGACCACGTGGTCCTTGATCATCCGCAGCCATTCCATCTGCTCCGGGGTAAAACGATTGTGCTGCCCGGCGTTCTGCCTGAAAATCCAGTTCTGGAAATTCTCGTTGATGGTTTTATCAAAAGGCTTCAGTTCCTGGTCGATACCGCAGACCCGGCGGATCAGGGAAACCAGCGCTGTTAACTCGTCTTTTGGCTGCCCGCTTGAAACATTCTCTACAGAGGCGTAGGCGTTCCACACATAATCCGGAGCCAGCAACGGTTTTTCCAGCCTGATCTTGTCCATCACTTCCTTGATCATGGAAAAGGTAATGCTTCGGCGATTGTAGGGCTGATCATAGAAAATGCTTAAAGCCTGTATTTCATCCTTATGACGCGCCAGATACTCGGAAAAGTCCCTGATGGTTTCTTTTGCCTTCTCCGTGGTAAAACTGTCCCATTCCGATTTGGTGACCCGGTCGATATTGATATGATCGATAATCTGCTCGTGAGCCCTTCGAACGTTTTCCAGGTACTCGTTCAGTTCCCCGTTAAAGGTGCCGGAAGCTTGCCGGATCAATTGCTGTTGCGCTTCCTCTTTTGCCTTTTCGATTTGTTCGGGAGTCCTGTCCTCTTCAGGAAGAGAGTCCAGAATCTTCCGGGCACCCTGCTCAATGGCATCAGGATCAAACGCGCCGATCAATTCTTTGGTAACTTGCTTCAGGTCCTTGCCCCCGGAATACTCCAGCAGCTTCTCTTTTTCCTTGTCGCTTAACTGCTTCTCCAGACGGACAAGACGATTCGCCAGAGACAGGAAGAGATCTTCATCCTCCACACCCATGGTGATGGCTCCCAGAAGATCCTTGAGAGGAACCGTGGGCTTCCGTTCCAGGGGACGGCTGTCGGTCTTTTTGGATTTGGTGGCTCCAACGGCATCCACAATGACGAAGTGGGTTTTACTGTTGGCGGTCCGGCTTACCTGCATAAGTGAATCTCTTTCGATGGTTCGCGTTCCCCGTCCCTTCATCTGCTCAAAGTAGTTGACGCTTTTGACATCGCGCATAAACAGCAGGACTTCCAGCGGTTTCACATCGGTCCCCGTGGCAATCATGTCTACGGTAACCGCAATGCGGGGATAATAGGAGTTCCGGAAACGGTTCAGTACCGATTTGGGATCTTCCTCAGTTTTGTAGGTTACCTTTTTGCAGAAGTCGTTGCTCTCATCAAACTCTTCCCGGACAATTTTTATGATGTCGTCGGCATGGCTGTCGGTTTTGGCAAAGATGAGGGTTTTGGGAACTTCGTATTCGCCTTTTTCGTCTACCCGGTTGGGAAAAATCTCGGTCTGCAAGGCCCTCTTGTATTCCCGGATGATATGACGGATCTGGCTGGGAATGACCACCGTCTTGTCCAGATCGTTCCGGTGATACTCGGTATCCTCATCTTCCTGCTGCCACCGTTTTTTCCGCGTCAGCTTGTCCCGGCGGTCAACGTACCATCCGGCTTTTATCACCTCTCCCTTCTGAGAGATATCCGTCTCGATGGTGTAGACATCGTAGGGCACATTGACCCCATCGGTAACCGACTCTTCGTAGGTGTACTGGCTCACCACATTTTCATTGAAGAACCCGAAGGTCCTTTTATCGGGTGTGGCGGTCAGGCCAATCAGGAAGGCATCGAAATAATCCAGAACCTGTTTCCAGAGGTTGTAAATGGACCGGTGGCATTCATCGATCACAATAAAATCGAACTGATCTATGGGTACCCGCTCCGTGTATTCGACGGGAATGGCTTTCTTTTTTTTGGTCTGTTGTTTCAACCAGCTGTTCTCTTCCGGATTTTCCAGCTCCGCACTTTCATCCAGTTCCTCACCCTGTAATATGGAATAGAGGCGTTGAATGGTGGAAATGCACACCTGGCTGTCATTGGCAATGTAGCTGGAGGAGAGCCGCTGCACATTGTAGAGTTCGGTAAATTTCCGGTTATCGTCGGTAGGCTGAAAGGTCATAAACTCCTGTTCCGTCTGTTCTCCCAGGTTCCTGGTATCGACTAAAAACAAAATGCGTTTGGCGTTGGCATGTTTCAGTAAACGGTAGATAAACGTCGCCGCGGTAAATGTCTTTCCCGATCCGGTAGCCATCTGGATCAATGCTTTGGGACGGTCCTTCTTAAAAGAGGCTTCAAGGTTCTCAATGGCTACAATCTGGGCGGGACGCAAACCGGCAGGATCCAGAGGTGGAATGTCCTGCAGCCGGTCCCGGAGGCTCTTGCCCTGTTTTATCCATTGCTCAATGGTCCTCGGCTGATGAAAACTGAAAACCCTTCTGCTTCGGGGTTTCGGGTCCCGTTTATCGGTGAACCGGGTGAGGGTTCCCGTACTTTCATAGATAAAGGGAAGTGGATCATTATTCAGGTATTTAAGCTTCGCCCCGGCGTACTCATTGGATTGATCTTCTACACTGGTTATATGAAAGCCTTCATCTTCCCGCTTTGCTTCAATAATACCGACCGGTTTCCTTTCGACAAAAAGAACATAATCAGCAGGCCCCACATCAGTTTGATATTCCCGGACAGCAACCCCTTTGTTAGCTGATAAATCGACTTTGCCCTTGGATTGAACAAGCCATCCGGCATCTATGAGCATCTTATCAATGGTATCTCTGGAAATCTGCTCAGGATTCTGATTATACACGTTTCATCCTCTTGTACAGGTATTGTATCATGTTTTTGAAAAGCCAGGTGCGGTATTGCATATAACGTTTCGTGAGTATGAGAAGTTGCCGTAGACCAGTTTGTGTAAAGCGAAGTGTTGCCGGGTACTCGCTGTTATGTGTCGTTGTTTTTGTCAGTTGACTCATATTCCTTTAATGTAGTATTTTCCTTGGTCTTCCATTCCAGCAATCCATTAGCATTTCTTGCCATAACTATAGAGGCTGCTGTAGATGGGCTAGTAAATACTGTATCTTCCTGAAATATTAACGATCCCTCTTTTTCAAGAAGAACACCCTTTTCTAAAAAGCTTTCTCTAAGAGAATGAAAACTCTTTGGTATCGAGTCAACTTCATTTAATGCAGCCTTTGAATATTTGAAAACTACAAATCCTTCAGAAACTGGGGCTCCTTCAGCATCTGCTCCACGAGCTGCTTTTATAAAGAAAGAAATTGGCTTCTCTTTAAAAATCATTTCTCTTTTTTCTTCAAATACTTTATGGCCAAGTGTATTTACTAAAAGTTTTATGTTATCAATATATTCTTCCATTTCGGCTTTATCAGATTCTGAGATTGACGATTGGGTTGGTTTCATTGAGTTCTCTACTCTATATCTTCCAACCGTTATTGCAATTTCATGAAGACGACTCTCAAGATATTTTATATGAGCTTTGTTTAAGTTTTCGTCTTTACTGATAAAAGCAATAGCTTCATTCCAGAACTCTTTTTGACTCAAATGCTGGTTTAAGCGTGATAAAATCACCTCTGCTTCACCTATGTAAACCTGACTATTTTCATCGATATCCTTACCGAATAATAGATATACTCCTGTGTTTCGCAAATCTGCTCGATCAACACAATCCTTTATTTTTGTTCTCGGTATTTTATAGGCTTTCCCTGTCCAATTGGATAACTCACACGTCATTCTTCCATTTGGATCCCCATCCATTAGAAAGATTTTTATCGTTTTTCCATGTTTGCCCATAAAATTTTCTCCAATCTATACTGACAATTATAACAGCATCAGTTCAAAAACATTGACGCATAACGTTTCGCGAATATGCGAAGCTGGCCAACGGCCAGTTTTGGTGTAGCGAAGCGAAACCGCAAATTCGCTGTTATGTGAAGAGCGACGGATCTATTTGAGCGAGAACTTCAACTTCTCCTTCAAAGATTGTTTCATTATTATTTTTTCCAACAGTACCATCTCCATTCCAATATCTTTTTGCCATTTCATAATATTCAGCAAAATTCATAGAATCACTATTCAAGAAAGCTTGATTGCCAACATGAATCTTTCCTGTACATGATAATTCATAGATTATTTTCTGGCATGGATTGTTTCTATACCAATTATACCAAAATTTTGCATTTTCAATACCATTACAAAGCCAAATACAATTACGCCTTGAAGGTAATTTTGAAAAATGCTCTTTTCTGTATTCTTCGAAAATGAGCTCTCTGTTCAGCATTCCCATTTCATATGTTGCAGTTGCTAAAAAATTAAAAACATTTTTTGTTAGTTCGAAATTTGTGATCTGTCCATTATTTAAATGAATATTTGCTAGTTGGGCAGCATATTTTCCTTGATATGGTTCATGAGGAAATCTAATACTACTAGACAAATAAAATTCCCAGAACTTATTTGGAGTATCCGAATCCCATTTCAATTTCTGACCCAAACCGATAGAAGGTTTGTCATTATATGTATGAATATGATAATATCTTGCTTTATCTATTGTCATCTCTTCTATCTCTATTCAATATAGTCACTTTTCACGAATCGTTTTGCGAGTACCCGAAGTTGGCGACCAACCGGAGCTAATTTGGTCGGATCGAAGCGCAGCCGTGTACTCGCTGTTAAGCGATGCCTGCCAGTATTTTCAAAGCGCCTCTTCATTGAATTATAACCTTTCTTTCACAATACAACATATAAAATATCCTCAATATGGCTGTAGTGGTATTCCAGTTCCTCCATGTTTTAAAACTTTTCTGATGTAAATAAGTTCCAAGAAGCTTTGTATGAATAAAATAGAAATGCAAAATACAAAAATGGACATTACATCAATGAGAAGACCCATTACACTAAACGGTTGATGGAGTAAAAACATGGAAATCATTCCTGCTGTAAGAAAAACACCTGCGGAAATGCCTAATGGATAGGTAATCCATTCTAATCCACCAATTAAATAATACCAGAAAATCGAATAAAATGAGCTTCCTTTTGTTTCGCTGAATGCTTTGCCTTGGGATATTGCCAAAAATCCAAGTTGAAGAACCAATGGAAAAATTAATGCACTGAGGATTATGTTTTGTATAACGAGTAGAGAATTTAATGAGAAAACAATCAGGGCGCACTTAATTATTGTCAGTGGATTTCCTTTTTTTACATCTTCTCTATATTTACCGAAATGTTTTTCAGTTTGTTCAATCTTTTGCTTTTGTGCAGTTGAAATGAATGAATTCAGCCATTTAGGGAAATGTTCTCGAAATAATATCCCAACTATTATCAAAAACACATATAGTCCAAATACAATCGAAAATATCAATGGATATTTCATGATCACTTTAAAAAAGTTCATAACAAACATTAAAATAATCCTTTTTGCATTGATTCATAGTTCTTACTATTTTTAAAAAAGCGTTTTCCCATTCTGACATTTGCAGGCAGGTTTCGCCTAACGTTTCGCGAGTACCCGAAGTTGGCGACCAACGGGAGCCAATTTTGGCGAAGCGAAGCGGAGCCGGGTACTCGCTGTTATCGGAAGTTTGGACATATCAAGAAGCTTTTACTATTCGATTTATCTGCTTCAATTCATCCTCTATTTTAATACGCTCTTCCTCTAAATCATAATCAGCCTGGATGCCTAACCAGAATTGAGCCGAATTACCAAAGAACTCAGATAATCTCAATGCTGTATCTGCGGTAATGCGCCTATTCCCTTTGATTATCTGTGATATCCGCGTCTGAGGTATTTTTATCTCTTTGGATAATTTATACGCGCTTATTTCAAAAGGATCTAAGAACTCCTCCTTAAGTATTTCTCCAGGATGTATATTTGGTAAACGTTCCATATCTTTCACCTCTTAATGATAGTCAATAATCTCTACTTCAGATACATTTCCGTCTCCCCATTTGAAACATATCCTCCACTGTTTATTAATTCGTATACTGTAAAAACCTTGTCTATCACCTCTTAAAGATTCCAATCTATTATTTGGTGGTATTCTTAGATCTTTTAGATTCCTTGCATTATTCAACATTCTCAGCTTCCTTCGCGCAATAGACTGTATTTCAAGTGGTAGTTTTTATTATTTATTGCCCTTCCATATTTTCTCTGTCTATTTTGATGCAAAGCCAATGATCATTTATAAATACTAACGCCATTGTTTAGTATTGTCAAGCGTTAGTAATAATTATCACATTGTCCAAATTTCTGATAACGTTCCCGGAATATGCGAAGTTGGCCGAAGGCCAATTTGGGTGAAGGCCGTATGGCCGGAACCGCATATTCTCGTGTTAGATGCTGTTCTTTTCATGGCTTATTAAAGACAATATTTGGCAAATACATGGATGTATTTGACACAAATACCACTTTTTATCTTCATTTTTGATCATTATCGTTGTTAGAAATATTTATTTCTGCATTATCTGCTCTATCTTTTATCATTTTCGTTTGTTTTCGATATGAGAATAGAAAAAGGATTAAAATTAGAAATATAATAATAAGATCTAAATAATTATCCAAGATCCTTATTGCTGGAAATAATTCAATTATGTTAATCACTAGTAGTATAAAAAAAGCAGAGCATAGTGTTCTATACATATTATTGACTTCTGATAAAATCTCAATTTTGGAATCGGTTTTTGAAGTTTTAATATATATTGGATAATCAACAAACCTAACAAATTTAATTATTTTTAGAATAGATTCAATTAAATTCGATCCTATCCTACTAATAACAACACCAATGAAATATGCAAAAAATAATTCATAGACTATATTATCAAATGAGATCTTATATGTTGTTGTTATATTTAATAAATATATAAAAACAAAGCCCGGAAATAAATAATTAAAAATATTGTAAGTACTTAATTTTTCAATAATTTCTTTCATAAAATCTCCTAAAATACTCTGGATTTTTTAGTTTCGGATTTCACCATCCGTTTTATAGTATTCTTTATTAGAAGGGTGTACTGTGTAATGGATATTGAAATCTTTTGTAACTATAATCATTAATGCTTCATCCAGCAAGTATTCAGGTTGTGTTGATATATCGGATATACTATTAATATCAATTTTGCTTGGTTGATGACTTAATGATGGATGGTAATGCCATTCCCCCATATAATTTGACTTAGTTTGAGTAGATTGATATACCTCATCGAGAAACTTTTGACAAAATTCTATATCTTTTAAAAAGCCATCTCTCTTTTTTTTTGCCTTGGGCCCAGGTCCAGAGATATGAGTGATCACTAATTTCCTCGCCTCATCTATAAAACCCGCTAATACTCCTCCAGTTTCAATCTTCATATCTTTCCTAATTTCATTTTTTATCATATCAATTAGCGAAGGGGATATGACTACCTTCAACTTCTTTTTTTTTTTTCATAGACTACATTTTTCATGTGGCTTTAGTTTGTATGAAAAAAGTTGAGGCATTCCATAAGAATTTTGTTTACTTGGAATATTCTTCTCTGTTGACCATACCCAATGATTTGCTTCATAGTTTGGATTTTGTATGAAGTCGATTATTATCTGTGACGTTAGCGAAGAAAGTAATTTTAAATCAGCTGCACTGGCAGGTCTTATAGGATTATTGCACTCATTATTTATTGTAGGTAAATCAGAATCTTCTTCAACAATAGGAAATTTTACATTTTCTTTTTTATATATAGACAAGCAATTTTTACAAGCATCAACACCTGGTATAACTCTAAATATTCTTCCTGCTTTTCCCCCTCGTAATGACCTCGCATAAAAAATGATTTTATCATTATATAGTGCCTGCTCATTAAGAAACCCTTCAATGTTATCATCAGATATAGAAGAAATTCCAAGGTAACTATTAGGTAAATATTCTTCTATACTTACATTTAGAATATTTTCAAAAGAATGAGTTGTTTTTATAAATGGATTATGTTGTTTGAGGTGATATTCTAATGCAAATGATTTTGGAAAACCATAATTTTCTATTCCTAAAACATGCCGTATTGCATTGTGTGCTTTAAATTCTTGATTATCAATTAACTTTATACTTCCAATCCCAGCTTTACACATAGTATCGGCTATTTCACTTCCTAAAGCACCACAACCAATTATTGATATATTCTTTGATTTTGTAATAGACCTTTCTATTCGACCTTTATTTCTTCTATGATAATGAATATCTGTAAATTCTTCACTTTCTATTATTAGTATTTCATAAGCATCTAGCTGTTCTTCAAGTTCTGAATCATTAACTGAACCTATTAAAGCTGGAAAAGTATTATCTAACTTTTTTAGTTCAATAAAAACCCATTCTTGTTTTTTCTGTCTATTTTTAAACCTAAATCCTAATATAATTGGAGTTTCTACTTTTTTAACTTTGTCTCCAATTTTTGAGAAAAGTTTTTTATACCCTTCTGAAGGATTTTCTGGAGATATTAGCATCGCTATTCCAGATTTTTCTTTTATAGGCTTAGGTTCAATTTCTACATCCCACCAAACCCCTTTAATTAATTCTTCTTTATCTATAGATTGTTGTATTATTCTTTCTTTTGTATAAAAATCTTCAATATTAGAAATTCCTTCAGGTAATAATGAAAAATCATGCTCAGAGATTTGAGGGATTGACCTAATTCCTTTAAAATTAAGACCTTCAATTAAAAAACCTATAAAAATATTCCTAAATGCAGGAAAATCTCTAATTTTTCTTAGGTAAAATTCACCATTGGTAATCGTTTCATTAAAAAACTGCTCGCGATAGAGAATTTTAAAATTTTGAGAACTATTAGGAGAATGAGCGAAAAATTCAACTACGGGTAATTCTGGAGGAAAAGTATTATTCTCATAACACTGAAACCAAAACCTAATTCTTTCTATTATCTGTGATGCAGAAAATGAGACAATATCATCATCTCCGAGGTTATCTGAATTTAATAAACATAACGAACCATCTTTATTTTGATGTCTAAAATAATAAAATTGCACATAATTATCAAACAGTTTATATGTATCAATTATTTTGTGAGACTTAGCTATTCTAATACCAATTTCTTGTGGAATAGGTTTTTTTAACAAAAAAACTAATGGCAAAGAATATGGAGTTGACTTTTGATAGATAAAGAGTATCGGATATTTATTCTTTTTTTCTTTGGTACGAACAACTATGTTACCAGCTGAAATGAATAGATTTTCTTTTAGCTGCCATAATTCCTGATAATTACTATTACTGGATAATTCAGAACTCTCACGCTCTAAGATTTTTGGATGTCTTTTATACCAATACACGTTAATTACCCATGGGTTTATCATCTAATTGCGATGTTGCAATTCCAATATTTTCATATTTCTTTTCATCTTCATTATTGTTATCATCATTATTTTGGAATTTATACTTTTTATGAAGCTCTTTGTCTGATTTCAATGAGTAATCACCAGATGTTGTAATATCGATAATTATGCATTCTCGATTCTTGCCTAAATGGAAGATATCTTCAGCATCAACATATTTTGAATAAATATCCAATGCATCATCATGAGGGTGATCATGTTTACTTTCAGATTGTTTCGGCGCACTAATAATCACGTACTCTGGTTCAATATTTTGTATATGATCTTCAAAGGGGCTATCATCTTCTTCACTAGATTTAAAAAATGTCCTAGATCCGTGGTGTGATGCACTAAGTATTTGAGCTTTGAGGTTATCCTTATGGTATTTTGTAATATTATTCTCCCATGCAGCTCTATCGGAATCACCTGTAAATAGAATATGACCTTTATTTTCTGAACCATATGAAATTTTCATAACAGCACACTGTTCATGAATCCTCTGATAACGCTTTTCTGCTTCATCATTTTCTATTTCATCACATACATATTCTGCGGGAGATAAAACTTGATAATCAATATCACCAATTTTATTTATTTTTTCTGTTTCTTTGTCATTTTCTCTAATTTTATTAATGTCATTTGTACCCATTAATACATATTCATTTTCTTTACCAATTTTTTTTATTACACCCTGCATATCCATATATGCATCGTTATGTTTCTTTCCAGGTTTATGACCAGAATGCCATATTTCTTTAATCCCTACTCTTTCATGTATTTCCTTGATACCTGCTAAGTGATCGACATGTGGATGTGTATTAACAAAAACATCTAATGAATCCGTATCTAATAGGTCCTCTAATAAATATGCAATATCTATACCTTCATTTTTTTTGTCTATATTGGTATCAATTAATATATACTGATATGAATCACCATCAGGTGCAACTAGTAAAGTCGCATCACCTTGGCCTACATACAAAAAAATGATTCTAAAAAGACCTGATTCTTTCGGAATAATAATATTCTGAGCAACAGTTGACATAATTAACTCCTTTATTTAGTAACAAACGATTTTTATAAAAATAATATAATATTTAATTAAAGATATGCAAAAACCTCTTTTTCGCCCGCCACAGACGACGGGCTCTTCTTTTATAAACTCCCAGCCATGATAAGAATTGCATCTAACGTTCCAGAAATATGCGAAGTTGCCTGGTACCCCGAAGGGGTTGATAAATATCAGGAAAATTGTAACACAATTTTACGGATATTTGTCAAAGGCAATTTGGGTGAAGGGCTTTAGCCCGTAACCGCATATTTTTTGTTATAGGCTGTACCGCACCCTCCTGGCTACCAGTTGCTTAAAATCCCCGCGCCCCACCACCGGAGCCATGGATGGCGGAGGTGGTTCTCTTTCACCTATTACATATTATTCACTCGTTGATATTGTTGTAAGGATTTTATCACATTCAACAATTACGTATTCTGGAATAGTATCAAATTCTGCAGGATCGAGTTGGCAGATAAATTCATTTTCAATATGGTATGTCTCATTAATAAATTTTTGAATCACAGAGTTAATGTCAGGGATATCGAAAAATCTAAACATCTGAAGCTTTTCATACCCATTATCACAACCATGATACAACATTTTTAATTCATTATTATCCCTCAATCTATTAAGAATTCGAGAATAAGAGAAATCTTCTATAAAATTAGCGATATCTAAACAGCCTGCTTGAAAACTACTTTCCAGCATTTCAGGATACAGACCGTCTGCACCTCTTGGTTCCCTACTGTCTTCAGTTCTATCTCTTTTATGAAGAAGATTTGAAAGTACTTGATAAGTATCACCACGATCATCAATTATTTCATGATTCCGACGTAAATAAATAAGCTTCACTATCTCGTCTTTATCTGAAGCTAATACTGACGTACATATCGCAGAAAAAGTCTTAATGTCATCTTTTAAAATATTATGTTCAGTTATTATTCCATTTGATAATCTCAAGAAAGAGGCAACAGTTAGATTATTGAATTTTTTAGAAAGAACCTTAATGGTATCGATTATTGGTTCGATATCATGGGTCAGCATTAGGACAGTTTTATTTTTCAAACAAACTGAAGAATCTCGACGGAACAACATTTCAAGGATTGCGTACTTTTTGTTTTTATCAAAAGACGAAATAGGATCATCTAAAATTATTATCTGTGGATTTTTCGATAAGCATTCATACATGAATAATACAATTGAAAAAGCATTTCTTTCACCAAAACTAAGATGTTGGTCACCTTTGCTAAGATGTTTTCCATGATCTAAATGTAGTAGCTTCAACTGTGATTGTGTATCTTTTCCAACAATTTCAACTTTATAACGATATCCAGCGTATGAAAGAAAATCATTGATATTATTCTGATGCTGTTCTATCAATTTGTGCATCTCTCTGCGTTGAATATTTATTTTCCCCTGAAGAACACCTGCTTTATTTATGACGTGATCAATAGATAAATTGATTGGAGAAATAGCTTCTGACATTTTTGTTGAATTTAATTCGGAAAAAAATTGAAGATCCAGTTTATAGGTTGGAAGTTTCTCTGAAACCTTTTCATCTTCTTCGAATTGAAATCCTGAAAGAGTTTTTATTTTCTCAAGTTTCTCTACAAAGGTATCAATTTGAGTTTTGACATTTATGATAAAAGCCTCGTGCTCTTTTTCAATACCATCTTGCAAATTTGTTATTAAGACTAATTTAGTTTTTGTTTCATCTGAAAAAAAGTCTCCAAGACGTTCTATAATATTAATAAGACCTAATAAATTCTTGATAGTATTTTTATCATATTCTTGACCTACTCTATTAATCTGGTCTTTCTTATCTAAAGTGCTTGTTGTACAGAAAGGACAATTTTCAGAAACTTCACTAAATGTACAACCTTTTATTTGCCATTCAATCCAGCCAAGACTATTATCACTTTGAATGAATGGTTGATACGGTTCTAACCCAGGTGGAATATGCTTTATTTTGTTGCCACCAGATAATCCTTTCATGCCTGTTGAAGATTTTGAAATCCCTGACTTTGTTAATTTGAATGCCCCACCTAATTCCTTCAACGTTGCAATTAAATTCTCAAGTTCTTGATTATCTGTAAATATCTCCTTAGTTTCAGATACTAGTTCCTCAATTTCAGATTCTATTTCTTTATATGAATCATTCCGTATTAATATATCAAAACTGTTACTCATTAATTCGTCTTCTTGGAAGTAAAATTGACGAACATAATCTTCATTAAAACACATTACATTTTGAATATTATTCATTCCTGATATCTCAGTTTTTAGATTATCTGGATTGGAAGATTTAAATTTAAAGGGTAACAACTCACTTTGAAATCTTGTTTCGTCCATTACATTGTATAAAATTGCTTTTGCAATCGAGCTTTTCCCTGTTCCATTAGGAGCTAACTTGATATTCAATTTGTTTTCTGATATCGAAAATGTTGCGGAATCGATGTTATTGCAGTTTTTTAATTCAATTTCCATTATGACTCCATATTATCTTTTATAAAACATACTCATTCCAATTATTTTTAATAAAACCTCGTACTCCATTTTTGGGATTGTATAAAGGATAGATTTTCCTAAATTCAATTTCAGCATTATTATAATCTTTAGGTAGAGCGCCCGTTACGGCTAAATACAAGAACCCTATAGATGGCGAGCGACTTTCACCCTGATTGCAATGTACAAGACATTTTTTATTGTTATCCAAGGCTTCTTTAATGAATTCTAGTGCAGCATCAATTATTTCTTTTGCGATATAATCTGGCGATTCAACATCCACTATATTTAAATATAATCGACTTTCTCTTTTAGCTAATAGATATTCCGGATGTCCTTTAGGTGCCCCTCGTCCTGTATACCCTAATAAATTCCTATGATATGGTTCTTTGCATGCGTGAACGACTGACCAGCCGCCATCTTCCTTTACTTTAAATTCATAATCATCTTGGTTTCCAATGAATAAATTTCTTGCTATTTCAACCATTTTTTTAACCTCTCTTAGCCCGGCATGGACGGCGGGCTTCTTGGGGCGCGGGGATTTTAAGATCACTCGCTCATTTATAGTAACATATTTTTGAAAGGCTTGGTGCGGTATTGCCTATAACTCCCATTATCTTAACCATTGTATTTCACCTATCATCCACCATCCTGCTTCTATCAGTACTCTTTCACTTCTCTTCGCATCCCGGAAGGGTGTCAAAAGGACTGGTGATATTTTTCACACTGAGAGTACTTACGTGAGTGTAAATCTCGGTTGTTCGCGAGCTTTTGTGGCCGAGAAGCTCCTGGATGTAGCGCAGGTCGGTACCGTTTTCCAGAAGGTGGGTAGCAAAGGCGTGTCGGAGAGAGTGGAAACTGAGCTGTTTGCTGATGCTTGTCCTGGATAATGCCCGGTCAAATATCGCCTGGGCAGAACGAATGGTGAGGTGCTTGGAAATTTGCTGCCCTGGGAAAAGCCAGCTGTGAACCATGAAGTTGTTCCGGTACTCGGTGTAGAGAGCTTGTATACTGCGGGGGAGGATGGTGTAGCGATCCTTGTCGCCTTTGGCAGCACGGATATGGAGAAGGCCGCGGTCGAAATCGAGGTCGGCGACCTTGAGGCGGACAACCTCACTCACACGCAGACCACCGGAATAGGCCAGAGAGAGGAGAAAACGGTGTTTGATATTAGAGAGTGAGCCTAAAAGCTCGTACACCTCCGCTTTGGAGAGTATATCCGGATACTTTCTGCTCTGCCGGGGGACGGGGATTGAATCGGCAGGATTGGGTTGGCGGTGCGGGTAATTTATCCTGAAGAAATGGCGAAGTGCGCTCACACAATGCACCGCTCCGCTGCGGGAAAGCCCTATACTCTCGGCAAGACTCTCCAGATAGAGAACTATTCGTTCCCGGTTAACCTGAGCAGGTGAGCAGGCGGTACGCTGGAAGAATCTTCGCACCTGGCTTTCATATACCTCTAATGTTTTTCTGCTGTAGCCGGCCAGCTGGAGTTCCCGTCTCATGGCGGCAATGCCGGGAGCCAAATCGGACACTACAGCTGTTTCACTTTGAGTGGGCGGCTGTGGGTGAGTGATTTTCTGCGCAGGAGCGGCATTTTGTGGTTTTTCTGGCTCGGGCAGGCTGAACAGCCCGGTCTGGTGCAGTTGTATCAAAAAAGCGTCAAGGTTGGACTGGTTGTCGGCTATGATCCAGTGTTTGTTGGCGGGATCCCATTGTCTTCCCGGTATGCTTCTCAAGAGCTTGACAAGCTCGGGATGATAAGGCGTTTTTACAAGAAAGTGTCCCTTATTGTCTCCTCTAATCGAGAGCTGCATGCTGCCACCTTTTTATTTATTACACCACTATAATCCTGCCTGGTAATGGAGTCAAGCAAAGGGTTTTCGGTGTCGGGCTCATGTTATCTGACTAATATACGTCAAAATACCGCAGTGTATCCGGCATATGCGGCCGGTTGACACAATCGCTCCATTTCGGTATATTTTCCAAACCTGTTTCGGGGGCGTGGCGAAGTTGGTTATCGCGCCGGCCTGTCAAGCCGGAGACCGCGGGTTCAAGCCCCGTCGCTCCCGCAAACATTTGTTTTTCCACGTAGCCGGCCTTTCTCCACGATTGTCATCAGTGCTGCGTGAAAAACATTTTTTTTCTATTCGGGCTGTAGCGCAGAGGCTAGCGCGCTTGGTTCGGGATCAAGATGTCGCCGGTTCAAATCCGGCCAGCCCGATTTCAAAAGAGAGCAGATTGTCGCTAGACGATCTGCTCTCTTTTTTACCCCTTATCCATATAGTGAAAGTTCCAGGGTCTTTCATGCCACAGTTTTAAGGAACATTTGTTTTTTTAGTTTTCTTCGTTCAAATTTCTGTTACGAGCCGGTTTTTCATCGATACCGCGTATGGAATCCGGCAGGGTGCTTGTAAAACAGTATTCAATCAGCGGGCTTCGTGCTAGTATGGTACATGGTTTTTCAGTTCCAGTATATCCAGCTGCTTTACTTTTTCGCATCTCTTATGTCCCTCTCATTGGCGCTAGGGACGTACAGGTTGCCCCCCTTCCACGGCAGCCGGATATGGAGAACTACCCTGTTTTTTATCGCCCTCTGGGCAGGATGCGACGGTCTTCTAAAACTTTTTTCAGATATCACAGCGAAGCAGATTCTCCTGAGATTATCCTATCTGGGGGTAATGGGTACGACAATGTCCTGGTCGTACTTTATTCTGGTCTTCGGTAGTTGTGGTCATTTAATCGGGAAAAAAGGAAAGTTTCTATTGATGGTCATCCCATTTGTTTCGTTTTTGGGTGTGATGACCTTCACATGGCACAGCTGGTTCTATACTTCTCTGAACCTCATTTTTGTGAACGGACTGTGGGCTCTTGACCGCAGCTACGGGCCTCTGTTCTGGATATGGGCCATCTATGCCTACGTAATTTTATTATCCAGCAGCATTCTTCTCATTCAGGCCATGGTACGGTTCCCCAGGCATTACAAGGCCCAGATTTCTCTTCTTCTGGCAGCAGCTGTTCTTCCCATGATTCCGAACATTCTCTATCTGACGGGCATCAATTTTATGAAGCCTTACGATCCTTCCTCTCTCTTTTTTTCGTTGAGTGCCCTGCTTATAGGGCTGAGCATTCTGAAGTACCGGTTTTTTGATGTGGTTCCCGTGGCGTACCACTCGGTTTTCAGAAATATGAAGAGCGGTGTCCTGGTTTTGGACAACCGCAGGAAGATACTGGATCTGAATCCTGAAGCAGAGAAAATCTTTTCCGTCACCCATCTGAAAGCTATCGGCCAATCTCTGGAGAGCCTGTCTGAGGGGGCGGGTGAACTGATTATTGAAGACAATCGGGAATCCGCTGAAAAGTGGGTGAACGGACGATTATTTGAAATAAGTTACGCTCCACTGCTCTCCGATGGTAAGCTGGACGAAGGGTTTATCCTGCACTTACATGATATAACAGCCCTGAAAAATACTGAGAAGAAGCTTTCCGACGCTTATGAGCAGCTCAAAGAGATCGCCAGCACCGATCCTCTAACGGGTTTGTTGAACCGCAGGACTTTTTTCGAACAGGCGGTCAGGGAATTCTCCCGTTCCCGGAGAAGCGCCGCTCCTTTTTCAATGATTCTGATTGATCTGGATAATTTTAAAGCCGTGAACGACTGTATGGGCCATCTGGTGGGAGATGAGGTGCTGCGGATAACCGCAGACAGTCTTGTTGAGCTGTCCCGCTCGGGAGATATCGTCGGCCGTTACGGGGGGGACGAGTTCGTTGTTATTCCTTTTCAAACTGATGAAACTCACTCTCTGGAACTCGCAAAACGGTATGTATCGGAAATCCCGCCCCGGATAAGCGGGGTTACCACGGTTCCGGTGACTTTGAGCATAGGGATAGTCGTTCATGACGGCAGTGACAGGACTACGCTGGAGAATGTTTTCGAAAGGGCCGATAAGGCCATGTACGTTTCCAAAACAAGCGGCAAGAACCGGGCGACGGTATGGAGATCATTAGAGGTTCTCCTCTAGGCTTGTTAAGTGTTTAGCTGCAAATAACATACCATAAAAAGAGGCCTCTTTTTTTATTTGTGAGAAATGCGGCCTTAGCCCGACGCGCGGGATCGGAGGGACGCGCGCAGCGCGGTGCCGCTGTGCGGCACCGGAGGGCGGCGGCCGCGCATTTCGGGCTCCCGGCCCGAACCAGCGGCCGGGGCACCGCCCGCAGTCCCGCAGAGCCCGTTCCGGCCGTCGCCGGCGGCCGGCGCGCCCGGAAGGGCCCGAAAAAAGAGGCTACTTGACGGGATTTATAAGGACCCGGGCAAGTTCGGGTTTCTTTTCAAGTTCGCGCTTTATGCGTTCGGCACGGCCCTTGTTCACGTAGTCGGCGTGCTGGAAGCTGTAGTCGAAATTGGTGTGCACATCGTAGTTTCCGCTCATGAGGGCGTAGGTGTCTTCGGTCATGACCAGCTCTTCGTCCGTGGGAATAACCAGGACACGGGTGGCAGAGCCTTCGCCGGTAATGTCGGTTTCGGCGTTGCGGGTGCCGGATATGTCGTTTTTCTCAAGGTCCGCACGGATGCCGAGCACTCCGAGGTCCGCTACGATGCGGCGGCGGATGGCGGGGGCCTGTTCTCCGACTCCGGCGGTAAAGACGAGGGCGTCCACCCTGCCGAGGGCCACTGCGTAGGCGCCGATGTACTTGCGTACCCGGTAGGATTCGATTTCAATGGCCAGTTCGCTGCGTTCGTCCCCTTCTTTGGCGGCCCTCTGGATGTCGCGGCGGTCTATGTACTGTCCGGTTATGCCGAGGATTCCGCTCTTTTTGTTCAGGGCCTTATCTACCTCGTCCATGCTCATGCCGCCGTTGCGGACCATGTGAAAGATGATGGCGGGATCCATATCTCCGCTCCTGGTACCCATTACGAGCCCTTCGAGGGGGGTCATGCCCATGGAGGTGTCCACGCTGACGCCGTTTTTGACGGCGCAGACGCTTGCTCCGTTGCCTATGTGGCAGATAATGGCGTTAATCTCCGTCGGCTTTTTACCGAGAATTGCAGCGGTCCTTTTGGCCACGTAGAGAAAGCTGGTTCCGTGAAAGCCGTAACGGCGCACCATGTTGTTTTCGTACCATTCGTAGGGAAGGGCGTAGAGGAAGGCCTTTTCGGGCATACTCTGGTGCCAGGCGGTATCCATGACGGCGCAGTGGGGAACGTCGGGAAGCACTTCCCTTGCGGCCTCTATTCCCAGGATGTTTGCGGGGTTGTGGAGGGGGGCAAGGTCCTGGACTTCGCGGAATACCTTGAGCGCCTCGTCGTCAATAATAACCGATTTGTTGAAGCGGTCGCCGCCCTGCACCATGCGGTGCCCGACGCCCTTTATCTCCTCCATGCTGCTTATGGCCCCGTGCTCTTTGTCCAGGATGGATTCGATTATCAGTTCGATCGCCTCTTTGTGAGTAGGACAGGGATGCTGCTTTTCGATGCTCTCCCCGCCTTTGGGGTTGTGCTCGATAAAGGAGCCTTCCTGTCCGACCCGTTCCACCACGCCGTTGGCCAGAACGTCCTTGTTTTTCCAGTCGTAGACCTGGTACTTTGCGGACGAGCTTCCGCAGTTGAGAGTTAGAATTACCACATTATCCTCCACTTGATGATCACATCAATCTTGTTTTTTTCACAACATTTTCACATGGAGAGGAGAAAATTGCAATATTTGGAGAATCAGACTGCGGCTTTTTGTATTAGGAATGTACATGAAGGGCATCAGAATACGTTCAGGCGCTGCCTCTGGTCTTGT
>NPID01000239.1_pt2 | contig 22337 bp, 35 predicted proteins | sample 8637491 | NCBI WGS metagenome assembly NPID01 (sample SAMN07420843, study PRJNA396082) | bioreactor metagenome | isolation source: sample BA6 brine-fed electro-methanogenic bioreactor BA | place: Japan: Kochi | collected 2016-06-14 | reverse complement strand
AGAGCTTTGCTCTACAAGACAATTGCATACAGTTAAAACTATCAATAAATCTAATTTAATTCAAAAATTTTTTATATTATTTTTTTATAAAGTTTTTCCAAAAAACTAATGCTCCTCCTGACTCTCCTCTATCATACTAATAATCCTATCATAAACTCCACTAGCCTCTTCATCACTAACTTTATTTTCATCTACAGCTAAAACTATATTTTGTAACTCTACTAAAAAAGACTCCATCTCTCTAATTGCATCCATATCATCATCAGTTGCTTTATTTTCTTCTAATAGTGTATGTAAATCATCTAAATAAGCTTCTACTTCTGGTATTACTGTACCAACAACAATATTTCTTAAATTTTGTTTTACTTCTGACATTTTGTCCCTTTTATATTTTAGATATTATATCTTTATATAGATAAATAGATGGAAAATATAAGCCTTTTAAAATATAGGATGATATACTTCTATTTATTTAAAAAAGAGAATAAAATATGTTTGAAGTTATATATAAATATTTATTAATTGTTTTTTTAATTTTACTATTGTTTTTGGTATCTTTTTCAGCATATATATTTATTTTTGGACAGATTGATTCTTATATCATTTCTATTCATGAGATATCTGGTGTATTATTGATTTTTGTTGCTTTAATACATACAGTAATAAAAAGAAAAAAATTAAAAAAATTGACGAAAGAATTTCTAAATATTTTTTTAGGTAAAAAAGTTAGTTTAGATAGTGATATGGATTTGTTACTAGATTCTTTACAAAATAAAACTATAGATGAAATCTGCTCTATATTTAATATTGGTTTTCAAAACTTAGAAGAACTATTTGAAAAAAACAACATTGTATATAGTTCAAAAGAACAAACTTTGCATGAGTTATCAAAAAATAATTCATATAAAATTTTTCCAATCATTGTGAAAATTATAGAGTATAAATCTAAGTAATAAAACTATTATTAACTAGATAAATTATATTCAATATTTTTCAAAAATATAACAGTTTTGTAGTATTATATATACTATATTTACTCATAAGGAGTATGTTGATGAAAAAGGACGTTATTATTATAGGTGGTGGAGTTGTAGGTTTGATGTGTGCCTACTCCTTGGTAAAAGCTGGACGACAAGTTACAGTTATAGATGAGGGGGATATTACAAACTCAACTTCATTTGGAAATGCTGGTTTATTATCTGCATTTGACAAAGGTTCATTAAGTTATCCTGGAGTTATTACAAATACTTTAAAACAGATGATAAAAGGTGAATCCCCTGTAAAAATTCATCCAACACTTGACCCTAAAATATATAAATGGTTGATGAAGTTTGCATTTAGTTCAAACGAAACTAGATTTAAAAGAACTATAATGCTTTTTGAAAAATATGGACATATAACAAATGAGATGTATAAATATATGCAAGAGCACGAGGGCTTAGATTTAGATTTTCATGAAAAAGGGATGTTATCTGTATTTACTCAACAAAAGACATATGAAGATAAACTAAAAAAATACAATAAACCTGATGATGAAAAGTTTTCAGTTTTGGATAAAGAACAAATCAAAGAATATCTTCCTTGTGGAGACTTTGACAAAATCAAAGGTGCAATACTATTTAAAAGAAATACTCACTTTGATCCAAAAAGAGCAATGCTTGAGATGAAAAGATATTTAAGTGAAAATGGTGTAGAGTTTATTTTAAATGAAAAAATACAGCATATAAGATTACAAGATGGGGAAGTGAAATATATCTCATCTAAAGGCAAAACATATGAAGCCGAAACTTATGTAATGGCAACAGGATATCAAACTCTACTTGCAAGTTTACGAAAAAAAGAGCTTATGATGATACCAGCAAAAGGTTATAGCATAACTTTTGATATGCCAGAAGAACTAAAGCCTAAAACTTCTACTTTGTTTAATGATTTGTTTATTGTAATGACACCAAGAAGAGACAATGTAAGACTTACATCAAAACTAGAGATTGGTTCAGATGATGAAAAAGTTGTAAAAGAGCAAATTGAAAGTATTAAAACAAATTTCTCAAACTATACAAAACCTTTTGAGATGAAAAATATTGTTGAATGGACAGGATTTAGACCACTTACTCCAAATGATATACCACTAATAGGTAGAGATGAGGAGTATAAAAATTTAGTATATGCAATGGGACTTGGATGGTTAGGTATGACATTTGCTCCAAGTATTGGAACTATTATAAAAGATATGATTGTAAATAATTTGGACAACAAAAATAGTGATGATATTTTATTGTTTTCAGGTTTTTATCAATATTAGGAATATAAAGTGAATGAAGATTGCAATATAGCAAAATTGGGTGAGCCAATACTTAGACAAATTGCAAAAGAAGTTGAAAACATAAACTCTAAACTTATACAAGATATTATAAGTAAAATGCTTGTTTGTGTAAAAAAAAGCAAAGGAGTAGGCTTAGCTGCTCCACAGATATTTGAACCATATCAAATACTTGTAATATCTTCAGGTCCCAATGAACGTTACCCCAATGCACCATTAATGAAAGATGAAGTATTAATCAATCCAAAGATTATAAGCAAATCAGAAGAGAAACAAAAAGATTGGGAAGGGTGTTTAAGTATCCCTAGTATTAGAGCTCTTGTACCTAGATATACAAAAGTTGAAGTTGAATATAAAACTATAAATAATACTATAAAAAGAATAGTTTTTGAAGATTTTATTGCAAGAATATTTCAGCATGAGTATGACCACCTAATTGGTAAAGTTTACATAGATAGAGTTGAAGATACTAAAGATATTGTTTCTGAAGAGATTTATTTTAGAACAGTATTATCAAGATAATCAATAATCTTATATAACTAAATTGTCACTAATTTTATTTAAAATAACACTTATTTAAAATTAGTGGTGTACTTATGGTTCTAAAATATATAGAGTTTTTTTTCTTTTTTTGTATTATTCCAATACTGTTTTTTATAAAAATTATATCTGTAAAAGTTTTGATGCCAACATTGTGGCTTATTGCTATTTATACTTTTATAGTTTTATATAGAAGTAAAGAAAATTTAAATTTTGATGAGATTAAACTATATGATTTAAAGTATATCCTTATTAGATTTACTCTTATTAGTATGTTAGTTTACTTGTTTACTGTATATTTTTACTCTGATAAATTATTTATATTTGTACAAAAGAATTTTGAGTTTTATTTAATAGTGATAATTTTATATCCAATACTCTCTGTTATTCCACAAGAATTAATATTTAGAAAATTTTTTTTATATAGGTATAAAGATATCATTTCAACAAAAAATTTAATTTTTATAAATGCATTAGCATTCAGTTTTGTACATATAGTATTTAATAATTACATAGCAGTTATATTTACTTTTTTAGCTGGACTAATATTTATGAAAACTTATATCGACACAAAATCATTTGGGCTTGTTTGTATTGAACATGCCCTTTATGGTAATATGATATTTACCATTGGATTAGGTGAATATTTTTATCACAATAGAATTTAATCAAATAATATCATAAGAATAAACATCAAACCCTTCATATGAATCAATATTGAATCTTCTTGCATAACCATTTAATTGTAAATCTCTTTTTGTCAAAGTATCAACAGTATGTTTTTCAATTTTCTCTAAATGTAATAGATATTTATCACTTTCATCCTCTTTTACAATCTCTGCAAATGTATATCCCTCTTTTAGTAATACATTTTTGAATATTTCTAAATTTGTTTTTTCAAAATGTGAAAAATAATATCCCCAACTTAAATTTTTTGAAAAATCGATTCTATCTGTTGATATTGCATTATCAAAAAAATCTTCTATCTCTTTTGATATTAGTGATAACATTACCATAAAAACTCCTTCATAAATTATCATGAAATAAATTTTAATAAAAAAACGTCACTTTTGTGTCACAAAATTGAGAATTGACATAAATTTTTCAAATTTTATTTTATAGGAAAAAACAAAAAAGTTATATATTGATACTATTGTCCTTCTTAAAAGGAAATAAAATACTATTATTTTTATCTAAAAGCCCATAATACTTGACATTTAACTAAAATTAAGTTATAATCCGCGTCCATAAAAATGGTTAGAGTGCCTTTTTTGGTATATCTAACGAGTTCTTTAAAGGAAAAAACATGGAAAAAATTAGATTAAAGCTTAAAGCTTATGATCATAGAGTTTTAGACAGAAGTGTTGCTTCAATTGTTGAAGCTGTTAAGAGAACTGGTGCTGAGTTGAGAGGTCCAATACCTTTACCAACAAAAATCAGAAAGTACACAGTTATCAAAGGTCCTCACGTAAACAAGAGTTCGAGAGAGCAATTTGAGATCAGAGTTCACACAAGAATGATTGATATCATCGCTGCAACTCCTGATACTGTTGATTCATTAATGAAACTTGACTTAGCTCCTGAAGTTGATGTTGAAGTTAGATCAATGGGTCAAGAATAATAAAGAAAGGGTAATAAATGGAATTTATCGTAGAAAAAATCGGTATGAGTAGAACTGTTTCAGTTCCTGCAACACCAGTTACACTTTTAAAAGTTCTTGATACAAAAGTATGTGAAGTGACTGAAGGTGTAGCACTTGTTTCATATAGCGATGGTAAAAAATTTAACAAAGCTATTGAAGGTCAACAAAAAAAATATGGTTTAAGCAAAGAGTTTAATAGATTTGCAACAATTAGTGTTGCTAATACAGAAGCTGGTGATTTAGATGTATCTGGTTTAGCTGAAGCTAAAGTTTTAAAAACAACTTTTAAAACTAAAGGTAGAGGTTTCCAAGGTGGAGTTAAAAGATGGAATTTCGCTGGTGGTAGAGCATCACACGGACACAGAATGGGTAGAAGAACAGGTTCTATTGGTAACTGTGAGTGGCCAGGTAGAGTAATGCCAGGTAAAAAAATGCCAGGACAATACGGAAATACAAATGTATCTGTAAAAAATGATGTTATTTCATTTGATGCAGAAACTGGTATATTAGTTGTTAAAGGTTCAGTTTCAGGACCTAATGGTGGATTAGGAAAAGTAAGGATTGCTAAATGAGTAATGCAGTAGTAGTAAAAACAAACGAATTACCTGAATCATTTAAAGGGATTAATTCTCATAACTTATATCTATATGTTAAATCTTACTTAGCAGCGCAAAGAGCAAATACTGCTAGAGTAAAAAATAGAACTGAAGTAAGCGGTGGTGGTAAAAAACCTAAAGCTCAAAAAGGTTCAGGTGCAGCAAGATGGGGTTCTAAAAGATCACCACTATTTGTTGGTGGGGGACAAGTTTTTGGACCTACAAAAAGAAACTACAATCAAAAAATCAATAAAAAGCAAAAAGTATTAGCATTAAATTATGCTTTAAATGCTCATGCAGAAAATGGTTCTTTATTTGTAGCTGATTCAGTTTTAGTTGAATCAGGAAAAACTAAAGATGCGGTATCAATTATTAATGAATTAAATCAAAGAGATACTCTAATCATTGTTAACTCAATTGATGAGAAAACTTATTTAGCATTTAGAAACATTAAAAATTGTTATATGATTGAAAAGCAAGAGATTAATGCTTATGCAGTTTCAGCTTATCGTTCAGTACTTATTGAAAAAGAAGTACTTGATTCATTAACAAAAGAGGCGTAAGATGGCAGATATTACAGATATTAAAGCAATATTATATACAGAAAAGACAATCGAGCTTCAAGAAAATGGTGTAATCGTTGTTCAAACTAGTCCAAGAATGACTAAAAACGGTTTAAAAGAAGTATTTAAAGAGTATTTCGGAGTAACTCCAGCAAAAATTAACTCTTTAAGACAAAGTGGTAAAGTAAAAAGATTTAGAGGAAGACCAGGAAAAAGAGCTGACTTCAAAAAATTTTATGTAACATTACCAGAGGGCGCTGAAATAGCGAACCTATCAGCTTAAGGAGATTATAGATGGCAATTAAAAAATTTAGACCAATAACTCCTGCAAGAAGATTCATGTCTGTTATGGATACTTCTGATATTACTTCAAAACCAACTGTTAGATCTTTACTTGTAAGAGTAAAAGCAAACGCTGGTAGAAATAATAACGGTAGAATTACTTCAAGACACAAAGAAGCAGGTGCTAAAAAACTTTACAGAATTATTGATTTCAAAAGAAATAAATTTGGTGTTGAAGGTACTGTATCAACAATAGAGTACGATCCATACAGAAACTGTAGAATTTGTTTAGTTACTTATTTAGATGGTGACAAAAGATATATTATCCAACCTTCTGGATTAAAAGTTGGAGATAAAGTACAAGCTGCTGAGTCTGGTTTAGATATTTTACCAGGTAATGCAATGAGACTTATCAACATTCCTGTAGGTACAATGGTTCATAATATTGAATTAAAACCAGGAAAAGGTGCACAATTCGCTAGATCTGCTGGTGCATATGCACAAATTATGGGTAGAGAAGATAAATATGTTATCTTAAGAATGCCTTCTGGTGAAATGAGAAAAATTCTTGGTGTTTGTATGGCAACAGTTGGTGTTGTTGGAAACGAAGATTTCTCAAACATGGTAGTAGGTAAAGCTGGTAGAACTAGACACCTTGGTATTAGACCTCAAACAAGAGGTTCTGCAATGAACCCAGTTGATCACCCACACGGTGGAGGTGAAGGTAAAACTAACTCAGGAAGACATCCAGTTACTCCTTGGGGTATGCCAACTAAAGGTTATAAAACTAGAAAGAAAAAAGCTAGTGATAAATTAATCATTTCAAAAAGAAAGAAGTAAGGGTTTAAGATGGCAAGATCAATAAAAAAAGGTCCATTTGTAGACGCACACTTAATGAAAAAAGTTATTAAAGCAAATGAAGCTAATGACAAAAAACCAATTAAAACTTGGTCAAGAAGATCAATGGTTTTACCTGATATGATTGGTTTAACATTTAATGTGCATAATGGTAGAAACTTTGTACCAGTAAATATTACAGAAAATCACGTTGGTTATAAACTTGGTGAATTCGCTCCAACTAGAACATTTAAAGGGCACAAAGGTTCTGTGCAAAGAAAGGTATAATGATGGGAAAAGCAATATTAAAATTTATTAGACTTTCTCCAATTAAAGCTAGACTTATTGCTAGAGAAGTTCAAGGTATGAATGCAGAGTATGCTATTGCATCATTAGAGTTTACTCCAAACAAAGCTGCTGGAATCATTTCTAAAGTTATTGCTTCAGCTGTAGCAAATGCAGGTTTAGAACCTCAAGATGCAGTTATTACAAGTGCTAGAGTAGATAAAGGTCCAGTTCTAAAAAGATACACTCCAAGAGCAAGAGGTAGTGCATCACCAAAACATAGACCAACTGCACATATTATGATTGAAGTTGCTGCTGCATCTAAAGGAGATAAATAATGGGTCAAAAAGTTAATCCAATAGGTTTAAGATTAGGTATCAATAGAAACTGGGAATCAAGATGGTTTCCTAAGTTTTCAAATATGCCTGCTAACGTTGCTGAAGATGATAAAATCAGAAAATACGTAAAAAAAGAGTTATACTATGCAGGTGTAGCACAAACTATCGTTGAAAGAACTGCTAAAAAAGTTAGAGTTACTATCGTTGCAGCTAGACCAGGTATTATCATTGGTAAAAAAGGTGCAGATGTTGAAAAACTTAAAAATAATCTTTCTGCATTAGTTGGTAAAGAGATTGCAGTAAATATCAAAGAAGAAAGAAAACCACAACTTTCTGCTCAATTAGCTGCTGAAAATGTTGCTCAACAATTAGAAAGAAGAGTTGCATTTAGAAGAGCTATGAAAAGAGTTATGCAAAATGCTCTTAAATCTGGTGCAAAAGGTATCAAAGTTTCTGTTTCTGGAAGACTTGGTGGAGCTGAAATGGCTAGAACTGAGTGGTATTTAGAAGGTAGAGTTCCTTTACATACTTTAAGAGCTAGAATCGATTATGGTTTTGCTGAAGCTCATACAACTTATGGTTGTATTGGTATCAAAGTATGGATTTTCAAAGGTGAAGTACTTGCAAAAGGTATCCCTGCTGAAAAACCTGAAGCAGCTTCTAAACCAAAAAGAAGACCAACAAAGAAAAGAGGTAAATAATCATGTTAATGCCTAAAAGAACTAAATACAGAAAGCAAATGAAAGGTAGAAATAGAGGTAAATCTATGAGAGCCAATTCATTAGCTTATGGTGAATTCGGAATCAAAGCAGTTGAGCATGGAAGAATCGATTCAAGACAAATCGAAGCTGCTAGGATTGCAATGACAAGAGCTATTAAAAGACAAGGTAAAGTTTGGATCATGGTATTCCCTCATAAACCTTTAACAAAAAGACCTCTTGAAGTGAGAATGGGTAAAGGTAAAGGTCCTATCGATAAGTGGGTTATGAATATTAAGCCAGGTAGAGTTTGTTTTGAGATGGCAGGTGTTTCTGAAGAGTTAGCAAGAAATGCATTAACACTGGCTCAACACAAATTACCATTTAAAACAAAAATTGTAAGTAGAGATAGTGAAAATGATTTATTCTGATTTAAAAGATAAAAGTTTAGAAGAGCTAAACGGGTTATTAAAAGAGAAAAAGGTGCTTCTTTTTGAATTAAAAGCTAAGCTAAAAACTATGCAGTTAACAAATACTTCTGAATTAAGAGCGTGCAAAAAAGATATCGCAAAAATTCAAACAGCTATAACTGCTGTAAAAGCTAACTAAGGATCTAAAGTATGAATACACATAAAAGAGAGATTCAAGGTGTAGTGGTAAAAAAATCTGGAGATAAAACAGCATCTGTATTAGTTACAAGAAACGTTTTACACCCTAAATATCACAAGACTGTAAAAAGATTTAAAAAATACTTAGTTCATGATGAGAAAAATGAGTTAAATGAAGGTGACACAGTAATTGCTGTTGAATGTAGACCTTTATCAAAAACTAAATCTTTCAGATTGAAGAAAATTGTAGCTACAGGAGTTAAATAATGATTCAAAGTTTTACAAGATTAAATGTAGCTGATAACACTGGTGCTAAAGAGATCATGTGTATTAAAGTTTTAGGTGGTTCTAAAAGAAGATATGCATCAGTTGGTGATGTAATTGTTGCTTCTGTTAAAAAAGCATTACCTACAGGAAAAGTTAAAAAAGGTGCTGTTGTTAAAGCTGTTGTTGTAAGAACTCATAAAGAGGTTCAAAGAGAAAATGGATCTTTAATTAGATTTGATGACAACGCTGCAGTTATCCTTGATGCTAAAAAAGAACCAATTGGAACAAGAATTTTTGGACCTGTTGCTAGAGAAGTTAGATATGCAGGTTTCATGAAAATTGTTTCACTTGCTCCGGAGGTACTATAATGGCTGCTAAATTAAAGATTAAAAAAGGTGATACTGTAAAAATTATCGCTGGTGATGATAAAGGTAAAACTGGTGAAGTTTTAGCTGTTATCCCTTCAAAAGGGCAAGTAATCGTTAAAGATTGTAAAGTTGCTAAAAAAACAGTTAAACCTGATCAAGAAAAAAACCCAGATGGTGGATTTGTAAACAAAGAGATGCCAATTAACATCTCTAATGTAGCAAAAGTAGAAGGTGAATAAGATGGCAGCAAGATTATTTGATAAATATAAAACAGAAATTAAACCAGCTTTAGAAGCAGAGTTTCCAAAAAACAAAATGTTAACTGCTAAATTAGAAAAAGTAGTTATCTCTGTTGGTGCTGGTGAAGCTATGAAAGATAGTAAATTAATGCAAAACATTCAAGATACTATCTCTTTAATTGCAGGACAAAATGCAGTTAAAGTTATTGCTAAAAAATCAGTTGCTGGTTTTAAAGTAAGAGAAGGTATGCCTGTAGGTGTTAAAGTAACACTAAGAGGTGAGAGAATGTATACATTCTTAGATAAACTTTGTTCTATTGCACTTCCTAGAGTAAAAGACTTTAGAGGTCTAAATAGAAACGGTTTTGATGGTCAAGGTAACTTCAACTTTGGTTTAGATGAGCAATTAATGTTCCCAGAAGTTGTATATGATAACATCATTAAAACACATGGTATGAATATTTCAATTTCTACATCAGCTGATAACGATAAAGAAGCTTACAGATTATTAGAATTAGTAGGAATTCCATTTACTAAAGGAAGAGCGTAATGGCAAAGAAATCAATGATCGCTAAACAACAAAGAGCACCTAAGTTTAAAGTAAGAGCTTATACTAGATGTTCAGTTTGTGGTAGACCACACTCAGTATACAGAGACTTTGGTCTTTGTAGAGTATGTTTAAGAAAAATGGCTAACGAGGGATTACTTCCTGGCGTTAAAAAATCTAGTTGGTAGGAGAATAAAAGCTATGATGAATGATATAATCGCAGATGCTTTAACTAGAATTAGAAATGCTGCAATGAGAAAATTAGAAGTTGCAACATTATTACATTCTAATACAGTTGTAGGGATTTTAGAAGTATTACTTAAAAAAGAGTATATTGAAGGTTATAAAGTAGTTGAAGGTGAGAATCATAAAAACACTATTCAAGTTACTTTAAAATATGATGATAATGAAAGATCAGTTATAAACGAAATCAAAAGAGTTTCAACTCCAGGAAGAAGAGTTTATAAAAGTGCTTCTGAAATCAAAAGTTTTAAAAATGGATATGGTACAATCATTGTTTCAACAAACAAAGGTGTTATCGCTAACGATGAAGCTTTCGCTTCTAATGTTGGTGGTGAAGTACTATGTACTGTATGGTAGGAGAGTGTAATGTCTAGAATTGGAAAAAAACCTATCGCAATTCCATCAGGTGTAGAAGTTGCAGTTGATGGTACAGTAGTAACTGTTAAAAAAGGGAACAAAGCTATTCCTGTTGAAACACACGGAAGAGTTGAAGTTAAAATTGAAGATAACAATGTTGTTTTAGAAAGAATTGGTGAAACAAAAGAATCATCTGCTTTCTGGGGAACTTATAGAGCATTAATTAACAATGCTGTAACTGGACTATCTGAAGGTTTCTCAAAATCTTTAGAGATCAATGGTGTTGGTTATAGAGCAGCTGTTAAAGGTAATATTTTAGAATTACAACTAGGTTATTCACACCCGATTAACTATGATATTCCTGAAGGTTTAGAAGTTACTGTTGAAAAAAATATTATTAATGTAAAAGGTGCTGACAAACAACAAGTTGGTCAAGCTGCAGCAATTATTAGAGGCTTTAGAGCTCCTGAACCATATAAAGGTAAAGGTGTTAAATATACTGACGAGCATATCGTTAGAAAAGCTGGTAAAACTGCTAAGAAGTAAGGTGTGAAGTATGAGTAGAGCAAAAGATATATTAAAGAAAAACTCTTTAAGAGCAATCAGAAAAAAAAGAGTTAGAGGAAGTATAGCTAAAGGTACTGCTGAAACACCTAGAGTGTCTGTTTTCAAATCAAACAGATACTTAAGTGCACAAGCAATAAATGATATTGAAGGTGTTACATTAGCAGCAGTGAATTCTAAAGCATTAGGATTAAATGTTAATAAAGAAAGTGCAGCAAAAGTTGCTGCTGATTTCGCAGAGAAATTAAAGGCTGCTGGTATTGAAACAGTAGTATTTGATAGAAATGGATACCTTTATCATGGTGTAATCGCTTCATTTGCAGATGCACTTAGAGATAACGGTATTAAATTATAAGGGTTAATGATGGCAGCAGTAAATAGAGAAGATTTTCAAGAAGCAATCGTTAAAATCGGAAGAGTAACAAAAGTTGTAAAAGGTGGTAGAAGATTTAGATTTACAGCTTTAGTTGTTGTTGGTGATAAAAACGGTACAGTTGGATTTGGTACAGGAAAAGCTAAAGAGGTTCCTGATGCAATTAAAAAAGCTTTGGATGATGCATTTAAATCACTAGTAAAAGTTAATATTCATGGTACAACTATTGCTCATGATATTGAACATAAATACAATTCAAGTAAAATTTTACTTAAACCAGCATCTGAAGGTACAGGACTTATCGCAGGTGGTGCGGCTAGACCAGTACTTGAGCTTTCTGGAGTTAAAGATATTATTGCAAAATCTTTAGGTTCAAACAATCCAAATAACCTTGTACAAGCTACAGTAGAAGCATTAGCAAGAATTAAAGGATAAGATGTGGCATTAGATAACTTAAAACCAGCTACTGGTAGTACAAAAAATGTTAAAAGAATAGGTAGAGGTCAAGGTTCTGGAACTGGTAAAACAGCCGGTAAAGGTAATAAAGGTCAAAAAGCTAGATCTGGATATAAAATCAAAAGAGGTTTTGAAGGTGGTCAACAACCAATCTATAAAAGACTTCCAAAAGTTGGTTTTACTTCTAGAGTAGAAAAACCATATTCAATCAATGTAGATAGAATTAAACAAGTGGCAGCACTTGAAGAAATCACAGTTGAATCAATTAAATCAGTATACAAACTATCAAAAAGTGTTACTAAAGTAAAATTAATCGGTTCAGCTGCTAAAGAATTAGCATCTAAGATTAAAGACGAAAACGTAACAACTACTGGAAAATAATTATGAATAAAGATCTAATAAATAAGATTCTTATTACATTAGGTTTCATTTTACTTTACAGGCTACTGGCATATGTGCCAGTTCCTGGAGTAAATATAGACGTAGTAAAAGAATTCTTCGATTCAAATGCAAATAATGCATTAGGTCTTGTAAATATGTTTAGTGGTAATGCAGTTGAAAGACTGTCTATCATTTCACTTGGTATTATGCCTTATATTACAGCTTCGATTATTATGGAGCTTCTAGCAGCAACTTTCCCAGCACTTGGTAAAATGAAAAAAGAAAAAGATGGTATGCAAAAATATATGCAAATCATTAGATACGCAACTATTGTAATTACTCTTATCCAGTCTATTGGTGTATCTATGGGTCTTAATTCATTAACAGGTCAAAGTGGACAAAGTGCAATCTCAATCGATATGGATGTTTTTGTAGCAGTATCATCTATTTCAATGTTAACAGGTACTATGCTTTTAATGTGGATTGGAGAACAAATAACACAAAAAGGTATTGGTAACGGTATTTCACTTATTATCTTTGCAGGTATTGTTTCAGCAATTCCAGGAGCTATTGGTGGTACAGTTGATTTAGTTAACAATGGACAAATGAATTTCTTAACAGTTATCGCTATTTTAGTAATTATTTTAGCAACTGTTGGAGCTATTATTTATGTTGAATTAGGGGAAAGAAGAGTTCCTATTTCATACTCAAGAAAAGTAATGATGCAAAATCAAAGAAAAAGAGTAATGAATTATATTCCTATAAAAGTTAATTTATCTGGAGTTATTCCTGCAATTTTTGCAAGTGCTATTTTAATGTTTCCAGCTACTGTACTTCAAGGTAGTCAAAATAAATATCTTTTAATGGTTGCAGACTTTTTAAGTCCACAATCATATACATTTAATTTTTTAATGTTTTTATTTGTAGTTTTCTTTGCATTCTTTTATGCATCAATTACATTTAATGCAAAAGATATATCTGAAAATTTAAAAAGACAAGGTGGTTTTATTCCAGGTATCAGACCAGGAGAAGGAACTGCAGCATTTTTAAATGAAACAGCAAGTAGATTAACTTTCTGGGGAGCTATTTATATGGGATTAGTTTCTACTGTTCCTTGGCTTTTAGTAAAAGCTATGGGAGTACCATTCTATTTTGGAGGGGTTGCAGTTTTAATCGTTGTTCAAGTTGCTATTGATACAATGAGAAAAATTGAAGCTCAACAATATATGAATAAATATGAAACATTAAGTGCAGTTGGACTGTAAACTCATGGCTATTCCTTTAAGAAAACCTAATGAAATTGAAAAACTTCGCACAGCAAGTCAAGCTGTTGCGAAGACTCTAAAATATCTAGAACAAAATATCAAAGCTGGTATGACTTTAATTGAAGTTAATGAAATGGGTGAAAAATACTTAGAAAGCATTGGTGCAAGACCTGCTTTTAAAGGATTATATGGTTTCCCTGCTGGCGTTTGCACTTCTTTAAATGAAGTTATTATTCATGGAATTCCTGATGATACTGTATTAAAAGAGGGTGACATTTTAGGTTTAGATATTGGTAGTGAAATTGATGGTTGGTATGGTGATGCGGCAATTACTATGCCTATAGGTAAAATCTCAAAAGAGGACGAGGATTTAATTGCTTGTTCTAAAGATGCATTATATCATGCAATTAGCATAATAAAAGAGGGAATGAGATTTAAAGAGCTTTCAAAAGAGATTGAAAACTTCATTGTTGCTAGAGGTTATCAACCATTAGTTAGATTTTGTGGTCATGGTATAGGTAAAAAACCCCATGGTGAACCAGAGATTCCAAACTATGTAGATACACCAAATTTAAAATCTGGCCCTAAAATTAAAAATGGTATGGTATTTTGTATTGAACCAATGATTTGTCAAAACTCGCGAGAACCTGTTATTTTAGAAAATGATTGGGATGTTGTAAGTGAAGATGGATTAAGAGGTAGCCATTATGAGCATACAGTTGCTGTTATTGATGGAAAAGCAGTTATATTAAGTCAAGTAGAAGAATAAACGTAGGAGAAAAAGTGGCAAAAGATGATGTTATAGTAATTGATGGGAAAGTTGTTGAAGCTTTACCAAATGCTATGTTTAGAGTAGAGTTAGATAATGGACATATTGTATTGTGTCATATCTCTGGAAAAATGAGAATGCACTATATTAAAATATTACCAGGTGACAAGGTAAAAGTAGAAATTACTCCTTATTCTCTTGATAAAGGTAGAATTACTCATAGATATAAATAAGAGATTGTAAACCATACAAACTCTTATTTAATATTTTAACTTTTGTAATATTATGTTATACTCATGTCTAAAAGATAATTAAGTATAAATATGAAAAATATTACACAACTACTAGAAGAAACATTAATTAATTTAAGAAATAAAAATATTATTATCACTCCAAACAATTTTGAAAAAGAGTTTTATGCTCTTTTATCAAAATCTGATTTAATTTTAGAAGATCATGAAGAGTTTCAATATCTTATTGATACATTAAGTGAAAATGAAAAAAATCAGTTTGAAAAAGATGATAAAACAACTTTAAATCTAGCAAAATTATTAAGTAATAGAGTGTCATCACATGATATAAAACTTTTTTTAAAACATTTTTTATATTTTATTTCACCTTCATTATCCAATTATAAAAGTAACGAAATACAAGAACTAATCTATAATATTGCAAAAAGACCAAATATATTAGTTGATGAAGATACAATAAGAAAATTAAGAAAATTTACTGATGAAAGAATCAAATCTGATAGATCACTTTTAAGTGAAAAAACTAATGATATAAAAAAATTGATATTTTTCTTTGAAGAACATTTAAAAGATATTATCTTAGAACATAATACAACAAAAGAAGAGGTATTACAGATTAGAAATGATTTAGAAAATCTTGACCTATCAATAACATCAAAAGAAGAGATTAGACATTTTCAAGATGAGATGTTAAAAATAGTTGAAAAATTAGATGAATCGATTAAAAAGAATACTAAAAAATTAACTGATGAACAAGCTAAATGTGTAGACTTGTATGAACAAATTGAAATGCTTCAATTTAATTTAATTAAAGCAGAAGAGGAAAAATCTTTAGATTATTTAACAGGTGTACTAACAAGAAGAGCATATGTTGATGAATTGGAACGATTAGAAAATGAGTTTAATGTATTTGATTCTAAATATGCAATTGTTTTTTATGATTTAGATTACTTCAAAAAAATAAATGATGAATTTGGGCATGAATGTGGAGATGTTATATTAAATAAATTTGCAACAATTTTGAATAAACTTACTAGAACAGGAGATATTATCTCAAGATATGGTGGGGAAGAATTTGTTGCTTTAATTCATTATGGAGAAACAATTGAAGTAAAAAATTATCTTCAAAGAGTAAAAAATATTATTTCAAATAATAAATTTATTTATAAAGAAAATAAAATCGATGTTAGGTTTTGTGCAGGTGTTTCATTTCGTGATAAATATAATTCGTATGAAGATTGTATGAAAAAAGCTGATGAACTTTTATATATTGCTAAAGCAAATGGGCGAGATAGAATAGTTCTTGATACGAATGAAATAATATAAATAAAATAATATATTCAAAAGAACTTTTTTTGTACAATTTTGCATGACAAAAGCAGTAAAAAATAAAATCATTTATCAGTTAAATTTTTTAAAATCTATTGGATATGAATATCATAATAATTTGAAGCTATTTAATAAAGAGATTAATTCTAGTAGTTTACCAAATGACTTGAATCAATTAAAAGATATAGTAGAAAATTGCCATTTATGTGAGTTATGTAAAACTAGAAAAAACGTTTTATTTGGTGAAGGGAATATTAGTAATAACCCTATAATGTTTATTGGAGATGAACCCACAAAAAGTGAAGATGAGTTAAATAGTTTTTTTGTAGGTAAATCTGGTGAACTTTTAAGTAAAATGATTGAAAATGTATTACCTTTAAAGAAAGAAGATGTTTATATAACAAATTTAGTAAAATGTAAAAGTTTAGATGGTATGGAAGCATCTCATTTTAATAGTTGTAGTAGTTATTTATATAAACAAATTGATTTAATAAAACCTAAATTAATTGTGACTTTGGGAGAAAAAAGTTACAAATATTTATGTTCAGATAAACAAAATTACAATCAAGTAAGAGGTCAAGTAGTTAATTTCAAAAATTATAGTTTGCTTCCAACTTTTTCAGTTGGATTTTTAATTAGAAATCCATCAGCAAAAAAAGAAGCTTATCACGATATGTTAAAAATAAAATCTATTTTGGAGTCAAATTGAAAAATCTATTAAGTGTATTACTAATTGGGATGTTTTTTATAGGATGTACTCAAAAAACAATAGTTATTGATACTCAAAAACAACAAGTACTAAAACAAGAAGAGATAGCACAACCAAAAAAAGAAGAAACAGTTGAACCAATAGCTGAAGAACCTATTGTAAAACAACCTATTGTAGAAGAAGATGCGTATAAAAAAATTGCATTGATTTATCCATCAAAAGTTGTTGGTCCTTATGCAAAATCTACAGTGAATACTATTACTTCTTTTTTACTTTTTTCAAAACAACCTTTTATTTTAGAAACTTTTGATAGTTTTGATGAAAACTCACAAAATATAAACTATCAAATTGAACAGTTAAAACAAAAGGGCTTTAAAAATATTATTGCTATGTATACGCAAGCAGGTTTTGAGATTTTAAACTCTATGTATGATATAGATAACTTAAAAATCTATTTTCCTTTAATAAATAAAGATGAAATTCAAACAACAAATGAAAACTTTATATTTGGAGGAATCTCTTATTTTAAACAGTTAGAGGTTTTACAATCTGTTGCAAGTCGAAATAATAGTATGTTTTATGTGGATTCTTATATTGGAAATAAGTTAAAAGATGATTATATTAAGGTATTTGGTTTAGATACAAATATTAAAAGAATTGAAAATCAAAATAATCAATATAAAGATATTATGGAAGATGAAAAATTAAAAGAGAGTACAGTTATGTTGAATACTCCTATAATCAAATCATCTATTATAATGTCACAGCTTACAGCTTATGAGATAAATCCAATTGCAATTTTATCAACACAGTTAAACTATAATCCACTTTTAATAAGATTAACACAAGATATAGATAGAACCAATTTTTACGTGATAAATTCAATTGGAAAAAGTGATGATTTTATACAAGAGTATTGTACTTTGCTTGAATCTGATATTGTTTATAACTGGGTAGATTATTCATCTTTAGTAGGAATAAGCTATTTATTAAATGAAAATCAATCAGATATCATAGAAACAAAAGTTATTGACAATCAAGCTCAATATGAATTAAATTTTTATAAAAGTACATCTTATGGATTTGAAAAGATTGATATAAATTAAAACTAAGTATCATTTCGATATAATCGCGCATATTTAATATAAGAAACAAAAGACGGAGTCAGATTTGAGAACGCATTATTGTACAGAAGTAACTGAAAAAAATATTGGTGAGATCGTTACTGTTGCTGGTTGGGTTAACAGCAGACGTGATCACGGTGGAATTATATTTATAGATTTAAGAGATAGAGGTGGATTAGTTCAACTAGTTTGTGACCCTGCTGATAATAAGGCAGCATGGGAAGTAGCTGATAGTGTAAGAGATGAATTTGTTTTAATAGCTACTGGGAAAGTAAGAGCTAGAGGTGAAGGACTAGAAAACCCTAACTTAATCACTGGAAAAATTGAAATTGTTGTTGATAACTTAGTTATTGAAAATAGATCAAAACCTATGCCGTTTGAATTAGGTGATGAAAAAGTAAATGAAGAGATTAGATTAAGAAATAGATTTTTAGAACTAAGAACAAAAAGATCACACGATATTTTTAAATTAAGAAGTACAGCAAATATCGCAGTTAGAAACTGTTTAAATGAGCTTGGATTTTTAGATGTAGAAACTCCAATTTTAACAAAATCTACTCCAGAAGGTGCAAGAGATTATTTAGTACCAAGTAGAGTACACCCTGGTGAATTTTATGCTTTACCACAATCTCCACAATTATTTAAACAATTATTGATGGTATCTGGATTTGATAAATATTTCCAAATTGCTAAATGTTTTAGAGATGAAGATTTAAGAGCTGATAGACAACCTGAATTTACTCAAATAGACGTTGAGATGTCATTTTGTACTCAAGAAGATGTTATCAAAGTAGCAGAGAAATTAATTCATGATACATTTAAAGCTTGTGGAAAAGATGTGCCAACAACTTTCCCTAGAATGACATATAAAGATGCTATGGAAAAATATGGTTCAGATAAACCAGATATGAGATTTGATATGGCTATGGTAGATGTTATAGATATTTTTGCTAACTCTACAAATGAGATTTTTGCTTCAATTGCACAAGATAAGAAAAACAATAGAATCAAAGCTTTAAGATGTCCAAATGGAGATAATATTTTCTCAAAAAGACAAATGAAAGGTTTTGAAGATTATGTAAGAAAATTTGGTGCAAAAGGTCTTGGATACTTCCAAATGAAAGAGGATGGACTAAAAGGACCACTTACTAAATTTTTCTCAGAAGCTGATTTAGAAGAGATTGTAAAAGTTACAGAACTTGAAGTTGGAGATGTTGTATTCTTTGGTGCTGGAGATAAAAAAACTGTATGTGATTATATGGGAAGATTCAGACTTTATCTAGCAGAGCAAATGGATATTATTCCACAAGATACTTATGAGTTCTTATGGGTTGTTGATTTCCCTATGTTTGAAGTTGAAGATGGAAGAACAAAAGCACTTCACCATCCATTTACAATGCCAAACTTAGAAAAACATGATTTAGATAATATTGAGGATTTAGAAGAGTTAGAATCTATTGCTTATGATATTGTATTAAATGGTACAGAATTAGGTGGAGGTTCAATCAGAATCCATAAAGAAGAGATTCAATCAAAAGTATTTAAACTTATGGGAATCTCAGAAGAAGAAGCAAATGAAAAATTTGGTTTCTTACTTGAAGCACTTAAATATGGGGCACCAAGTCATGGTGGATTTGCAATGGGATTTGATAGAATGATTATGTTACTTGCAGGTACTGATTCTATTAGAGATGTAATTGCATTCCCTAAAACTCAAAGAGCACAATGTTTATTAACACAAGCACCAAGTGAAGTTGATAATGAACAATTAAAAGAATTAAGCATAAGAGTAAGAAAAAACTTAGAAGCTTAATTGATTAAATAAAAAGGACAATAATATGTATAGAATTGTACTAATATTATTGTTCTTTTCTACCTTTGCCTTTTCTATTACCACTATTACAGTAACCTATCCAGTACAACAATATTTTGTAGAAAAAATTGCAGTAAATAAAGTATACGTTAGAACAGTTTATGAAAATTTAAAAAAGTTTAATCCAGATGATAGAATAGTCTTAAATAGGCTATCAAGTAGCAAATATTATTTTATCTTTAATTTAAAAGAGGAGATAAAATTTAAAAAACTATTTTTAAGTAAAAATAGTAATATTACAACATTAAACCTCACAGAAGGTATAGAAAAAATTAAAAATGAAGATGGTGAAAATCCTTATGTTTGGATGGATCCATTATTAGTAAGAAAGATTGCAAAAAATATTTACCAACAATTAGTTGTCGCACAAAAAGAAGATGAAGAGTTTTTTAAAGAAAACTATGAAAAATTTTTAAAAGAATTGGATGAACTTTACTTAGAGATGAGGGATAACTTGTTAAATAGTGAGACTTATGGTTTTCTTGCCTATTCTGATTGTTGGGATTATTTAGCTTTAAGATTTAGATTAAAAGTATATAAAAATGAATATAAGTATTTAAATATAAATGAGATACCTGATTTTATTAGATTTGCACGAAAAGAGAATCTAAAAAAAATACTTATACAAAAAGATAAATCTTATGAAATAGCACAATCTTTGGCAGGTCATATTGGAGCTAAAATTATTGAACACAATATTTTTGGACACGAATGGAGATCTAACCTATTTATGCTAACAAGAAAATTAGCTAGAAGAATATAAAAAAGAAGAGATATGTTTTTACCTACAACCAAAGAGGAGATGAAACAAAGAGGTTGGGAACAATGTGATGTAATCTTAGTAAGTGGAGATGCATATATTGATTCACCCTTTATTGGAGTAGCTGTAGTTGGAAGAATACTTGAAAACTTAGGTTTTAAAGTTGGAATTATTGGACAACCTGATGTAAATAGTGATGATATTACTAGACTTGGTGAACCAAAACTTTACTGGGGTGTTAGTGGTGGAAGTATAGATTCTATGGTTTCAAACTATACTGCAACAAAAAAATTTAGAAATAGTGATGATTACACACCAGGTGGAAAGAATAATAAAAGACCAGATAGGGCAACTTTAGTTTATACAAATCTTATTAGAAGATTTTTTAAAAACACTGTACCTGTGGTTCTTGGTGGAATTGAAGCTAGTTTAAGAAGAACTACACACTATGATTATTGGACAAATAAATTAAGAAAACCGGTATTATTTGATGCAAAAGCAGATTATCTTATCTATGGCATGGGTGAGATGGCTATTAGAGAGTTTACAACTGCCTTAGCTGAAGGAAAAGATCCTAAAGAGGTTAGGGGAGTTTGTTATATTTCTAAAGAACCTGTTGAGGAGTATATTCAACTACCAAGTCATGATGAGTGTTTAAAAGATAAAGAGAAGTATATTGATCTTTTTGATGATTTTTATAAAAACAATGACCCGATAAATGCACAAGGTCTTTGTCAAAAGGTTGATTCAAGATATTCTATTCAAAATCCTCCATGTGACTATTTGGATGAAGCTGAAATGGATGAGGTTGCTTCTTATCATTATGAAAGAGATTTACACCCATACCACAAAAAAGAGGGAACTGTAAAATGTTTGGAAACTATCAAGTTTTCTATTCAAACCCACCATGGATGTTGGGGTGAGTGTAACTTTTGTGCCATTGGAGTTCATCAAGGACGAACAATAAGAACAAGAAGTGAAAAAAACATTTTACAAGAAGCAAAAGAGTTTACCAAGATGAAAGATTTTAAAGGTATTATCTCTGATGTTGGTGGTCCAACTGCTAATATGTACGGATATGAATGTGGTAAGAAACTTAAAAAAGGAACCTGTGATGATATTAGATGTGTTGATTTTGATAGACTTTGTAAGGTTATGAAAGTTGATCATAGTAGACACTTGAAACTATTAAGAGATATAAGACAAGTACCTGGAATAAAAAAAGCTTTTGTTGCTTCTGGTTTAAGATATGATTTTATACCAGCAGATAAAAAATATGGTTATGAGTATTTAAAAGAACTTGTAAATCATCATATCTCTGGTCAAATGAAAGTTGCACCTGAACATACTTCAAATAGGGTATTAAAACTTATGGGAAAACCTGGAAAACAGCCTTTGATTGACTTTAAAAATATGTATGATAAGTTAAATAAAGAAGCTGGTAAAAAACAGTTTTTAACATATTATTTGATTGCAGCCCATCCAGGGTGTGAAGAGAAAGATATGCATGAATTGAAGCAGTTTACAACCCATGAATTAAAAATGAATCCAGAACAAGCACAAGTTTTTACACCAACACCTGGTACTTACTCTAGTGTTATGTATTATACAGAACTAGATCCAGTAACTAGGAAAAAAATCTTTGTAGAAAAAGATAATGCAAGAAAAGAGAAACAAAAAAATATAGTAATAGATAAAAACTTTTACAAAAAAAGAAAAAATTACAATAGTGGAATGCAAGGTTAGTGTATGA
>NPID01004362.1_pt2 | contig 22340 bp, 22 predicted proteins | sample 8637491 | NCBI WGS metagenome assembly NPID01 (sample SAMN07420843, study PRJNA396082) | bioreactor metagenome | isolation source: sample BA6 brine-fed electro-methanogenic bioreactor BA | place: Japan: Kochi | collected 2016-06-14 | reverse complement strand
TCCGCTTCAACACCCCGGTGGAAGAGGTGCTCGTCTCCGGGGGTGAGGTTACGGGGGTGTCCGCCGGGGGGGCGGAGTACCGGAGCCGGAGCATTATCTCCAATGCATCACCGGGACTCATGTTCTCCTCCCTTGTCAAGCCAGAGTCCGCCGTTCCCGCCGCCGCCCGGAAGATGGTGAACGGCCGCATCCACGGATTCAGCCTGGTGGTGGTATACCTTGGTCTGGATGCTTCGCCCGGTGAGCTCGGTCTTACCGATTACAGCTACTTTATTGCTCCCCACATGAATACCGCAGAGCTCTACGCAAAAATAAGCGACCTGGAGTGCCGCGACATCATGCAGGCCTCCATATGCACCAACATAGCCAACCCCGCCTGCTCGCCCCCCGGGACATCCATGCTTTCCATAACCGCAGGCTTCCGTGCCGAAGCCTGGAAGGATGTAAAAGAGGGCGACTATTTCGAAACGAAGCGGCGGGTTGCCGAACGGCTGATCGATCAGTTCGAGAGGGCCACGGGCGTCGGCATCCGGGGGCACATCGAGGAGATCGAAATTGCCACCCCCGGGACCTTCGCCCGTTATACCGGCGCCTGGGAGGGGATAGTTTACGGCTACGAACCGGAACCCTGGGATTCCATCGTGCCCCGGGCACTCGCCGCAGACGGGGAGCGTTATTTCCGGGGCCTCCACTTCTGCGGCGGCTTCGCCTACCGCTGCCACGGATACGGCAGCTCAATCCTGTCGGGTAAGAGCGCGGCGGAGAAGGCGATGGGCGAACTGGAGGGAGAGGCATGAAGCTAACCGTAAGGGGAAAACTGGCCGACACCATCGCATTTGTGCTGAGCATAAGAAAGCGCAGGGGCAGGTTCGCCCGGGCTTCGGCCGAACCGCTGCCGCCCGGGAGGATGAACCTCCTCGCCGAAAGCCTCCATCCCGGACGGCAGCAGCTGCTTGTAGCGGAGGTGAGGGACGAGAGCCCCACGACCCGCACCTTCCGACTGGTACCCGACGACGGAGCAGACGGGGCGGACGGCGCCGCCGGACCGGCTTTTTTCCGGGCGGGACAGTATCTGGCCCTGGAGGATACGGTGGAAGGAACACCGGTCTCCCGCCCCTTCTCCATCTCCTCCACCCCGGAGGAGGCGCTCACCGGCGGATTTTATGAGATCACCATTAAAAAGGGTGACCAGGGCTTTTTTGCTCCCTGGAGCCTGGAGTGCTGGAAACCGGGATATCCGCTTACCGCGAGCGAACCGTCGGGCACTTTTTTTTACGAGCCTCTTCGGGACCCTCCGCACCTGGTATGCCTGGCCGGCGGATCAGGCATTACCCCCTTCCGCTCCATTATCCGCGACGCTCTGGCGAACTTTCCGGAGACGCGTTTTACCCTTCTCTACGGGGTGACCGGACCGGAGGAGATTATCTTCGGCGAGGAACTGGAGGAGCTGCAGAGGAACCATCCCGGTCGCTTCTCGGTAACCGTCATCTGTTCGCACGCCGTTGCCGATTCCCGCGGAGCGGAATGGAAGGGAGAGCGCGGCTTTATAAGCGCGGACCTCATCCGCCGCCTCGTACCGGACCACGGGGAGGCTGCCTTTTTTATCTGCGGTCCCCCGGCAATGCACACGGCCCTTACGCGGGAACTGGCGGAGCTGTCTGTTGAACCGAAGCGGCTGCGGAGGGAGAGCTTCGGCGCCGCTCCTGCCCGGCCGGGCGCCGCGCCCGGCGATACCCCGGCGGCAACGCAGCATTACACCATCACCGTCAGGCGGCAGGGCAGAGGCGAGCCCCTCGAAATTCCCGCCGCCGGGAGCGAGAGCGTCCTGGTCGCCCTGGAGCGCGCCGGGCTCAATCCCCCGGCGCTCTGCCGTTCGGGTGAGTGCGGCTGGTGCCGGAGCAGACTGATAGAAGGGCAGGTGCATGCATCACCCTTGAAAGATGGAATCCGCGGAGCGGACCGGAAATTCGGCTGGTTTCACCCCTGCTGTTCCAGTCCGCGGTCGGATCTTGTAATCGAAATTCCGGATAACCCGGTAAGGAGGCAGCGATGATACTGGTGGCAGATTCCGCATGTCAACTCGACGGAGAGACCATTAAGAAGCTGGGGATAGAGGTGGTCGATTATCCCATGTACCGCAACGGTACGCCCTTTCCCGTTTCCATGGCCATGAGCCGGGAGGATAAGGAGTCGCTCCGGGCGGAGCTGAAGGACAAAAATATCGCCTTTTCCACCTCAGGGCTGCGCGAGGAGGACCTTCTGTCGGTCTACCGCCGTCACGCGGGAGAAAAGATAATCTCCCTGCATCAGTCCAGCAGCGCATCTACAGTTACCATGACGACGGTCCGGAAGGTGGCCGCCGATCACCCGGAGCTGGACATCCACTACGTGGATGCGAAGTTTCTCACCGCTGCCTACAGCGTCATCGTCCGCGACACCGCCGAGGCCATACGCGATGGAAAAAGCTTTGAGGAGGTTCTGGAGCTGATAAAGGTGATGCAGTCCGGTACCCGCCATCTGGGTGTTGTCTACGACCTGTTCTACCTGCACCGGACCGGACGGATCGGGCTCGCCAAAGCTGTACTCGGTACGGCCATGAAAATACTCGCCCTCCTCAGTTCGGAAGGCCAGAGCGGGAATCTTACCTCCATCGGGAAAGCCAAAAACCATCTGCAGGTAAACCGGCGCTTTATAAACATCATCACCGAAGAGATCGAACAGAAAAAAGCGAAGCGCCTCCACGCGGTCATAAGCATTATCGGCCCCCACGAGATGGAAGCCGAGGAGCTCAAGGTGCAGGTTCAGGCCCTGGACGTCGAAAGCCGGGTCGATATTTTCTATACCAACCACAGCAACATGGCCCATATCGGTCCGGACTTCTACGATATCGGCTACATCCTCTACGGGTAGATGCCGATGGCTGTTACGGATCACCCCGGACCCGACGAGCTGAAACGCGCCCTCCACTCGGCTCTCGCCGCCCTGGAGCGAAACTACGACATCCTCGACAATCTGAATGTCTTTCCTGTTCCCGACGGCGACACGGGCACCAACATGCTCTCCACCTTCGGCGCGGGGGTGCGGGTCCTGAACAATCAGGCTCTGCGGACCATCGGTACCATGGCGGAGCATATGAACCGGGAGATGATACGCGAGAGCCGGGGCAACTCCGGTTTTATCACGGCCCGCTTCTTTCACGGTTTCTTCGAGTCCGCAGGGAGGGGCAAGGATATTTCGGGAATGGAGCGCCTGGGGCCCCGGGAGCTTGCCGCGGGCTTCGCGGGAGGGCTCTTTCAGGTGAACCGCTCTCTCTTCTCGCCGGCCGAAGGAACCATGGTTACCATTATCCGCGTCATGGCCGAATCCATGCAGGCTGCAGGCGGAGAAGCGGAGGGGGCGGGTGGAAGCACCGTCATCGGCTTGCTCGAGACAGGGCTGGAGGAGGCGGTCACCGCCCTCTTCGACACCCCCCGTCTTTTGCCCGTCCTGGCCAGGGCGGGGGTTATCGATTCCGGCGCCCTGGGGTTCATCATTCTTATGAAGGGTTTTCTGAAGGGGCTGAAAACTCCTTCGCCCGCCCCGCCCGAGCGGGAAAACGAGGCCGATTACCGCTTTCCTCCCCGCTCCGCGGGCCCGGAGAACGGAGCGGCGGGACCTGCCGAAGAGATGTTCGGATACTGCACCGAGGTGAATGTCCACACCCCCCGCGGCTTTTCCCTGCCCGATCTGACCGCTTATCTCGGGGAACGGGGCGGCAGCATCGCTCTGGTCCACGAGGATGACTTCCTCAAGGTTCACATCCACACCGACGACCCCGCGGAGATTATCACGCATCTGAAGGGCATCGGGACGGTGGAGCACGTAAAGATCGACAACATGAGAGAGCAGGTAAGCCGTTTTTCCGCTGCCCGTCCGGACGCCGGGGCCGGAGGCGGGGCCGGGGCCGTGGACGTGGACGTGGACGTGGACGATGAAGCCGGGGAAAGCGGCGAGTGCGCGGTCCTGGCCTTTGCTCCGGGAGAGGGATTCCGGGAGGTATTCTCCACCCTGGAAGTGGACCACTGCATTGTCTATGGGGAACAACTGCCCGCAGCGGGAGATATCCTCGCGCGCCTGGAGGAACTGCCGGAAAGCCGTATTATCGTTCTGCCGAACAACGGGAACATCCTGCCCGCGGTTACCGCGGCGGCGGAAAAAAGCGGGAAGCATCTGGAGGTTCTCCACAGCACCGACATTGTCCGGGGCATCGCTGCGGCCTACGGCTACAGCCGCAACGACGGATTGCGGGAAAATTCCGCGAACATGCGGGAGTGTATGGAGATGGCCCGGGGCATTTTCGTCTACCGCGCCGCTGCCGATTCCCTCTTCGACGGACACAGCATCACCGAAGGCGACTATTTCGCCGTCATGGAGGGGAGCATATGCGCCGCAGGTCCCGAACTTCCCCTTCTGCTCTCCGAGGCCGTCGCCGCCGGCGGGGAGGCCGCTAACATCACCCTTTACTATGGAACAGACGAAGTTTTACCGGAGCTCGAAGCCTGGAGGGACGCATTTGCCTCCTGGAACGGCGATGTGGAAATGGAGCTTATCCATGGCGGGCAGAGCCGGGATCTCATCATCATTTCAATGGAGTAGACCATGAACAATCCTCTCTTCATCACCATCCTCGCCGCCGCGGCCGCGATCGCCGCCGCATACCTCTCGGGCTCGGTAAACTACGCCATCATCATTACCCGGGCGGTTACCGGCAAGGATATCCGCGCTATCGGCAACAATAATCCCGGCACCTCCAACGTGGTCAGAAACGTCGGCAAACTCTGGGGCATCCTCGTGGGCTTCATGGATGCCGTGAAAATCTTCATCCCCCTGGCTGCAGCGAGGATCCTCCTCTTCCCCGCCGACACAAACCTTCACTTCGCCATCCTCTACGCCATGGGCATCGCGGGCGTCCTCGGCCACTGCCTGCCGGTCTTCTACGGTTTCAAAGGCGGCGGGGGCATCGGCACCATGCAGGGGGTCTCCCTCTTTTTTCTGCCCGTGGAGTACCTCGTCTCCATGCTTATCGGCGGCACCGTCGTCCTCATCTTTCTCAAAAACGTCAAGTACAAATACGGCCAGTGGACCCCCATCATGTTCGTCACCATCCTCCCCTTTCTGACCCTGCTTACCGGCCTTACCATGGACATCCCCCTCTTCGCCCACATCTCCATCGGCGGCCACCCTCCCGCGGTCATCGCCGGCGCCTTCGCCCTCTCCTTCACCATCCTCGGCCTGAACATCGGCTTTATGCGCTCCAGGGCAAAGGAACTCAAGGATCTCGAGCAGGAGGGGGAATAGTCCCGGGCGCCTTTCCCGCAGCCGACAGCCTGCGGGAAACCGCGTGCTCCGCTTGAACTCCCCGGCGCCGCTTTACCGCGGCCTCCTTCCGGCTTGCTCCGCGCCGCCGGCCGGCCGCTGCGGCCCCGGGGGGTACCGCTCCGCCCGCTGGCGCGCCCGCTATGGGGTGCGGCTGGGGCTTGAGGAATTAATCTGGACTTCCGATGATGAACGGGATATAGTATAAACGTACGTTTAAGCGTACGGAGGAATAACGTGAGCAGCATAAATATTACAAATGCCCGGAAAGAACTCTATAAGCTGGTACAAAGAGTAAATTCGACTCATGAACCCGTAGAAATTACCGGTAAAAATTCGAATGCCATTTTGATAGGTGAAGAGGATTGGAGAAGTATCCAGGAAACACTGTATCTTTCTTCTATCCCCGGTATGCGGGAATCTATTATTGAAGGGATGAATACTCCGGTTGAGGATTTATCAGATAATCCGGACTGGTAATGTACACATTACTATTCACAAAACAGGCGCAAAAGGATGCAAAGAAATTAAAAGAATCACATCTAAAAAAGAAAGCCGAAGAAGTTCTGAATATTCTCAGGGAAGATCCATTTCTGGATTATCCGCCCTGTGAAAAATTGATTGGTGATCTGACAGGTTCCTTTTCACGCAGAATAAATATCCAGCATCGAATTATCTATCAGATTCTACAAGAGGATAAGATAGTAAAGGTATTGAGGATGTGGACTCACTATGAGCAGTATTGAAATACCTGCCTTGTACAGGAAATACTTCGTCGATAAGAATGATGAAAGAAGGATGCTGTTTGAAAAATTAAAAGAAGCATATGCTCCGGAAAAAGGAATATATCCCGGAAGTTTTGTCCACATTACCCCGTCATTTTATATTCGTGATATGACGTACGTCGACTCGGACAAAAGAGTATCAAAATTCTTCTCGGATAAAAACGTCCTGCGTTATATCGAGGCCAATAAAAACTATTGTGAAAATGCCCTCGTACGCGGGCTCCAGGCGGACTTCTCAGGCGATCTGCCGATTGAGGAATACTCCTTTGATATCATGTTTTCATTTTATGCCGGTTTCATTTCCCGATCCTGCAAAAAATACCTGAAGAACGGCGGTATTCTGGTCTGCAATAACAGCCATGGCGATGCAAGCATTGCCCGTACCGATGGCGATTATACGCTGGCTGCTGTGATAAAACGCAGCGGGAACCGCTTCACGATTACCGAAAAAGATCTGGATTCATATTTTATCAAGAGAGACGGCAGTCCGATCGATACAAACAAAGTCCTCGATAAGATGACGGGTGAGAATTTCACGAAAAAGGGGTATGCATATGTATTTACGCTCCGCCGGAAACCGGAGAAAGCTGCATAGCAGGATGTACACGTCATCGTATCTTCTGTCTTATGGGGCACTTGAGGGTTTTCTTGACATGTGATAGCATATACACTATCATAGTTATATGAAAAAAGATCTTCTATCTAACCCAAAAAATGTAAAATTCGATGACTTAGTCAAGATATGTACGGATTATTTTGGCATTCCGAGAATAAAGGGTAGTCATCATATTTTCAAAACTCCCTGGAAAGGGGATCCGAGGATTAACATTCAAAAAGATGGGAACATGGCAAAACCGTATCAGGTAAAACTGGTAATAAAGGCGTTGAAGAAACTGGAGGTACATGATGAGAACCAGTAATGTGATTGAGAAATATACCTATCGTGTAGAATGGTCGGAAGAAGATAATGCTCATATAGCCAGATGCCTGGAATTTCCTTCTTTGATGGCGCATGGAGATTCAATTGAAGCTGCATTAAAGGAAATTAAAGAAGTCGTTATACATACAATTGAATGGATGCATGAAGAGAATGAAAAAATCCCGGAACCTTTTGGTTTGAAAAAATATAAAGGTAATTTAACCTTACGGGTACCCTCGGAAGTGCATAAGAATCTGGTTATAAAATCAGCAGAGGAAGGTGTGTCCGTAAATCAGTATATTCTTTCTAAAATCTCCTGAGTTGATTCTGATGTACCTGGAATTCCAGCTGGAACTCAGGATGAGATAAGGTTTATATTCCGGAAGCTTTGTGCATCCCGTCATACGCTGGCTGCCGTGATAAAACGCAACGGGAACCGCTTCACGATTACCGAAAAGGGGGTACGCATATGTATTTACGCTCCGCCGGAAACCGGAGAAGGGCGAAGGCTGAAAGACCATGCAGTTAGAGCTTATACCGTTTACGATAGATCACTTTCCTCTCTTGAACAGGGAAATTACTGACGCGAAATTCCTTATGCAGTGGGCCGGTCCGAAATACAGCTATCCCCTCTCGTGGCCGCAGATGGAAGCCAAGATTCTTGAAGAAGATGAGGACGGCAGGAAGAATTTTCTTTTTTCGGTCAGGCTTAAAAGTTCGGGAGAGATTGCCGGACACATACAGCTTTCCATAATCGACCGGACTGGCGGGACGGGAAATGTTTCCAGTGTTCTGCTTTTTTCCGGCTATCGGCATAGGGGCATCGGGAAAGAGCTTATGGCCGAAGTTATGAGGTACGGCTTCGGTGAACTTGACTTGAAAGAGCTGAGACTGGGGGTCTTCGATTTCAACTCCGCAGCCATCAGCTGTTACCGGAAGTCAGGTTTTAAAGCATATGAAATTAAGAAGAACGTAAGAGAAGTGGACAATAAGAAATGGAATCTTGTGCGAATGAACATAAGCAGGGAGGAGTATGGAAGAGCATAAAGGCAAAATGAGAGCGGTCGAATGTACAGGCTATGGACCGCCTGAAGTCCTCAGGCTTGCAGAGGTCGATATTCCGATACCTGGGGAAAACGAGATAAGAATAGCCGTCAGGGCATCCGCCGTAACTGCAAGCGATATCTTTATAAGAAGCTCGGATCTTCCCCTCATGTATAAGATTCCAATGCGCCTCCTTATTGGAATTACAAAACCGCGGAAATCGATTCTGGGCCTGGTTTTCGCCGGACTTGTGGAATCCGCCGGATCTAAAATTACCCGGTTCAAGCCTGGCGATCGCGTCTATGGAATGACCGGATTCAGGTTCGGTGCGTATGCACAATACATGTGCCTGAAGGAAACCGACTCAAAGGCAGGCTGTGTGTCCATCCTGCCGGATGAAATATCATTTGAAGAGGCTACGGCAGCGGCATACGGCGGATCGCTGGCTTTGCAGTATATGGATAAGGGCGGAATTGAGCAGAACCGGCACATACTTGTTTACGGAGCCTCAGGAACCTCCGGCACCTTTGCCGTCCAGTATGGAAAGTACCTGGGAGCACATGTGACCGGGGTGTGCAGTACGGGTAACCTTGAGTTTGTCAGGTCCCTGGGTGCGGATGCCGTAATAGATTATACGGTAAGGGATCACATAGAGCCGGGGATCGAGTTTGACTTCATTCTTGACTCAGTCGGTAAAATGAAAAAATCAAAACTGAAAGAATCATGCAGGAAAAACCTGAAAAAATCGGGTACCTACGTTTCAATTGATGATGGAGATCTCATTTTAAGCTCCTCCAGATTGGATCAGATTTCCGGATTGGTGGTAGATGGAAGCATTAAGCCGGTGGTAGAAAAGGCTTTTCCGCTTGAACAGATCGTCCAGGCGCATAGATATGTTGCGAAAGGGCATAAAAGAGGCGGTGTCGCGATCGTTATTGGAAGTGCATAAGAATCTGGTTCGGCACATAGCCGCCGCCCTGTTATCCGCAATTCAAAAGAATTTGATTTTGCACAGTAATATTCATATGCTTATTTTACCTTTCAATGGAGGAAAATATGAGAACTGATAACATGGTCTCCTGGTTTGAAATCTATGTTGCAGATATGGATCGTGCAAAGAAGTTTTACGAAACCCTCCTGGGTGTGGAATTAAAAAAAATGCCTGTTCCGGAAGAGCTTGGAATGGAGATGTGGGCGTTCCCCTGGACTGACGATGCTCCTAATGCTGCCGGAGCTCTTGTAAAAAGTGAAATGGGACAGCCGAACAGCTCCGGTACAATAATATACTTTGATTCAGAAGATTGTTCAGAATTGAGTTCAGTTGAGAAGGCTGGAGGTAAGGTCCTTCTGCCAAAAACTCCGGTTGAGGGGTTTGGGTATTTTTGTCTTATTTCCGATACGGAAGGTAACACAGTAGGTTTCTTTTCAAATGGATAATGAAATAGCCCGGTATCTTTCAAAATATATTGATCTTACTGAAGAGCTGGAACATGCCCTTTCAGAGAACCTTCTGATAAGAACATACTCCAAAGGTACGGTTTTATTGAAGGAAGGCGGGCTTTGCAGTGAATGTTACTTTATTATTAAAGGCCTGATCAGAAGTTACTATCTGAATGAGGTTGAAGAAATAACTGCCGATTTCTATATGGAGGAACAAGTAGTTTCACCATCCTGTTACGGTACAAAAACCCCTTCCAGGCTGTATCTGGAGTGTCTGGAGGAAACCATAGCCTTTGTCGGTACACCGGAACTTGAAAGTGAAATGTATTCGAAATATCCGGAACTTGCAGCAATGTCCCAGGCTATGGGTGAAAAAATAATGTCCAGCTTCAAGGACAGCTTTGATGATTTTAAAATGTCTTCCCCGGAACAGAGATACCTTAATCTGGTAAAAAATAATCCTGAGCTTATTCAAAGAGCTCCACAGTATCAGATAGCGAGTTATCTGGGCATAAAACCGGAGTCCTTAAGCCGAATACGAAAAAGACTATCCAAAAGCACCTTGTCGTAGATCTTTCTTAACTTAAGTCAATGTACAAATCCCAACCGCCTCCATATAGTCTGGATATACACTATCTATGGAGATTATCATGCTTAATAAACGATGTTATATCGCGCCTCTAATTCACTGCAGCGGCCTGCCGAACTTGACAGATGGTCCGCTTGTGAAAAGTAAGCCCGAAAAAATCACGATAAACAGGAGTATGTTTTGAAAGCAATTACAGTAACAGGATACGGCGGTCCCGAGGTTCTTCAGATTAAAGAGGTGCCGACGCCATCGCCCGGAGAAAATGAAGTATTAATCAGAATCCATGCCGCAGCGGTAAACAATACCGACCCGGTGTTCAGAAAAGGCAGACCTTATATCTCAAGGTTGTTTACCGGTTTGTTTAAGCCGAAACACGCTATTCCGGGCGATGTTTTAGCGGGCGAGATTATTGAAACCGGCAAAAACGTTACAAGATTTACCATTGGAGATCGTGTTTATGGATATACCCCGGATTCTTTAGGAGCGCATGCCGAATACATATGTCTGCCTGAAAATTCATCAATAAGCGGCATACCGGAGAATATCAGCTATGATGAAGCTGCGGGTATTGTTGATGGGGGGCACACGGCGCTGGTGTTTCTTCGGGATAAGGGGAAGATTCACAATAAGCAAAAGGTTCTTGTTTACGGTGCATCCGGTTCTGTCGGTACCGCGGCAGTTCAAATAGCAATCAGTTACGGAGCTGAAGTAACCGGAGTCTGCAGTACCGCAAACATTGAAATGGTCAAATCGCTGGGGGCTGAAAGAGTTATCGATTATACTGAAACCGATTTTTCAGATGAAAAAGAGCGGTATGATGTAATATTTGATACTGTAGCGAAAAAATCATTTTCACAATGCAAAAATGTGTTGGATAAACATGGCATCTATTTATCAACGTTTCCAACACCAGCCGTATTGCTTAGAGGAATAGTTCAATCGAAAGAAAAAGGGCGGAGAGCGTTTTTTACCGCCGCCGGCATGAGACCGGCAGAAGAGAAAATTTCAAATTTACAGTATCTTTCAGAATTAATCGGGGAGAACAAAGTAAAAACAGTGATCGATAAAAAGTATTCCCTGGACGATATGGCAGAAGCACACAGATATGTAGAAACGGGACATAAAAAGGGGAATGTGATCATACATGTGTGCCGCTAATTTAAAAACTGACCGATTATACCTGAGAGCTGTCTCTATTGACGATAAAGAATCAATTTTTGAATATCGTTCCGATGCGGAAACAAACAAGTATCAGGGATGGATCCCCCGGAATATAGAGGATGTTGAACACTTTATCGGCAGCATATCAGCTGAAATAAATGTGCCTGAAACATGGTTTCAATTTGTTATTATTGAGTGTGAAACAGATACATTGATCGGGGATATAGGAGTACATTTTATTGACACCGATAACAGGCAGGTCGAGCTTGGCTGTACTTTAAGAAAAAACAGGCAAGGGAATGGATTTGCCGCAGAGGCTCTGGAAAGGGTCATTGACTACCTGTTTTCAGATCTGAAAAAACATCGGATTGTCACTTCGATAGACCCTGGAAATGCAAAATCAATAAAACTGGTAGAACGGTTGGGTTTCAGAAAGGAAGCTCATTTTATCGGTAGTCTGCTCATAAATGGGAAATGGGTGGATGATGTCGTATATGCAATACTTGAAAGGGAATGGAGGAATGATAATCATGGAACATCCGCTGCCGATCGGCAGTCATAGGGAATTGATTACACGCTCTCCATTGTCATGTACTCTCCTGAAATAGAGGTTTTCGGAGGGGAAACAGCCGAAAACTTTTCCGGAATATTTTAAATCTACTTTTTGTAATTCGGGGCCATTATATATACCTCTAATAGATATACATAAAATTCAGTTTCAGCTGCAGATCTCCGGAAAAATCCGGTATCGGCTCTGCCGGTTTATCAATCTGCAGTCCCGCGCAACACCTGCCTCAGCGAAATCCGAGCCAGGCACCGGTAACACGAAGCCCTTCGGCCCAGAATGCTTTTGCCGTATCTTCGGGATAATAACCAACCGCTTCTGTTCCCTGAAATCCTTCAGCAAACAGTTCATCCCAGTCGGGGCTTCCCTGGACATCACTGCTCCATTTCTCCGCCTTCGGATTAACCAGATCGAAGGAAATGCAGACACTGCCGTAGGAATTACTCAACTGAAGCCACAGTCTTGTTTGACCCGGGAGCGTGTCAGGATATCCATCCGAAGGGGTCCAGATGTACTCCGCAGTTGTAAGAGGTTCACCCATCATCGATGAAATCGCATAACGTACCTCGAGAGACGCAATACCGGGCTGGGGGTTCCTGAAGCTGTTGCTTCCTTTCAGTTCCGTACGTTTATTATCCGATGCGGGAATGGCTTTGAGGGTAAAGTTTTTCGATATTGAAGAAAACTGCTTCAACACCTGCTCAGCCTGTGATACTGACTGTGTGCCGATTGCGCTTGTTTGTACAGATGCGGTCTGTTCGGAAGGCCCGGTATTGGTGTTCCTGCTTTCCGGGCTTCTTCCCGATGTCCCCGGGGTTTGAAACGATTTGGAATATTCACTGGTATAGGATAGATCGCTGGCTCCATACTTTGTTTCATATTCGGCCATCGATTCTCTGTTGGCGATTATGAATTCCCCGGCGCTTCTTGTGTAGGTGCCGTCGGTTCCTTCATACACATCCCTTGCCGTCGACGCTCCGAGAAGCAGAGCCTCACCCGTATCCATTCCGGCGGAGGAGGCCATCCCGGCAGTAAGCGCTCCCGTAGCCAGCGAGCCCCAGAATTTGTTTGACTCTGCAGCTTTTCGCTGTTCTTCAAGCCGCTTCTGCCTTTCCCGCTCCTGGCGGGCACGTTCTTCGGCAAGCTTTTTGGCGTGCTCTTCCTCAAGACGTTTCCTCTCCTCTTCCTTCGCCCGTTCAATCCTTATGACATAGGCCTGGTCAATTCTCCGACCTTCATAAAATTCGCAACGTTCTACAAGATTTTCGCTTTGATTTTTATATATACCTTCCCCGTGGGGTTTTCCTCCGGCAAAGGGACCTTCGTAAATATCACCATTGGCAAGGGTGAGTACACCGTTGCCCTCGAAAAGACCGTTTTCCAGCTCGCCTTCATAGACCGTTCCGTCGGGACTTTTCATTGTTCCCCTTCCGTCGGGAATTCCGTTGGTTAGAGTGCCTTTATAAAAAGTACCGTTTGAGTATGAGACCTGACCCTGAACGAGAACAAAATCCTCAAAGGTGCCGGTATAGACGCTTCCGTCTCCAAGAACCATTTTCCCGGATATCAGGTTTCCTTTTTCGAAAAGAGCGTCGCTTATTCGAATTGTCAGATTCTGAGAAACAGCATCTCCCCTGCCGTCAGCCCATCCTCCCGAAACGCCGGGACCGAAAAAAAGCAATGAAACAGCTTCGGTCCGGATCTTTCCTGCCGGTGCCGAAAGCACTAGTTCTCCCTGCTCCCATACCTCACGTATCTGTTTTCCCTCGGGGAAGAGGGTAACAAAAACGCCATCCTTCTTTCCATCCGCCCAGAAACCGATATGCATTTCCCCATTGTCATTGGAATATGCACCCAGCCCGGAGAAGCGGTCTTCAAGAAATCCGCCGTAATACCTGCTCCCGCCGGCTTCCTCAAGAAGGCCGAAACCGTTCTTTACCCAGTTATATACCGGCCCGATATAGCGGTCCCCTTCGGCGTTAAACCCATCCGAATTAAAACCCGCTTTGTTGTAGCCGGTTGTTTTTGAATAACCCAGCTCGTCGTATTTGCGGAAGATGGAAATATCGATCGGATAGGAGCTTTTAAATGCGGGTATTCTCGTTGGCGGATCGGAGATCGCCAGTACCAGGGGAGCGATGGAACCTGCGGCAAGGCTTCCGCCAATAACTCCGGGAACTATTCCGGTGGTATCATCTCCGGGCGACGCACTGATCGCCGATGCGAGCCCGGATGAAAAAAGGATCGTGCCCCCGACAATCCCCAGAATACTGAGAATTATCAGAGGCCTCTTCTCTTTTTTGCTCATCGGCGCAGTTCCGTCGGGGACTATAACCGTCGGGTAATCGAGATAATCGGGATGCCTTACCGTTATCGCCGGATTCCCATTCTTTGCAATAAGTCCCGATGCCGTCGCTTCTCCCCGGCCTATGACTTCCCCATTTACTTCAATCTCCGCCTCCGGTTCATTCACCACAATGCGGACGTTCTGGGGTGTGGAAGAAACGCAGCCGCTGAAAAGCAGCAATACCAGTAAAGCGACAAGTCTGTTGATCATATTTTTTATTTTCATGCTATTCCTCCCTTCCCGTCAAAGCGACTATTTCGGTTACAACGAACCGGGGAGGATCCCCGGGGCTTCCTGGAAGAGGAAAGGGATATCCCTTTACACGAATGGTCTGTCCGGAACTTCCGTAGGCCAGCTGCCTTGCCAGATCGCCCTCAAGACGGACCAGCCCCAGATCGTCGTCGATTATTCCAGGCCGTTTGCTCTGAGGAGGAGAATCAATTATGGTAAAAACACCTGTCAGAATAGATGTCGTTGCCGAAGCGGAGTTTTCCATTTTGGTAGAAAGACCTGTCAGAATCGATGCTGTTTCCGAAGCGGAGTTTCCCATATGCTGGTTTGAATTTCCGGAGGACGTTTCCATCTCTCCTTCGGCAAACAGAGGAAATGAACAGCATAAAAGTCCGGTTAATATAATAATGCTTATTTTCACAATTCGCCCCCTTTTGTACGATTGTATTAAAAGAGAAGGGCCGGCGAATCCGCAGGATTGATTAAACTCTTAGGCAATAATACCTAATATTATTATTACCGGTCGGAATAGAGAAGGGTAATCAGTTCGGTCCGGTTTCCGGTATCTGTTTTCTGATACATTCGACCAAGGTGGGCTGCTACCGTACGCGGGGAGAGGGAAAGGCGTTCGGCAATCTCCTTGTCCTGCAATCCAAGCCTCAAGAGTTCAACAACCCTTCTTTCCGCAGCGCTTATACCGAAACGGTCAAATTCATTTCCTTTTCTCTCTCCGGCGCCATCTTCGAAGAAGCGCTTAAGCCTCTCGGCCGATCGGCTGTCCTCCAGGGCCTGGCGGTAGGATGCCTTGCGTGCAGAAAGAATGTTTCCGACTTTAAGAATCAGCTCCCGGGGGGAGAAGGGTTTGCTTATATAATCGATTGCACCCGAGGAGAGCCCCTTAATCTCTTCCTTCCGTTCCGTGAGAGCGGTAAGGAAGATAAAGGGAACCGCTGTTCCGTTCTGCAGGGTGTTCAGTTTCTCCATCACCTGGTAGCCGTTCATCTCGGGCATCATCACATCACATATTACCAGTGCGGCCGATAAACCCGCTCTCACCATCTCCACGGCCTGTCTGCCGTTTTGAGCCCAGACTACCTGGTAAGATGCCGCCAGAACCTTTGAAACAATGTGCGCCATATCGGAGTTGTCTTCGATAAGCAGTATAATTTCTTTCCCGGAATCTTCCCGGACATGGGGGGTGGGGGCGGCGGAAAAATCAAGGCCCGAAGTGATAAGTTCCGAACGCTTTTTGCTGCTTCCTGCGCCCCTTGAAGACGGGAGAGACTCTTCCGGTGCAACGGCCGGTATTATCAGAGAGAATGTTGATCCTTTTCCGGGAGAGCTGACCGCATCAAGGTTCCATCCATGCTTCCGGCTGATCTCCTTGACCAGGGCAAGACCGAGGCCCGCTCCTTCATAGCTCCGGCTTCGATGTTCATTCAGCTGGGAAAAACGGAGAAAAAGCTTTTCCTTCAAAGCCGGATCAAAACCGATACCGGTATCCTCCACCGCAAGGCGGATACCCTCTCCTTCCTTCGATATGGAAATGCCCACGCTGCCTTCCCCCGTAAATTTCAGGCCGTTATTCAGAAGGTTTAGCATGGCCGTTTCAAGCATGGAGAGGTCGGCTTTAATGATGAGTTTCGCAACGTCCGTTTTATTCACAAAAAAGAGATCGAGCCCTTTTTTGCGGGCCAGGGGACGGAGCTCCGCAGCGAGATCGGAGCAGTAGGAGACCAGTTCTACCGGTTCGGGGGAAAAGGGGATGGTGTCCAGGTCGAAGCGGGTAAACTCGAGGAGCTGATCAATCTGTCCCGCAAGCCGACGGACATTCCGTTCCATAAGCATAAAGACGGAATCATCATGAGCCAGAGTGTTGCCGTATGTACCGGCTCTTATCTCCTCCAGGGGGACCGAGAGAAGCGTCAGCGGCGTCCGGAGCTCATGTGATATATTCGCCAGAAAATTGGTCTTTCCCTTATCCAGAGCTTTCAGCCGCTCAAGTGCCGTTTTAAGTTCGGAAGTCCGGGCCGCCACCTTCTCTTCGAGGCTGTTTCTTTCCCGCAGCAAGGCTTCGGTTCGCTCCTTCAGTGATGCATATTGCTGATCAATCAGCTCCCTGGTTTCCCTGAACTGAGAATCCATGGTCCGTATTTTCCCTGTCTTCTTCGCAAGGGTGAAGGTTGAGGCAAGAATAAATGCAATCGAGAGAGCCGTCACCGCGGGAAGAGCAAGGGGAGGAGGAAGGAAAAAAATCGTTCCGGCGATGAGTCCCGAAAGGAGGAAGCCCGCCAGCAGGGAGAACCGATACGTGCGCTGCAACCGCTGCGGAGCCTTCCAGCGGATGTCGGTAATGAAGGAGTAGCGGTCACCGGGGATATCGATGTTTTTCGTTTTAACCTCTCCCCGAACGGCCAATTCGAGAAAAGCCCTGTACACCGCGGGACAGGCCTGGCGGATACCGGCAATGCAGTGCTTTTCATACATCCCGAACATGCCGGTCTGAATGGGCTTCCTCAGGTGGATATGCACCTGGAGCCGGTTCTTTCCTTCGTTAATGCTCATCCGGTAGACATTGTTGGTTCTGGCCTGCCACTGAAGAAAGCCCTCCGCCGGAGAAATCGAGGGCTGAATAAAAATGGACCTGGCGATGAGATTATCGTGCCGGTAGCCGTAATAGTGTGAATGGTAGACATAATCAGGGTCATTGGTCAGGTATTCAAACAGAGATGCAAGGTAAAAAAGGTATTCAAAACTGATCAATACTTCCTGACGATCGAAAAAGCTCCGCTCGACCCTGAACGGTTCGGGAACGCAGCGGTTAAGAAAGGCGAGCGCCTCCGCGGCAACTCCGGGTTCCCGATAAATCTCCTCGGCGTATAAAAGCATCGACCGCATATTTGTTATTGATAAGTAGCCGTCGTCATAGCCGTCGAACTCATATCGCCATGGATCGAAGCGGGCAGGACCCGCTTCGATTATTCGATGGTCCGCCGAAAGGGGCATGTCCTTGCTTCCGGTACATCTGAAATACAGGTCCTGCAGCAGCTCTTTTGTGAAGACAATCAGATAGAACTGAAATTCCAGGCTGAAGAATAGAGAGCGGTTTTCAAGAATCATTCTGCCTGCCGGACTTGCTGTTTTCGGCAGATGCCGGTTCAGCAGAGCGAAAAGAGCATCTTCATCGCCCCCGGCGGCAAGAAAAGCGGAAAAAATATCGCCGATTGAATCCTGGCTTAGCGGAAATGCCGGATTCCTGCTTCCCCAGGGCGTGTGATGCATTTGTCTCCCGCGGAGATCAATCCAGTCCAGGTTCTGCATCAATCCCCTCCAGAAAATCTGCAAGATGCCGTATAAACAGGGATCCCGGCGAGAGATCGGGGAAATGGGACTGATCCTCCAGAAGTCGGAGAATTTCGGATCTTTGCTGCATTATTCCGACTTCTTCAAGGTAAGGGAGGGAAACAGTTTTTTCCTTTTTCCCGTAACAGAGCAGAACCGGTTTACTGGTACTTAGAACATAGGAACATTCATTGAAGAACTCTTCCCGGGAAAAACTTTCCACCAGCCAGGTTCTGGAAAACGGATCCGAATCAAGAACTGCTTCGACCGCGGCTTCCTGCTCACGAGGGTCTGCGGTCATCGGGCGGACTATGTTCACCGCTTCCTCGGGAGAAATAGCGCCCTGAAAAAGTGAAGCTCCTCCCTCCGCCGGGAGAAATGCCTTTGAAAAGTCTGAACGGTCCCGCAGGGGCGGGGATCCGTAACTGATAATTCCGGCCGTCCGGCCTGGATTCCGTTGTGCCATGTAGTCGAGTGCGATATGCCCGCCCAGACTGAGGCCGAATAGAGCGCATCGCTTAATGTCCAGACCGTCCAAAAGAGCATCAAGATGCAGCGAATATCCCTTCATTGAGTATATTGTTTCCGGATCCCCGGGCCTTGCCGAACCCATTCTCCCCGGAAGATCATATGTAATGATTTTGCGATTCCCTAATTCAGGGCAGTCAAACAACTTGTCAAAAAGTTTCCGGGACAGGGGATTGATACAGATTAGCGGGAGCTCCTTCCCGTCTCTGATCGAAACGTCGGTCCGGATTCCGGCAGCCTGGAGCGATTTTTCAACTACTTTCATTGCATAAAAATTATATGCGCCTTTCCTGAAAGAGAAAAGGAAAAAAGAGGCAGGATTTCGGCACTGCCAGTCCGGACTTTACGTATAACCATCCCGTCCCGGTAAGGTCATTCAAAACTTCCTTGGTTTTGCAGAATCATTTCTTTGTGAGACTCATAAAAAATGAACATTACATTGAAAAATTTCTTGACAGCGGGTTATTGAGGATTACAATATATGTAGCACTATTGTTACATATGTTCAAATAATGATACAAAAAGTTACACCAAGAGATTCGGGATGAAACATTGGTGTTTCATATAAAAAACAAATGGAGGTTTCTATGGATGTGTTGATGGGGTTTGTTGGAAGCATCGCCGGGTTTTTGTGGGGATGGCCGCTGATCATTATCATTACCGTCACTGCGGTTATCTACTCTCTGGTGCTGAGATTTTTCCAATTCAGACGATTTGGATTTATCGTTAAAAACACCTTTGGGAAGATGTTCGACAAGGAGGTTAGAGGAGAGGGTAATTTAACTCCCTTCCAAGCCGCATCTTCCGCTCTTGCCGGAACTTTGGGTACTGGTAATATTGCAGGCGTTGGTGTTGCGGTCGCGATTGGCGGTGCAGGAGCACTTTTCTGGATGTGGGTAGTTGCACTGTTAGCGGCAGTTGCAAAATATGCCGAGATTGTTCTTGGAATTCACTACCGCGAAAAAGATCCGGAAACAGGTATCTATCGTGGTGGCTTTATGTATATGGTTAAGAAGGGGTTGGGAGAGAGCTGGCGATGGCTAGCTTTTCTTTGGAGTCTTCTCTTTTTCCTGCAGTTTCTTATCAGTGGGGCTGTTCAGTCAAACTCCATTGCAGATGTGACCAACCACTCATTCGGAGCAGATCCTCTGGTTGTAGGTATTATAATCACCGCTTTGGCAGGCCTGGTTATCCTCGGAGGCATAAAGCGGATAGGAAAAGTAGCTGAAAAGCTGGTTCCTCTTATGGCCGTTTTCTACACTCTTGCTGCACTCATAATAATTGCTCTAAATATAACTGCAGTTCCGGCTGCGATTGCTACCATTGTACGAACAGCTTTTACCGGAATGGCTCCTGCCGGGGGATTTGTCGGATCGACTATCATGATCGGTATCCGTAATGGTTTTGCGCGCGGTGTCTACTCTAACGAAGCGGGTATGGGAACTTCTCCGGTAGCTCATGCGACTGCTACGGTCGATCACCCTGTTCGTCAAGGAATCTGGGGTATCTTTGAAGTATTTGTTGACACTCTTATTGTTTGTACCATGACCGGATTGGTAATTGTAATAACCGGTGTACTTCCCAGCGGCGAGGTGGGAGCAAGTCTCACAGCTACTGCTTTTCAAGCTGGTCTGCCTGGACCCGGTGATCTGGTTGTGACCGTTTCTATTTTGTTTTTTGCTTTTACTACCATTTTAGTGGCGGAGTTTTATAGCGAAACAGGTGCTGTATACTGCTTCGGGAACAAGGCCATTTTACCTGTACGTATCATCTTTCTTGTAGCTGTGGTGATAGGTGCAATAGGAGGCTTAAGAATTGTCTGGGGGCTCCTGGACCTGTTTATGGGCTTTACGGTAGCTATCAACCTTATCGTGATTATATTACTGAGGAAGAAGGTTGTCGAATTGACCAAAGACTTTTTTAACAACGTTCTTGGCATGAAAGAATAGAATTAACCGAATAATACATATTGGGGGCAAGCAGCATTTTGCCCCCTTTTTATTAAGGGAGATGTGTATGGATATAAAAAAAACTGTGGAGTCGCTGAATCAGGAGCTGATCGATTTACGTAGAGATTTTCATCGCCATCCCGAGCTTGGATTCCAGGAATATAGAACTCAGGAGAAGGTAATTGAGTATCTGAGCTCCTGTGGGCTGGGGAATGTATCGAAAACTGCGGGTACAGGGGTCGTTGCTCTTTTAGAAGGAGATAAACCAGGGAAAACTGTTCTTCTGCGTTCTGATATGGATGCTCTTCCGGTGGAGGAAGAGACCGGCCTTTCATTTGCTTCAGAGGAGAAGGGTAAGATGCATGCCTGCGGTCACGATGGGCATCTGGCTATGCTTTTGGTGGCAGCCAAAGTCCTGACTGGAATGCGCAAGGAGATTGCCGGGAATGTAAAGTTTGTGTTCCAGCCGAACGAGGAGGATGCTGGAGCCTTTAAAATGATAGAAGAGGGGGTTATGGAGAATCCCAAGGTAGACGCCGCATTCGGTGTCCATCTCTGGTCACAAATCCCTTCTGGAACAATCGATATTGTTGATGGACCACAAATGGCAGCGAGTCACTATTTTTATCTGACGATAAAGGGAAAAGGGGGGCATGCAGGCTTTGTTCATGAATCAATAGATCCTATTTATGCCGCTACCAACATCGTACAGGCAGTTCAGGCGGTTCAGACCCGGGAAATAAACGCTCTTAACCCGGCAGTTATCATGTTTACCGAATTTCACTCCGGAAGTAATATGACTATCGTCCCCGAAAGAGTGCAGATAAAGGGGTCCATACGATTTCTTTACCAGGGAGGGGAAGAAATTCTTGAGCGTTTCGAAAGAATTATTGCTCATACCTGTCAAGCACATCGGGTCGGTTATGAACTTGAGTTTAAAGTGGGAAACCATCTTCTTTCCAACGATTCAGACGCCGCCGCATTGGTGCGTTCTGCTGCAGAATCGGCTTTGGGAGACCCTTCCAAAATAACGGCAAATATAAGGACCATGGCAGGGGAGGATTTTTCCGACTTCCTCAATAAGACCCCCGGGGCCTTTACCTTTATCGGAGTAAATAATCCTGCAGCCGGTTCAGACTATCCTCATCATCACCCCAAGTTCACCATAGATGAGGAGGTACTTCCCATTGGAGTGGAGCTGCATGTGCGGACTGCTTTACGGTTTCTTGATCATGACATCTCTGGATAGAAACTGCGAATCTGTCCCGTAGAGTCTATCTTAACCAGGAGAACCGAGCTAACCGTTATGGTGTGCGCAGCCGCTTTATAATCTTCTGATACACCATATTGTTGGGAATGTTGACGGTATTTTCCTCGCTGTCGGTAAGGATAATAAAGAAGCTGTTAATGTCTTTTACCTTCCCCCGTATGCCGTCGGGAAGAATCTCGATGGTATCATCCACCTGAAAGGGACGGGTAAAGAGGAGCAGAATCCCCGCAAAGAGATTGCTCAGAATGCTCCAGACGGCGAAAAAGCCGATCGCAACCAGCCCCAGAAAACCCGCAATGCTCACCCAGACATTCTGAATATCGACCCCCCAGATAAGCACTACCGGGACAATTGAAATCACGTGCAGCAGTATGGTCTTCGTCTTATGCATGGCCAGATTGCGCTTCTGTTTTACCCCGTACCGTGTCACATAACGGTCGATGGTCTTCTGCAGAATAAGCTGCAGAAGAATATCCGCAACGAAAATTCCAAGGGTAATAAGAGCTTTTACAATTACTGTCATAACACTATTAAAGGTAAAAAGAGCGGGGGGGGAAGGTCAAATGGGGGGCGATGATGACAGCATACGGTGATCGTATCATCAATCACAACAAATCTTACTCTTGCAGAGGCTCCCGGAAATGCCTATCTGGAAAAACAGGAGTCCGGATTATCCAAAGATGGAGTCGTCAATATTTCCCGTAGGTCTATGGCAGAGATTGATTACGGCTTGAAACTGGTTGTTGGTATTCGGTAGATGGGCGCCTTTTTCGCAGACTTCGCCTGCGGAAAACCGCGTGCTCCGCTTGAACTCC
>NPID01001231.1_pt1 | contig 22409 bp, 21 predicted proteins | sample 8637491 | NCBI WGS metagenome assembly NPID01 (sample SAMN07420843, study PRJNA396082) | bioreactor metagenome | isolation source: sample BA6 brine-fed electro-methanogenic bioreactor BA | place: Japan: Kochi | collected 2016-06-14 | reverse complement strand
AATGGACCGTAGACTGAGAATGTACTGAAAATCAAATGGAGGTGAAAGAAGATGAAGAAAGTAGTTCTGATTGCGATAGCGGTTTTTTTGATTGGTGGAATGACTTTGGCGGTGGGTTATGGTGCAAGGCAGATGAACAGAGTTCAAGATGTGGCGGCATGTGAGAACTTTTTGGACGAAGACGGAGATGGAGTAAACGATAACTGTCCTGCCGATGGCGAAAAGGTCTACATGAACAGAAGAGGACCGGCCGGAAAAGAAGTTGAAGGCCGAGTAGCTAGAAGAGCAATGCAGAGGCTTCAGGATCCTACAACCTGTGAGAACTTTGTGGATGCAAACGAAGACGGCATTAACGACAACTGCCCAAACGGCGGGGTAAGACTTATGGAAAACAAGAGTGCACGGGACGGAACTGGATACAGATACGGTGTTTCTAGCGAAAAAGGTCCCGGACGCGGTAAGGGCTTCGGAAAGACAAGATAACCTCAACCCCCCACAGATCTAGATAGGGCCCGATATGGGCCCTTTTTTCTTTGGTTCGAAAAGCTAATTCTCTAAAGCACGTTATCGAAGATCCTTCCGGCTAGAAGATTTTGTCTTCCAGACCTGATCCAACTCGAGCAAAGTTCCATGAGCATTTCGCTTTCGGAAGCATCTCGACAAGACTCTCCAGAAGACCAGAACAACATGCTAAATGTATATAGTCTTTCTGACAATGACAAATCAGAATCTCTCTCAATTTGAGCGCCGGTCTTTTCTGCCACCGTTTTGAAAATCAAGATAAAGAATCCCTTAATGGAAGAGGATGAACAGAGCTGTGAGAAATAGATCTATGGACCTTAATTACAAATCTTTCACCAGAAACAGACTTACGATGTTTGAGTACAGGAAGAAGCCGTTGCTCGATCAGCTGGAAAGAATCGAGAACGATATGGAAAGACTCATACCTCAGAACGACAGCGAGACGCTGCGAAGGCCCGGCTGGGCGAGAACGGCAGAAAGAGACATATCTCAGTTGCTAAGCAAGTTGAGCCCGTTTGATCAAAGGAGATATCCTTATCTTCTGGAAAGAATGAAAGAAACCGAAGAGAGACTAGATGCCGTTGAGATTGAAGAGGAAAATATCGAGCTGGAAGCAATCGCTGACGAAATCAAGCACTTCGAAGAATTCCAGAAGGAGTACATGGGAGAAGTAGAAAAGGCTAAGAAGAAATTCGAGGAAGAATGGGATCTGACAAGTATCGAGCTGAAATACTCAGAAAACGACTATATCTATAAAGTAATGTCTAAGCTTGAAGAGCTTCGTGGCAGACAAAGCGAAATAAATAAAGGCAAGGCGCTGCAGGAGCTCCGCAAGAAGAAGGAGGCCGAAGGCGTCCTCAAGTTCAATGCCGAAGAGGATAAGAATACTTACGTAAGACGGATCGCGCAGAGACCGGCTGGCTCCGTAGAGCTCCCGGCTAAGCCGGAAACCGAAGAACCACCCACAATAATGAGAAGAAGGGGCGGTGGAAGGATAAAGCGGGACGAAGGTTAAGGCTCGACTAGACTTTAGATTCCCGGAATCTTAGATCTGAATTTTCCGATAGAATCTGCCTATTTTGATTTTGTTGATCGTTTCTGTATAATAATCTTGAGGAATAAATAATCCAGTTGATTTGTTTTGACTTTTTTCCATTTCGTATATGGGTGATTTGCAATGAAGCGCGCTGGAGTGAGTATCACTATGGCTGCGCTTTTTTCTTTGGAGCGGTCAACGTAAGATCCGCTTTAGTTGAGAGGTTGCTCGATGTGGAAGATTCCCGAAGGTGAATGAAAAAAAGACAATTCCTAAAGTATGTTGTATTCGTCGTTCCTGCTGGACGGGTGAGTTTCATCTCCTACCAGCGATTCTTCTGGAGAACGGCAAGTGAACTGAAGTTTATTTTCTAGTTAAGCTTTGGTCTTACTAAGAATCCCCGCGAATCCAGTCTAAAAGAATACATCTGTCTTCACAGAGCAAAGACTGAGCGCGTGAGCATGTGCCATCATTATATCAGGGGTCTTAGACTGTATCCAGTCAGCGTACTACGTACAACGCAGCAGACCGCTGTCAAGGTCAATTCCCTTCTACCTGTCGAACATCGGTTTGTCGAGGCTTCCGTCTTTGCAGTACCCGAATTCTTCCCAGTAACCTCTGTACTTGTCGTTGTCGGACAGTTCGATTTCTTCAACCCAACGGGCCCACTTGTTGCCCCATTTGTCTTTGGCGACCACAATGAAGGGAAAGCCCTGGGCTGGCGGCAGCTTGATACCGTTCAGTTTGTCGGCCAGTATGATAAACCTTTCTCCAATGTAGTCTAGGGTCAGAGTGGTTGTGTAGCCGTCTGTAGACTTGAATATCACATTTGTCACTCTGTCATCAGGGTCGGCTTTCTCGATCAAATCTATTAGCGGAATCCCTTCCGAGAGCATCTTCCTCGTCCATCCCTCTACACATTGCAGCGTTACAAGCTTTTCGACATGCTGAAGCTCCTGCAGTTCAGTGTAGTTCATGAAATAAGGGTTTTTTGCAAAGCCGCCTATCTTCAAGGCATATTCTTAGATATTCACATATTGCACGCCCTTTATAGAATTCTCTCTGAAGGCGCTCAGGTTGTCCAGCTTTACTCCATGGAACTCTCTCACGATCACCTCGTCCAAAGGTGCATCATTCATGCCATTTGTAACTCCAAACACAATAATTATCACTGCTACAATTCCAATGAGAATAAGAACCAGTATCTTAAAAACAATCTCTCCTTCATATTTAGTATCGTTCTAAACTAGATCGCCCATATGGGCCCTTTGTTCAGGAGCAGATGACTTCGCTCAATTTGCTCATCGGTGGAATCGTCATCAGCGATAGTCTAGGCCTTTATCTAAGCGAATGTAGTATCTTCAAAGTGTACAGGGGAAGTATGACAGGGATCATTGTGTTTGGCTATTCTGAAAACGCGACAAACCTTCATCTGAAGGAAGAGCCGTCCTTGGATGAAGAGGTCAGAGGTTTGAGGATAGAGGTACGAAGATCAAGATCAAACACACATGCCGTCATTCTGAAGTAAGAACCGTCCTTCATTGCCCGTCCCGGATCATGGACCCATCCCTAAAAAAAAGACCAGTTCTTCGTTCCGACGCTCTGCGTCCAGGTTCTTCCTTCTTGGTCAAGCGCATCTCGTCACGCTGAACTTGATTCAGCATCGTGCTCCAAAGAACTGCTGCACGCTTAGAGCAAAAACCCGATGGTCGCTGAGCGAAAGAATTCGTCATTCTGAACTTGATTCAGAATCTCGTGTTCTTGGTTTTAACCTTGACCAAGAACGAAGAACAGTATTTTTGTGTTTATATGCATAAAGTGTAAGATTGAATCGAAAGAGTACAAGAAGTAAACCAAATGCTTTTATTCAAAACCATCTTAGAAAAGGGAGGAAAAGAAATGTTCAAGAAGAGCCTTGTGTTTCTTTCTCTATTCACCTTGATAGCGCTCGGCGGCTGCTCTCTATTCAGAGCTATCAAGATTGAGATTCCCGATCAGCAGGTGACAGAGGGTGAAGAACTGGTTGTTGACCTCAATCAGTTCGTCTTATCATCTGTATCCGACGGGATATCATTTTCGTTAAGCAGCGGACCGGGCAGAATCGTCGGAAGGGATTATGTATTTACTTCTCTGCCCGGTGACAGCGAAAACAGCCCTTTCAAAGTGAAAGTAAGCGCTAGGGATGAAGGCAAGAGCGGAGTAGCAGAGTTCCAGATCAACGTAAGTTCCATTCCGGAAGGTCAAAAGGCTGAGATCAAGTTATCTGGAGATACTGTCGAAGAGTTTGAACAGATTATTGACGACTTTGTGAAGAGGAATCCCGACAATCCCGAAGGGCACGCTATTCGGGGAGCCATGAAAGCCATTCCGCAATTACTGAAATTTCTGGACATATACAATTCACAGATTGGTTCCCTTGACATTGCAGGAACAATGGATCGAAGTGAAATGCTGTCTGGTCTCGAAGATCTCGTCTCGAATCCCGGTCAAGTTGTTCGGAGCGTTTCAACTGATATCCGCGCAAGACTACTGAATATGCAGCTAAAATTGGCGTTGATTCTCAGAAATCCGGGGCTTCTGACAAATGTTCTTGCTTCAAGCGGCTCCACAGTAGAGAAGTCCGGTTATTCGCCTTGCGGGGAGATCGGAGATTTTCAGGATGAGATGGAGGATTACGCCGACAGCCTTCAGGAAGTCTGGGATGATATCTCCTATTTGAGTGGAGAGATGAAGATTGTTGTGGAAGTATTTCTCAATGAGTTTGACTGGAACGAAGATGGAGTTGTCGAAAGTGACAGAGAGCTGATGCTCAAAGTAGTGAGCGAGGAGGATTCTATAACCTATTCAGAAAGCTTCGGTCTGTATACGGATATTCTTTTCCTGGGGAAGGAGCCAAAGGGTGATCGCATAGTCTCGATCGAGGTTGATCCCAAAGGCGGAGACGCGGTGTTCGATCTCGATTTCTGGTTCATGATTTCACAGGGCCTGGAAATAGAGTACGCTCCTGTATTCGATGAGAACGATTACCTTGTAATCGATGAAGGAGAAATAGCGATTCTAAAAATGCTGGTCGGCAGCGCTCTTTCTAGCGCTAGAGCATTCACCATTTATGATCTCGAGCCATCGGAGGCTTTCATGGAGTATTTAGAAGACGTCGATGATGAGATAGATCCTACGGAGATCGATACAAATAGTGACGGAAATATCGACGCGTCAGAAGTCAAGGCATTTATCGGTACGTCCTTCTTGACATTCAGGAACCCTTCCAGAAGTCCTATATGGTTAAGTTCAATAAGGGATATCGCTTTGGAGGCACCTGAAACGACGATGCTTCTAGCCGATGATCTCTTGAGGGACACTCAGACCGAAGACAGTAAGCACAACCTGACTTCACAGTGGTACATCCCGTTCGATCAGGACGTTTACGATGCCCTGGAAGAAAGTGCGAACGTGCAGGAGGAACTTCTGGACTACATAAGACCGAACGGAGAAGATCTCGATACTGAGATCCCGGTCGATGAAGAAGGCAAAACGATTATTCTGAGACTATACAACATCTTCGACCACCCCGAACGCTTTTCGGATCTTTTAACCTTCTTCCCCACCCTTATAAACTATGAGATGCTTGAAGGCATTGAATTTCCAGACCCGACGTTTGGTGGCGTCGTAGTTAACCTTCCGAAGTCGATCTCGATGGATAATTGAGCTCGGACTCAATCGAGATGAGTTATGGGGCAATGAGCTGTAGAAAACGGTTCGTTGCCCCATTTGCTAGAAGTAAGCAAAGCATCAAACTGCTGGTGAAGTTTCCAGTATGTCTGCGGATTTTCATAAGACTTCTGTAAGAAGATCAACGGGAGGTGTAACAATGAAGCACCTGATAATGGGTTTGATTGTATTGAGTGTCTTTCTTTTCTCTGGGTGCGGTCTATTACAGTACTTCACAGTAGCCGAGATTGTCGAGCAAGAGACTGTAGAGGAGTCAGTTGTTGAGAAACTCAAGAACAGCAACGGAATCGAAGTTCCCGTTTTCAGAGGCTATTTTCTCAATGTCGATTATTCTAATCCGGAGCTGTTTTTGCAATGTGGCCCCCAGACCCGAATCACAGATGAGATTGCCGCGATCGCCGATCAGTTTAATGACAATAAGGATATTTCGACAATTAAAGAGATATACGGCTGGATGATGAGAAACCTGAGTGGAGTTGAGGGAGAAAAGTTTGGTAGAACATCACACGAGATCATAACATCAGGAGGGGTGACGGGCTGCACAGACTATGGATTAGCCTTCGTCTCGCTTGCAAGGGCAAAGGGGATTCCTTCCGTCTTCATCCAGACCGCACGGATTGACTGGATCGAGGCAAGAAAGAAGTCAAACAGCGGCATGATAATAGGTCATATCCTTGTCGAAGTCTATATAGACGGAAAATGGTATCTTGTAGACTCGACTTCCGGCAGGCTTTACCTTAACTATGACAGAAACAACTTCTCGCTCCCCGATGGGTACTATGTGTTTGCGAAATCTATTGAGGTATGGGATTCCGGGGCAAAGGACGAGAAAGAGAACTGGCAGATGATGATGGATCTCTTCTGGATCTTTGATCCTTCAGTCTATAAAAACCCGGGATACGACTATATGGACCTCACGACTGGAGAGACGAAATCATCCGGAGTCTTCACCGGCCACTCAACCGTCATAGGAAGCTCGGCTCTCATTTTTGGAAAACGAAGTCCGGTTGAACTGTTCGACGATAGATTCACGGCGCATTTTTCTAACAAGAGGCTTCTCGATCTTTGCTTTGCCGATATAGACGAAGTGATGAGTACTCAGAGGATAATAGTCCTCCACTCTCTTGATCAGCCCGCAACGATGCCCGACTACATGTTGAGCATTATACCGGAGTTCTCATCTTCGGAAACGCCTGTAATCCTGAACGAAATCAGGGACGGCAGGAGAATTGTTCTCATAATGGCAGATACAACGGACGGGCTGATGAAAATAATCAGAGAACTGCCCGATGACTTTCTCGACGGCCCACGAGATGGCGAAACCATCCCCGTAGTCGAAATAGTGAAAGACTCTGTTCTTGTTTATGGGATGCGCAACCCGGTGGGAGTATTCGAAGAAAGATTCATAAAAGGATTTTCAAGAAAGGGCTTTCTAAGCCTTGGCAATTCAAAGTACGAGAGATTTCAGGAGACGGAACTGGTCGTAGTCCTCTACTCACTTGATTGTCCCGACAAAATACCATTCTACATTGAAGAATATCTGCCTGAGTTCTCATCTTCGGAACTGCCTGTAATAGTGAACGAATGGAGGGGGGGCAAGCAGATAATCTTAATCAAGACATCTAGCGAGGCGGAACTAATCGAGTTGATCGGAAAACTTCCGGACGGCTTTCTTTTGAGGTAGAAAAGGATTAAACTTCACTCATAAACATTCATAACGTCCGGATACAATGAAAGAACGGTTAGTATACTACTCAGTAAGTTACTGATCAGTATGCTAATCTGAAAAAACCCGAAAGAATTCATGAAGACCGGGATATAAGTGCTTTAAAACTCCCAATTTAAAGTTCTTGCGTAGATAGAAAAGTGCCAGGCCGATAAAAAAAGGTGACTCGGCTCTTGAAGTCTTCACCGACTGTCGTTGCGTTTCTTATTGTAAGCGAGTTATTCTACAGCAAATGCCAATCCTGCTATCTCGCAAAATGCAAAATATGCGGAGAACTTAGGACGGCCAACGGTAATCCATCTTTTCGCTCTTCCAACCTCCGATCAGCTACCCGCAAACCCCGACTTTAGAAATCGCATTTGGCTTAGTGTTTGAGGAAATTGATGAGACCGTATTATAATGTATGAGGTTTTTGTAGTATTATTGCACAGAAGTCATCGTAGGAGGTGGTTATGTGAGCTTAGAAAAGAGGCTTTACAAGTCCAGAAAGGACAAAGTGATAGACGGTCTTGCTGCAGGAATAGCAGAGTATCTTGGAATCGATCCTGTGATTGTCAGATTAATATTCGTGGCACTTGTTTTCGCAGGCGGAGCTGGCTTGATAATATACATTATTGGCATGTTTATTGTACCCAGAGCTCCGATAAACAGTGAAAACAACGTTGTAATAATGGATGAGGAAGGTAAGCCGATTGAAGAAGGGGAGAAGACGGCCATATCCGATGACAAGAGCAAACTGATAATTGCAGGAATTCTCATAGTCTTCGGAATAGCTCTTCTTTTGGGATCCTTCACTCCGTTGAACATTTTCAGTGGTGTTTTCTGGAAGTCAGTAATTGGAGTGGTTTTGATCGCAGGCGGAGGTTTTGTCATTTACAAATCCATCAGCAGGAGATAATTCTATGAAAATTGCGATGGGACTGACCTTTGTATTAGTTGGGGTCTTGCTGATTTTCGGTATATTCACTGGTGATACACTCTTAAACGCTTTTGTCAACCTTGTGAATTTCTGGCCAATCATCCTTGTGTTTGTTGGATTGAGTATTCTCTCAAGTATAAAGGGACTGAGATGGATCAGATATTTGAATGCCTTGCTGATCATAATTTTTGTGCTTTTCACTTTCTTCTGGCCGTCTCCGTTTTTGTCTGGCGAGAGAGCGGTGAAAGATACTGTAACCCTCGAGGCTTTTGATTCTTCCAGGAGTATTGAGATTCAGTTCAACCTTGCGATGGCAAATATCACCGTAGAGCCCTTAGAAGAAGCGGCATCTTCAACGGCTGCCGTCATCGATTACACTGTGCGTGGTTCGAATCTCAGGATCGAAGAGGATAATACGCAGCTATCTCAAAAGTTTGTGATAAGACCAGATTCGAATATTTCGTGGTTAGGAACAAGTACTGTTGTGATGAAGTTGAACCCCAATTATAACTATGTCCTGAAATTTGACAGCGCAGTTATAAACAGTAGGTTCAATTTGGAAGAACTGAAAGTTGATGAACTGAAGCTGAATGGAGCCATTATCAAGGCAGAACTTAGTATGTCTGAAGTTGGACCCGCAGATATAAAGGTCAATGCGGCGATAATCAACTCTGAGATTTTTGTTCCGGATAATGTCAGATCAATTCTAAGAGCAAACGCCGCGATCAAGAATATCAAGGCCGATCTGCCATACACAGGCGATGGGGAGTATGTATTTGAGGGTAAATCCTTTGATTTCAGCTCTTACATTTCATTTGACAGCGCAATTATGAACCTGAAGGTTTCAGACTGAGGCGATCTTTAGAGCTTTATCGCAAATGGAGACTTCCATGGGAAGACTTCCGACAACTTCTCCGTCCATCTGAATAATGACATCTCTGTCGCTCCTCACGGAGATATTTTTGGCGGTCCGATAGCTAACGGTGTCAACTGCTAGATGTTCCCCGCGGTAGATCTTTGGAAAATGGTAAAGCAAGCGAATTTTCGACATCTTTGACACTCCCACGACATCAACAAATCCATCATCCACGAGGGCTTTGGGTGCTATTCTCATTCCCCCGCCAAAGTAATTCCCATTAGCCATTGTCAGAAAGAAGAAACTACCAGAGACTTCTTCCCCATCAACATTGAAACTCAAAGGATAGGTCTTTGAGGTAATGTACTCTATCAGGAAGGAGAGCAGATAAGCCATCTTTCCGCTTGTCTTGAATCTTGATTTGTTCATTCTGTCTGTTATTGCGGCATCGAATCCCGCTCCAATGACATTCACTGCATACCTTAGGGACTTGTCGCCGCCGAAGTCTTTATAGAAAACCTTCAGCAAGTCTACTTTACGAGTCTTCTTCCCAGAAGCAATCTTGACCATTTCCTTGTAATCGTGTTTGAGATCAATAGCTCTTGAAAAGTCATTGCCCGAACCAATGGCGATAATTCCTACTGAAGCTCCAGACTTGCCGACAATCATTCCGTTCACTACCTCGTTTAGAGTTCCGTCTCCTCCGACACTGATTATCCTTTCGTAGTCGGAGTTGCGTGAAACATAGTCCATAGCATCTCCTGGACACGTTGTCACGTGGAGTTCGTAGTCACCAATTTCCTCACGAATCATTGTGGAGATACTGTTCTCAAAGTCTCTACCGGCTTCACCATGACTAGCATTTGGATTAACTACTACGAGGGTTTTCAAATCAGTTTCCCTCCACCCATACTTCGATGGTAGATTCTATCACAAGTTTTCAGGCCATTGACTCGAGTCTGTGAACTATAAAGGAAGCCACGTCTTCTGCGAAAGTTCCGGGACCGAATCCGGCATCGTATCCCAATTCTTTGGCCAGTTCATGAGTTATTCTTGCTCCGCCGGCTATCAGGATAATTCTCTTTCTAAGGTTTTCGGCTTCAAGAAGCTCAACCAGCGAAGTCATATTCTTGAGATGAACATTCTTTGCTGTAACAGTTTGCGATATTAGAATTGCGTCTGCACTAAGTTCAATTGCCTTTGCCACCAGTTCCTCGTTCTGAACCTGACTGCCGAGATTATAGGCATCAATATTCTTGTATCGCTCCAGTCCGTAATGACCCGCAAAACCCTTCATATTCATTATCGCGTCGATACCTACTGTGTGGGCGTCAGTTCCGGTACTAGCTCCTACTACAACTATCTTTCTCCGTATTCGCTCTTCGATGAATTTATCGACCTCTTCCATAGACATTTTCTCTAAAGCAATCTTGGGAACCCGGATTGATGTGTAGTCTAAAGTGTAGGAAGATTCACCATAAGCGACGAAGAATGTGAAGTCAGATGTCATCTCCTTTGAAAAAACAATCTGAGGGTTCTTCAACCCCATCTTTCTCATCAACAGCTTTGCTGCCTCATCGGCTTCGGCACCAAATGGAACAGGAAGGGTGAAACTCAGCTGAACTTTGCCGTCGTTCATTGTATCCCCATATGGAGTTATTCTGCTCAGGTCGATTTTCGAGACTCTCTCCTCTTTATTTACTGAGAATTCATCCATTTTGTCTTCCTCCAAGCATCTTCTCGATAAATGGGTTTCTGTACATGGAACCTTTTTCGACGACTCCGTCCAATCCTTTTCCACCATGCTGAGATCTTCTAACATTGGCAAATGTACCTTTTTCCAGCGCTTCAAACAGACCTACGGAAACGATTTCTTTGAGCAGGGCCAAAGCTTCGTTTAGCACAGTGGAGGCTCTTGCCTGGATAATCCCATCTTCTTTGAATGCTATTTCATTGCCAAGATCACGTAAATTATTGAAAACGTAGCGCGCATTCTCAATCGCAAGATACCTGTCACTCATGAAAGGAGTGTGAATTGCTTCGGTAAGCATTCCCAGGAGTTGAATGCCTTGATTAGTCATGATGGAAATCACATTGAAAAGAGTATCCTGGGCGTAACCTCTAAAAATGTTTCCTGTCATGAACTTCGTAGGAGGCATGTACTTCAGCGGGGCCTTCGGAAATATCTCCCGGCTCATCTGCGCTTGAGCAAGTTCATACAGGAAGCCGTTTTCTATTGATGGATCCATCTCGAAGGCGTGTCCGAGTCCCATTTGTTCTTCAGGGATACCGGCCATCAGCGCCAGCCTTTCGTTTATGAACTGGGAAGCCAGTACCGTGTGAGCTTCTTCATAAGCATCGGCAGTAGTCAGGTAGTTATCTTCACCGGTATTGATTATTACTCCGGCGAATCCATTAATGACCCTTGAAAAGTATTGGTCGATTATGGTCCTTTTCATGTTTATGTCTCTGAACAGGATGCCGTAAAGGGCATCGTTCAGCATGACATCAAGTCTTTCCATAGCTCCCATTGCAGCAATTTCAGGCATACAAAGTCCAGAGCAGTAATTGCAGAGTCTGATATATCTTCCTACCTCTTCTCCAACTTCATCAAGCGCAGCCCGCATTATTCTGAAATTCTCTTGAGTGGCGTAAGTACCCCCAAAACCTTCTGTTGTAGGTCCATACGGAACATAATCAAGCAGACTCTGACCAGTGGATCTGATCACTGCCACTATGTCTGCTCCCTGTCTTGCGGCTGCCTTTGCTTGCACCACATCTTCATAAATGTTTCCCGTAGCTACAATGACGTAGAGATACGGTCTTCTTCCTTCACCAAGTTCGCGAATCAAAGATCCGCGCTTATCGCGATTCGATTGAATTTTCTCAACAGTCTTACTCACCAATTCATCGATAGCATCGAAAACCTCATTGTGGGGCTTATAATCAATGCTTCTGAGATCCATTCTTCCAAGAGAGATTTCCTCAGCAATCCTCTGCGGTGTAAGGCCGGTTACCAGCAGGGCATTGCCTACAACGTATGCGGCACCTTCCTTTATTAGATTCGCCGATTTGAGGTGATCTACGACAATATTGGGCATTGGGATTCCGTAATCGTCGACTCCATCTATTCCCAACAGCCTGCAGACTGCTCTCTCAACGCTAACCGTAGTGTGTTGAACAACAAAATCATGGATACCGTCGGAGATTTTTTCGGCGTAATACCTGGCCTCTGCAACTTTCCTCTCGTCAAGATTCAATTTCCCTTTCATTCACAACCTCCCTTCATCTTTCTTTTGATAAGCTGGATAAACTCTCTGTCAAGTCCCATTAGACGGGCGATTGTTATTGCCTCTTTTGGAAAAGACTCGTTACTTCCCATTTCTACCAGTGAGTGATCCACGTAATAAGAGACATCCCTTCCCTTTTCTTTGATTACCTTCTCCTGATCCACTCCTTTAATTATGAATATCTGGGCATCTTCAATTCCGAGCGCCTCTTCATAGTGAGATGTGAAAACTGATCTGCATTTTTCGCTTTGGCATAGGTACTCCGCAGAAGCCATGAGAAAGGCAGGTCCTTCAACCGGGTTTGTGCTTCTTCCTATTTCGTCGAAAAGAAACAGGCCACTAGTATCGGAATCGACAATTTCTATTGCCTTTCTAAGGTGTTCGATTTCCCCTGCGAACGAAGAAAGCCCGTCCACGAAAGACTGCTTGTCTCCGCTGAAATAAATGACCGTATCATATACAGGAATGAGTGCGTTTCTTGCTGGAACAAAAAGGCCATGCTGGAACATTGTTTGAAGGAGTGCGACTGTCCTGAGAAGAACGGATTTTCCGGTCATATTTCCACCAATGATCACGACTTTCTTTCCCAGCTTTGCGGAAAAGGGCTTGAATTCCTTGCCCCTAAGATTAAGGTTTCTAGATATTTCTGGGTTTACAAGTTCTTGAAACTCATACTCCCCTGAGCTTATATCCGGCTTCCCCAAGCCTAGTTTCCGATTGAGTTCAGTGAGAGCGACTGTGAGATCTATCTTTCCAATAATTTTCATAGCTGCATAGAGAGCTTCGCAATTTTCGAGAAGTCTCTTAGAAAGTCTGGCTCTCACTCTGTTCTCAATCTCGACGTTTTCCTGTAGAAGCCGGTTAAGTTCCGATTCCTTATCTTCAACTTCGATTCGCTGAAGTCTGTGGATCTCCTTTCTGATTCCGCCTAGAGAATCGTCGCAGTCGTCGGAAATATAGAAGCTTTCGGTTCCCGAATTATCTGGATCTAGAACTGAAAACACAACAGAAAGATCTGGAAGCTTCATCCAAGAAGCACATCTCCCCAGTTCCTCCTTAAGCTTTCCGCACCAATAAGCGAAGCTCTTTATTTCGAACAGTTCAATATCATCTAGGACAATTCCCGAAGAGAGATTCGAAAGCGTACCCCTGATATCTCTGATTCTTGAAAGAATTACTTTAATAGAAGCAACCTTTCTTTCCTTTTCAGCCATATCAAGCTGTCTTTGATGAGATTCAGTTATCTCGTTTGCACTCGTCATAAAGGGTAGATTGCGTAGCTGCTCTCTTCCCATGGGTGTTATTGGGTCAATTAGCGAAACTATGTATTCAAATCCACAATCTAGATCTTTCACTTCGAAATCTCCTCCAGAACATTGACTACGGGTACATCAATCTTCTTCTCGAGTGCTCTTATTAGTTCACTTGAATGAATCTTGAATCCTGTTGGAGAAAATGGATTCACGGTTACAGCGATAAGATTGGCCGGATGAAGAACTTCCAGTCGACCGCCGGCTCTTTCGTACTTCATTAGGCTCCGTTCGTCGACAAAGATCCGTGAAAAATCCTTCACCACCACTCTCGTTCCTCTTTCAGATAAAGAGAGAAGAACGGAAGACGTCAGCGATCCATCGATGAAGATCGTTTTCCCTGCAATTTTCGCCCTTGGGTACGATGTGGTCAATGCAGAGGAGGACAGTTTTTCGAATGTCCCGCAGTTTTCTATCCACACTCCGCCCTCGAGTGCGAGCATGCGATTCAGTAGCTTCGGTTCAGTTGCCTTTAGCGAAATCAACTTGACGGCAAAGAGAGTCTTTCGGCACAATTCCTCCATATTCATTGAGAGAGCAGCACCGGTGGCGAGAATAACTCCGTCGGAAACGAGAGGCGTACCTGGACTCATTCTTGAAGTTGAGCCGTCGATCAGTATCTTTTCGCAACCGTAGGATCTCATTGCGTTTACAGCTTCACTCAGATATTCAAGAATAGATGGTCCCGATATTATGACTTTCCCGTCAGCTTCTGCCTTCGCAAAAACCATTCTTCCTAGAGGAGATCTGTAGTCTCTCAAATCAATTACTGTAGCAGAAAAACTTCGATGCCGGAAATCCCTCTCAGATGTGACGAAATAAGTGCCTTTGCTTACAGTTATCTCCGGTTTCTCATTAAGGTAGACTTGGTCTCTCTTTTCACCCTCTAGGCCGGTAGATGTCACTCCTGTAGTTGTGCCCTCTTCTCGAAATTCTTTTAGCATTTGGTTCAAAACAACAGTCTTTCCCGTATTCTTTTCAAGGCCGATCACGGATATTACTTCAATTCCCTCGACCAAATCTGATATTCTGATCCGACGCTTCATTCTCCCTCGAATAGTAGAAGGGCCTCACCGTCAACGGCCTTCTCTCCGTTATTTTTCTCGACAGTTGTCTTCACCAACAATCTCTTTTTCTCAGAGATTTTCTCCAGGATCTCTATACTTATCTTCACTTCCTCTTCCAGGAAAATGGGTTTCAGAAACTTCACTTCCTGTTTCATGTAAATGGAACCCGGTCCAGGGAATTCGTTTCCGAGGATGGCCGAAATAATCCCTACCGATAGCATACCATGAGCAATTCTCCTGCCAAACCGCGAATTTCTTGCAAACTCATCGTCTGTGTGAACTGGGTTCCTGTCTCCCGTCAATTCTGCAAAGGAATCTACCATCGCTGACGTGATCCTTCTTTTGGTGGAGAAGCTCTGGCCTACAAAGAAATCTTCGTATCTCATTTCTTCACCTTCTTCTCCTTCCACTTCCTTATTCTGTCTCTTCTCTGTAGTGTCGTAGGTTCGAAACTCATCGAATTGCCGTAAAGAAGATCAGAGACGCCGGTGAACTCGTACTTTTCCCTGTAGAGCCTGTCATCAACGTCACTGGAAGTATCCTCCGGCTCATGATATGTGGTGATTACCCCTTCATAATTTCTTAGAACGACTACTCTATCTGATTCTGAGATGTTGTACTGAGGCATCACTCTAATCTTACCGCCTCCACCCGGGGCATCGACCACGAATGTCGGAACACATAGTCCCGAAGTATTTCCAATCAAAGACTCCATGATCCCTATTCCTTTCCTTATGGAAGTTCTGAAATGGCCAATTCCTTGAGAAAGATCACACTGATATATGTAATAAGGTCTAACTCGTATTTTGACAAGCTGATGTACGAGTTCCATTATTGTGTACGGGGAATCATTCACTCCTCGAAGGAGAACAGATTGGTTTCCCAACGGTATTCCTGCATCTGCAAGCATTTCACATGCTCTAGTAGAATCGGGAGTAATCTCGAGTGGATGGTTGAAATGAGTGTTTATCCAAATTGGGTGGTATTTTCTCAGCATCTTTACGAGTTCGGGAGTCACTCTTTGAGGAAGTACAACAGGTGTCCTTGTTCCAATTCTTATGATCTCGACGTGGGGAATTTCTCTCAATTTGCCCAAAATATAATCTAGATAATCGTCTCCAACAAGTAATGCGTCCCCTCCTGAAAGTAATACATCCCTAACCTCGGGTGTTTCCCTGATGTACTCAATTGCTGCATCGATTTCCTGTCTGGTTCTCGGCCTGTCGAGCTGTCCGGCAAACCTTCGCCGTGTGCAATGCCTGCAGTACATTGAACACTGGTCTGTAATTAGAAAGAGGACCCTATCGGGATATCTGTGAGTAAGCCCGGAAACCGGAGAGTCTTCATCTTCATGAAGTGGGTCAATCATATCCCATCTGTCGATTTTCAGTTCCTTGTCCGTAGGAACTGCCTGCCTTCTAATTGGGCATCTCTGATTGATTGGATCCATAAGAGTTGAATAGTAGGGTGTAATTGACATTCGAAGCGTTCTAAGACACTCGCCAATTCCGAGCGCTTCTTCTTCGGTGATTTCAATTATCTGTCTGAGAGCTTCTACAGTCTTGATTCTGTTAGCAACCTGCCAGCGCCAATCACTCCACTGAGCAGGAGTAACATCTTTCCACATTGGAATTTCCCTGTAATCTCGCATTGCGTCACCTCAAATGTATAGCTTCTGAAAAAGCCTTCTAATCTCATTTGATTCTCTCAAAATATCTAGTGCAAGCTTAGCGTGACCCTTGGTGTAGCCATTTCCAATAATCATTGTAATATCCTTTCCCACACCTTCTGCACCAAGAGCTGCTCTTGTGAAAGAAGTCGCCATGCTAAAGAAGTAGACAGTACCTTCATTCTTTACCGCTAGAATCGACCCCATTTCTGTTCCAGGAACATTAACATTGTTTATAACCACATCGCAGAGGTTCCCTTCTGTAAGTCTCTTAATTTTCTCATATACTTCAAGCGGCTTAGTTGCATCGGCAATCACTACTTCATGGGCCAGTTTATGCTCACGGATCCTCTCAGCATTCTCTTCTGAATATTCTACTACAATCACTTTTCCCGAGTCGCGACATTTCTTCATAGCTTGATAGCAGCATAGAACGCCAGATTTTCCTCCGCCTCCCAGTATAGCTACATTCATTCCTTTCTCAACAAGTTTGTTGACCTGTGCAGGGGCCCCGGCAACATCCAGAACTGCAAGGGCCATCTTCGGTGGAATATCCGAGGGTAGCTTAGAGTAGATGCCACTTTCAAACAAAACGGCTTTTCCCACAATGTCTACCTGATCCTTTTCAAGATGGACTTTTAGAATTCGTTCGATTCTAAGGGGTGTCAGAGAAAGAGAAACAAGTGAAGCTATCCTGTCGCCGACTTTCAAATCCCTTTCCAAAAGATCTTTTCCGATCCTTGATATCCTTCCTATGAACATCCCTCCGGAGCCGGTGACGGGATTTTGTAGCTTTCCCTTCTCCTTAACTATGTCCATTATCATATCGGAGATTCTGGATTCATCATCCCTGCAAGCTTCTCTTATTTGCGTAAAGCTCGCAGAATCAACGTTCAGAGTCTCCACATCGACGAGAATTTCGTTGTCATATAGCTCCGTTGAATTATCGATTCTTACAGCTGCCTGAGGAAGGAATCCGGTAGGTTCAATTACTCTGTGGCTTCCATAAGGACATCCTCTCATTAGTCTTTCCTCCTGATTCCAAGTATTGCCCTTGCTTCCGAGGGAGTCGCGACTTCCCTGCCCAGCTCTCCTGCAATTCTGACAACTCTCTGGACTAGTTGCGCGTTAGAAAGGGCAAGTTCGCCTTTTGCGTAGTAAACATTGTCTTCAAAACCTACCCTGACATGTCCCCCAAGAAGGATAGCGAATGTAGCTAGAGGAAGCTCATTTCTTCCGATCCCGGCTACCGTCCATGTGCTTCCTGCCGGTATTGCATTAACCATATGGATCAAATCTTCGATGTTTCCAGGGCTGGCACCAGGGACTCCAAGAACAAAGTCAAAGTGTATCGGGCTCTCAATCAGACCCTTTTTCTGCAATCTGAGGGCGTTTTCAATCATACCTCTTTCAAATACTTCAATCTCGGGTTTGATGCCTCTCTTCTTCATCTTATGTGCGAAATACTCAATAGTTTCTTCCGAGTTAAAGAAGACATCATGCCCGAAATTGCACGTACCGGTGGAAAGAGTGGCCATCTCCGGATCCAGATCGAGAGGCTGAGCTCTCTCCTCCACCTTGTGCCACACTGCCCCGCCGGTGGACGGCTGAAAGATCAGATCGCATTTGCTTCGAATTCTTTCCATAATATCTCTATACACTTCGCGGCTCTGTGTCGGTCTTCCCGAAGAATCCCTTGCGTGAATATGGACTATGCTTGCTCCTGAAAGGAAGCATTCATAAGCTGCCGATGCGATTTCTTCGGGAGAAATCGGAAGAGCAGGTTGTTGTTCTTTCATCACTTCCGCGCCGGTCAGGGCCGCCGTGATTATCAGTTTATCCATTGCTCTTCCTCTGCCTGTTCTTTGGAACGACGCATGTTCCGGTGGCTTTGCACACAAGGACCGGCTCGGGAAGGATTTCGGCCGCAGAATCACTGATATCAGGCCTTGCCTGAGCGACCTTGAAGGCTTGGAAAATCATCTTCCGTGATGTGTTGCCATTTGAGACTATTTCTCCTGTTGCTTCGATGTAATCTCCTGCATAGACTGGAGCAAGAAATTCGATGTTATCATAGGCCTTGAATAGGCCTTCATCGCCGTCATTTCTTATCAGCAACTCAGTAGCAACATCGCCAAACATCTGGATAACTCTTGCTCCATCAACCAAATTACCACCGTAATGAGCATCGTGAAGGCTCATTCGAATTCTGACCATCGCCTTTGTCAAGATAATACCCCCTTTATATACAATCTTGCCTCTAAAATGTAACTGCATCAAGGGTTGCAGCCGCTGATTAAACCCTAACAGAGTCGAACACATCTTTCTATGTCTCTCTTACTATTCCGTTATACACGATTTTTCAAGAAAATTACCTACTTGCCTTCGCCAGGTAAAGCTCTACCTTTCTGGTATGCTATAGATAACAAGATGTTGCGGGAAGGAGAGATGTGTGTGGTCAAGACACTTATTATGGCTGGCGGAATAGGGGAGAGGCTATGGCCGGTTAGCGTAAAAAAGAGACCTAAGCAGTTCCAGAAGTTCGGTTCAAAGAAAACTATGATTGAGGAAACTATTGAACGAGTGGAAAAGCTTACCGATGAGATAATAATCATCACAACAAGGGAGCAGTATCCACTAATGCAATACTACTTGCCCCTCTTTCCAAGCGACAACGTCATATTCGAACCCATGAGAAGAAATACAGCTCCCGCCATTGCTTTGGGCAGCAGTAGATTTGCAGCTGAGGATATTATGGTTATTGTTCCTGCTGATCATGTTATCAGAGATGAAGAAAGCTTTCTTAAGACTTTAAGAAAGGCAATTAAGTATGCAGAATCAAATGAATCGCTCGTTACAATAGGAATAACCCCGACTCACCCCTATACTGGTTACGGCTACATTGAAAGGGGAAACGTTGTAAGTGATGATGAAGAGGTCTATTCGGTGAAGAAGTTCCACGAAAAGCCTGACTATGAAACTGCTCAACGATATTTTCAGTCTGGCAGGTTTCTATGGAATTCGGGTATATTTGTGTGGAGAAAGGACGTCTTCGACTCGGAGCTTTCAACGAACTTCCCGGACCTGTTTTCTGCAATCTCAGAGATTGAAGAGAGGCCTGAAGACATCGAAAAGATATACGAGAGACTTCCAAAGATCTCTATAGACTATGGTTTGATGGAGAGATCGACGAAAGTTGCGACTGTCCCGGCCAATTTCTACTGGAATGACATTGGATCGTGGGATGCGGTCTATGATCTGCTGCTGAAAGACAAGAATGGAAATGCAGTAGAAGGCGAATTTTCTCTGAGAAACGTCAAGAATTGCCTTTTAATCAACCATACCCAGAAGAAACTCGCAATTTCGGGGATTGAGAACTACATTGTGGTGGCAAGTAGTGAGGGAACACTGGTTTGCAAAAGAGGAGAGTCACAGGAAATAAAGGAGATAATAGTGTAAGGAGGAGAAAAAGTGGATAGGAAACTCGACGAAATTGTGATTTCTCTTAAGGAGGAACTGGTAAGATCAATATCTGATTCAGTTAAGATCAAGTCAGTTCAGGATGCTCCGGTAGATGGCGGCCCCTTTGGCAAAGGGGTAAGGGATTCACTTGATCAGACTATCAAGTTGGCGCAGAAGTTAGGTTTTGAGGCAAGAAACGCCGATGGATATGTGGGCATAGTAGACTATGGATCGGGCGAGACTTTCGGCGTTCTTGGTCATCTTGATGTAGTTCCAGAGGGAGAAGGCTGGGAAGTTCCACCTTACAGCGGCCTGGTGAAGGACGGAGAGATTTGGGGAAGAGGAACTCAAGATGACAAAGGCCCTATGATGGCGGCACTTTATGCTCTCAAGGCAATAAAGGACTATGTTCAGAAGCCCTCCAAGAGAATTAGGTTGATTTTCGGAACAAACGAAGAAACTGGTTGGGAGTGCATGAAGTACTATGTGAAGCATGAAGAGATTCCAGATATGTCCGTGACTCCCGATGCCGATTTTCCTGTGATATTTGCGGAGAAAGGGATAGTAAATTACGGAATTTCAGCTCCTGCCAGCAGTGGAGAGAAAGGTCTGGCAATCGAGACCTTGACTGCCGGTGAAGCACCCAACATGGTCGCTTCTTCAGCAAAGGTCGTTCTCAAGGGAGCAGACGACGATATTCTAGAAAAAATTAGTTCCTTTTCACCGAAAAATGATACTAAACTTAAGATAAATAAGATAGATAGAAGAGTTGAGATTTCGATAACGGGAGTTTCTGCCCACGGATCTACCCCAAATAAAGGGCAGAGCGCAATGGCAGCTCTAATAGATCTTCTCGTGGAGCTTCCTCTGGAAGATTCTGAGATGAAGAGGCTCTTGAGTACAATAAGAAACAAGATTGGTTACGAATTCTACGGTGAATCGCTAGGAATTGCCGGGAAGGATTCCATGTCTGGAGAATTGACTCTTAATATCGGAACTCTCAAACTTCAAGCTGGAGTCCTGAAGCTGGTAATTAACATCAGATATCCTGTTTTCTTCAATGAAGCAATGATAAGGTCGCAGATTGAAGAGGCTTTCAACGGATTTCGGGTCGAAACCTACCATCACCAGAAGCCGCTTTATGTATCTCCCGATTCGGAATTGGTAAAGATGTGCAGAGAAGTATATAAAGAAGTGACAGGACACGATGAAGAACCAATAGCTATTGGTGGAGGAACCTACGCCCGAGCAGTACCAAATGCCGTAGCCTTCGGAGCTTTATTGCCAGGAAATGTTGAGCTGGCGCATCAGCCAAATGAAAGGATATCAATTGAAGATATTCTTCTCGTGGCAAGAATTTACGCTCAACTCTTCCTTAGGTTCCTGCAGACCTGAGCAAGAAGCCGCTTGCGTGACAAGTCTATCAAGGGCCGAAGAGGCTGGTACTCGGCCCTTTTTTGATCCCAGACGTTGCTAATCCACAACGTTTTTCAGCCATTTCCAGGTCAAAGTCCTTCTGATCCCCAGAATTGCCTTGAAAAGCTCTTCGATCATCATCGCGACGTAGACGAGAGTGAGTGGCCATTTCAAAACCAGTCCAGTGACAGCCACAAGAGGGATTCCCACTCCCCAAAGCGATGCAATCTCGATAATCATAGCTGCTCTGGTATCTCCTCCGCTTCGAAGAACTCCAACGATGTTCACTGCATTAAACATTTTGATTGGCTGGAAGATGCCCACAATGATAATTACGTTAAGGACAATATTCTTAAGTCCCTGATCTATATTGTAGAAATTCACAATAATCCTCGAAAGCAGAATTATGATAAGGCCGGTCGCCACTGCGGTCATCACAGTAAGCTGAAGCAGCTTCTTTGCGTTATACTTTGCCTGAGTGAAGTTATTTCTTCCCAGTTCCGCTCCCACCATGACAACTGTCGCTGAAGCTAATCCACCAAAAATGACGAATCCGAAGTTTTCGATGGTGCTGGAGATATTCCTGGCCGCTATAAACTCAGTACCCATTCTTGCCATAACAAGCGAGTACATTGTAATACCCAAGCTCCACAGAAACTCATTTACGATCACCGGAGTAGCATATTTCATAAGCCTTCTGAAAAACGGCGCTTCGAACTTGAAGGCGAATTTTGAAAGCCTTACAGGCGTTTTCCTTCGTAAGACAATATTGACAAATATCACGAACTCCACAAGTCTTGACAGAAGAGTTGCAAGTGATGCTCCAAAAACGCCTAGAGGTTGAATCGGCCCAAAACCAAAGATCAACATGTAGTTCACCACTGTATTAATCGAGAGAGCGACAAGACTAACATACATAGGGATTCTGGCTTTTTCCACTGTTCTCAAAGCCATCGCGATAATAAAGGAAAATGATGTCAGGAATGTTGAAAAGGCTACAGGCCTTGCATATGTCGCGCCGGTTCTTATTACTTCAGTATCGGTAGTGAAGATCATCAATATTCTTTCGGGCAAAAAGAACAGCAGTACAAAGAATACAACGGCGGCTCCCATGGTTATGTAAAGAATATGCCCGAGCGTCTTTTCGATGTTCTTTTCGTCTCTCTTGCCCCAGTACTGCGAAACGAATATTCCGGCTCCGCTAGACACTCCGAAGGTCAGAATATTGAGGATAAAAACCACCTGATTCACCAGACCCACTGAAGCTATTGCGGTTGTACCTAATTGACCAATCATGAGATTGTCAACAAGATTGAGGCCGGTAGATATCAGATTTTGAAGTGTAATAGGTATCGCAATGGAAAGCATTCGCTTTGTGAAATCCTTCATAACGACCTCCGAAAAAAA
>NPID01000027.1_pt1 | contig 22419 bp, 25 predicted proteins | sample 8637491 | NCBI WGS metagenome assembly NPID01 (sample SAMN07420843, study PRJNA396082) | bioreactor metagenome | isolation source: sample BA6 brine-fed electro-methanogenic bioreactor BA | place: Japan: Kochi | collected 2016-06-14 | reverse complement strand
CCGTTTCGGTCGCCAGAGGCCGAATTCAGCGCATTCGCCCTCTGGTCGCGAAAGCCCGGCTGTGCTAAAGTCTGTCCACTTTCAGGCAAGGATTTCTACGATGCGCCTCTCACTCATTCTGCTCTGTTTTCTTCTGCTGCTTGGAAGTGGTCCATCCCGTGCGCAAACAGTGCCGGGCGAAACGGCGCTGTCCTTCGCCGACAGTCTCTTCGATGAGGGCGACTACTACCGCGCGATCACTGAATACACACGCTTCATTCATCATCGAAACGCTGCCGCTTAAATCACCGGGCCTGGCCGGGACCCTTTCTGCAGTGCTTCCCGGGGCGGGACAGCTCTATGCGGGCCGTCCGCGCGAAGCTGCCATGAGCCTGGCACTTAACGCCGCTTTCATGGCACAACCGCAACCTGCATCAAGTCTACAAAAACCAGTTGCGGCGCGATTTCGGACTCACTCTCGGATTCAGCTCCGACGGCACGCTGCTGCCCGGATTCAGGTTCACCTTTTAACCCGTGACGCGGAGCGTTATGGTGTAAGTCCCATCCAGAAAACGACTGTTGAAGGAGAGATGTTTCATGCGCATAGCCATTATCGGCGCCGGGGCCCTCGGTCTCTACTATGGCGCCCTGCTGCAGCGCGCCGGCAACGATGTACGCTTTCTGCTGCGGCGTGACCTTGATGAGATTTCCCGCCGGGGGCTGACGATCACTTCACCCCGGGGCGACTTTCACCTTGAGCAGGTCAAGGGGTATGCCACGCCTGCGGAAATGGGGCAGGTCGAGTTGGTGCTGGTGGGGCTGAAAACGTTCGCCAATCATCGCCTGGCCGAACTGACCACACCCTTGGTGGGAGAAAACACCATGGTGCTGACCCTGCAGAACGGCCTGGGCAACGAGGAGCTTCTCGCTCAGATCCATGGGCCGCAGCGAGTCATGGGAGGGATCGCCTTTCTGTGCTGCAATCGCGGTGAACCAGGGGTTGTGCACCACCTCGATCAGGGCAGGATCCGCCTTGGCGAATTCAGCGGCGGCCTTTCTCAAAGAGCACAGCGGTTGGCTCAACTGTTCGAGGGGGCCGGCATTTCATGCGAGGCGGTTGCGGATCTGATCAAGGCGCGCTGGGAGAAGCTGGTGTGGAATATTCCTTTCAACGGCCTGTGCGCCCTGACCGGGCTGACCACCGATCAACTACTGAACCACGAACTGATGCGCGGGGAAGTGCGGGCCCTGATGCAGGAGGTCATTGCCGCTGGCAACGCCCAGGAGTTGTCAAGCCCTATCGCGGAAGATTTCGCCGACCGGATGCTTGCGGTGACCGAAGGGATGGGCAGCTATCGCCCCAGCATGATGATCGATCGTCAGGAGCAGCGCCCCCTGGAGCTGGAATCCATCTACCAGATCCCTTTACAGCGTGCCGCAGCACGCCATATTGCCATGCCCCGCGTGCAACTGCTTCATACCCTGCTCAGTCTGGGCGAACAAAACCTTCAGCCTTAGCGGCTTACTGCCGCCCCCGCAGAATCAGGGTGCCCAGATCCTTTTCCCGCCCGGTTGAAAGCGATGGGCAGAAAGGTTCGCTCTCCTCGGCAAAACGGTAAAGGTCGGCGGTGCCGGGGCGCCCGCGTCCCTGATCGCGCACCAGCAGGCAGTACCGCCCGCCCTGCGACAGGTAAAGGACAAAGCGTCCGTCGGGACCGGTCGCCCGGGACAGGTGATCGGGTTTGCCTCGCGCTTCTTCGGACCGGTAGGCCAGCACCACAACCCCTTCCAGCGGGCTGCCGTTGTCATCGATCAGCTGACCGCGCAGGGCGGTATCGCTGCGGACAAATGCGGCGACCGCCTCCCTGTGCGCACTGCGGGGCAGCTGAAAATCGGCCTCTGTAATCCGCCCTTCGCGCACCTCCAGGGGATTGCGGGGGTGCATCGCCCAGACATCGCCGGGGCGTGGCGGCCCCTCATCCTGCCCGGGGGCGGATCGCCGACGGGCCACCAGAAAGTAACGCCCTTCCACCAGGTCGAGAAAATAGTCTCCCTGCTCATCGACCGGTGCGGCGAAATCAGCAGGGCCGCGCAGCCCGCTGTCGGCGTTGCGGTAAGCATAAACCACCGTGTGCTCGATGCTGCCGCCGGCCGGAGCCTGGATCCGCCCGGCAATGCCGGTGGATGAAGGCAAAGAAACGGAAGAAACGCCACAGCCTGCGCACAACAGGCAAAAGGCCATCAAACACCAGGTCATTGACCTCATTGCTCAAAAATCCAACGGCATCGGCAAGGCACGGGTGCGCTCACGGTCAATCTGAATAAAAGCACCCTGTTCCACGTGGATCAGGAACAGTTCGCGCCGGATCTCCCCCAGATCGTCTACAAACAGATTTCCCGTCACCCCGGGATAATTGCGCAGAGACGCCAGAGCGCGGCGCAGATCCTCGCGATTGGCGACATCTGGCCGACCGAGAAGATAGAGCAGCAGTCCTGCCGTATCGAAGGCCTGAGCTTCCAGAATCGAGGGCTCGTCACCATAGGTTTCGCGGTACAGGGAGACAAACTCGCGCACAATGGGATCGGGGCTGTCTGCGAAAAAGCCATCGACAAAAATTGCGCCCTCCACGAATCGACCGGCACGCTCGAGGAGCTGCGGCGAATTCCAGCCGTTGATCCCCAGCAGCTGGACATCGGTCAGATCGTAATATGCCAGCTGTGGCGCGATCAGCCCGATCATCTCGGCATAGTCGGGAATCAGCAGCGCATCAAAAGGGGGCGGCGAGGGCTTCTCCCCGCGAGCCTGGGGAGCCGGCGCATTAGGGTCCTGACCGAGCAGCCGCTTAATCTGGACGCGGAAGTCGGTGAGGTCGGGGGGATAATCCTGCCGCGTCACCACGCGCCCCCCTTTCTGCTCAACCTGTGCAGCAAAAAGATCGGCCAGCTCCCGACCCTGTCCTTCTTCCGGGGCGAGAATGGCGAAACGATAAAGATTCAGGTCTTCGACCGCGTAGCCGGCCAGCGTCCGGGCCTGCTGTTCATTGGTCAGAGAGTTACGAAAAACGAAATCACCGATCTCCGGCAACCCGGCGCGCGGCGACAAAGACACTAACGGAACGCCGAGGCGTTGTGCTTGCAGGGCTGCGCTCCGGGAGGCCTCTCCGGTCAACGGACCTGCGACAGCCATCACCCCTTCGGCGCCCGCCAGCGTGGCAACGGCATCCGAGGCACGGGCAGCGTCCACGCCGCTGTCACGATAAATCAGACGGGGAGAGGAATCCCCACCCTGGTGGTGCAGTTCCAGAGCCAGATCCATCCCCCGGCGGACCAGTTCACCGAAGGATTCATAGCGACCGGATAATGGCAGGACAACTCCCAGGGCGTTGCGGGAGACGGTGCTGCCGCCGTCGATTCGCGCTAAAAGGGAGCGAGCCTGATCACGATAGGGAAAAGGGGTGGGATCAGCCATGATCCGCGACAGCAGCGACAGTGCACGATCGTTCTGATTCGCGTCAGCTGCCCGCTGCGCAAGCTGCAGATCGGCGTCCTGCCCGACCGCGCGCCCGCGCAACATGAAGGAGGCTTCCTCAAGAACCGGGTTGTCGGCGTCGCGGAGAGTCCGGTGAGCTTCGCCCAACCAGCGCTCGGGGTATTTATCAAGTTCCGCGGCCTGGTTGAGAGAGACCAAAGCCTGCAGCGGCTGCCCGAGGGCGGCCCGGGCCTGCCCTATGCGACCAAGCAGCAGCGCACGGTCGGAACCCTCCAGATCAGACTCGCGCAAGGGGAGCAGATGTTCCAGGGCCTGTGCATAGCGGCCCGCCTGAACCAGGCACGAGCCGCGAACCAGTTCAGCCATATCGGCGTCCGACTCCTGCTCAAGGCGGTCGAGGTAAAGCAGCGCTTCATCGCAGGAGTTGCGATCATGAAAAATACGGGAAAGATAGAGGTAGGCCTGTTCGCGCCAGGGTGAATGCGGGTTGCGAATCACAAAACCGCGCAACCGCCTCAGCGCTTCATCCAGGTTCCCCTCACGATAAAGGTCCCCCGCCCGACGCACCTCTAGCGCCTCAGGGCCTGCAGTGCGCGAATCGCCCTGCTGCGAAGACATCTGTGCCGCCGCCGGCAGCAGAAGCCCCGAAAAAATTACCAGGGCCGCCAACATCAATCTCACTGCTGTGCTACGCCACATGCACATCCTTTCATCCGGCCGAAAAATCAGCCGAACATCTCCTTGACTTTATCAAAAAAGCCCTTGCCCATAGGATGAACCTCCTCGCCGCTTTCACGGGCAAACTCTTCGAGCAGTTCCCGCTGGCGGGCAGTCATGCGGCTGGGAGTCTCGACTCGCACCACCACCAGCTGGTCGCCGCGGCCGTAGCCCTGCAGCGAGGGGATCCCTTTGCCGGACAGGCGCAGCACCTTGCCGGATTGAGTGCCTGCGGGAATCTTGAGTTTGACCTTGCCTTCCAGGGTCGGCACCTCCAGTTCATGGCCGAGCGCCGCCTGCGGAAATGAAATAGGCACCTCGCAGATGACGTCACGCCCTTCGCGCTGGAAGATCGGGTGGTCCTTGACCGTAATCACCACGTACAGGTCGCCGGGCGGGCCACCCTGGGAACCTGCTTCCCCCTCACCACTGAGCTTGAGACGGTTGCCGGTCTCGACCCCGGCCGGGATCTTGATGGAAAGGCTGCGTTTTTCGCGTACGCGACCGGTCCCGCGACAATCGGGGCAGGGATCCTTGATGATACGCCCCTCGCCGCCGCAATCGGGGCAGGGACGGGTCAGGGAGAAGAATCCCTGCTGATGCCGGACCTGGCCCGCGCCGCGGCAGGTGGGACAGGTATCGGGCTGGGATCCGGGCCGTGACCCGCTGCCGCTGCAGGTAGAGCAGGTCTGGTGTCGCGGCACATCGATATTGGTCTCGTGACCGAAAGCGGCCTCTTCGAAGCTGATGGTCAGATTGTAGCGCAGGTCGTCCCCACGGCGGCCACGCCCGCGGCGCGCTCCGCCGCTACCTCCTCCGAAAATGTCGCCGAAGATATCGCCGAAGATGTCTTCAAAGGGGCTGCCGCCGCCAAACCCGCCGAAACCTTCACTGAAACCGCCACCGTTCATGCCCGCGTGGCCGAACTGGTCATACTGGGCCCGCTTCTGGCTATCGGACAGCACCGCGTAGGCCTCCGACGCCTCCTTGAAGACCTCCTCAGCCTCTTTATCCCCCGGATTTTTATCAGGGTGATGCTTGAGAGCGAGCTTGCGGTAGGCTTTTTTGATTTCGGTCTCGCTGGCGTTGCGATTGACCCCAAGAATCTCGTAATAATCTCGTTTAGCCAAACTGAATTACCTCTCGGGCGTGGCCCTTCCGCCGCAGGTGAACATCAAGTCCGCACACGGCAAAAGGGAGCCGGGAGAATCTCCCGGCTCCCGTCGAGCCAGATTAAGGTTCACACCGCACGCAATGCGGCCTGGTTATTTCTTCTTTTCGTCTTCGTCCACGTCTTCAAATTCGGCGTCGACGACATTGTCATCCTTGGCGCTCTCAGCGCCGGCCTGGGCTTCACCCTCTCCGGCCTGCCCTTCTTCCTGGGCCTGGGAGTACATGACCTCGGCAAGTTTGTGCGAAACCTGGGCCAGTTCCTGGGTTTTGGACTGGATCTCTTCGGCGCTGTCACCTTCCATCGCCTTTTTAAGATTGTCCAGGGCCCCCTGGATCTTCTCCTTGGTTTCAGCATCGACCTTGTCGCCGTGCTCGCTGAGGGATTTCTCAGTCGTGTAGACCAGACCGTCGGCCTGGTTGCGGGCTTCGATCAGCTCACGCTTCTTCTTGTCCTCGCCGGCATGGCTTTCCGCATCCTTGACCATGCGGTCGATCTCTTCTTCCGACAGGCCGGAGGACGCGGTGATCTTGATCGACTGCTCCTTGCCGGTACCGAGGTCCTTGGCCGAGACATGCAGAATGCCGTTGGCGTCGATATCGAAGGTGACCTCGATCTGAGGCACGCCGCGCGGCGCCGGCGGAATGCCGACCAGCTCGAAACGGCCGATGGTCTTGTTGTCGGCAGCCATTTCGCGCTCGCCCTGCAGCACGTGGACCGAAACCGCCGGCTGATTGTCGGCCGCAGTAGAGAAGATCTGGCTCTTGCGGCATGGGATGGTGGTGTTTTTCTCGATCAGCTTGGTCATTACGCCGCCGAGCGTCTCGATGCCGAGAGACAGAGGCGTGACATCGAGCAGCAGCACATCCTTGACATCGCCCTTGAGCACGCCGCCCTGAATGGCTGCGCCGATGGCCACAACTTCGTCCGGGTTGACCCCTTTACTGGGCTGCTTGCCGAAGATCTCCTGCACTTTTTTCTGCACCGCAGGCATGCGGGTCATGCCGCCGACCAGGATAACTTCGTCGACATCGGAGGGTGAAAGGCCGGCATCCTTGAGAGCGGTCTTGCAGGGTCCGACCAACTGGTTGAGCAGCTCAGCACAGATGCTCTCGAGCTTGGAGCGGGTCAGCTTGATGTTGAGATGTTTTGGTCCGCTCTGATCTGCGGTGATGAAGGGCAGATTGATGTCGGTCTCCACCGAGCTGGAAAGTTCGCACTTGGCTTTTTCGGCGGCTTCCTTGAGGCGCTGCAGGGCCATTTTGTCGCCGCGCAGATCAATCCCCTGCTCCTTTTTGAACTCGTCCGCAACGTAGTCGATGATGCGCTGGTCAAAGTCTTCGCCGCCAAGAAAGGTGTCGCCGTTGGTGGACTTGACCTCGAATACCCCGTCGCCGAGTTCGAGAATGGAAATATCGAAAGTACCCCCGCCGAGGTCAAAAACGGCGATCTTCTCATCTTTCTTCTTGTCCAGTCCATAAGCCAGGGCTGCTGCGGTGGGCTCGTTGATGATGCGCAGAACATTGAGTCCCGCGATCTTGCCGGCGTCTTTGGTGGCCTGGCGCTGGGAGTCATTGAAGTAGGCCGGCACAGTGATAACCGCGTCGGTCACCGTCTCGCCCAGATAGTCCTCGGCGGTCTGCTTCATTTTCTGCAGGATCATGGCAGAGATTTCAGGCGGGCTGTATTTCTTGCCCCGCACCTCCACCCATGCGTCGTTGTTATCCGCCTTGATGATCTTGAAAGGGCTGATCTTGATATCCTTCTGCACCGCTTCCGAATCAAATTTACGCCCGATCAGGCGCTTGATGGCGAACAGGGTGTTTTCCGGATTGGTGACCGCCTGGCGCTTGGCTTGCTGGCCGACCAGCCGTTCGCCGCTTTCGGTGAAAGCCACCATGGAGGGGGTGGTGCGGGAACCCTCCGCGTTTGCGATGACGACAGGCTCGCCGCCTTCCATGACCGCCACACAGGAGTTGGTGGTCCCCAGATCGATGCCGATAACTTTACTCATGGTGTATATCCTCCTTTTAAATTACGTTGCTTTTTCAGTGTGCAGGAAAATCAGGCCTTCCCGCTTTTTTCATTCTGTGCGTTATCTGCCGGGGGTTTGGCCACCATGACCATGGCTGGGCGCAGCAGCCGCTCATGCAGCAGATACCCCTTCTGCAACTCCTGCGCGACAACATTGGGGGCATGCTCAGCCGTTTCAAGCTGTCCCACCGCTTCATGGCGCGCAGGATCAAAAGGTTCGCCGATACTTCTGACCGGCGTCACTCCGAATTTTTCCAGGACTTTGCCGAACTGGGTGAGAGTCATCTCAACCCCTTCCAGCAAGCCTTCACCGCTGGAACTTTCCTGGCGAGCGTGCTCGACGGCGCGCTCGAGGTTATCGACAACCGGCAGGATCTCCCGCAGGATACGCTCATTGGCGAACTTGGAAAGCTCCTCTTTCTCTCGCTGGGCACGCTTGCGAAAATTTTCAAGATCAGCGGCAATGCGCAGATACTGGTCGTAGTTACGCTGGGCTTCCTCGCGCGCCTGCTCCAGTTCGAGCTCCCCTGCGCCGGCATTCTGCGTGCTCTCGCTCTCGGCACCCCCGGGCGTTTCCTCGACCGGTTCGGCCTCGGGAATCACGGCATCAGGCTGCCGCGCCTCACTCTGTTGACTGTCTTTTTTCTTCTTGGACACGATAAAAAATCTCCTATTCGTTCTCTGATTCCAGCAGCTGGCTGACCAGCTGGGCCGTATAGTCGACGACCGGAATGACCTGTGAATAGGCCATGCGGGTCGGGCCGATCACGCCAAGGGTGCCGATGGTGCCGTCACCGCTGTGATAGGACGCCGTAATCAGGCTGCACCCCTCGATTTCACGATACGAGGTTTCGCTTCCGATGAAGATCTGTACCCCCTGGCTTTTTTGGCACTTGTCGAGAAACTCGACCAGGGTGCTTTTCTGCTCAAAAGCCTGAAAGAGCCGCTTCATCCGTTCCAGGTCGCTGAATTCCGGCTGCTCGAGCATGCGGCTGACCCCTTCAATGAAGACTTCACGGCTCTCGTCAGCGAGAGCTGCTTCGAACAGCCCCATGAAGCGGGCAAACAGCTTGTCGTAAAGGGCTTTTTCCTGCGTCATCTCCTGCAGCAGACGCTGCTTGATCTCGCCGATAGGCAAGCCGGCGAAACGTTGGTTGAGATAGTTGTTGAGACCTTCAAGATCTTGCGGGGAAAGATCTTCCTTGGTTTCAATGATCTTGTTCTGCACCAGGCCGCTTTCGCTGACGAAAATCACCAGGATGCGCCCGTGGGACAGGCGCACGAACTCAATATGCCGGAACACGGACGCAGTAAACTGCGGCGCCATGACGATGCCGGTGTAATGACTGATGTTGCTCAGCACCCGGCCTGCTTCACGCAGCAGTTCGTCCGCGCGCAGACCACGGCGCTGGTAGTAGCGGCGGATACGCTCTTTCTGCTGTGCGGTCAGGGCGCGCACCTGCAGCAGGGAGTCGAGGTAAAAACGGTACCCTTTCTCCGTCGGGATTCGGCCGGAGGAGGTGTGGGGCGCGACAAGGTACCCCATCTCTTCCAGGTCGGACATGACGTTGCGCACCGTTGCCGGAGACAGAGCAATGCCGTGCCGGCGGGTAATGGCACGTGACCCTACCGGCTCCGCCGAAGCGATATGATCCTCGATGATCGCCTCAAGAATCTTGCGGCTTCTTTCATTGAGCGCTTCGGTCATGATAAAAATCCCCCAAAAACCTGAAGCCGGAGATCTCCCGGCCTCTGACAAACAGGTTAGCACTCATTTGCCTCGAGTGCTAACCGAGAACAACATAACAACCACCCCCTGCTTTGTCAAGGCGGCGAAAATGGAAAAAATTAGAGAAAATTTCCTACAAAAATAAGGAGATGAGATGGTCGTAGAGCAGCCAGCCCTGCAAGGTGAAGTGCAGCCGATCTCCGTCCTGCCGCAGATAGGAGCCGCAACGCTGAACCGCCTCGGGAAAGAGTGCTTCAATGCTGTCCCCGAAACGCTCCTGAAACAACCGGACATCCACCCCTTCAGCGGTACGCAGCCCAAGATAGAGCGTTTCAACCATGGCACCTCGCCGGTCGAAAGTTTCGATCCGCTCTGCCGGATCGCTTCCCTGCCGCAGACGGGAGCGGTAGAGGTCCAGGTCGCCGGGCACCGACCAGCGCTCGCCCCATTCCACGGCGTAGAAAGAATGAGCTCCGGGGCCGATGCCAAGGTAGCTCCTACGCTGCCAGTAACGCAGGTTGTGACGGCACTGGCGCCCCGGACGAGCGTAATTGGAGATCTCGTAATGGGAAAACCCCCTGGCGGTGAGCCGCGCGTGGAGCAGCTCAAAAGCTGCAGCATAGTCGTTTTCATCGGGGAGTGGCAGATGCCCCCGGGAGAATTGCCGGTGGAAGGGGGTTCCCTCCTCCACGGTCAGGCCATAGCAGGAGAGGTGGTCGGGTTCAAGCTCAAGAAAGGCCGTTATATCAGCTTCAAGCGCAGCCAGTGTAGACCCCGGCAGGGCGAACATCAGATCGAGCCCCAGGTTGTCAAAGCCCGCCCGGCGCGCCAGCGTACAGGCGGACCGGGCCTGCTGCGCATCGTGGATACGGCCGAGGCGCTGCAGGGAGGCGTCGTGGAGCGACTGAACGCCCAGAGACAGACGGTTGATCCCGGCGGCACGAAAATCCTGCAAATCGCCCAGGGTCAGCGTCCCCGGGTTGGCCTCCATGGAGATCTCCGCATCGGCATCAATGCCGAACAGGTCAGCCGCTCGGTCAAGAACCTCGCCCATCCGGGCCGGAGGCATGAGTGAGGGAGTGCCGCCGCCGAAAAAAATGGTTTGAAAGGCGCTGCGCTGCGGCAGTCGCGATGCGGCCAGTTCAAGATGGCGGCAGAGCCGGCGGGGATAATCTGCGGGGATGACGTCTTCTACCGAGAAAAAATCGCAGTAGGGGCATTTACGCAGACAGAAAGGGATATGAATGTAAAGACCCGACATGGGAAAAGCCAGCTTAGCCGACCACCCACAGCGTCAGGGCATCCGCCTTGTGTACCAGGTTGGCTGAAACACTGCCCTGCAGCAGCGACATGACCTTGGAGAGATGCCGGGAACCGACCGCGACGGTATCGCACCCCCGTGCACGGGCCTCCTCCAGGATATCCTCAGCCACCCCGTGACGCATCGGCCTGCAGCAGACCTCCAGATCATCACCGGCAAGCCCTTTGCCGGCAAACAGCTCAGTGATCCTGACGACCTGGGCGTGCAGCGACTGCAGTTCGTCACGCTTATCCTCATAGCCGTGCAGTTCGTGCTCTGGCGGCGGCGAGGCGTCCAGGGCAATCTCGGCGTCGGGCGGCAGCCCGCTGACAACTGAAAAAAGCACGATTCCGATGTCGGGGATATGAGGCACTACCTCTGCGACATACTCCGCGGCACGCAGGGACTGGGGAGAGCCGTCGATGGCCAGCATAAGTTTTTTCATCGACATCTGCCTTCCATCAGGGGGGAACGGTTCAGAACAGGATAAACAGAATCGACATCAGCGCCAGCAGCGAAACTGCAAACAACACCAGGATTCCTATGGGATAGGTTGCCGTGCGGCTGCGGCGGTCAATCTCCTCCATCAGCTCCTCGCGCTCCCGGGTTCCGCTGTATTCGGCCGTCAGACGCACCCAGTATTTCTGAATACTCGCGCCCGGGTCGCTGGCAAATCTCGCCAGAAGTCCGGTCAACTGCCAGCCCAGAACACGCTCGGCCCAACTGTTGATACCGTTGAATACCCGGTCGGCGACCAGCACGAAAGCGCGGCTGCCCTTGCGGTAGGCCCAGTCTACATCCAGGTTGACCGATCGGATTTCGGGAGGATAGATGCCCGCCAGCAGCAACAGGGTGAATGCCAGCGCCGAGAAGAAGAGCAGCTGACTCTGCGCGAGCACATGGGCAAAAGTATAAGGTTCATAGTCGACCGGGAAAGGCAGCATCCCATAGACAAAATCGGGATAAACCCCGAGGAAGACGCACATGAAGGCCGCCCCGCCCATGGCGATCAGCATGTGAAGCGGTGCCTCCTTGGGGCGCAGGCCTGAATCGTGGGAGAAAAAAGCGAAAAACGGAATCTTGATGCCGGCATGATGAAAAACACCGGCGGAGGCAAAAAGCAGAATCAGCCACACGAACTGGTAGTGACCACCCGCGGCGGCATCGACCACCATCGACTTGGCGATAAAGCCGCTGAACAGGGGGAAGGCCGAGATCGCCGCCGCCCCGATCATGCAGAAAACCGCCGTCAAGGGCATGGTCCGGTAGAGGCCGCCGAGGTCGGTGGCGTTGATCTTCCCGGTGCGGTACATCACCGCGCCCATCGACATGAAGAGCAGGCCTTTGTAGAGGATGTGCGCGTAGGCGTGACAGACCGCGCCGTTGATGGCAAGCTCGGTGCCGATGCCGATCCCCACCACCATATACCCCACCTGGTTGATCAGGCTGTAGGAGAGCACCCGCCGCAGATCGTTTTCAATGACGGCAAAGAAAATGGGAAAAGCCACCATGGCCGCGCCGATCCAGATCAGCGGCTCCGCGCCCGGAAAAGCGCGGGCCAGCACATAGACCGCACTTTTGGTGGTGAAGGCCGACAGGAAAACGGTCCCGGCGATGGTGGACTCCGGGTAGGAATCGACCAGCCAGGCATGCAGCAGCGGCCATGCGCAGTTCAGGCCGAAGCCGAGAAAGATAAAGAGCGCCCCAGGCTGGGACAGGTCCATGGCGGTAAAGGCGATGCTGCCGGTGCCATGATAATAAAGGACGATTCCGGTCAGCAGGCACAAACCGCCGGCCGCATGCACCAGCAGATAGCGCAGCGCAGCGCCCCGCGCCGCAGCAGTGCGGCGTGCAATGATCAGAAAGGTCGCGGTCACCGTCAGCGTTTCCCAGAAAAGGAAAAGGCTGAACAGGTCGCCGGCAAAGGTCACCCCCTGAGCTGCACCGGCATAAAGCAGGCCCACCACATAATGCGCGGGGTCATCATGATGCAGTGAAAAGATCAGTCCGATAAACGCAATCAGGTGAAAGATATAGCCGAACACCCGTGAAAGACGGTCCACCTCCGCCAGCACCAGGTCAAGACCGATGAATGAAAGGGTTCCGTAGCTGCCGTTGGGGGCGCCCCATAAAATCAGAAAGCTCACCACCGGCACCGCGATAGCGACAACCTTGAGTAGCCGCCCCCGCAGGCAGGCGGCAAGCAGCGCGCCTAAAATGAAGACGAAAGAAGGTGGGAGCAACAGACTACTCGTCATAATAATCCTCGTCGCGCATGATCAGAGGGCGCAGGATATATTTGGCGATCAGCACCAGGAGAATGCAGGAAACCAGGCCGTAGATGGCGTAAAATCCGAACCACTCCTCCCACTTGAAATGGGGATGTTTGTGGACGAAAAGCTCCAGTCCGAGCAGCACCCCGAGACTGACGTAAAAGATGCCGAGCAGACGTCTGACATTGCGCGGATCATCGAAGAGATATTTTTTATCTTTCTGCTGTTTCGCCATAACAGATCCGTTCAGTGTGCACCGTTGGAAAAAACGATCGCCAGATAGAACAGGCTGAGCGCAAAAATGATCCAGAACGCGGTACGGTAGCCGGGCACCGGTTCGTGGGCGAGTATCTTCCTGGGTTCATCCTTGTTTTGGTCGGCATGCGCCATAAAAATGCTCCATTGACCTGAAAGGCAGTATCGTTGGTGTAAATCTTTCTGATCAGGGGGCCAACGCCTGATTGATCAGGCTGATAAAAAGATCCGGATAGAAAAAGAGGGCCACCGAAATCAGGGCGGTCACCGACAACGGGACGAGGCAGAGCAGCGGGGCCTCTTTGATGCCCCCGCGGTTTTCCTCTCCAGCGGGCATGATGAAAAATCCGCGATAGACGATGGGGAAAAAGTAAGCCGCATTCAGCAGTGAACTGACGATCAGCACCAGCAAAAGAGCGAGCTGTCCGGCTTCCACCGCACCCAGCAGCAGGTGCCATTTACTGATGAATCCCCCCAGCGGCGGCAGCCCGATAATACTCATGGATCCCAGCAGGAAGGCCAGATAAGTCACCGGCATCTGCCGGCCCAGGCCATCCATCTGACTGATATATTTTTTGCGATGGGCAACATAGATCGCCCCGGCGCAGAAAAACAGGGTGATCTTGCCGAAGGCGTGCATGGCAATATGCAGGGTGCCGCCCAGCATCCCGGAGGCGGAGAGCATGCCGGCGCCAAGCACCATGTAGGAGAGCTGCCCTACGGTGGAATAGGCCAACCGCCTTTTCAGGTTATCCTGCGTCAGGGCGATCAGCGAGGCGACCAGTATTGTGATGGCCGCCAGGGTCGTTATAACCGCCCCGAGGTCAAACTTCCCCAGCTGTTCGGGACCGAGGATATGATAGATGACCCGCAGAATGGAAAACACACCCACCTTGACCACCGCGACGCCGTGCAGAAAGGAACTGACCGGAGTCGGCGCCACCATGGCCGCGGGCAGCCAGGCGTGCAGCGGCATAATCCCGGCTTTTGCGAAACCGAAAACGAACAGGAGCAGCAGCACCGTCATCAGCTCCGGGCCGGCCACGCCGGCCAGGATGCCGCCGCTGCGAAAATCGAGAGTTCCGGCCACCGCATAGGTCACCAGCATGGCAGGCAGGGCCAGACCGATGGAGGTGCCCAGAATGTAGGTCAGATATTTGCGCCCGGAAGCCCGCGCCTCCAGATTCTGTTCATGGGTGACCAGCGGATAGGTGGAAAGGGAGAGAACCTCGTAGAACAGGTAGAGCGTCAGGAGATTGCCGGCGAAGGCCACGCCGATGGTTGCACTGATGGCGACGGCGAAACTGGCGAAATAGCGGGTCTGATCATGCTCCTTGAGACTGCGCATGTACCCGATGGAATAAATCGAGGTCAGAATCCACAGAAAAGAGGCGACCAGGGCGAAGGACACCCCCATGGCGTCGACCCGCAGTTCAATGGGGACGCCGGGGAGAACTTCTGCGATCGTAAAGGTGTAGGACACCCCATTGAGCACTGCCGGAACCATCGAGGCAACCAGCAGAAACTTGGTCAGCGCAATGAGCAGAGTCCAGGCCTCGCGCACATTGGGAGTACGCCCCGAAAGGTAGATGGGGATCGGACCGAGCAATGAAACAAGAACCGCGGCCAGGGGTAGAATGCTATGCGCGTTCTGCATGGTCGACAACAAACCTCGGAAAAGGGAAAAGGGCTGCTCTCCGGGCTAAAATCCCGCCGGGAGCGCCAGACGGATCACATCCTTGACGATAAGGCCCGAACCGAAACCGACCACCAGCAGGGCCAGGGCGGTCAGAACCAGCGGACTGAGGATCATCAGGGGTGCCTCGGCAACGCCATTGCCGTGTACCGCTGCATGATCCTGCTCCTCCAAACGGAAATAACCGATTTCAATAATGCGGAAAAACAACACCGCATTCACCAGGCTGCTGACCACCAGGGCGATGACGAATCCCCACTGGTCGGCCTCCACCCCACCCAGGATCAGGTACCACTTGCTGAAAAAACCACAGGTCGGAGGCACGCCGATCATGGAGAAGGCCCCCAGGGTAAAGGCCGCCATGGTGATCGGCATCTTGCGGAAAATTCCGGTCAGGTTCTCAAAACGGGTATCGCCGATTCGGTAGGCGATGGCCAGCACGGCCAGGAACATGCACAGGGTCATGATGGCATCGTTGACGATGTGAAGCACTGCGCCGGTCAAGCCCGCGGAATTGGCCAGCCATGCACCACCGACCATGTAGCCGACTTCGGCAACGATGATATAGGTCAGCATCCGCTTGAGATCCCGCTGGGCCAGGGCCAGAAAGGATGCGCAGACAATGGCCCCGGCAGAGACCCAGACAATGGTGCTCTGCACCGCGGCATGCTGGTAAAAAGCGTAATCAACGGAAAAAACGGTCAGGATGATGCGCAGCATCAGGTAGACCGTTACCTTGGTCATCAGCGGCGCCACCACCACGGCGACCGAGTTCGGAGCATGACTGTAGGCGTTGGGGAGCCAGCTGTGCAAGGGGAAAAACGCCATTTTCACCCAGAATCCCACCAGCAGGAAGGCAAACGCGGTGGCCACCGCCACCTGCCCCTCGAGACCGGGCAGAATCAAAGCAATGTCCGCCATGTTGAGGGAGCCGGTGAGAATATAGAGGTAGCCGACCCCCAGCAGATAAAAGCAGGCGCCGATGGTGCCCATAATGATATAGTTGAAGCTCGACAGCGGCGCCCGATCGGGCCCCATGGCGATCAGGCCGTAGGTGGTAATGGAAGTGATCTCCAGCAGCACGTAGAGGTTGAAGGCATCGCCGGTTACCACCAGCCCCAGCAGGCCCGCGATCAGAATCAGCAGCAGGGTGAAAAAAAGATAGTCCTTGCCCGGCAATTCCTGCTCGACGCTTTTTACCACCGACACACAGGCCACCAGCGCCACCGCCGCAACCACCACCAGCATCAGGCCGGACAGGGGATCCACCACCAGCTCGATGCCGAAAGGAGCGCGCCAGCCGCCCATCACGTAACGCACCGTGCCCTCGCGCAGCACGCGGGCCAGCAGCACCACAGAGGCGATCGTACTGAACGCCAGGGAACCGAGCACCAGCGGCGCGATCCAGGCGCGGGACAGGCGGCCGAGAAGGTTGACGGCAAAGGCGGCGAGCAGCGGTACCGCAATCACAAGTGCAGGAAAATTCTCGAGGATCATTGGCGGATTTTCTCCAGGATTTCGTCCTCTTCCAGGGATCCGTATCTGCGGTGAATGCGGATCAGCAGCGCCAGAGCCACCCCCGTCACGCTCACCGAAACGACAATAGCGGTCAGCATCAGCACATGGGGCAGGGGATTGACCACCGTCGAAGCGTCAACGCCGTGCTTGAGCACCTCGTACTTGTCGACGATGGCAACTCCGGCATCACGCTTGACCCCGGTGGAAACGAAAAAAAGGATGATTGCAGTCTGAAAGATGTTCATTCCCAGCAACTTCTTCACCAGGTTGTTCTTGCCGATCATGGCGTAGAAGCCGATCATCATCAAAACGACATAGATCCAGTAATTGTATTTGGCGATGACTTCGTTCAGCAGACCGTCCATACTACAACCCCTCATCCATGTCACCGGCGGAGCTGATATCCCAGAACAGGGAGACCATGATGCTCATCACGCCAAGCCCGACCCCGACCTCGACCAGAAAGATGCCGAAAGACCGCCATTCGATGGGATCCATCGGAATCACAGCGGCAAGGGCACTGTAGTCCAGCAGGTAGCCGCCCACGATGGTGCACAGAGCCGCCACCCCGGTAAAAATCAGCACGCCGATATTGGCGATCAGGGCGTTGCAGCGCTCACTCATGCGCTCCATGGTTGTCGGAAGATCAAAAGCCAGGGCCAACAGGATGAAGGAGGCCCCCAGAATGACGCCCCCCTGAAAACCGCCGCCGGGGCTGTAGTGGCCGTGCACGATGACATAAAGGCCGAACAACTGGATAAAGGGAACCATGATGCGCACAGACATCTCGATAATCAGGCTCTCGCCCAGGCGCCGGTTTTCTGCGCGATCCTGCACAGTCTTCATTGGCGCGACCTCCGCAGCACGGCGATGACCCCGATCCCGGCACAGTAGATAACCACCAGCTCGAACATGGTGTCGTAACCGCGGTAGTCACCCAGAACGGCGGTCACCAGGTTGGGAACGTGGGTTTCAGGAATCGCCTGCTCGATAAAATACTTCGACAGGTGAGTATTGGCCGGAGATTGCGGGTCGCCCCAGGCGGGGAAATCCTTGGTCCCGTAGAGCAGCAAAGCTCCGGTCACGATGCAGGCAAGCCAGGCAATCGCTTTCAATCCTTACTCCTTCGGCTGGTTCGCAGAATAGCGGCAATAAACAGCACGGTACTGACGCCGGCGCCGACCGTCGCTTCGGTAAACGCCACGTCCACCGCTCCCATCTCCGCCCACAGCAGACACATAAGGAAACTGTACACCCCGAACACCACCGTGGCGGCGAGCAGGTCCCGCACCGCAATTGTTCCGATCGCGCAGATCACCACCAGCGCCAGAATGAGCAGATCAATGGGCCAGGTCATGAGCGCCTCCCGCTTTTCCTGGTCCAGGGGGAGACTCCAACCACCAGTGCTGCTTCCGTCAGGGCGTGAGTCGCCGTCGGGCTTGCAACAAAAACAAAGCCTGCGATCATCATGATCTTGATACTGACCAGAACACTTCCCAGCGAGGGATCGGACAGGTTGTAAAGCGCCACCGCCAGCAGCACCAGCTCGGAGGCCAGAGTGTCGCATTTGCCGGCGGCATGCATGCGGGTGTAGAAATCGGGGAAACGAAGAATTCCAACAACGCCAACGGCAAAGAAAAACAGGCCGAGGGTCAGCAAAACAATGGTGATGACGTTCATTCAGCCGCCTCCTTCCCTTCCTGCAGATCGCTGTCGAGGTGAACACTCCGTCTGCGCAGGAAATACTTGGTGGCTCCCAGGGTCGCGATGAAGTTGAGCAGCGCATAGGCCAGCGCAATATCGACAAACATCCCGACATTGCCGTAGATCAACCCGATCAGCAGCAGCAGCACGGTGGTCTGTGAACCGATGACATTGCCGCCGAGAATGCGGTCAAGCACTGTTGGTCCGGTAACCACCCGATAGAGACTGACCAGAATCAGAAGCAGCAGCCCGATTCCGAAGGCCATAAAAATGTCGGCCATTACAGCGGCTCCTTTTCAAGCGCGGCGGCCACCTTTTCTTCCATGGTGCCGGGCAGCGACTCGGCCGTGCTGCGGGTTAACGCATACACGGTGAATTCATCATCGTGAACGCTTACGGTGATCGTTCCAGGCGTCAACGTGATTGACTGGGCAAAGGACACCCTGGAAACAGGTCTTTTCAGGCGGGTCTTAAAACGGATCAACTGGGGATCGATCAGATCGAGCATACGGGGGTGCAGCACAATGTAAGCAACCTGCACGCTGGCCAGAACAATTTCCTTCAGCAGATAGGGCACATAAAAGATCCACCCGATAAAATGCCGGGTGAAGGAGCCCACGCTTCGGTTGACGAAAAGGAGGTCATGACTGAAATGTGCGACCAGGAGGCAGGAGAGAATCCCCAGCGACAGGTGAAACCCGTCGAACATCCCGGACAGGACCGCCCAGAAGACAAACATGATCAGAAAAGTGGCAAACTTGGTCATCTAAAACCACCCTGGTCCACCCGGCAGTTGTCTCGACATTAAATCCGAAACTCAGACCGGAAAAACAAGAAGATAAGTTCCCTCCCGAACCTCGGCAGAAAGCAGAACCCCTTGCCGCACGAAAGAAAAGTGTGTCAAGGATTAGCATGCTCCCCAAAAGGTGTCAAGGCAAACCGGTATCCCCCTAGAGCCTCTTGTTCATTGGCTTCTTTTCTTTTATAATCGTGTTTGTTTCTTAACTGCGCCGGAAAATTCCGTCTTTTTAAAACATTGTTTCCAGAGAGGTGTGATGAATCGAAAACTTAACGCAGCCAGCATTCAGTTCAATATTTCCCTTGGCGATGTCGACACCAATCTGAAGAAAGCACTGTCGGCCATCGACCGGACCAGGGATCGGGGAGCCGAACTTGCCGTACTTCCAGAGATGTGGAGCACTGGATACGACTACAAAAACCTGCCCCGACTTGCCCTGGAAACGCCGCGGGTCATTGAAGTCCTCCAGAAAAAATCGGCTGAGCAGAAAATGGTGTTGGTCGGCAGTCTGCCCGAAAGCGAAAACGGCCATATCTACAATGCCGCCTATGTCATCGACCAGGGTGAAATCAAAGGGACTTACCGCAAACTGCACCTTTTTTCCACCATGGGGGAGGATCGCTTCCTGTCCGCCGGAGACAAAACCCTGGTTGTCCCTACCAGCGCCGGACGCCTCGGCATCGCGATCTGCTACGACCTGCGTTTTCCGGAGCTGTTCCGCAAAATGGCGCTGGAAGGGGCCGAAATCCTCTGCCTGCCTGCGGAATGGCCCAAGCCGCGCCAGGAGCATTGGCGGACTCTTTTACGTGCCAGAGCCATTGAGAATCAGCAGTTCGTGGTCGCCACCAACTGCTGCGGGGTGCAGGGCAAGCTGGATTTCTTCGGCATGAGCCTGATCATTTCTCCCTGGGGAGAGATCCTGGCAGAAGGCGAAGAAAAGGGTGTCGAACTGTTTGCTACCCTGGATTTTCAGGAGATGATCGATTTTCGTAGCAAGATCAGGTGTTTTCAGGACAGAAGGCCGACCGTTTACGGGACTCTGCCCTGACGAAACGGCCCTGTCTGTCAGAAAAAAGAGCCAGCCGCAAACGATGTCCGCGAGTGGCCCTTTTTTTTCACAGGAGAGCTGTGCTGAGCCTGGACTGAGCGCCTGTTGTTAATGCCCCAATTGCTGAGCGTTCTGGCGGTAACGTTCAGGGACCTCGTTGAGATTTTCGGCAAAATGAAGCGCTCCCTCATCATCGACATAGACATAGGAAGGGCCGGCGGCCGGCGGCGCAGGTTGCGTGCCCTCGTTCCCTGATGCGGGCGGCGCCGTCTGCTCCCCGCCCAGGCCGATCAGGCGCGCGCGGAATTCCTTGTAGAAGCTGTGCGCCTCGCGGTAGCCCGGCACATCCAGGTCTACCCGCAGCAGTGCCTGGTCGGCGGCGACCAGCAGCACAACGAAAACAACACCCCAGAAGATAAAACGAACGAGTTTTTTCATAATTCCTCTATCAATGCTCGTGGCCATGGCCGTTCGAGTCGGGAGACCGGTGATGAAGCTGCTGAAACAGCGGCACGGTCTCGCAACGACTGCATTCGCCCTGAAGGGTACTGTGGCTGATCGAGTAGTCCCGCTCGAGCATATCCCCAATCTCGGCGATAATCCGCCCCTGCTGCGGGCGCTGCTCCGGCTCGATGTCGACATGGGCGGACAGGGAGGAGATGTGGGAGCAGATCGACCAGCAATGGATATGATGTACGTCGCGCACCCCCGCAATCCCCTTTATGCTCTCGACCACCTCGCCGATATCGATATGGGCCGGCACCCCCTCGAGCAGAATATGGCCGGCCTCGCGAATGACGCGCACCGCGCCCCAGCCGATAATCAGGACGATGAAGACGGAGATCAGTCCGTCGACAACATACCATCCGGTCAGCATCATGACCAGCCCGCCGGCAATGACCCCCACCGAAGCGATGGCATCGCCCAGCACATGCAGAAAAGCGCTGCGGACGTTGAGGTCATCACGGGAGTGGCCGTGCAGAAACCTGGCGGCCACCAGGTTCATGACCAGCCCGATCGCGGCAATAATGAACATTTCCCGGCTCTTGACCGGCTCCGGCGCCTGCACCCGCTCCCAGGCTTCCAGCAGTATACCCACCGCCATCGCCAGCAGGGTCACGCCATTGATGAGGGAGGCAAAAATCTCCGCTCGGTGCCAACCGTAGGTGCGCCGGTCGGTGGCCGGAAGCCGCGCCAGTTTCAGCGCCGCCAGCGAAAGGACCAGCGCCAGCAGGTCCATGAACACATGGGCCGCATCCGCCAGCAGGGCCAGAGAGTTGGTCCACAGGCCGCCGATCACCTCAGCCAGCAGCGTCACGCTGGTCAGGCTGATGGCAAAAAGAAACCCGCGGCTGATATTGCGGTCGACGCCTTCATGGGCGGACATACGCATTCTCCTGTCGAAATCGGCTGGGAACGGCGCCATTCTAACGGTGGAGGTGCCTGCTGACAAGCAGATAAAAGCAATGCCCTGCCTCTTGTATTACAGATCTTTGTCCTTGCCCGCCACGTCCTTTTTTGTTAATTAAAGACCTTCGCCGTTTCCGACCAACCGAGCCGTTTCGCCCTCTTTCAGCTGGGCGTCAACGGCTCATGCGGCAGTGAAATCACCTGGTTCTATGTCAATGACTGCAAGAGGGGGGAATCAAACATGCTCGCCAAAGTTCTGTCCGGCGCCCTGTCGGGGATCGACGCCTACCAGGTTGAAGTGGAGGTCGATATCGCCCGCGGCCTGCCCCAGTTCGCCACCGTGGGGCTGCCCGAAGGGGCGGTCAAGGAGAGCAAGGACCGGGTCAAATCCGCCATCAAGAATTCCGGCTACGAATTTCCCGCGCGGCGCATCACCATCAACCTCGCTCCCGCAGGCATCAAAAAGGACGGTGCCGCCTTTGACCTGCCCATGGCGGTCGGCCTGCTCACCGCCACCGGACTCATCAAGGAAGATGCCGCCCGACGCTTTGTCATCATGGGAGAGCTCTCCCTCGATGGACGGGTCAAACCGATACGCGGTGCCCTGCCGGTGGCCATCGCCGCCGGCGACTGGCCGGTGGACGGCCTGATTCTGCCCCGCGAAAATGCCCGCGAGGGCGCTATCGCTAACAGCGTACCGGTCTATGGCGTGCACGACCTCGGCGAAGTGACGGCTTTCCTCAATGGCGAACGCATGATCGAACCGTGCAGCGTCTCTATTCCGGAACTGTTCGCCGGCGCAGACCACAACGGCGAGGACTTTGCCGAAGTACGCGGCCAGGAGCAGGCCAAGCGCGCCCTGGAGGTCGCAGCGGCCGGCTCTCATAATATCCTGATGGTCGGCCCGCCCGGCAGCGGCAAGACCATGCTGGCACGCCGGGTTTCCACCATTCTACCGGATCTGAGCTTCGCCGAAGCTCTTGAAACCACCAAGATCCACTCGGTTATGGGCCTACTCAACGAACAGCAGGCCCTGATCACCCAGCGCCCCTTCCGTCACCCCCATCATACCATCTCCGATGCCGGATTGATCGGCGGCGGCAGCAATCCGCGCCCGGGAGAGGTTTCGATGGCACATAACGGTTTGCTTTTCCTCGACGAACTGCCGGAATTCAAAAAGAATGTGCTGGAGATGCTGCGTCAACCCCTCGAGGACGGCCAGGTCACGATTTCGCGCGCCGCCACCAGCCTCACCTATCCGGCCACTTTCATGCTGGTAGGCGCCATGAATCCCTG
>NPID01005432.1_pt3 | contig 22428 bp, 19 predicted proteins | sample 8637491 | NCBI WGS metagenome assembly NPID01 (sample SAMN07420843, study PRJNA396082) | bioreactor metagenome | isolation source: sample BA6 brine-fed electro-methanogenic bioreactor BA | place: Japan: Kochi | collected 2016-06-14 | reverse complement strand
TGGGATTTTGGGGACAGTAGAAAACATCAACACTTTAAGCTACATATCTAATTCGCTCATACCCTATTGGCAATTATAGTCATCGGCCAGATACTGAAATGGTATGAAACCGGACATGCTGCTTGAACTGCTTGCTCAGAATATTCGCAAGGCCCGATTGACCATGGGCTTAAGCCAGATGGAGCTTGCAGAGCGTGCAGATATCTCCACAGGACATATAAATGATATTGAACGATCAAGACGATGGTTAAGCTCCGTCACCTTTTCCCGCATCGCCGAAGCGCTCCAGCTTGAGCCGTATCAGCTGCTGCTTCCTGCCCACGAGGAACACAGGATGGAAGACTACCGGAAGCTGATTGCCCTGAAAAAAGAGCTCCAGGGAATACTCACCCGGGAAATAGACTCGGTTTTTTCCGGACTGATGGAAAAATAGACGCCCCGCAAGCGGAATGATTCTTTTATTGCATCTAACCTGACCGTAAGCTATGATTAACCATAATGAAAAGTCGCTTCAAAGCCAGTCTGGTACCGGTGCTGTTGATTATAACGATCTCCCCACTGTTTACCGAAAACCTTAATAAGGCCCGGAATGGTGTTATAAACCTTCAGCAATACTCACTGGAAAGCGCCCATCCTGCAGCACTGGATGGAGAATGGGAGTATTACCCTCAGAGGCTTTATGAACCGGCGGCGATCGACGGGAAGCCGGAACCCGATATATTCTCCCTTCCGGGAGAACTGAACGGTTACAGCGGGACGGCTACCTTCAGGCTTAAGATTATTCTGCCTGACCGGAAAGAGCCCGTACCCTCCTCTTACGGCGTCAAGATCCCCTACTTCGGAGCGGCCATGAAGGTATGGATCGACGGTCAGGCAGTGACGGAAACAGGTTCATTCTCTCCCTTTGTTCCGCGTTACATACCGCGGGAAATTTACTTCACCTCCGCGGCGGAAGAGAGCGAAATTGTTATTCAGGCTGCAAATTACCACCATCGCCGTATGCGTCTAAGCCGGATCTTCTTCGGCAGTTCAGAGCTGATTCAGAAAACAACACAACGGGCAATTATCAAAAACGCGCTTCTCACTGGAAGTCTGCTTCTTCTCTCGTTTTTCCATTTCCTGCTCTATCTTTCCTACCACCGTGATAAGGCATTTCTCTATTTTTCCAGCATTGCCCTTATAACGGCCCTGCGGGAAGGAATAGTAAATGAGCGTATCCTGGTCCGACTCTGGCCTGCAATACCGGGAGAGTTAATGATGAAGATCGGCTATGCCCCGGTATTCCTCCTTCTTCCGCTCCTGCTGCACTACGTCTGGGCAACTGCACGTGAATCGGCACCGAAGCCGTCCCTTCTGCCGGCAAAAATATGGTTGGCGGCATCACTCCTCCTGCTGATCTTTTTCCCCCTTAAAATCTACGACTGGTTCTTTCAGTATGCACTTTTTCCTGTTGTCGCCTATGCTCTCTATTCCCTAAGACTGATTTTCTCAAGCCGGATGTTTGAATCCCGTTTCGGTGCGCACCTGCTTGTCCTCGGCGGACTTGTGGTGCTCCTGGCTGCCGTGAATGATTACCTGAGGGAGATAAGCATCCTGCAAACGCCGGCTCTTCTTTCAGCGGCAATCCTGTTTTTCCTCCTGCTTCAGGCCTTTTTTCTCTCCTGGCGGCTCGAACGTTCACATTCGGAGACCATGCAGCTGGCTCTGGAGGTCAAAAAACTGAATGCAAGTCTTGAGACCGGCATCAGGGAAAGAACCAGGGAGCTCGAGCAGGTAAACCGGCGTCTGGAAAAGCTTTCCCGTATTGATCCACTGACCGAGATTCCGAATCGTCGCTATTTCGATGAGGTCTATCTCGGCGAGTGGCGCCGGAGCGAGCGGGAGAACCGACCTCTTTCACTTATCATGATTGATGTTGATTTTTTTAAGCCCTACAATGACAACTACGGACATCCCGCCGGAGACGACTGTCTCAGGTTGCTGGCCGAAGCGATTCAGGTAAACCTTAAGCGCGGGGAAGATTTTGCTGCACGGTACGGAGGCGAAGAGTTCATTGTCCTTCTCCCGGGGCACCCCCTGGAGAGCGCTGAAAAGGTGGCCGAAAAGATAAGAAACCAGGTGGAAGAGCTGGGTATTGTTCACGAATATTCCGAAGCGGGAAAGGTGGTTACCATAAGCCTGGGGGTGGCCGAGAAGCCTCCGGATCAGCCCCTGGAACGGAAGACGCTTATCAAGTGGGCCGACCAGGCACTCTACGATTCAAAGCGCCTTGGAAGAAACCGCACGTCCGTCGCCATAGAATCCGCCCTGTCTCCGGGTGAAGATCTTCTCCATAATGAGAAAGCATGACTATCTCCTCACAGGCAAAACGGCCGAAAAAGTTGGAGTCCATCCCAATACCCTCCGCTGGTATGAAGAGGCGGGCTATCTGCCACCGGTACCAAGAAGCGCGGCGGGCTACCGCCGATACAGCCCCGGCCTCGTCCAGCTGGCGCGTATCATCAAACTCAGCCAGCCGCTGCTGCGGATGTACGGAAGCATACGGAAAAATACCTTTACCATACTCACCGCCTGCAGGGAGGGTGAACGGGAAAAAGCCGCAGATCTGACCCGGCTGCTGGTAACGCAGCTTGAAAGGGAACACGGTCTTGCAATCGACGCTCTTTCAATTCTTGAAAGATGGAGGAGAGGAGAACCGGCTCCGAAGATGCAGAAGATGCTCTATATCGGGGAAGCGGCACATCGTACCGGATTAAGCCGTGATCAGATTATAAACTGGGAAAGAAACGGACTCTGTTCCTTTCTCAGAGCCCCGGATTCGGCTTATCGGCTTTTTGGAGAGGAAGAGCTTGAACGGCTTACGGTAATACGATACTGCAGAACTGCCGGATACAGCCTTACATCAATCCGGCGTCTTCTGGCAAAGATCGATCAAGGCATTGAGGAAGGCCGTGAGGTGCTGGAAACAATTGCGGACTCTCCGGAAAGCTGCGAACGCGATCTCTTTCCGACCTTTCCGACCGATACCCTTCCTGCGACCCTGCGGGAACTGGGTAAACTTGCACGTACGCTTATACATGAAATTGCACTCCTTAACAAACTGCAAAACCCTCCTATATAACACCCGGGTTTTATAATTGAGCCAACTCAGATACAGGAGGATCTCATTTGAAAAACGACATCATACGTACCGAAAAGCTGTCCAAAGGGTACAAAAACGGAGTAAAGGCTATCAATTCGGTGAGTCTGTCGGTTACCGAAGGAAGCCGTTTTGTACTTCTCGGACCCAACGGTGCCGGTAAATCGACTCTTGTCCGTATTCTCAGCTCCCTCTCCCGTCCTGACAGCGGTTCATGCTCAGTCTGCGGCCTCAATCCCTTCGGCGAAAGCAGTAAGCTTATGCGGAAAATCGGAGTAGCTACCCAGGAGAACGATCTGGACCCGGAAATGAGCGGCAGAAAACTGCTGAGCTTTCAGGGCCGTCTCTTCGGCATGGATAAAACGGAGATGGAGGATCGTGTAGAGGAGCTTATTACAGTTTTTTCATTCACAGCCCACGCGGACAAACGGGTAAGGGAGCTTTCGGGCGGAAACAAGCGGAAGCTGCACTGCGCCCTTGCCCTTATTCACCGGCCGCATCTTCTGTTTCTTGATGAACCGACAGTAGGCATGGATCCCGAGGTTCGGGGCCAGTTCTGGGAATCGCTCAGGAAAATCAACAGGGAGGAAGGAATGACTCTTTTTCTTACAACCCAGTATCTGGAGGAGGCGGACCGCCACGCGGAAGAAATGGCCCTTCTCCTGGATGGGGAAATACGTTTTCGGGGAAGTGTGGATCAGTTCAAAAGGCTCGGACCGGGGGACAAAAGCCTTTCGCTCGAAGAGGGGTATCTCGCCTATCTCAAAAACAGGGAGGCCTTCAATGCTGCTGATTAAACGCGGAATAAGCAGGATGATGCGAAAACCCTTCGCTCTCATCGGGGGGCTTGGGATGAGCCTCTTCTTTCTCCTTGTCTATCAGGCAGGAATCGGAGGGATCGGATACATGTCCGAGTTCGGCGGTGGCGGTTACCTTGCCTTTATCATGCCGATGAGCCTGGTCTCACTGGCAATGGGCTCCGCAGCGGGAGCCGGCCAGTCGCTTCACGATGACATGAACTCCGGATATTTCAGGCGGCTCTACTTGAGCCCCGCCCCCCGCTGGAATTTTGTGGCGGCCCCCCTCGTTGCCGACGGCACGGCAACCTTTATCGGTGCGGCAGGGGTACTTGCAGCAGGTGCTCTCTTCGGGGTTCCCTTCCGCTTTGGACTTCTCTCCGTCGCCGGGCTGCTGCTGCTTTCAACCATGTGGGGCATCATCCTCTCGGCCCTCTCCGCCGGAGTGATGCTTCGGACAGGCAGTGCCGAAGGGGCAAAAATGGTAACCTCTGCTGTATTTCCCCTCATCTTTCTCTCTACAACATTTCTTCCCCGGGAGCTCATTACCTCAAAATGGCTTCTTACCGTCTCCTGGATAAACCCCGTCACCTACATGATGGAAGCAATGCGCTACCTCCTTGCGGGTACCGCTTCGCAGGGATTTTTCCATGCGGGGCTGCTTATTACCCTTGCGGGGACCCTGGCCGCCCTCATATTCGCCTTCACCGGCGGAAAGAAGATCCTGATATAAATTGTTCCCCCGCGGGCCGGAGTTCTGTTACCCTGTCTCCCTCAGAGAGATTTGTTGACAAAACCCGGCCCGTAATTATGCTTATGAGCATGCAAAAAAAAGCAATCATAACAGTGCTGGTACCGGTATTATTGCTGCTGATTTTCGCGGCCGTTTTTTACCGTCCCGATATTCCCTCTGAACGCATCGAGGCGCTTTATGCCGATTCACCGGCGTCCCGGTTTATGACTCTGGACGGAGTGAGAATCCACTATCGGGATCACAGACCGGAGAAGATCAGCGGCTCCGGAGCAGTACCGCTTGTTCTCATTCACGGGACCTTCGCCTCGCTTCATACATGGGAAGGCTGGGTTGAAGAGCTCAAAAACAGACAGCGGATTATCACCCTCGATCTGCCGGGCTTCGGACTTACCGGACCCGATCCTTCGGGTGATTACTCGATGGGACGGACGATCCGCCTGCTCCACCGTTTTCTTGAAGAAACTGGCGCATTTGATGACGGGGACGGGCGTATCCATATCGGAGGAAACAGCCTCGGGGGGAGCATCGCCTTGAACTATCTCCTTGCCCATCCTGACCGATGCGCTTCCCTTATCCTGATCGATTCCGCGGGCTATCGGGATAATTCCGATCCGCCTCCCCTCATCTTCAGAATCGCCCGCATGAGGCTGCCCGGCGCCCTTCTTTCCCGGCTGACACCGAAATTTCTGTTCCGGCGGCTGCTCCGTCAGGTTTACGGTAATCCCGAACTGCTGGAAGAGAGTACTGTAGAACGGTATTATCTGATAAACCGGCGTGAAGGAAACCGGACCGCCTTTCTCCGCAGGACACAGCAGAGCGGAGGTCCCGATATCAGCGGGAGCATACCCTCGATCTCAATACCGACCCTTATCCTGTGGGGAGAAAAAGACAGCTGGATAAGCCCGGAGAACGGCAGACGTTTCAATCGGGAGATACCGGACTCGAAGCTTGTATTATTCGCCGAAGCAGGACACGTACCAATGGAGGAGCTGGCCGTCCGGACCGCAGAAGAGCTGCGGCTTTTCCTTGCGCCACTTGCCCCGGCGGGAAAAAATGAATAAGCTCCATGTCATGAACAGCAGCAATCTGGAAGTTTTGAGAAAAAGCATTGATAATATCGACGCCGCCCTCCTGCATCTCCTGGCCGAACGCTTCACTCTTACCGGCCGGGTGGGCCTTCTGAAAAAGAGGGAGGGGCTTCCGGCTGAAGACTCATCCAGGGAGAAGGAGCAGATTGCACGGTACCGTTCGATCGCCGATTCGGCCGGGCTTGATCCTGAAATTGCCCTGCGCCTCCATTCCTTCCTGGTGGAAGAATCAAAAAAAAATCATCGTATGATAAAAGAGGATTCTTCAATCGGCTGATACCGGAAGAAGCTGGACAGATTCCATTCTTATCAGATGATAGGCAGGTACCTCGTAGGGATGTGCTTTCAGCAGTGCCCGGACGGCCTCCCGGGCAGATGATTCTTCGAGGACCATCTCCACCCTGTACTCCTCCGTCTGTTCAAGAGCGCCGGGTGTACCGCTAAAAGGAGAACTGCCTTCCAGGGGCCTGAACTGACCGGTCCCGCGGACCTGAAAGGCACAGCAGTCATAGTTGCCGACGTTCCCCGCACCCGCCTGAAACAGCGCCTCCTTTACCGGCTCCAGGTGGCTCACGGGCACATAGAATACGAGAACATACATCAGCAGTACTCCGGCCTCATGGGAGTAAAGAACTCGATTATCTCGGTCTCTTCAAGAACATCGACCGCATGTTTTTCTTCCGAATCAAAAACATAGCTGGTGCCGGCCTCTGCGATAAATACTTCGTTTCCATCACCTCGCTGAAAACGTACCCGGCCGCGCAGCACATAGCCGCTCTGTACCGCAGGATGATGATGCAGTGGAATGGAAGCACCTTTTGAAAGCAGAAAATGGCAGGTCATGGCCTCTTTGTTCCAGGAGAGGGTCTTCCGGCAGATTCCCGGAAGCACCTCTCTGGCTTCGACATTTTTCATGTCCATCCGTTCGATTCTCTTTTTCTCCTCAGTCATCTAATCCTCCTCTTTTTTTTCTTTTTTGTACCGGTATCTTACCATCCCCCGGGCGCNNCGCAGTCGCCTGAAAAAACGACGGATCAGTCCTATCCGGCCGAATCCTGTCAGATACACCAGGCCGATCACAATAACCAGAGGCACACCGAAGGCCACTATCCCGAGGATGATAAAGAACATCGCATAGAGCACCCGGACCAGGGTCCGGCCGAAGTTTTTCAGACCCGTTCTGAGAGAAGGCAGAGGATCACTTTCAGATTCCCAGGAAGGAAGATACGCCTGAAGATAGAGGGTGGAAAAGGAGATGCGGTGGGACAGATTCCGGAAACTCCCCTCAAGCTGTTCAAGCTCGGTTATGGTATCGTTGAGCTCCCGTTCCACCTTAAGCAGTTCTTCAATGCTCTTTGCCTCTTTCAGATATTCCTGGTAGCGTTCAACAAGAAGCTCCTTGCTTCGAACCCGATGTTCCAGATCGAAATAGCTGTCCGTAACATCTTCCACCGTGACATTCTTTGACCGCACCCTGCCGAAACCTCCGGCGGTATCGAAAAAGGCGGTATAATCTTCGGCGGGAATTTTCAGAGTCATGGAAAAGCTGTCGCCGTAGCGGTTTACCGACTGAAGGTATCCCCCCGTCTCCGAAAGAGCGTCACGGATACGCTCTTCGGCCCTGTCGAGATTCTCGACTTCCAGCTCCAGGGAACCGGTACTGATCATTTTGCGCTCTCCGGAGGCATTGCCCTCCGGGTTTATGGTCGGGGATTCGGGTTCGGGTTCGAGTGCGGGGGCTGATGCACGGGCCGAAGGGGCTGCCTCTTCCGCAAAATCCATCATGATTGCACCGGATTTTTCTCCCGCACCGCAGCCGATGAGAAAAAGCAGAAAAACCGGGATTATCAGGACGGATAAACAGCAGGTTTTTTTTCTTTTCATCTGTTATTCCTTTCAATGAGCTTTGATTACGGGAACAGTGTAACCCAGGATGATTGATCTCTCCAGAGCTTGACAACTGAGGTATTGTTTCCTATCATTGTAAAAGCAATTTACATTCTTGATAAAGACCGGAACAAAAACCAAAAGGAGAGTCAAATTTTATGGCAATTGAACTATCCGGAAGAACAGAGTTGATCAAGGCATCCCCCATCAGGAAAATCTTTGACCTGGCGTCGAGGACAGAGGGACTTACCCGGCTGGAAGTGGGACAGCCCGACTTCAAAACGCCCGATTACATTCTCGAATCGGCAAAGGAGCTGCTGAAAGATGGTTTCATCGGCTATTCTCCCACCAATGGGTTACCCCAGACCAGACAGGCGGTTGCGATGCGCTATAAAAAGGATTACGGGATCGACTTTAATCCGGATACTGAAGTGGTCATTACCCATGGCGCCAGCGGTGCCCTGCATCTCGCCCTGAGAGCCCTCGTCAATCCCGGTGATGAGGTACTGCGTCCCGATCCCGGTTTCGCTTCCTACGATGGTATTATCCGCGATGCCGACGGAATCCCGGTCCTCTATCCCCTGCTTCCGGACCGTAAATTCGCTATAGATTTTGAAGCTCTGGAAAAATGCATCACCCCGAAAACCAGAGTCATCATGCTCAACTCCCCCAACAACCCGACCGGCGGTGTTCTGGACGGTGATCAGCTCCGGAAGGTAAACGAGCTTGCGGAAAAGCACGATCTCTGCATTCTCTCCGATGAAGCGTATGACAAGGTTATCTACGGTATGGATCATGAACCTGCGGTCAGGTTCGCGGAGAATCCCTCCCGGGTGGTGACCATCGGAAGCGCATCCAAGGACTATGCCATGTGCGGCTGGAGAATAGGCTTTGCCGCCGGCGACTCGAAAATAATCAGAGAAATAATAAAATTTCAGTCCCTCGCCAACATCTGTCCAAGCATGATAGCCCAGAAGGCGTACACCGTGGCGCTCACGGGCCCTCAGGACGATACGGAAAAGATGAAACAGGAATACCAGAAGCGAAGAGACTACTTTGTCGAAGCCCTGAACAGTATACCCGGTTTCACATGCGCCATGCCCGACGGTGCTTTTTACGTTTTTGTCGACATCTCGGAGCACAATGAAGATGACTGGGCCTTCGCGGAATATATGATCCAGGAAGTCAAAATATCCTGTATCCCCGGAAGTTCCTTCGGTCCTTCAGGCAGAGGATTCATCAGGTTTTCATATGCCACCTCCATGGCCGTACTCGAGGAAGCCATAGGAAAGCTCAAAAACCGCTTCGGCGGCTGATTCTGCCGATCCGGCCCTTCGGCTGCCTCCGGTTTCCCGGGCAGTCGAAGGGCTCTCTTTTCTCCTATATCCTGTACAGTTACCCGTCTTCACGCTACAATACCGATTATTCATTTCCTGTGCCGAGCGCTGGAGGATACCTGCGGATGGAAACGCCCCGATTCGACGGAAACGCCCTTGTCTACTGTGAGGGTTCTTTCAATACCCCCTGGGGAAAGACTGCTCACGGTCTGGTCCGTTTTACCGAACGATACCGGATTGTCGGCCTTATTGACCGCCGGTATGCAGGTCAGGATGCCGGTGAGGTCCTGGACCGGAAGCCCTCGGGCATCCCTGTTTACGCGGATCTCCCGGCGGCCCTGGAAAGCCTGAGGCTTTCGGGAAGCGAAGCAAGCCATTTTGTGATAGGCCTTGCACCCGACGGGGGAGTTCTCTCCCCCCTCGCCCGCAGCGCGGTCCTCGAGGCGATAGGTTTCGGACTCAACATAGATTCCGGACTTCACCATTTTCTGACTGATGATGATGAAATAGCCGCGGCCGCCCGCGCATCGGGGGTCACGCTCCGGGATATCCGAAAAACTCCCGACAGAAGATCCCTCCACGCCTTTACCGGAAGAATAAACGAGGTCGGCAGCTACCGGATCGCGCTCCTGGGGACCGATTCCGCCGTAGGCAAACGTACGACCGCATGGAAACTTCAGCGTGCCCTGACCGAAGCGGGAGTACCGACTGCCTTCATCGGAACGGGGCAGACCGCCTGGCTGCAGGGGGCAAAATACTTCCTTATGATGGACAGCCTGATCAACGATTTCGTTGCCGGCGAGATAGAGCATGCGGTTCTTACGGCCTGGGAGGCGGAAAAGCCCGCCGCCATGGTTCTTGAAGGCCAGGGCAGCCTCATGAACCCCATCTTCCCCGGGGGATTTGAAATTCTGGCGGCCGGAAGACCCCATGCGGTGGTGCTGCAGCACGCTCCGGCGCGGATTGACTATGACGGTCTGCCCGGTTATCCTCTGCATCCGCTCAAGAAGCAGATTGAAGCAATTGAGCTCCTTTCGGAACGGCCGGTTGTGGCTATTACCGTTAATCACGAGGATATTGAGCCGGAGGATGTTCCGGCGGTGTGCAGACGGATAGAGATGGAGACGGGACTGGTAACGATCGACCCCCTTCTGCAGAGCATGGATCCCCTGGTTGAGCTCTTCCGGAAAAAAATCGCTTCTTCCCGGGTGTCCGGGATATGAAAATAATCCGCTGCGAGGCGTGGCCTGTAAGCCTGCGTCTCCGTTCACCCTTTACCATTGCATACAGTACCATAGAAGAGACGGTGAATGTCTTCTTCCGTATTGTCACCGATACGGGCCTGACCGGCCACGGCGTTGCCGCCCACGATGAGGTTGTTACCGGAGAGAATGAGACGACGATTCTTCCCGCCCTCCGGGAGCGCGTCGAGCCCATCCTCCGGGGTGCAGACCCCCTTAAGATGGGGATGCTTCTGGAGAAACTTGCGAAGGCGCTTCCGGGACAGCCGACTGCCCGGGCCGCCGCGGATATGGCGCTCTTCGATCTGCTTGGAAAGAAAGCGGGCCTGCCGCTCTACCAGCTTCTCGGAGCGTGCAAGAGCAGGATAAAGACAAGTGTCACCATCGGCATAATGCCCCTCAAAGAAACCTTTGAGGAAGCGGACCGGTGGATCTCCCGGGGTTTCACGGTGCTTAAGATCAAGGGCGGACGGGATGTGGAGGAGGATATCCAGACCATCCTCAAGCTTCGGGAGCGTCTCGGGCCATCTATCGGGCTGCGGTTCGATGCCAATCAGGGTTACGATCTGATAAGTACCCAGCGTTTTATAGAGGAGACCGCTTCGGTGCATCTGGAAGCGATAGAACAGCCGACCCCCGCCCTGACACCGGCACTGCTCGGAGATGTCCGGTCCGGAGGAAGGGGGATGGTTCCCATAATGGCCGACGAAAGCCTGCTGCATCTCGCCGATGCCTTTCACCTCGCCCGGAGGGGTCTGGTCGACATCATCAATATAAAACTGATGAAAACGGGGGGCATACGTCCCGCCGAACGGGTTGCCGCCATTGCCAGGGCAGGGAAACAGGAGATAATGGTCGGCTGCATGGATGAAGCGGGTATCGGGGTGGCCGCAGGACTCCATTTCGCCCTGGCCCAGCCGGATGTGAAATATGCCGATCTGGACGGACATTTTGATTTCATCAACGATCCCACGGCGGAAGCGGTAAGGGTAAAGAACGGAACGCTTTATCCTACCGGGGATCCGGGGCTCGGTTTCGAGGTAGAGTAATGAAGCGGATAAACCTGCTGGTTCTTTTTACCCTCTTTCTCAGCATTGTTTCTCTTTTTATTGAGGTAGGCGGGTATGCCGCACGCTTCATGCTTTTTACCAATATCCTGGATTTTGCGGTACTGGGACTGCTTATCTACGAAGTATACCGTAATTTCCGGGAGGCAAAGCTGAAATGGCTCCATCTCAAGCGGAATATAGCATCATTGCTCTTTGTTCTGGTCTTCGTCATCCTCTTCATCTACAACAAGACCTTTGTTCTGTGGAGCTCCGCGGAAAGCATGACGAGCCTCGGCTTCGGAGTGGTCATTATCCGGAACCTCTTTGTTCTGCTCAAGGTATTCACAAGAATCCGCCGGCTGAACAACTTCGTGGAGAGCATCTCCCTCCATCCCGCCCAGACCATCCTCCTGAGCTTTCTGCTGGTAATTCTAACGGGAACGCTCTACCTGATGGCGCCCTTTGCTACCCGTGCAGCCGGATCGCTTCCTTTTCTCGATGCCCTTTTTACCTCCACCAGCGCGGTATGCGTTACCGGGCTCATAGTGGTTGATACTCCCGTCGCCTTTACCTTCTGGGGTCAGGTGGGAATCCTGGTTCTCATTCAGGTAGGCGGACTTTCAATCATGATCATAAGTTTTTTTACCATTTTCCTGTTCAGACGCCAGGTGAGCCTGGAGGAGAAGCTGCTTATCAGCTACATGTTGAGCGAAAAGGATATGACCAGTCTATCAAAAAGCCTCCGGATCATTATTATTTCAACCTTCTTTGTCGAAGTGATTGGTGCGCTTCTCCTTTATCTGCCCATGCGGGGGGCAACGGGAGCGGGTACGGAAAGCGGCATTTTTCTGGCGCTGTTTCACGCTGTTTCCGCTTTCTGCAATGCCGGTTTTTCCCTTTTCAGCGACAGCCTGGAACAGTTCACAGGCAACCCTCTGGTAAATTTTACCATTGCCTTTCTGATTATCGTCGGAGGTATCAGCTTTGCCGTAATAGGCGATGTGAGACGATACACCGGCAGCCTTCTTCACAACCTGTTTCACCGAAAGCGCCGGGGGGTTCCCTCCATCAGCCTCAACAGCCGGCTGGTACTTATCGGAACGGCTATTCTTCTCATTTCCGGCACCTATCTGGTGTACGCCCTCGAGCATTCCGGCAACCTTGCCGAGCGCGGTCTGGGAGAGCAGTATCTTGCCGCTTTCTTTCAGTCCGTGACGCTCAGAACCGCCGGATTCAACACCATCCCCATCGGTTCCCTTGCCACTTCCACGCTTCTGGTGATGATGCTCTTCATGTTTATCGGGGCCGCTTCGGGAAGTACCGCGGGGGGAATAAAGATAAATAATGTCGGAATCATCTGGGCTTATGTGAGTGCTGTACTTCACGGAGGAAGAAAAGCAACCATCATGCGCCGCACAATCGAACCCGATCAGATAAACAGCGCATTCCTGGTCCTGCTCTTCGGGATTTCGGCGGTCTTCGGAGGAACCGTTCTTCTGACGCTGAGCGAGGCGGCGCCCCTGGAGGAACTGCTCTTTGAAGCCGTCTCCGCCTTCGGGACCGTGGGGCTTTCAACCGGCCTTACCGGGATGCTGAGCAGCATGGGAAAGAGTATTATCATCGTCCTTATGTTTGTCGGGCGGCTGGGCCCGCTTACCATTCTCGCAGCGGTGTCCCGGCAGGGAAAACGGTCTTCTGTTGCATACCCGACGGGTACTATTTCAACGTAAATTGCGGATTTCAGGGAGGATATATGGCCAAAGAACGTGTTTTCGTGGTAATCGGACTCGGCATTTTCGGCAGACAGGTTGCTCTTGAACTTTCCGCGAAGGGCGGGAAGGTTATAGCTGTAGATAATCAGGCTAAGCATGTGGAAGCGGTGAAAGACGGTGTGACCCAGGCGGTTCTGGTAGATTCCACCAATGAGGAAGGCCTGGCAAGCCTCGGTCTGGATGAAGTTGATGTGGCGATCGTGGCCATAGGGGATGCAATAGAATCGGGCATTCTTACCACGGCAATTCTTAAAAGAAGCGGCGTACCTTATATTATCGCCCGGGCGGTCAGCGATATTCACGCCCAGGTACTGCGGCAGGTCGGAGCCGATGAGGTGATAAACCTGGAGGTGGATGAGGGCAGGAGGATAGCACAGCGTCTTATCGCTCCTCATGTCCTTGACCGCATTCCGATAAGCTCTTCCATAAGTTTTGCTGAGGTCTATGTACCGCGCAGTTTCATCAACAGTACCCTCATACGCCTTGATCTTCGCAAGCGCTTTTCCATCAATGTTGTCGCCATAAAAAGGAACAAATTGTCGGTGGACGAGGTGGGAAACCCGGTGAAAGATGAAGAGGTCATCTTTCCCGAAAGCGATACGATGCTTCTGGATCAGGATGTGCTGCTGGTGGTCGGAAAGAACGAGGATATTGAAGCGATGAAAGAGTATTAGGGAATCAGGAGCATTGTATGATTATCATATCTAAAAGGGATATTCTGCTGCTTGGTCTTCTGACCGTGGCCACCATCCTTGTGCTTGGCATTATCGGTTACCGCTTTTTTCTCAGTCCGGAGTCCGCTTCCAGGCTCGGAGTAAAGCTTACGGCGGAGCGTTTTCTCTTTATCGCGGTGGTGGTTGCAAGCTTTATCACCCTTCTCTTCGGAGCAACCCTGGTACGCAGCCGTAATGTAAGCAAAGAGATAGAGAAGATGATTGAAATGACGGGATCCGATGACTACAAACCCGATATCAGCCTCCGTAAACTCGGTGCCCTCGGGCGTCAGATCAGCCGCCTGTACACCCGTATCAACGAACTGAACCGTAAACTGGCCCTCCGTCTCGGCTCTCAGGCCGCTTTGGTCAGTTTTCTTGTAGGCAATATGACCCAGCCGGTTCTTGTAAGCAATGTGCTGGGACAAATCCAGTACATAAGCAAGGGTTATGTCGAACGTAAAAAAATCAACCGATCCGAACTTCTTGGAACCTTTGTGGAAAACTTATCCTCAGATATTGTTACCCAATCTATTCTGTCTAAAGTCTCAACCGGCCACAGCGCTATCGATCTTGCCCTGGAGAAAGAGAAGGAGCAGCTGACCATCCATCCCATCTTTAACCGTAACGGCGATGTCTCTTATCTGGTCTTCGATTTCAGCCACGAGCACTTTTTCTCACGTGAGGGGCTATTCCCCGAAGTAAAGGATACCTCCGCATCCAGGCAGAACAGACGAAAAGGGGGCTCTCTTTTCGGCGGGATCGGATCATTCTTCCGAAGAAACGGAAAAAAATGATAATAGGGGCTCTCCTGCCCCGGGTGGAGATTTTTATCCGTTGAACATCCCGGCGCTTTTCGTTACCCTTAGGGCTGTTTGAAATCCGGTAGAAACGGCGGCCCGGTGAGTGCAGGTGGTGTCTCATTCGGGGCCGTCTCCGGAAAGTAAAAAAAAACGGGAGGGGAATGGTGTCGGTAGAAAAGAACGCTCTGAATGATCTTGGTCGGAAGATATTTCTTGATCGCTACGCTTTGAAGGACGGGTCCAAAAAATCGCTCAAAAAGGGCGACGTGGTCGTGGTGGTAAGCAACTCCCAGACCGGGCAGCGCGAAATCGGAACTGTTACTTCCATTTCGGGGAGCAGCGTATCGGTAAAACTGGATTCCGGTGAACAGGTGGAGCGCTCTGTCGAGCATATTGACAAACCGATCGAGACCGATCCTGCACAGATGATCGACCGTGTATCCCGTGCGGTGGCCGTGGAAGAAAAGGAAGAGAACCGGGAAGAGTGGACCGGCCGCTTCCGATGGCTGCTTGAAGACTGGCGTTTCGTCCCCGGAGGACGTATCCTCACCGGTGCCGGCACCGACCAGAACCTCACCTACTACAACTGTTACGTCATCCCGAGTCCCAAAGACAGCCGCGGGGGTATAATAAAAACCCTCGGGCACATGACGGAAATCATGAGCCGGGGCGGCGGAGTCGGGATCAACCTTACTTCCCTCAGGCCTCATCACGCCTATGTGAAGGGTGTAAACGGCCGCTCCTCCGGTTCGGTCAGCTGGGGCGCCCTCTACAGTTTTGTAACCGGACTTATCGAGCAGGGAGGAAGCCGCCGCGGAGCCCTCATGCTTATTCTGAACGTGTGGCATCCCGATATTCTCGAGTTTATCTCCAGCAAGCGGCGGATGGGTCAGATAACCAACGCGAACATCAGCGTCGGCATTACCGACGACTTTATGAAGGCTGTCAAGGAAGACGGCGACTGGGAACTGATTTTTCCCGACACCAACCATCCCGACTACGACAGCGAGTGGGACGGTGACCTCATCGCCTGGAAAGAGGCGGGCAGACCGGTTGTCTCCTACCGCAAGGTAAAGGCCAGGGAAATCTGGAATGCCATAATCGAAAGCGCCTGGGCTTCCGCCGAACCGGGTATCTTTTTTGTCGACCGCTACAACGATATGAGCAATTCCGGCTACTACGCCCGCATCCACTGCACCAACCCCTGCGGCGAGCAGGGACTTCCCAGCTGGGGAGTGTGCAACCTCGGAGCGATCAACCTTGCCCGATTTGCCAAAAAGGGTGATGTCGACTGGGACAATCTCGGACGGGCGGTCCGATATGCGGTCCGTTTTCTCGATAATGTTATCGACAATACTCCCTATTTTTTCGAAGAGAACAAGGAACAGCAGCTTTCCGAACGCCGGGTGGGGCTGGGAACCATGGGCCTGGCCGAGCTGATGATCCGTCTGAAAATCCGCTACGGCAGCAAGGAGTCGGACAAGTTCCTGGACCGGCTCTACAAGTTCATAGCCATCGAAGCCTACCGCTCCAGCAGTGACACCGCGAAAGAGAAGGGTAGTTTTCCGAAATTCGAGGCAGCTCCCTTTATTGAAAGCGGCTTCATGAAGCTCATGCCAGAGGATATCCGGAAAAAGATCCTCGAAGACGGTGTCCGCAATGTCACCCTGCTTACCCAGGCGCCCACCGGAACCACCGGCACCATGGTGGGAACCTCCACCGGTATTGAGCCCTACTACTTCTGGGAGTGGGAACGGCGCGGCCGGATGGGCAGCCATACCGAGAGAGTTGCCGTCTACGACGAGTGGCGCAAGGCCAACCCCGATGCGGAACAGCTTCCCGACTACTTCGTATCCGCCATGGACCTGGCCCCCGAAGAGCACGTCCGGGTGCAGGCGGCCATTCAGAAATGGGTCGATTCGAGCATCAGCAAAACCTGCAACGTGCCCAACCAGTATACCGTGGATCAGACGCGTCAGCTCTACGAGATGATGTACGACCTCGGCTGCAAGGGCGGAACCATCTACCGCGACGGAAGCCGCGACGAGCAGGTGCTCAACCTTACCAAAGAAGAAGCGAAACCGGAGCCCAGGCCGGAACCGAAGCAGATAAAGCCGCGGGTCCGTCCCACGGTGCTCCACGGCATAACCTACCGCAAACACACCCCCATCGGAACGGCCTACATAACCGTAAACGCCGACGGAGCCACCATGGAGGAACCCTTCGAGGTCTTCATCAACGTAGCCAAGGTGGGATCGGATGTGGCCGCCGATGCCGAGGGACTGGGACGCCTGATCAGCCTCATCCTCAGAATGCCGAGCCCCCTCGGCCCCGACGAACGGGCCAGGGCGGTCATCGCCCAGCTGCGCAGCATCGGAAGCGGACGCCAGCGCGGCTTCGGCAAGAACCGCGTCATGAGCCTTCCCGACGCCGTCGCTCAGGCCCTGGAGGAGCACATCGGCTCGCTCCAGGGAGAAAACAACTATCCGGTCCTTCCCGATGAGGATGAAGAGGAAGAATCCCGCCAGTTCGCCTTCACCTTCGACGAACTGCACGCCGACATCTGCCCCGTCTGCGGGAACGCCACCTTCATCTACATCGAAGGCTGCAAAAAGTGCCACAGCTGCGGCCACAGCGAGTGCTGAGAACCTTCTAAAAAGCGCCGGAAGCCAACAGGGCCCCGGCGCTTTTTTATTATCTGTACTCACTTTTTTTCAGGATACACCCGCCGTTCAGGATACTCCCGATACTCAAAAAGCCTGCAGGTAGAGCTCCTTTATCTCGGCAATAAGAGGATACCGGGGATTTGCCCCCGTGCACTGGTCGTCGAAGGCCGCCTCGGACATCTCTTCGAGTTCCGCCTCGAAGGCCTTCTTTTCAACTCCCGCCTCGCTTATGGACCCGGGAATATCCAGCTCCTCTTTCAGCTTCTCCACCGCCTCTATCAGCTTCTCCACCTTTTCACCGACCGAAGAACCGCCGAGCCCCAGGTAATCGGCCAGTCTGGCGTAGCGTTCTGCTGCCTGGGGATGGGTGTACTGCGGGAAAGTTCCCTGCTTGCTCGGCGCCTCGGAGGCGTTGTAGCGCAGCACATGGCTTATCAGCAGGGCGTTGGCAAGACCGTGGGGAAGGTGGAACCAGCTGCCGAGCTTGTGCGCCATGGAGTGACACACCCCCAGAAAGGCATTCGCGAAGGCCATACCCGCCATGTTGGACGCATGGTGCACCTTCTCTCTCGCCTCCATGTCCGCCGCGCCGAAGCGGTAGGCCCTGGGCAGATATTCGAAGAGCAGCCGGATCGATTCCATCGCCATGGGAGTGGTGTATTCGGTGGCAAGCATGCTTGCAATCGCCTCCAGGGAATGGGTCAGGGCGTCAATCCCCGAGTGAGCGGTCAGCCGCGCGGGCATATCCTTCGCCAGGTCCGCATCGCAGATCGCCATGTGCGGCATAAGGGCATAGTCGGCGATCGGGTACTTCATCCCCGACTCATCATCGGTAATAACCGCGAAGGGGGTAACCTCGCTTCCCGTGCCGCTGGTGGTGGGAACGGCCACAAACATCGCCTTTGACCCCATTTCGGGAAAGCGGTAGACCCGCTTGCGGATATCCATGAAACGGGCAGCAAGATCCTCGAAGCGTACCTCCGGATGTTCGTAGAGCACCCACATAATCTTGGCGGCGTCCATGGGGCTGCCTCCGCCGAAGGCAATTATCACATCGGGACAGAAGGCGTTCATCCGCTCGACTCCCGCCCGTGCGTTCGAAAGGGTGGGATCGGCCTGAACATCGCCGAAAACCTCGAAGGCTATTCCCATCGCCTCCAGCCGTGCTGTCAGGACCGAGGTAAGCCCGCTTTCGGCAAGAAAGCGATCGGTAACCACGAAGGCCCGCTTCTTTCCGGCAAGCTCCTCGAGGGCGACGGGAAGGGAGCCGCGTTTGAAAAACACCTTTTCGGGGACACGGAACCAGAGCATGTTTTCTCTCCTTGATGCGACGGTTTTATAGTTGAGCAGCTGTGCCGGACCGACATTCTGACTCACCGAATTGCCTCCCCAGCTGCCGCAGCCGAGGGTAAGGCTCGGCTCGAGAGAGAAGTTGTAGAGGTCGCCGATGGCCCCCTGGCTGGCGGGCATGTTTATCAGGGTCCTGCCGGTCTTCATTTCCGAACCGAAGCGGGCGATCCGGTCGGAATTACCCTGGTCGGTGTAGAGCACGCTGGTGTGACCAAGCCCTCCGAAGCTCACCAGTTCTCCCGCCGCGGCGAGGGCCGATTCGAAGTCCGGACGTTTGTAGAGGGTAAGGACGGGGCTCAGTTTCTCCGCGCTCAGCGCCTCGGCGCTTCCGATCTTCTCTGCCTCCGCCACAAGCACCTTCGTGGATGAGGGGACCGTGAAACCCGCCATGGCGGCGATATCGGCCGCCTTCTGACCCACCACCTTCGGGTTCAGCTTTCCCCCGCCGAACATAAGGTCGCTTACCTTCGCCTTTTCCCCGGCGTCCAGGATCCGGGCGCCCCGGGCAACGAACTCGCTCTTCACTTCCCGGTATACCCGCTCAAGGGCGACCACCGACTGCTCGCTTGCGCAGATCATGCCGTTATCGAAGGTCTTGCTCATGAGGATAGAGCTGACGGCCATCTTTATATTGGCGCTTTCGTCGATAATGGCGGGAGTGTTGCCTGCGCCCACGCCTATGGCCGGCTTTCCGCTCGAGTAGGCCGCCTTGACCATACCAGGTCCTCCCGTGGCAAGGATCATGCTGATTGAAGGATGCTCCATCAGCTGGCGGCTCAGCTCCACCGTAGGTTCATCTATCCAGCCGATAATATCCTCGGGAGCTCCCGCGGCAACCGCAGCCTCAAGAACGATCCTGGCCGCCTCCACGGTACACACCTTTGCCCTGGGGTGGGGACTGAAGATGACTGCGTTCCGGGTCTTAAGCGCCAGAAGGGCCTTGAAAATCGTGGTACTGGTCGGGTTTGTGGTCGGGACCACGCCGGCAATTACCCCGATAGGTTCGGCTATCTTTGCAACGCCGAAGGTCGCATCCTCCTCAATAAGCCCGCAGGTTTTAAGGTCCTTGTATTTATTGTAGATATACTCGGAGGCAAAATGGTTCTTCACCACCTTGTCCTCCGCGACGCCCATTCCGGTTTCCTCCGCCGCCAGCTTGGCAAGTTCGATCCTCGCTCCCGCCGCCGCCATCGCCGCCGCCCGGAAAATCGCATCTACCTGTTCCTGGTCGTAGCGCGCATAGAGGGCCTGAGCCGCCTCCGTCCTGCGCACCCGGTCGTTGAGGACCGCCGCACTGCTTACCGTTTCCGCCGTTCCCGCTTTCTTTGTCATTGTATAGTCCTCCATGTATCGATATATTTTTATCGTTCCAACACCGTAATGGTAATAAGAAGTGCAGAAACAGTCAAGTGTAAAGATATAAATATATCGAATTGTTCTTTTTTCAGGGCGCATCCCCGCCCGTGCCGGGCGCGGCCGGGCTTGCTCCGCGGTCCGCTTCGCTTCCGTCCGTCGGGCTGCGCCCTCCGGACCCTCCTCCCGCAGGTCGTCGGCGCTGCGCATCCCTTGCGCATCGTGAGAAATATTTACTATTACAGTAGTAAAAAAGCTTGCCCGGAAGCTGAAACTGGTGTAACATGAAATCATGATACAGGTAACAAGCGAAATCGGAAGGCTCAAATCGGTGCTGCTGCACCGGCCCGGCAGGGAACTTGAGCGGCTTACCCCGAAGTACCTCGAGGAGATGCTCTTCGAGGATATACCATGGCTCAAAAAAATACGACAGGAACACGATCTTTTTGCGCGGACCCTCAGCGAACGGGGCTGCGAGGTGCTCTACTACCACAACCTGCTCTTTGATGTGCTGCAGAACAGGGATGCACGCCTTAAGATGGTGGACGAGGTTATCGGCTCCTGCCGGATAGGTTCGGACCATCTGAAGGGAATTATCCGGGAATACCTGCAGGGAATGGAGCCGCTTCAGCTGGCGGAGGTCCTCATTTCGGGGCTGGAGAAGAGCGAGATCGAAGGTCTTGGAGATGTCCGGCGGCTTTCGAGCTACATAAAAGAGGCCTACCCCTTCTACATAAATCCTCTTACCAACCTCTATTTTACCCGCGATCCGGGGGCCGTCATCGGCGGGGGTGTGGCGGTAAACGCCATGAAGACCCCCGCGCGCATGAGAGAATCGCTCATCCTCCGCTATATCCGCGACTACCATCCTATCTTCAAGGATGTACCGCTCTGGTACTCTCCCGAAGATCTGGACAGCATCGAGGGAGGAGATACCCTGGTGCTGTCACCGCGTACCGTAGCGGTCGGCTGCAGCGCACGGACGGGAGCCGAAGGAATAGAACGGCTTGCGGAACGCCTTTTTGAGGGGACCGAATCGGTACGGGAGGTGCTGGTCGTACAGATTCCCTTCACCAGAGCCTTTATGCACCTGGATACGGTGCTCACCATGGTGGACCGGGATACCTTTACCATCTTTCCCGGGGTACGTGACAAACTGGTTCTTTACCGCCTTACCCCCGCAAAAGGAGGCGGGATAGCCATCAAGCCTCTTGACAGTCTGGAGAAGAGCCTGAAAGAATCACTTGGTGTACCGGCCCTCCGCCTGCTGGAAAGCGGCGGGGGGGACGACATGACCGCGGCCAGGGAACAGTGGAACGACAGTACCAATACTCTGGCCCTCGCACCCGGTGTCGTAGTAACCTACGACCGGAATGTCGCCTCCAACGATTCCCTGCGGGAAGCGGGCATAGAGGTGGTGGAGATAGAGGGTTCGGAACTGGTCCGCGGCCGGGGCGGTCCACGATGCATGAGCATGCCGCTTCATCGTGAAGCGATATAGGAGGAACAACATGCCTGTCAATCTCAAAGGAAGACACCTGCTGACTCTGAAGGATTTTACCCCCGAAGAGATCCGCTATCTGCTCGATCTTTCCATCGACCTGAAGCGCAAAAAACGTTCGGGCGTCAGCGGCAACCTGCTCGCAGGAAAGAATATCGTACTGCTGTTTGAAAAAGCTTCCACCCGTACCCGTTGTGCCTTCGAAGTGGCCGCTTTCGACGAGGGCGCCCAGGTAACCTTTCTTACCAACAGCCAGATGGGAAAGAAGGAATCGATCGAAGATACCGCGAAGGTCCTCGGCCGCTACTACGACGGAATCGAGTTCCGTGGTTTCAGCCAGGAGACGGTGGAAGAGCTTGCCGCCCACGCCGGAGTTCCCGTCTGGAACGGGCTGACCGACCTTTATCACCCCACCCAGATCCTGGCGGACTTCATGACCATCATGGAGCACGTGGATAAACCCCTCTCGAAGGTGAAGCTGGTCTTCGTCGGCGACGCCCGCAACAACATGGGCAACAGTCTCATGCTGGCATCGGCAAAGATGGGCATGACCTTCACCGGCATTGCTCCGAAAGCGCTCCATCCCTCGGGGGAAATGTTCGATTATGCGAAGTCCGTCGCAGCCGAAACCGGGGCAAAGATCTCCGTAACCGACAACATAGCCGAAGGGGTGCGTGACGCCGATGTAATCTATACGGACGTCTGGGTATCCATGGGAGAAGGGGATCAGTTTGCCGAACGCATCAAACTCCTCAAGCCCTACCAGGTAAACAGAAAGATGATGGAGGCCACCGGAAACCCCGATGTGCTGTTTATGCACTGCCTCCCCGCCTTCCACGACCAGGGAACCAGCATCGGAAGGGAGATCCGTGAGCAGTACGGACTGACCGAAATGGAAGTGACCGACGAGGTCTTCCGCGGTCCCGGCTCGGTGGTCTTCGACGAGGCGGAAAACCGCATGCACACCATCAAGGCGGT
>NPID01005367.1_pt1 | contig 22528 bp, 19 predicted proteins | sample 8637491 | NCBI WGS metagenome assembly NPID01 (sample SAMN07420843, study PRJNA396082) | bioreactor metagenome | isolation source: sample BA6 brine-fed electro-methanogenic bioreactor BA | place: Japan: Kochi | collected 2016-06-14 | reverse complement strand
AATATTTCTTTACTGGATATACATTCTCAGTAATCGAAGATTCAGCTGTAAGATTCTCAGAATTCGAGGCTGGTAAATTAGAATCTGCAACATTACCAACTGAAAACTATGATGATTATAAAGATTATCCTGGTTTAAGAAGAATTCCTGGGGCAACTACATTCAGAATTATGATTAACGGTTTAGGAAATGTAACTAACCAACAAGATCAATTCCCTGGCTCAACTTGGGAACCAGAACCAATTTTAGCTAACCAAGACTTCAAGATGGCAATGTTCTTTGCTATTGACAGACAAAAATTAGCTGAAGAAGTTCTTAAAACATCAACAACACAAATGTATTTATTCTCTGATGCATACTTAGTAGACCCTGAAATGGGTATCCCTTATCGTCAAACTGACCAAGGTTTAACTGTAGGCGAAGGTTTATCTCCATCAACATTTGGATTTAACCAAGATGCAGCTGAAGCTTATTGGGAACTAGCAATTGATGCTTTAGTAGCAGATGGTACTTATACACCTGGTACAATGGCTAGTTTCAATACAATTGAAATCGGATTAAACATTTTCAGTGGATCAGTAGCTCAAGGATTATTCGGTGAATATATCGAAACAGCATTTGAAAATATCTTTACTTCTTACGACCACTACATTAAAGTAGATGTTGTAGTAGAACCTAAAGATTTCCCTGGAATCTATTATGATTATATGATGGTTGGTAACTTTGACCTTTCAATCGGTGGTATTTCAGGTTCAACATTAGATGCAGCAAGTTTCTTAGACACTTATTGTTCAGATAACCGTGGTGGATTTACTCTTAACTGGGGTATTGATACTACTGTAGCTGAAATCGAAGTTAAATATACTGATTTCGAAGGTGTTAAGCATTGGGAAATGTGGTCATTTGATGCTATTACATCTGCACTTAACGGTCAAATTTATTTAGCTGAAGGTGAAGAAGCAGAAGTTCCAGCAGCTGTAATTAATATTCAAGGTGATGTAGCTGTAGATGGTACACCTACAAGTGTTCCAGTTACTATTACAGAATTCAACAACCCAGCATTCACTAATTTAACTTACACAGTTCAGTATTATGACCTAAATGATGGTTATTTAGACTTAGAAGGTTTTGTTGATATTCCAATTACTGCAGCAGAATTTGATATCGAAGGATTAACTCCATATTATTATGGTAAAGGTCCTGATGGAACAACTGTTTATTCAGGTGACTATCAAGTTATCATTACTTATGCTCTAGCAGAAGATACTACATTAGGCGCATCAACTACTAGCCAATGGTTCATGTTACCTACAATTAGCCCTTATTCATTAGCTAATGGATTATACAGTGCTGATCACGTAACTAAGACTCCAACTGATTTGGAAATTGACTTAGTATTACATGCAGACTATGACGCAACATTAACTGACGTAGATGTATTACTTTACTCTGATGCATCTGAAGTTACAGGAGCAGTAGTAGATTTCACAGATTTAACAGCAATAACTGTTACTGGACTTGAAGTTGAAACTCTTTATATGTTAGTATTAACATTTGACGATGGAAACTGGGAAGTAATAGCTGTTCGTACAGCTGGTCCAGTTGCTGAAGCAGTAGTCGTTGCTACACAAACAGGTGCAACTATTGACTTAACTGTTGATGAAACAGATGGCGTTACAAGAACTATTACAGCAGCTGCAGTTTATTTAACAGCTGATGATACTGAAGTTACTGGCGCAGTAGTTGATTATACAACTTTAACTGCTATTACTGTTACTGGTTTAACAGCAGACACTGAATACTATGTAGAATTCACATTTAGTGATGGAAGCGTAGGATACGTTGACGTTGTAACTGAAGCAGCTCCAGCGGCTTAAGAAATTCAATAAAAAGATTACAAAAATATAAGTAAGACTATGACTTGCAGACCATCTTCGCTCAAGCAAGATGGTTTGCTTGTTATATTATCAATAACAAATTATATTAAAAAAAGCCTTTTAAAAAGTCAAATGATCGTAAATCTAATTACAATTAGTCGTCATTTGACTTTTGAAGGCTTAATATATGTATTATTTTTACATGTTTTTAATTATATGACTTTTAAAACAATACAAAATATTTAAATTTAGAAAATTAACTCTTTTTAATAAGAGGTTAAGATAAAAAATTACGGAAAGGAGTTATGTTAGTACTATCTAACATAAAAGTTGCTAATGTTAAAATACATTATCGTAAGAACGATTTGGATATTTATTATCATTTCGATTATTCTTACCTTAAACTTCACATTATTAAAATTAGCCCCAGAATTCCCGCCAACAACTAAAGAACAAAAAACGATTTACTATGCTAGGCAGGTTTCTGATGGTTATATGACAGAAAGGTTAGAAAACAATCCAAGTATTGTTGCTTCAATCGCTAGAAATGAAATCCAAGTTCCAAGAAATGCTTATTATAAAAGTGAGGAAGGCAGATATAGGATTTATGAACCTATTTCAGTTGCAAGACAATACTTCAGTTGGGTTAACAATATTGTAACAAAATGGAATTGGGGATATTCAACTAGGGTACAGGTAAACGTACCAGTTTTTGATGTGTTAAAAGCGAGAATGGCTGTTACCTTAAAATTGAATCTTATCGCTCTTTTCTTCTACATACCTATTGGATTTGGTTTAGGTATTTTAGCTGCGTTGAAAAAGAATAGTGTCACCGATAATGTAATTTCTTTAGGGGTAATGATATTTATATCTATTCCAAGTTTCGTAATTATGACTTTGTTATTAATGTTCTTTGGTTATACCTTAGAATGGTTACCAACTCAGTTTCCATCCGCCGATTTGACCGGTTCTATTCAGTTCACTGGACTGATATTGCCAGTCCTTGGTTTATCTTTTGGTTCTATTGCTGGTCTAACACGTATAACACGTGCAGAACTAACAGAAGTATTAACTTCTGAGTTCTTATTACTTGCTAGAACTAAAGGTTTAACAAGAACTCAAGCAGTCATTAGACATGCTATGAGAAACTCAATGGTTCCACTTGTTCCTGGAATTATTGGTTCTTTTGTTAGTTTATTAAGTGGTTCGGTTATTATTGAGATTATTTACGGAGTTCCTGGAACTGGTAGAGTTTATATTAGAGCATTAACTAGAAATAGTTATGACTATAATTTAATTTTAGGAACAACAGCATTTTATACCATTATTGGTTTATTTGCGGTACTTTTGGTTGACTTATCATATGGTATTGTTGACCCTAGAATTAGAATGGGGGCGAGAAAATAATGGTTGATAAGAGAAAAGAAACTATCGACAAGAGCGAATTTGAGTTTGTTCAAGCCGAGAAGAAACTTTACGATAAAAAATTTGAGACCAAACCAATTGGTTATTTCAAAGATGCCATGATTCGTTTTACTAAAAACAAAACGAATGTTATCGCTTCATCAATATTGTTATTAGTTATTTTACTAGCTATCTTTGTTCCAATCTTCAGTACAAAAAATGCTGAGGTTTTAGAAGAAAGACTAGCGTTTTTACCACCAAGAATTCCTTTCTTAGAAGATATAGGAATTGCTGATGGAACTAAGAAGAAAGATGATCAACCAGCAGATCCAAATAATATTGATCCTGAAACTGGTTTAGCATTACCATTAACAATGGATCAAAAATATATTATTATGGATACACTTGAAAATTATCCTTTAGAATGTATTGAAAAAGATAATTTGTGTGTTGGTGGAGAAAATCAAATGCTTCTTGACCAAGGAAGTACTGCTGTTGCGGTTCGTTCTAGCGCATGGATTACGATGAATAAAGGTTTAAATTCTCAGATTATTGTTGATGTTGAATCGATAACTTTGACTGATAATTCTGCTTTAAACATTATGGTAGGTCCAATTGCAGGACAATACGTATCAGTTTATTCAATCACTGAACCGGGTGTTTACACAATTAATCCTTTTGATGTTTTAACAAGCTTTAATGCTATCGCAAAATTACAATTAGAATTTGTTTCTGATAGTAGTAATTCACTTGTTTCGATTAATTCAATCGAAGTAGTCAGTGATTTTGTTCCTGCTAACGAAGAAGATGCTAATCCATATGCATTTTTCGCTGATGGTTATCAACTTTCACAATTTACTTTAGTATCTGAGGTTGGTACTTATGCAGGTTCTTGGGTAAGAGCAAGAGGTGTAAGATTAATGTCTAGTTTTAGATATGATGCTTATGCTTTAGCTTTTGGTGAAAGAGAAGAATTAGCATTTTCTAGAAAAGAATATGATGCATTAATAATTGAATATGCTGATGTTTGTATTCAATCTCCTGACCCTGATAATCCTGATGGATGGATATTCTCAGAGGGATGTCCAATTATGCAAGTAATCAAACAAAATGAGTCAGTTTTTGTCCCTGGAAAAGGTGAACAGTACTCTTATCAACTTGTTTTAAATTATAAAATTTATATGGGCTATGATGAAATTCCATACTTCTTATTTGGTACAAGTTATGCTGGAAAAGATATGGTTAAGTTAATCTGGATAGGAACAAGAACCTCATTAACAATTGGCTTAATTGTAGCTGTGATTAATATTGCCATTGGTATCGTTTTTGGAGCTATTTCAGGTTATTATGGTGGTCAAGTAGATATCATTATGCAGAGATTCTCCGAAGTTGTTGGTCGTATTCCATGGTTGGTTACCTTGTCCATCTTCATTGCTTTGATTGGGCCAGGGATTGAAACCTTGATTTATGTTATGATTGTATCCGGTTGGATTGGAGTAGCGTCCATTACCAGAACCCAGTTCTATCGTTATAAAGGTAGAGAATATGTTTTAGCTTCTAGAACTTTAGGTGCTAAGGATGCAAGACTTATCTTCAGACATATTTTACCTAACGGAATTGGAACAATTATTACAAGTAGTATCTTGATGATTCCTACATTAATATTTACTGAAGCTACACTATCATATCTTGGATTTGGTATTGGACATGGACAATCATTTACAATTTTAGGAGTTGATATGTCTGGTGTTTCTATTGGTGTATTATTATCTGATGGTAGAAATCAATTGAGAGAGAATCCACATTTAACTGTTTTCCCATCATTAATTATTTCGATTTTAATGATATCATTTAATATGTTTGGTAACGCGTTAAGAGATGCATTTAATCCTGCTTTAAGGGGGTCTGAATAATGGATAAGAAACTTAAACTACATGTAGAAGACCTAACTGTATCTTTTAAAACTACTCAAGGAATGGTTCGTGCCGTTCGTGGGGTTGATTTTGATTTATATGAAGGTGAAACACTTGCAATTGTAGGTGAATCTGGATCAGGTAAGTCAGTATCAAGTAGAACAATTATGGGTATTTTAGCAGGTAATGGTGTTATTGATAAAGGGTCAATTATCTATGAAGGTCAAGATTTAACTGAAGTAGATGAAGAGCATTTCCATGAGTTAAGAGGAAATAAAATTGGGATGATTTTCCAAGATCCAATGTCAAGTTTGAATCCAATTATGAGAATTGGTAAACAAATTACCGAAGGTATGCTACTTAATGGAAAAAGATTAAAAAATAGATATAAAAAACTTTATCAACAAGAAAAAAATAATCTTGTTGAAATCACACATAAGAAAGAAAAATTAGAAAGACTGTTACATCAAGATATTGAAAAAGCAAAAAACAATGAAATTGAAAAAACTATTCAAGAGTTAAAAGAAGAGTTTAATCAAAAGATTTCAGAGTTGAATAAACAAATTCCTGTTGCTAAAGCTGCACTCAAAAACGCAAAAAAAGCAGCTAAAGCGCAAGTTAAGAAAGAATGGCTTGATCAGAAACAACAAATTAATCGAGAAATTATTCAAACGAAAGAGGAACAAGCAAAATCTTCAACGCCTTTAGAAACACAAAAACTGCAGGAACGTTATCAAAAAATGAGTGCTGAAGCTAGAGAATTGTCAGCTAAGTTTAAAGAGAGAATCAGTAAAGCTAAAAGTGATAAAGAAAAAGCAGAGTTGAAAAAAGCGTACTTGTCGCAAAAGAATCCTCTCAATCAACAGATGAAGGAAGTTCGTCAAAAGATTAAAGACATAAGAAATTACTATCCTAATAAGATAGCTAATCTTAAAGAAGCTCTAAAAAGATACAAGAAAGTGACAAAAAAGGAAGCTAGAGAAAGAGCGATTACCATTATGAATGAGGTTGGAATTCCACAACCTGAAAAACGTTTCAAACAATATCCATTCCAGTTTTCTGGTGGTATGAGACAAAGAATCGTTATCGCTATTGCTTTAACAGCTAATCCGGATATTTTAATTTGTGATGAACCAACTACTGCTTTGGATGTTACTATTCAAGCACAAATCTTGGAACTTATTAACAAGTTAAAAAGAGAAAGAGATTTGTCAGTTATCTTTATTACTCATGACCTTGGTGTTGTAGCGAATATGGCCGATAGAATTGCTGTTATGTATGCTGGTAGAATTGTTGAAATTGGAACTGCTGAAGATGTATTCTATAATCCTAAGCACCCTTATACTTGGGCATTATTGAGTTCAATGCCTGATATTGAATCAAAAGAAAGATTATTAGCTATTCCTGGTACACCACCAAATATGTTATTCCCACCAAAAGGAGATGCTTTTGCTGAAAGAAATCAATATGCAATGAAGATTGACTTTGAGAGACAACCACCAATGTTCAAAATTAGTGATACTCACTATGCTGCAACATGGTTGTTACATAAAGATGCTCCGCATGTTGAGATGCCAGATCTAGTTAAGAGAAGAATCGAAAGAGCATTAGCACATACGAGTAGTGAGGTGAGCAATAATGGCTAGTAAAGTTAATATCGAAGAAAATGCGATTCTTAATAAAGAAACGCCAGTATTGAGCCTTAAGAACCTGAAAATGTATTTTAAATCAGGTCATGGAAGGAACAAGTTAGTTGTCAAAGCTGTTGACGATGTCAGTTTTAATATTTATAAAGGTGAAGTTTTTGGTCTTGTAGGTGAATCTGGTTGTGGTAAAACCACTACTGGTAGAACAATTATTAAACTATATGAACCAACAGATGGAGAAGTATATTTTTTAGGTAAGTTGATTTCAGCTGGCGTTCTAAGTGATAAAGAAGCAATTAAAAACAAAAGAAAAGAAGCAAGATTAGAGATTAAGGATTTAAAATTTAATTTAAAACAGGAACTTGCTAACCTTGATGATCCTAACAAAGCTCATGCGTTAAAAGATGAGTTAAAAAAGAAAGTTGAAGATATTAAAACTGCAAGAAATGAATTTGTTGAGCAAAGAAAAATGGCAATTCATCGTAAAAAGAAGACTGAAAATGTTGATTATGACTTAATGAAAAAAATGCAAATGATTTTCCAAGATCCAATTGCATCACTGAATCCAAGAATGACAGTTAAAGAAATTATTGCTGAAGGTTTAAGAATTTCTGGAGTTAAAAACGAAAAAGAAATCATCAAGAAAGTCAACGATGTTCTTGAAACTGTTGGATTATTACCAGAACATGCATCTAGATATCCTCATGAGTTTTCAGGTGGACAAAGACAAAGAATTGGTATTGCTAGAGCGTTGATTGTTGCGCCAGAGTTTATAATTGCTGATGAACCAATTTCTGCTCTTGATGTGTCTATTCAAGCTCAGGTTATCAACTTGTTGAATGATCTAAGAAATAAACTTGGTATTACCATTATGTTTATTGCTCATGACTTGTCAGTTATTAAATATTTCAGTGATCGAATTGGGGTTATGTATTATGGAAATTTAGTCGAGTTGGCTACTTCAGATGAGTTATTCTTAAATCCATTACATCCTTACACAAGATCATTATTATCCGCTGTTCCACTTCCTGACCCAAGATATGAAAAGAATAGAAAGAGAATCTCTTATGATCCAAGACAACATGATTATAGAGATAATCCGCCGACACTATATGAAATTAAAAAGGGTCACTTCGTTTTAGCGAATGATGTAGAAATTGAAGAATATAAGAAAACTTTAAAATAATGATAAAAAAGATTATTTTGGATTTAATTGGTGGAACATTTTTTGTATTCATTATAATGTATACAATATATGACGGAGTATTAATTCCATTATATTATTCAAATTCTTTGTTCACTGTAGGAATAGTAATGTTTAGTGCAGGATTGCTTACAGTAACAAATGCTTCAAAAGTATTCCGTGGTATAGGTTTTGTTTTCAAGAAAATGTTTACAAGAAAAGTTGAAAACTTATCTTATTACGAGTATTTATTAATGAAAGATGAAGAAAAAGAAAGAAGTACTGGTTATCCACTTTTCTTTAGTGGATTAGCTTTTATCATTCTTGCAATTATCATTTCATAATTATAAAGCCACATTCATAATAGATATGTGGCTTTTTCATTAAAGAGATTGAATTTAGTGTTTTTTATTGGTAGAATAGATATGTAATTTTCTGTGGAATAGTTTTAGGTTTTACCAATTATTATAATTATCGTAAATATTGAGGTATGCATATGGATACAAAAGAACTTTCAATATATTTAGAAAAAATAAGATATGATAGAGGTATGTCTCAAGCAAACTTTTGTAGAGGCATTGTTTCTATTCGCCAATATCAGAGGTATAAAATTGGATTATCGGAAATACCACATGAGAAAATTGATGCCTTTGCAGAAAAACTGGGTATAAACGCAAAAAAATTGTTTTCTGATTTTGAAAATGAAAAGCAAATTCAAGGAAGTAAAATATCAAATTACTATAACTATGTTGCTAATAAAGATAATAAATCTGCAAATATACTTAAGGAACAGATAAAAGAAGAGTTTATTATTACAGAGGATAACAGAAAGTATTATAAATATACAATAGCGGTTCAGTCTTTTTATTCGAATGAGATGAAGAAAGAAGAATTAAGTGAGATACTTGCAAAACTAGTAAATTATCCTGAAATATTAGATCAAGAGTACTCAAGTGATATAGATATTCTAATTCTAAGTTTTATGCTAAATGTTGTAAAAGGAACTGAACAAGACAAAATTCTACATAAACTTGATATGTTGTTTAAACAGTCAAATCATATTATCACTAATAATAGTGAGTATATTTATAGTTTAATTCTGATGAGGATGGCTCGTCTTTATGGTATGAGAAGAAATCTAAGTAGTGTTATCTACTATTGTAATATGGGTATTGAGCGAGGATTAAAATATCGACAGTATTATTTATGGGACTACTTTTATTACTATAAAAGTTTAGCTTACTATGCATTAGGCAGAATAAAGGAATATGAAGATTCTTTATTAAATTGTTATAATATATTGATGTTAGAACACAATGATAGCAAAACAAAAAAGTTTTTGTACCTGATTGAAAAAGATTACGAGATAGATTTTCATAGTTTTGTAGTTGAAGTAGTTAAAAACAGGAAACTAATTAGAGGCGATTCTTAACAAGTCGCCTTTTATATTTTTTTATTAGTGCTTTTTACTTTTAATATTTATTACAATAAGATATATTATAATTAGTAAGATATATTAAAGACATCTAGTATAAGGCTAAAGTATCTATATTGTTCTATAATTAGGATTTAAAATTTTTTTTTTAAGTTTGCTATTATAAAATTAGCTTATAGAAAATACTGTAAGATTATTGACAATTAGCGAACAGTTTGTTAAGATTATTTTATAATAAGTTTTTTAGGAGATATTATGATTGAAATTGATAAGTTTAAAGTACGTCAAGAATACATTGATTTAGATTTATATGATATGCAGAAAAACTTAGTTAAACAAAGAAGACAAAGAATACATATAATGAGTTTTTTGTTGTTTTCTTTGGTTTTCACTATAATATTTGGAACTTTAGAAAGTCCTTTTGATTATACTTTGAGTAATATTGGAAATCATTTTAACTCTCAATATCGGTGGATGTTTATTGTTTGGTCACTTACCTGCGGTCTAGCAATACAAACGGCGATTATATCATTGATTAGATTAGAAGAGTACCAAAGCAAGTATTGTACGTTATTTGTTGCTCTTGCAACCGCATCATTAATAGCTACCGGAATAATACCAGCTGTAGTAGAAGATTATCCTTTCTGGCATGCTGTTCACACTGTTACTTCAGGTTTAACTGCATTGTTTTTGCTATTGTCTCTAGTTCCTTTTGTACGATATTTAAGCAGAGAAAATCCAAGATTAAGATTAGTTATCGGGATTTGGCTAATTATTATATGGATTGGTTCTGTTTTAGTGCTAGCATTTTTTGGCAAATCCGGACTTTTTGAGATTTGGTTTTTCGTCTCAAACATTCTTTTCCTTCTTTACCTAAGTTTAGTTATGTATGAAGAAAAAATAGTAAAGCTTTCGGTTTTGTTTTTAAAGGATGAAGAAAACTTAAATTTAGCAATAGAAAAAATATTTATTGATTTAGAAGATAAAAAAACAAAGAAGAATCCTAAAAAATGAATCCACGCTAAACACTTTAAATAATTGTGAAAATGTGTTAATATATATATATAATAAGGAGGATAGATATTATGAATCAATATCATGAACCATATGAATTACTTAGTGAAGAAACTAAAGATATTACAAGAGCAATTAGATCACTAGTAGAAGAACTAGAGGCAGTTGATTGGTACAATCAACGCGTTAATGTTACAAAAGATGAAGAACTAAGAAGTATACTAGCACATAATCGAGATGAAGAAATTGAACATGCAGCTATGGCTTTAGAATGGTTAAGGAGAAAATTGCCAGTTTTAGACCAAGAGTTGAGAGAAAACTTGTTTAAAGAAGGCCCTATAGCTGGCCATCATGGAGATGAAGAAGAAGCTCCAGGAGCTGAAAGTTTAAAAATTAAGTAAGAAGGAAGGAAAGATTATGGATATATTTAAGAGAAGTCTTGCACCAATCCCTCAAGCTGCTTGGGGAGAAATTGATGAAAGAGCAGAAGCAGTGATTAACTCACTAATAACAACAAGAAAATCACTTAAAACACAAGGTCCGTTTGGATTAGATAAAACTTCAATTTCAACAGGTAGATTAAATTTAGTCGAAAATAAAATAAGTAAAAATGTCAATATTGGAAAATATGAAGTATTACCTTTAATAGAAACAAGAGTAACTTTCGAGTTATCTCGATGGGAATTAGATAATGTCTTACGAGGAGCAAAAGATATCGATTTAGAGTCTTTAGAAAAAGCTGCTACTGACTTGGCTTTGTTTGAAGAGAACGTTGTATATAATGGCTGTAAAGAAGCTAATATAAATGGACTTGTTAATGATGCAGGTCATAAGATGAAACTAGAATCTGATTCACAAACTATTTTGGATAAAGTTTCGGAAGCGTTATTTTTATTAAAAGAATCATTCGTAAATAAACCTTTTAATTTTGTAGTTAGTAAAGAATTATATAAAGCTTTAAATAAAATTCATGGTGCTAAACTGTTAAGAGATTTAGTTAAAGGAATGATTGGTGGCGAAGTTTATGTATCTGAAGTTATGAAAGGCGGCTTATTAATTCCTGTAAATCATGATGATATCGAGTTTACAGTCGGTCAAGAATACACTATCGGTTATGAAACTCATAACGATCAAGATGTAAAATTATTTATTATGAACTCTTATATTTTAAGAGTCTTAGATACTAATATATTAGTTTATTTTGAGTTTTAGGATTAAGCACTACGTTTAGTAGTGCTTTTTTTGTCATTGCGATTGTTAAACAATAGATAATTTGTTAAAATATTTATATACGCTGGAGGACTGACATGATAATTGAAGTAAAAACTATAAAACAACTAAAAGACTTTGTTTACTTTGTTAAGGATTTATATAAGGATTGTGAGCACTATATATATCCTATTTTTTATGTCTTAATTAGGGAATTAAAACTACATGTGCTTAAAAATAAGACTTACAAAGCATTGTTATGTTTAGATAATAATAAAGTTAAAGGTAGGCTTCTATATACTTTTGAAGAAAGCAATAAATTAGGAAAAAAGGTGTGTTATTTCTCTTACTTTGATGCTATTAATGATCAAAATATCTTTAATCAGTTGTTTAGTTATATGGAGAGTGATATGAGGGATAATGATGTAGGATATTCTGAAGGTACATTCACTCCTTACGACCCAGATAATCGGAGAGGAATTCTAATTAAGGGATATGATGATGACCCAATAATTTTTACTTCATATAACTATTCTTATTATCAAACTTTATTTGAAACTTATGGGTTTCATAAATCTCATGACACTTATTCTCTTCAACCTAAAATTAACGAAAAAAACAAGAAAAGACTTCATACACTAGCTAACTACTTTGAAAAAAGATTTTCTATTAGAGTTGATGAAATTGACTTAAAGAATATCGATTATGAGATTAATGACATCCACGAAGTTCTTATAGAAGCAACCACTGAAGTTATATATCAAGAAGCCCCTTCTATAGATTTAATAAGAGATGTCGCAGAAAATTTAAAACTATTTTTAGAACCAAAAATTATTTTAATAGCAAGAGAGATAGAGTCAAATAAACCAGTTGGGTTTACTTTTTGTTTGCTGGATTATAATCAAGTCTTTAAGAAGACAAAGGGAAGATTGAATCTATTTAAATTAATATTTAGTAAAAAACAAATAGATCGATCAAGAGGTATGATGCAGTATGTTATTCCTAAATATCAAGGAAGCGGCCTTATAGGGTATATGTATAAAAAAGTATATGATGCATTTGAAGAGTTAGGTATAACAAAGTTTGAAGCTGGTACAATGATGGAAAACAATCAAAAACCTTTAACAGCTATGAATAAGTTTGGTGCAGAAATTTCCAAAGTTTATCGAATATACGGGAAGGAAATATGAGAATGATTACAATAATATTACAAGTTATAGGAGTCTTTGTAATTCCTTATATCATCATAAGACATAAAAACTTTAAACTAACTAAAATGTTAGGAACGATTGGGATGGCTTATTTAGCTGGTTTAGTTGTAGCTGGTTTAGTTCTGTTAATAAATGTTTTAGGATTAGATTTTAAACTTAATTCTGATATCGGTGAAATCACTTCTTTCGCAGCTATTGGTATCGGAATCCCTTTATTACTGTTTAGTTCAAACTTAAAAGAAGCAAAAAAACTTTCTAAGATGGTCTTGCTATCCTTTGGTATCTTGATTTTTAGTGTAGTTATTGTAACTTCAATTGTTTTCTACACTTATGGAAATCAAATTGCTAATGGTGCTGAATTATCTGCTGCGGCTATCGGGTTATATACAGGAGGGACTCCTAATCTCAACGCGATCACCAATATTTTTGGTTTAGATTCACAAACAATTGCGCTAGCAAATCTATCCGATATTATTATAGGGGCTGTTTTCTATGTCTTCTTGTTAACCTTAGCTAAGCCAGTGGTAAATACTATATTAAAAAAACAAGAAAATGTAGTATATCTTAATGAAAAATCAGATATGGAAAATACTGAAGAATTTAATGTAAAAGATTTTAAGACTAACAAATCTTTATTGTGGTTATTTTTACTAGCCTTAGGGATGGCAATTATCAGTGCCTTAGTAGGTTTAATAATTTGGATTGTGCAAGGTTCAAAAGATGGAAGAATGTTTGATGTTTTGGTGCCTGCATTATTAATAGGAGTTACTATTTTTGGAATAATTGCTTCATTTAATAAAAAAGTAAGAGAAGTGAAAGGTACGAACATTTTGGGGCACTACCTAATACTGGTTTTCTCATTTGCAATTGCAAGTTCAGTTAACTTTTCAGATATTTCTGGCGATTTTGGTAAATTAATTGTCCTATATGGAATTATAACAGTAGGATCTTTTATGTTAAATGTTATTATTGCTAGTTTCTTTAAGATAGACACAGATTGCATGATAGTATGTGCTACTGCTGGAATCTATGGACCTGCGTTTGTTCCAGCGATTACTAAACAGTTAAAAAATGATGCTTTGACTGTTCCAGGTTTGATTGTTGGTTCAATTGGTTATGCTATCGGAACTTTTCTGGGACTGTTATTAGGATTATTATTCATGATTTAAAGGAGTGAAAAATGCCATATCAAAATAAGTATCTAGAACTATTAAGCAAGGATTTTCCAACAATTCAATCAGTGGCGTCTGAACTTATTAATTTAAGTGCAATTTTAAACTTACCTAAAGGGACAGAAATATTTATAACTGATATTCATGGTGAGTATGATGCTTTTAATCATTATTTAAAAAATGCTTCTGGTATTATTCAGGAAAAGATAGATATAATCTTTCCTGATTTATCTGAAATTGAGAAAAACCGACTAGCCTTTTTTATTTACTATCCTACAGATATGCTTAATAAATATCGCCAGTTATTAAATTCATCTGATTTCAGTGATTTGCTTCATGGACAATTGTTCCACATGATAGATTTAGCAAAATACATAGTAACTAAATATACCAAAAGTAAAGTTAGAAAATCATTACCAGAAGAGTTTGCATATGTGATTCAAGAGTTGATTTATGAGTCAAGCTCGCATGAAGATAAGGAAAAATATTATAAGGCAATAGTTGATGCAATTTTTCTAACAAAAAGGGAAAGCAAATTTATTTTGCAATTATCTAGATTTATAAGAAAACTAGCAATTGATCAGTTACATATAGTTGGAGATATTTTTGACAGAGGACCCAAACCGCACTTAGTTATGGAAAAGCTTTTAAAGATGAATAATGTTGATATTCAATGGGGTAACCATGATATTTCTTTTCTAGGTGCTGCTAGCGGATCAAGGTTAATGGTCGCTAATGTTATTAGAATCGCTGCGCGATATAATAACCTCGATTCATTTGAAGATGGCTATGGAATAAACCTAATACCTTTAGCTAGACTAGCTGAGAAGTATTATAGAAAAGATGATTGTGAGCTTTTTATACCGAAAGGCTATAATATAAATTATAATAAGAGCGAAGACTTATCTTTTATCGCCCGAATTCACAAAGCAATTGCCATTATACAGTTTAAATTAGAATATGAAGTAATCAAAAGAAAACCAGGATTTGGCTTAGAAGACCGTCTTTTGTTAGATAAGATTGATTTTTCAAATAACACTGTGTTAATTGATGGATTTAGATATCAGCTTTTAGATAATAATTTTCCGACAATAAATCCTAGAAGACCATTCGCACTAAATAAAGACGAGGAAGATGTAATTAATCATTTAACACAATTATTTTTACATAATGAGATGCTTCAAGCACATGCAAGATATCTTATCCAAAAAGGCAGTATGTATTTGAAATATAATAATAACCTTTTGTTTCATGCTGATATTCCAATGACTGAAGATAAAGAATTTTTGAAACAGATAATAAATGGTAAGGAATATAGTGGAAAATCTTTGTTTGATGAGTTTGAGAGATTAGTTAGAAGTGCATTTTTGAGTCGATATGATAAAGAAAATTTTGATAATGATTATTTTTATATTTTATGGCAATCTTCATCATCACCATTATTTGGTAAACACTCAATGAAGACCTTTGAGAGATACTTTCTTTCTGACAAGAAAACACATAAAGAGATAAATAATCCTTATTATAAATATCGTATTGAAGAAGATGTGTTAAAAAAAATCTACAAAGACTTTGCTTTAGATTTTAATCATTCAAAAATCATAAATGGTCATGTTCCGTTGGACATTACAAAAGGTGATCAAGTAATTCTTGCAAATAAACGGATTTATTCTATTGATGGTGGTATGAGTAAAGAGTACAGTAATAAAACAACAATGGGAGGTTACTCACTTATTAGTGATTCACATGCTTATTTTTTGGTATCTCACGAAAGATTTGAGACATATCGTAAACTAATTGATAATGAAAAAGACATAATTTCAGTAACTCGATCTGAAGAAATAAATACAAGAAGAACATTTATATATGATACTGATAAAGGCGAGGAAATCCAAGCACTAATCAATGATTTGCTAGAACTTTTGGAAGCATACAGAACAGGGACTATTACAGAAAAACGTTAAAAAAATCTCATTTTCTTGTGATTAAGAAAATGAGATTTTATATTTATACAAGTTTTTTTCTAATTGAGCTTGAGATAATATCGATTATTGTTACTGTGATAATCAATACGATTACGATAATACCGGCTCGTTCCCAAAATCTACTTCTAATAGCGAAGATTAAAGGAGCACCAATACCTCCAGCTCCAACTAATCCAAGTGTAGAGGCAGCTCTCATATTGATTTCAAATCTGAATAATGTATAACTTAAAAATTCTGGAGCAACTTGTGGTATAACTGCTCGAAACAATACTTCCATATTGTTCCCACCACAAGATTCTAAAGCTTCTTTAACTCCAATGTCCATACTTTCAATTGATTCAGAGTATAGTTTTCCTAACATACCAATTGAATGTATTCCTAGAGCTAATATTCCTGCTGGAGCCCCAGGTCCAACGATTCCAATGAAAATTAAAGCAAGAATTAATTCTGGAAAAGTTCTAATCATCGTTATTATGAATTTTCCTACTTTTGCAACTTTTAAACCAACAATATTCTGTGAAGCCAATAATGCGAACGGAATTGCTAGTATCCCTGATACGAAAGTACCACTAATCGCAATTGCGATTGTTTCAACTACTGCATAAGGCAATCCGTCAATTGTCCAATTTGTTAGATAATCAGTATCCGGATGAATAATCCCATTCCACATACCAATAATAGTACCTTTAGCTGAAGGCATTATTCCATTAAAGCCTAAGCCGAAGAATCCCCAGATAATAATCGAAATTACGATAATGAATATCAAGGTTTTTCTTAAAGAGTTTGCTTTTGGCTTTGTCGGAAGAGTTTTACTATAAGTATGAGCCATTATACTAACCTCCTTCTAATGCTACTAGAGATAAAGTCAATTATCAAAACAGCAAAGAAAGATATTATGATGATTATCCCTACTCGCGAAAACCTTCGCAAGTCTAAAGAAATCTGATATATTTGTCCTACACCACCAGCACCTACATATCCTAATACTGCAGCTGCTCTAACATTAACTTCAAATGCATACAATGTATATGACATATACTGTGGTAAGACTTGAGGTAGTATAGCATACCTAAAGATATTTATTTTATTACCACCTAATGAAGTAATTGCTTCAACTTGACCATAGTCAATTGCTTCGATAGATTCATAAGTCATTTTTGATATAAGGCCAAATGAAAAAATAGCTAAAGCTACAATACCAGCGAAACTACCTATACCAAAAATTGCAACAAACAAAGAAGCTAGTACTAAGGCTGGAATGGTTCTGAAAAAGTTTAATATCAACCTAACTGAAGTGTTAAGCCATTTAACTTTTATAAAATTATTAGCTGCTAAAAGGGCGGCAGGAAAAGCAAAAATAGCACCGACAAATGAACCAACAATTGCCATTTGTACTGTTTCTAGTAAAGGTTTTATAACATTATCAGCATAGTCCCATGCTGGAGGAAAGAACATTGAATTAAGCAATCTAAATGCATATTTCATATTAACGATAATTTCGATAACATTAAATCCTGCAAACCAAGCGCTACTTATTAAAATAGCAGCTACCATAAATATAGTTGAATAGAACTTGACTCTACTCGGTCTCTGTGGCAATTTATGAACGAGTTTATGATCCATTAGTCTTCTCCAACGAAATCATCATGGCTCAAAGGTCTACCATATACTTGTTCAAGATCAGCAATGATTTCTTTGTCTGGTTTATCCTTAATTTGTATATCATATACTATTTTACCGTCTCTTACGCCAACTATTCTAGTTGCATACTCTAAAGCTAAATCAACATGGTGAAGATTAGCAATAGTTGTTATTCCGTCTTCAACATTGATTTTCTTTAAATATTTCATAACTTCAAAAGTAGTTATAGGGTCCAAAGAGGCAACTGGTTCATCTGCTAGCATAATTTTTGCCTGTTGTGCTAAAGAACGTGCAATAGCAACTCTTTGCATTTGGCCTCCGGATAGTTGACTTGCACGATGGTATGTTTTTTCTAGAATATCTACTCTGTCTAATGCTTCAAAAGCAATTTCACGGTCATGTTTTGGGAAAAGACCTAAAATTGTTCGCCAAGTAGGATTATATGATATTCTACCTGAAAGAACATTTTGAATAACAGACATTCTTTTGATAATGTTAAAATTTTGAAAAATCATACCAATATTTGCACGCATTTTTCTTAGATTTTTCCCCTTAATTTTAGTGATATCAATTTCTTTTAAATCTAAGGCTTTTTCATCAAAATCAGAGTTGTCTCCTTTTCTCTTTGCAATAGCTTTTTCAAAATTGTCACCATACATATCATAAGTATTAATGTCAACATTATTAAAATAGATATTACCTTCAGTAACAGGAATAATCTGATTTATAGTCCTTAGAAGAGTTGATTTACCAGCTCCTGATAAACCTAAAATTGCAACAAATTCTCCCTCTAAAATCTCAAGATTGACATTTCTTAAAGCGACTGTTCCATTATCATAGGTTTTTGATACGTTTACGAACTTTATCATGTTTGTTCTCCTTTAGTATAATAGCCACCAATAAGGTGGCTATTTTTCACATTTTTAAAAATTAACTAAAATCCCAATCTTCTTGTCTTTCAAGATAAGTTCTTACGATGTCATATTCTGAATCAACTGCTTCAGCATATCCTTCATGATTATAAACAGCTCTTATTATTTCTAATCCAGCTTCAGATTGTGAAATAGCGATGAAAGCTGCTTTAATTTTTGCTACTAAATCTTTATCAAGATTTGGAATAACAGAAATTGTGTCATTTGGAATACTTTCTGTATTTGTTACAAAAACAACTTTGTCATAAACATCTGTATATTCACTTGCAACTAAACTTCTAGCATCTTTGAAAGTGAAAGCTGCATCAGCTTGTCCATTATAAACAGCTAATATTGCATTGTCATGACCTCCAGCATTAACCCAAGTTACATCATTTTGTGGATCGATATCATTGTCAGCTAGTAAATTAGCTGGCCAAACAAATCCTGAAGTAGAAGTGAATGATGAGATAGCAATTGTTTTCCCTACTAGGTCAGCAACAGATTCGATTCCAGAATCAGCTGCAACTACTAGTTGTGATTTGTATCCATCAACAAGCGGTTCGTTAACTAATAAAGTTCCATCATCTGCAACATCATATCTTAATGATTTAAGAATAACATCAGCTGCACCTTCATCATGTGCAAGAACATAAGAAGCAGTAGCTAATAAACCTACGTGTACTTGTTCAGATTTCATAGCTTCGATTAATGCATTATAATCAGTAGCTATTGTAACATTTACTTCCATATCAAGTTCAGCTTCAAGTAGATCTTCAAGAGGTTGTCTTTGAGCGTCTAATACTGCAGCATCTCTTGATGGAATTAATTGTACTTCAAGTACATCTGGATTAACACTATTGCCACCACAAGCTAATAGAGTAATCGCTAACACTAAAACAAGTAAAATCGAAAAAACTTTTTTCATATAATATTTTCTCCCCCTTAATATTATTACTAATTCTATTTTACTACAAAAAAGACAAAATAAAAGAAAAAAATCAAAAAAAACAAAAAAATAGTGTAAAATAGATGTAAAGGGGAATGATGATATTATGGAATGTATTTTTAAACTAAGATTATTGTGTACAAGTGATATTCATGGAAAGATTATGCCCCTCAATTATGCTGATAATTCGTTAGAGAATAAGGGTTTAGCAATCATAAGCAATGTTATTAAGGATTTAAAAACTGCAAGAACTATTATGATTGATGTTGGCGACATTTTACAAGGTAGCCCCCTTATGTATTTCCATCAGCTTAATCGAATGAATTACGAGAATCCAATTGTTACTTGTTTTAATCATATTGGTTATGATTATTTTGTTCCTGGTAATCATGATTTTAACTACGGATTAGAGTATTTACATGAGTTTATTAAAAAGATAGAAGCCAAAACTCTTTGTAGTAATATTTTTGATAATGAGGGTGATTTACTTTTTCGCAATGATTATGATATTATTAACTATGATGGAGGTCCTAAAATAGCGATCATAGGTGTAACAACACAGTATATACCAAACTGGGAAAATCCAATAAATATCAAGGGTCTCTTTTTTGAAAATGCTTTTTCTTCAGCAAGAAGAATTATCAAAGACATCAGAGATAATGGAAAAGCAGACTTGGTCATTCTTGCTTATCACGGTGGGTTTGAAAGAGACTTACATAGTCATGAGTTCTTTGTGAACGATACAGGAGAAAACTTAGGATCGAAAATACTAGAAGAAATTTCTGGTATTGATTGTTTAATTACTGCTCATCAACACCGGGAGATATCTGAAAAAATTGGAAATACAATAGTTATGCAAGTTGGTTCATCAGGAAGTAATGTTGGTATGGTTGATTTTGAATTTGCTTATGATGGGAAATGGAATCTAATCGAATCAAAAACTGAATTAGTTGAAACTAGTAAATATGAACCAGATTTACAGTGTGTTGAAAAATTATCAGATATAGAGTCAGCGTGCCAGGTTTTTTTAGATAAAAAAATTGGGAATGTGGTTTATGACAATCTAAGTGTCGGTGATATGTTTAAAGCCAGATTAAATAAACACCCAATTGTTACTTTTATTAACAAAGTTCAACTTGAAGCTTCTAAAGCAATGGTGTCCGGTACATCGTTACCTAATTCTGTTACAGGCTTTTCAAAAAGTATAACAATTAGAAATGTTTTATCTACCTATGTTTATCCGAATACTTTAACAGTACTTGAAGCTAATGGGTTACAACTAAGGATGATTTTGGAAAAGAATGCAGAATATTTTATCTGTGAAGACGGTATAATTAAATCTAATCCGCGCTTTTCTTATCCAAAAGTTCAACACTATAATTATGATATGTTTGATGGTATTGAATATATTATTGACATAGATGAGCCTTTTGGATCGAGAATAAAAGAGATTAAATATATGGGAAAAACCATCCTTGATACAGATGTTTTTACTTTGGTAGTTAATAGTTATCGAGCTTCAGGTGGAGGCGATTTTGAAGAGTTTAAAAAACTTAAAATTATCAGAGAAATTCCTTTTGATATCGCAGAATTATTAATTGATTACATAGTAAAACACCAAGACATTATTGTTGAAGACATAAAAAACATCAAGATATTAAGTAAAAATTGTTAAGAGTTTTGGCAAGTTATAGTATTAATTACCATTTTATGCTATAATAAAATTTAACAATTTTTGCTTTTTTCTTAAAATATTTTTTTTAGTTTCTTATGAAAGCGCTTAAGCGAGGTTTTTATGGTAGATGGTATAGTTTTAGCAGGTGGATATTCATCAAGATTTAAACAAAATAAAATGACAGTCATATTTAAAGACAAACCCTTAATTATGCATACTATAGACACTATGAGTTTAGTATGTAATAAAATCTTTATAGTAACTGGCTTTTATCATCAAGAAATAGAAGAGTTACTCAAAGGTTATTCAAATATTCAACTCATCTATAATAAAAACTACAATCAAGGTATGTTCTCATCTGTTAAAGTTGGTGTTGGGCAAGTTAACCATGATTTTTTTATCATACCCGGTGATTGTCCTCTAGTTAAAGAAGAAGTTTATCAAGAATTACTAAATGCTGATGGGGATATTAGAGTTCCTAGTTATAATCATCGTTTAGGACATCCAATTTTTATGCATTATAAATTAAAAAACGTGCTTTTGCAAACTGATATGGAAAATCTAAAGGATTTTCGAAACAACCATGATTTTAGAATTGTTGAAGTTGAAGATCAAGGAATCCTATCTGATATTGATACAATTTCTGATTTAGATAAAATTACAGGAAAGGAATGATATTTTGGAAATAAAAGAATATATTGCAGCAGATTCTATTGAAAACGCTTATAATCTGCTAATAGCTAATCAAAGAAATCATTTGATAGCAGGAGGGGCATGGATTAAGATATCACTAAAAAACGTTGATAGTTTAATTGGCTTAGAGAATTTAGGGTTAGATTATATAAAAGAGACTAATGATTTTTTTGAAATCGGAGCTATGACTTCTTTAAGAGATTTAGAGGTAAATGCAGGAGTAAAATCATTAGGCTCAGGGATATTATCAAACGCAATAAGTCATATTATGGGTCTGAATATTCGAAACTTAGCAACCATTGGTGGAAGTATTATGGGTAAGTTTGCTTTTTCTGATTTGTTTGCTGTCTTGTTGGTTCTTGATACGAAATTAAGTTTTTATAATTTAGGTGAGATTTCTTTACAAGAATTTTTAGACACACCGAAAATGCCTAAAGATATCCTGCAAAGTATCAAAATCAGTAAAGAGAGTAAATCAGGTTATTTTAAAAAAGTCGCAACTACTCATTTAGATTTTGCGATTGTTAATATTGCTATATCCAAAGGAAAACATTATAAACTAGCTGTAGGGTCAAGGCCCAAAAAAAAAAAAAAATTAATGCTTAGGTCG
>NPID01005427.1_pt1 | contig 22539 bp, 16 predicted proteins | sample 8637491 | NCBI WGS metagenome assembly NPID01 (sample SAMN07420843, study PRJNA396082) | bioreactor metagenome | isolation source: sample BA6 brine-fed electro-methanogenic bioreactor BA | place: Japan: Kochi | collected 2016-06-14 | reverse complement strand
AGAGGTTTATGAATGTAGCTATTTTAGGATTTGGGACAGTCGGAAAAGGTGTTTTTGATATTATTATCAAAGATTTTCCTGATATAACTATCAAGGCTATTCTTGTTAAAAATCCAAATAAACATCAAGAAGTATCAAAACTAATAGTTGATAATATATCAACTATTCTTGAAGATGATAGTATTGATGTTGTGATTGAAGTCATTGGAGGTAAAGACATAGCTTATAATTATGTGAAATTAGCTCTAACCCATAGAAAGCATGTCGTAACTGCTAATAAAGCTTTAGTTTCAGCTTGCTTTAAAGAAATGCATGAGCTTGCTAGGAAAAATTTTGTTCAGTTTCGTTATGAGGCTAGCGTTGGTGCAGCTATAAATATAATTGATCCACTAAATACGATTAGAAAGTTTAATAAGATAAATAAAATTGTAGGAATCATCAATGGTTCTACCAATTTTATTTTGTCTAAAGTATTTTTAGAGAACAAATCATTATCAGAAAGTTTAGAGGTTGCCAAATCATTAGGTTATATTGAAACCGATGCAAGTGATGATTTAGATGGGTATGACTTATTAAGAAAAATAAATATTCTATCGATGATTGCTTATTCTAGAGAGATTGAAGAAAAAAATATACTAAGAGTGCCACTTTCTAGTCTTAGCGATAATATGATTGAATACTTAAAAACGAATGATTTATCTCTTAAGTATATAGCTTCATCTTTTTTAAACGAAAACCAAATAAGTATACAATTAGAACCTGTTATAGTTTCAGAGAATAGTCTTTTTTATCAAGTCAATTATGAAAAAAACTGTATAATACTAGAAGGAAAATACCATAAAGAGCAAGCTTTTATTGGCGAAGGGGCAGGTAGATATCCGACGGCTAGTGCGGTTATCTATGATTTGCTTAAAATAAAAGCGAACGAATCATTTTCTGTGGATGTAAGCAAAGATTATTTCATAAATCAGAGGATGATTAAGTCTGATTATTTAGTTGAAGATCATCAGGGTATTAAAAGAATTAATAACATTTATTTACAAGATTTACTGGAAGATGAAAGCATTCTATGCTTAGTAAGAATTGGAGAAGTCTATGTATAAATTACTGGCGATTGATATGGATGGAACTTTACTTAATAGTCGAGAAACTATCAGTGAAAGAACAAAAGACGCAATAGATCAATGTAGTAAAAAAAATATAAAGGTAGTAATCACAACTGGAAGACCCATTCAAGGAGTAATGAAATACTACAATCTAGTCAATGTTGATGATTTGGTAATAACCTATAATGGTGCAAAGATTTATGATGTAAAAGAAAAAACTACTTTGTTTAGTCAAGATTTAGAAGCGATAGATGCAAAAGAAATCTTAGAAGAAGCAATCTCTAACAAATATAGTTTAATCTTTTGGTCTAATAATAAGTTATATACCAACATAATAGATGACTATGTTCTAGAATATCACCGTTTATCAAGTGTAAATCCAATTGTTATCAATGACTTTACAGAAGTTATGAAACAAGGAATTACTAAGATTATCTGGATTGACTCTAGGGAAAAGATCTTAGAGTATTTACCTAAAGCAAAAGATAAATATAGTAAAAGAGTTAGTGTAACTATTTCTAAACCGGAGTTTTTAGAGTTCTTTATGAAAGACATTTCTAAAGCTAGCGCGCTTGACTTTATCGCCTCAAAGTATCAGATAAAAAGAGAAGAAATTATAGCGATTGGCGATGCGTTAAATGATATTGAGATGATTAAATATGCTGGCTTAGGTGTAGCTATGGGAAATGCTAATGAAGAAGTTAAAAGCTATGCTGATTATGTATGTAAATCCAATGATGAAGATGGTATTGCTGAAGTAATTGAGAAATTTATATTGAACATCGAATAATTCAATTAGGCATCATGATTTCGTGATGCCTTTTAGTTGCATAGTTATTTTGGTTAACTTCTGTGCTTCCAAGTTAAAATTAAGTTTCAAGATGGTAAAGTATGTTATAATAAACTATTAAAATATTATGGGGAGAATCACTTTATGAAAAAAATCTTAGCTTTTAGCTTTACAATATTTTTTGCAGGATTAGTATTAGCTTGCAATTTAAATCCAACTACTACTGTCACGGATCCTACAACGAACACAGTAAGTTCAGTTAGTAGTACGGATCCAAGTAGTAGTGCAACTTCATCAACAAGCTCATCCACAACACCGTCTACGACTGAGACAACTACTTTAGAGACTTCTACGGTGACAACGACTCAAACCACAACTCAAAGTACGACTGCTTCAACAACAGAAGAAGACTTTATAGAAGCTTTATTGTCTCAGATGACTTTAGGACAAAAAGCTGCGCAGATGGTGCAGGCTGAAAGAAATGCAATCAGTTTTGAACAGATGCAAACCTATGGAATTGGTTCAGTTTTAAGTGGTGGAGGATCTCATCCTGATGGTTATGATAGTTCTCCTCAAGAATGGTATGATATGTATTATAATTACCAACAAGCCGCTTTAGCTTCAAGTAGTGGAGTGCCAATAATCTATGGAGTAGATGCAGTTCATGGCCATAATAATTTATATGGGGCCACAATCTTCCCTCATAACATTGGTTTGGGAATGGCTAATGATAGTGATTTAGTTTACCAGATTTCTCAAGCGACTGCAAGAGAAATGTTAGCTACAGGAATTAGATGGAATTTCGCTCCAGCTTTATCTGTAGTCCAAAATATCAGGTGGGGAAGGACCTATGAAGGGTATAGTGAAAATCCTGAGATTCATGAATCATTAACCGCAAGTGCTATTTTAGGATATCAAGAAAATGGGGTATCAGCAACTGCCAAACACTATCTTGGCGATGGTGGAACAAGCGATGGTGTTGATCAAGGTAATATGATAGCTACAGAAAGTGTTATTAGAACTTTGCATTTAGCTCCTTATTATCAAGCTATTGAAGCTTCAGTTGATACGATAATGGTTAGCTTTAGTTCAGTTAATGGTATAAAAATGCATGGTAATCCATATTGGGTAAATGATGTTTTAAAAACAGAATTAGGTTTTGAAGGTTTTGTTATAAGTGATTGGAATGGAATTCATCAACTTCCAGGTGATTATTTAAATCAAGTTGTATTGGCGATTAATTCTGGTGTTGATATGTTAATGGAACCTTATGATTGGCTAAGTACAATTGAAATGATTATTCAAGGAGTTAACCAACAAAGAATTTCCTTAGAAAGAATTGATGACGCAGTAAGAAGAATTTTAACTGTGAAATATAACCGTGGTTTATTTGAAAATCCATACTTTAGTTTAAGCGATAGTTACATATATAATTCTGATCATCAAGAACTAGCAAGGGAAGCAGTAAGAAAATCTTTGGTTTTATTAAAAAATGATAATAACTCTTTACCTTTAACCAAAAGTGATAGTATTTATTTAACTGGTCCAGCAAGTGATCATGTAGGATATATGGCTGGAGGTTGGACAACTTATTGGCAAGGCAATGACCAAGCAAGGATTGGTGTTGGCACAAGCATAAAACAAGCTTTTGATTTAGTTCTATCAGCGAATACAAACGCCCTAGAAAGTTCTTGGCAAAATGCAGATACTGTTGTAGTGGTTTTAACGGAATTACCATATTCAGAAGGAGTTGGTGATAACAATGTATTGACTCTTACTGGTGGGAATGCTCATCCAGATAATATTCTAGCATTACAAACCGCTGAAGCAGCTCATAATGCCGGAAAAAATGTTGTGGGGGTTTTAATTAGTGGTCGGCCGTTATTATTCGGTAATTATTTGCAGTATTTTGATAGTTTTATCGCTGCTTGGTTACCTGGTTCAGAAGGTGGATTAGGCATTAGTGATCTTGTCTTTGGTGATTATGATTTTGTTGGGAAACTGTCCTTTACTTGGCCAAGAGATTTCTCGCAAGTAGGTTATACATCTAATAGAGATGATTATGATGAGTTATTGGTATTGTTTCCATATGGATATGGATTAACCTATAATTGAAAATTCATATAAGTAATAAACTGACTTGCTAGATGCAAATCAGTTTTTTTCTTATCTTTAAATACTCACTTTAAAAATAAATGTATTAGTGATATAATTTAATTTGTGAAAAATCATTTTTATAATACGATTGCATAAACAGTTTATTAATTTCCTAAGGAGGCTACTTCATGAAACGAATTATTTATCTGATTCTATTTTTAATGTTATTTGCTTTAGTTGGTTGTGGATCTGAAACAACCACTATTTCAACTACGGAGCAATCATCCACATCCACATCAACAACCAAAGCTTTAGGTGAACTAGAATTTTCTCGGGCAGTGTCTGTTATGGATTATGCGGATATGTTTGAGATTACAGAAACTTCATTTAATCTTTATGCTAATTCAGCTGATATCGACACTGCTTATGTTGATATTGAAGAGTTTGTGGATTTATTAGGCGATAATATTATTGATTTTGAATTTGTAAAGAATGATCACTTTAGACTTGCCCATAGTTTTGTTACTGATGGGGGAATCTATCGCTTTTATATTGAGTTTCGGGCAAGTTCAAACGAAGTTTTTATCAGTGATTTTAACGTTTTAATGTTTTTAAATGTTGAAGATGAAAGTATCTATGAGACTGATTTACAATTAGTTGGTGCTTATCAATCAATGGGTAATTTAACAAAAACCATTGACCTTGATGATTATGATATTGATATTATTGAAAATAACGAACAATACTATATTCCATTATATCTAGCAAATTTATTGTTGACGGGGAATTCATTAAATGTGTATCTTAATCAAGATGAACTTGGAGTATTTGATGATTTTACCTTAGCTTATGAGTTTTTAAGTAATGATAGTTTAGGTGAAGATCTAGATGAGACGAATTTAAGTAAGACATCTGCTAATTTTGCGGCTTTATTATTTGATCATTTCTATGGTTTAAGTTCGGAGTATGAATTAGATAACTCAAAAGATATATTAGAAGACTATGGATTATATGATACTAATTCCATCGAAGCCTTTGACAAGATGTTTACGGAGTTTGTTTTAGAATTGGATGATCCACATACTAGTGTAATAGATTATGGTTATTTCGATCAAGAAGTAGAAGCAGTTAATCCACCAACAAACTCAAGATTGGTTAATATTTCTTATGCTCTATATTATATGGGAGCTTTCGAAAAACCTTATGAATTTTCTTTTACCGAATATGATGATTATTACTATCTTGATATTGTTGCTTTTACTCTAGATACGAAAGATTATTTAGCAGAGAACTTAGTTGATTTAGATCCTGATAAGGATATCTACATTGATGTTTCATGTAATTTAGGTGGTAATCTAGTCGCAGTTTTGGAGTTAATAGCTTATATGACGGATGAACCAATCTCATTGAAATATCTAAATCCTGCGACGAACACAATGACGGAAGAAGTATATCAATTATCTGAGGGTCGAGCCTTAGAGAATAATTTTGTGGTTTTCTCTTCCAATGCAACGTTTAGTGCTGCAAATCTTTTTGTTTCTATGGTTTCTGATAATGATTTAGGTTTAATAATCGGTAGATCTAGTAGTGGTGGTGGTTCTGCTGTTGCTTTTGCAGTTTTACCTAATAATCTAGTAATGACTTATTCCACAAATATGAATTTAACTGATTCAGAATATAATTCGATTGAACATGGGATTAATCCTGATATTACTTATGGTTCAAGAGATGATTTTGAGCTTGCATATAATAAGTTAAACCAATATTTTAATAATAATTCAAATTTTAATGTTATCAATAACTCCAGTGCGTTGAGCTTAGATATTGGTGTTGATATTGCTAGTATTTCAGATAAAATCGACTTTAATAATCTAACGATAAATGTTTATGATGCTTTGGATGACAGTTTAATCGATAGTTATGAAAGTGGGGATATTGTTTTAGATTACCAAAAAGCATTTAGTCAGTATCGTGATTTAATTGATATAGAGGTTATTGTATCTTATGAAATTTTTGGCTACGAAAGAGAAGAATTAATCTTTAGTCAAACTTTAGATAGTATGGCAGATAGATTTACGGTTGATACAGTAGAGGTTCCTGTTGGTCAAACAATCAATGCCTCAAGACATGTGTGGGAAGATGAAGACTTTATTAAGGTGGTAATAGAAGAAGCAGGAGTTTACAAAATAGGTATTAATAATGAGGTTATTTATGGAAACCGTGTTTATGATTTAGCTGGAAATGAAATAGAAAGAGGGAATTTCTTTATTTTAGAGCCAGGCACCTATATTATGGAACTGAACTTACCAAATGAGATTGGGACATATCGTTTGTTAATTAGTCAAATGGATGATGATAACTTATACGGGGTTGATGTCTTCTTAGAAGAAGGAAATCATCAAGCGACGATTAATATTGAGTTTGAAGGAGATAGAGAATGGTTTAATCTGATTCTCGAAGAAGAATCAGAAATAACTGTTTCTGCTCAAAGTGGCTTAACGTATTATATTGCATATCCAGATGGAACTATGTTTAACAATGCAAGTGACTATTTGCGTAGTAGTGAATCAGAAACCTTCATCTTGCCAAAGGGAGAGTTTATACTTGCCCTTCACTACCCACCTGTAAGTGCTTCTTTTACTTTTAACTTCTCTGTTGTGTCAGTTACGAATGATTATTCTGGTGATATTTATTTAAATGATGCTAATTATGGTGTATTAGTTGAAGGGGAAAATACAATTACTTTTAACGGAGCCTGGGATCAAGACATTTATGTTTTTGAGACTACAGAACCAGTTAGTGTTTTATTGGATGGTAATGATTTAGTTCGAGGTTGTTTAATAACTGGCGAAGGTAAGGATTGCCGGTATTCTAATGAAAAATATGATTTAGAAGCAGGAACTCATTATTTTATGTTTTTTACTTATGAAGATGATTTGGAATTAACGGTTTATGTTCAATTTCTTCAAGATTTAAGTAGTATTACTAAGATGATTCCTATAGAGATTGGATCTACTTTTGATGTTATTATCGAAGAAGATGAAGATATGGATTATTATACTTTTACGTTAACAGAACTTACAACCTTAAGTATAACCATGATTAACGGCCATTCTTCTAGATGCTATATCTATTTGGATGATGGCAATTTTGAATCGATAGTGGAGTTTAATTATGGTGATAAAATCTTCCAACTCTCTCCAGGGAATTATATCCTAGCAGTTGGGGAAAACATCTCTAATTTTGATACTGTAGAAGTGTTTGAAGTTACTATTGAAATTCTAGAATCAGCGGATAGTGACCCTAATGTTGAAGGTTTACCTGAGGAATCATATCGAGTAGTAAATCTTCCTGCTGATGTTACGGTACACTTCACCGGTGAAATTGATTATGAAGGGGATTGGGATATGTTTTGGTTAAATATCACAGAGGCTGGTATTTATCAAATCTCGTATTTTTCTACTAGAGATTTAGAAGTTTATGTTATTATTGATGGTGAATGGAATAGAGTTAGGTCTAACCGATCTATTGAACTTGAAGAAGGTAGTTATTATGTTTTGGTAAGACAGTATAGTGACCAAACTACAACTGATTATACGGTAATGTTCTTTAAAGACTAATTTATTTTATTAAAAAATGTTTATACAATTCTATCTGTAAAGGGATTGTAAAAAGTATTATTATTTAATGAGATATTTAAACACGTATTTCTAATTAGCTATTATTATTGTATAATGATAATAAATAGTTATTAAGCGATAAAGTAAAGAGGTAACATATGAGAAGATTGTGTATTTTAGATGGTAGAAATTTTCCTAAAGAAGATTTAAATCAAGATATATTAAAACTGATAAATCTTAAACCAAAAAAGTTCCAGGTCGATAGGTATATTCTTAATGACCTAAATATTAGTTACTGTATTGGCTGTTGGGATTGTTGGTTAAAAACTCCGGGGATTTGTCGTTTAAGAGATGAACATGCTATAGTCTTAGAGTCTGTAGTAAAAGCAGATGATGTTATTTTTATCTCGGAAGAAAGTGTTGGTTTTATCAACGCGACATTGAAGAAAACTATGGATCGCTTAATACCAACTGTTTTACCATATATTAGAATATATCATAAGGAATCGCATCATTACCCAAGGTATTCCAGTTCTGCGAATATTCACGTTATCTTTGTTAAAACATCATCAACGACTAATGATGATGTGAATTTAGTGAAAGATTATTTTCATAGAGTATCTCTTAACTTTAACAGTGAAGTAAAGAGTTTTACACTTTATGAAAAGGAAGGAGACTTTAATTATGAACTGCTTAATGTTTAACGGCTCTCCTCGAGGAACAGCAAGTAACTCTTTAGTAATGTGCAAATGGTTGTATCAAGATGGTGATGCAATTAATCATTTAAAGCAAGTCAGTAATTTCAATATCTATCTTAATGAGATAAAGTCCTATCAGAAAATTGTATTTATCTATCCGTTATATGTCGATAGTATGCCAGCGATTGTTAAAAGTTTTTTTGAATATTTATCTGATTACAAAGATGTAGTTAAAGGTAAGGATTTCTTGTTTATCGTTCATTCTGGTTTTGGAGAAGCAATTCATTCAAGAATACTCGAAAGGTATCACCAAATACTAAAAAATCGGTTAGATTTAAACCGGGTTGATACAGTTATCTCACCAGGTAGTGAGGGTGTAAGATTGATGCCGATTCAGATGAATCAAAAGAGGAAGAATCGCTTAATAGAATTTGTCAATAGTTTTAGAAATGATCAAGAATTATCGCTTGGGTTATTAAAAGAAACAGCTGGAGCGGAAATCATGAGTAAGAAGAGAAGAAGAAGATTTAAGTTTTTTAGTTTCTTTGGTTTAACAAACATCTATTGGAACCGACAGTTAAAACAAAATAACGCTTATAAAAATCGTTATGATCGACCGTATTCTGATTATTAAAAGATCTAAAAACATTTAAAAAGAAGCAATTTTTTTGCTTCTTTTATTTATTTAATTATTTTGAAACACATCGATTTTAAGATCTTGATATGCCTGACCTGTTAATAGTTCACAGACACTTATAACTTCTGGATCATTAGAGACTTTGTTTGTTGTTTTACGAGAATTGATTTCTTCCATAAGAATCTGATGATTCTTTGAAGTCATCTTAAATTTTAAGACAAAAAATAAGGCTAATAAAATAAAGATAAATGGGCCTGTGAAGAAGATTAATCGAATACCAGTAACTACTGATGAACTCTGTGTTAGGTTTGGTATATAACCTATTTCATCTAGGTAAACACCGATAATAAATACAGATAATGCTTGAGCGGTTTTTCTGATTAAAGTTGACATACCAGCATAGACACCTTCGCGCCTTCTACCGGTGATTATCTCATCAACATCAGAAATATCAGGTAGAATGGACCAAGGGACAAAGATTGCTGAACTTCCACCAACACCGGATAAAGCTGCAACGATATAGATTAAGAATGCAGGAGATTCTTTCGTGATAAATAGAGCAATGACTAAACCAACTGTCCAAGTAATCATTCCGATTATCAAAGGTACTTTCTTGCCATATTTTTTAGCAATATAACTATGAACTGGCATGCTTAATAATTGAACTACTAACAGAGTTCCAAGCACTGCTGAAAACTCCCCTTCTCTGGCAAGAACATAGGTTAAGTAGTAAATAAACACAGTAGTTAAAAAATCCGCTGCGGTTTGTGATGATACATAAAAACCAGCATGAATCTTAAAACATTTATTCTTAAATGATTGCTTAAACTCTTGGAATATTGATTTGATTGATGTGAATTGTTGAACTTGATTTGTAGCAACTGGATTTTCCCAAGTTAAGAATAAAACAAATACCCAAGGTATAGCATAGATTAACCCAAAGAGTATACCCATGATTAAATAACCAGTTGAACGATTATTAACACCTTGAATGATCATCATTGGAACTACTCCAGATAAAATAGCGGAAATTGATGAGAAAATCATACGATACATATTAAAACTTGTTCTTTCATCATAGGATTTAATCATATTAGGTAAAAGGGCATTATACGGTACCATTACCATAGTGAACGTTGTTGTAAAGAAAATATATGAGAAAATATAGTAAACTGCACTAAAGATTGAAGTAGGATCAATTTTTATCCATAGCATCGCAAAAGATAAGAAGATTGGAATAATCCCTAAAGCAAAGTAGAAACGCCTTCTTCCTAATTTGCTTTTTGTTCTGTCACTTATAAATCCCATCAAGGGATCTGAGACTGCATCCCAGACTTTTCCTATAAGAAAAGCTAGACCAGCTAGTTTTGCATTAAGCCCAACAACATCTGTTAAATAGTTTAAATAGAGTAAGTTAACTAATAAGAAGGCCCCTCCTGCATACATATCACCAATACCATAACCAATTTTGTTCTTTAAGGAATAATTCCTTTCCTCTTTCATATTATTGTATTCTCCTTTATAAAATTATGAATTTGTTGTTCATATTGAACTTTATCTTGATTCAATGCTTCTCCATGATCAGCGTTTTTAACTGCATAAAAGGATTTATTGCAATTTAAAGCAGAATAGATATTTTTTGCACTAGAAATATTAACAAACGTATCATTCTCTCCATGTATAATCATGGTTGGAACTGTGATTTGACTTGCGGATTTGATTGGAGAAACTTTATTAAAATTATAGCGATAAATTATGATGTTTAAAAAGTTCATAATCGGGTAGAAAAAATGAGGGACATGAGATTTTTTTAATTCTGTTAATAATTGAGTCTTTAAAGAAGCAAAAGAACTTTCAGCTATACAAAAACTTACTCTTTTATCTCTTGCACAATTCATCAAAACTGTAGCGCCGCCCATAGAAGAACCTAAGGTCCCAATAGTAGAGATAGGATTATCAGATAATCTTGAAACATAATCCAATACAGCCATTAGATCTTTGCTTTCATAATATCCAAAGCTCGAATATTTTCCATCTGAATCTCCATGAAATCTTTGATTATATACAATACAATCAAAGCCTAATTTAGCAAATATAGGAACATATTTAATAGAACGATACAAGGTACATTCATAGCCATGAACAATAATGATAAACTTATCATTGTGTTTCTTAGCAGGAAACCATAACCCTGTTAGTTTTAACTTATGGCTTATACTGATAGTTATTTCTTGATGAACTATGTTATCAAACCAGTTTTTAGTATAGGTCTTGAGATGAAGTTCTTTGTTCAAACCTTCCTCTAAACTCTGTGTTTTGGGATGGTTTGCTTTATGAATAACTAGATATGATATTACAAATAGGATTAATATTATCGGTGTAAGTATATAGACGACTATCATATGAACTACCCGATAAATGTATTATTTTTAAGAAAAGATTCAACTTGTCTTTTATATTCAGCCTTATCTTGGACATAGCTTTTTGCATGATCTGCATCTTTGCAGAGATAGACGGTTGCTTTTTTGCCAATAGCATGATTTAGTTTTAGACAATGCGTGATATTAATGTATCTATCATTTTCGCCATGAATTAATAAAACCGGTTTATCGAGGTTTTCAACGTGAGAGATGGGCTTGATTTTCTTAAAAGGAATTTTAAAAATCAGCTTACTCATAAGAGCAGTAGGATAGACCATAAAAGGAAAAATTTTGAATTTGTTCCAAAGCAACTCTTTTGTTTGGACAACAAAATCGCTGAAGGCACAATCACTAATTATAAAGTCGATTGAAGGATCATGACTTGCAAGCAAGACCGTAGCACCGCCCATGGATTCACCATGGACACCAATGATCTTACTTTTTGTAACATTTCCTTTTACCCATTTCACCCACGCTTTTAAATCATTGCTCTCAGCCCATCCTAAAGTACAAAACTTTCCTTGACTATTGCCGTGATATCTTTGATCAGGCATTAGAACATTGAAATTTAAATCGATAAATATTTGCATATATTTGTATGAACCATATAGAGTAAAAGTATGCCCATGCATGAGTACTATCGTTTTATCACTTTTATTATCTAACCATTTTGCTCTTAGCTTTAAGTTGTCATTAACAATTTCTACATCTTGAAAAACATATTTACTGATAACATCTTCATTGATATTACCGTTCTTAACTTCATTTTGATAAGATTCTTCAACTCCCCATACCTTTGGTTTGAAAACCGAAAAAGCTATATATGTGGCTAAAGTTAAGATAAGGATAAGTATCCCTAAAAAAAAATATACAAATATCATGATCGAACCTCCTTGAATTTAGTAAAGAGAAGTAAAGCTACAAAACCAATTCCACTAGCTACTATTCCTGTTAATCTAACACCTAAAACACTACCATCTCCACCAATCAGCAACACTCCAGTAAAGATTAACATAGCTAACATTTGTCCAAGTTTATTCATAAAGGTTTGGATCGAAAAATACATTCCTGCACGGTGACTGCCTGATTTCAATCCGTCATAATATGCGATATCTGCACAGATTGCATTTGGTAAAACTCCAAAGATAGCAAAACCAATTCCAGCAAGTAAAACAAAGATTATTGCTTGAATTCTTGGGTCAAATGGATATAACCCAAGAAAAGCACAGTAGATATAAGCAATAATCAAAAGAATCATTGCAAAAACACAAAGAATTTTCTTGCCGTATTTCTTGCTTAAGCGATTAACTAAAGGATACATTGTAAAAGCCAAAACTCCAGTAAGAGCTGTTATTATTGTCACCCAAGATTCTTTTAATCCTAGTAACAAGGTTACATAATAAACATTACCTGATTGAAAGATGGTAATTGCGATCCCGTAAGCTAAGAAGAAGATTTCAAATATCATAAAGTTTCTATTCTTTAAAGTTACTTTAATAGCTTCTCTAAAATTCACACTTGATGGAACTTGTTTAACATACTCTCTTTCATCAATGGCTATGATTGGGAATAACATAAAAATAAAACCTACGACGGCAAGAATACCAATGGTAAGTTGAATACTTAACGTTATGGATAATCCCATGTTTTCAAAAATCGGCCAAATTAACGATGCACCGCTAGCAATGATATATCCTAAAAACCAAGTTAATGCAATTAAAGTAGAAAGATCCAAACGATCATTCTCAGTTTCTCCCAATTCGCTTGTAAGAGCAAAATATGGAGCTACATACATAGTATACATTACGTAATAACCTAGTAAAGTTATGGTTAACCAGATAATGTTGATAGCGTAATTACTTTTGGTTGGCATTATAAATACTAAAACAGTCAAGATTGCAAAAGGTAAAGCGGCTTTTTTCATAAAAGGGATTCTTCGACCCTTAGGGTTTTTTGATTTATCACTGGCATTAGCTATCAATGGATCGGTTATTGCATCCATAAATCTACCCATCATTGTTATTAAACCAATAACGACAAATATACCTAGAATTGGTTGTCTTGGGATAAACTCAGGAATATCAGCTTGGCCTTTGGGATTATAAAACCAGAGTAGCCATACTTGAATTAACCCACTTAAAATACTCCACCCTAATTGCCCAAAAGCATACATCCATTTAATCTTTCTTGGTATCATTTATTTTTCTATCCCTTCAAATATAATATTTATTAGATTTTCTAACCGTTCTTGATAATTAGTTTCCTGATTGTAAATATAGAAACAACCACACAAATATAGCTCTTTAAAAAGACCGTTATCAATGTCTTTAATTAGTGATTGCTCTTTTGCTCTATCTAGTAGTTCAAATGTTGTTTCCCAATCTGTTTTAAAAAAATTTATCACTAAGTTGTATAAATCAGGATAGTAGATATTCAAACTTCGAAGGTTCTCATCAGTAAAAAGTTCAGAGTTTATTGGGGTCACTTTTAATAATTTTTTGATTTTATCTAGTAAATCAGTATCCAAAGCAAAAATTTCTTTTTGCCTTTTTTTTACATCAAGATGAGATTCTTTAATAATAATTTTGATCATCTCTTCTTTTGATGAATAGTATTTATAAAGAGTCTTCTTAGAAATTTTAAGATTTTTAGCCAGATTTTCCAGCTTAAAACCTAACCCTTCTTTATTGATAAGTGATTTCACTTCATTTAATATTATATCTTTCATATTTACCCCCCCGGAAACTCATAAAAAAATATCAGTTTCTATTATAGTTTAATAATATTGATTATTCAAGTGGGTTTAAAAATATTTCTTAAAATTCTTTATTATAAGAAATATTTGGTAAGTTCGTATTAAATATTATCTAAAACGCTTACAAAAAGATTATTAACCGAGTTTATTGTATATTAGCTTAATGTGTGAGATAATAACAAAAAAGAATAACAAGAGAAGAGGGATACAAGTGTCAGTAATTAAGCCATTTTATATTAATGATAATAGTGTATTAATTAATTTAAGTGTTAGTATGTGTAAAACAAATATAGAAGTATTAGAGAGTGAAGGATTTAAACTTGTCATTGATGGTTTTATTAAATCTATTTCTAAGAAATCAAGCCGATCATTATACCGGTTAATTTCGGTTGTTCCATCAACGGATGAGTTAATTGAGTTATATAAATTATTATTAGTTTTATCATTTGATGAGTTAGTTGAGACCAAGAAAGAGTTTATTAAATATAAAGAATACCGTCAAGATTTAATAACCTTTACAGATAGTCTTTATGATTATTGGCGGAACTTTGAACGTTATGGAATTATTCAAAGACAGATTTCTGATATTAGTACTGATAATTCCATCTTAATTGATACCACAACCAGTTTTTGGAAGAATATTCTATGGTTATATCGTAATCTATTAAATAAGCTGAGAGATAAGCCCATTAATATTTACCGACAAACACCTGGTGGATTTAATGCCGGTTTTATTGTTTCTCCAGCAAATAACAAGTTACCAAGTGAATATGAAAATTTGTATGATATTGATGTGATTAATGCAGTTGTTATTAGAACACCTTTTATTGGTCATTCTAAGTCCAATTCAAGAAGTGGAGTATTCCAAGAAGTTGACCATAATCAAATAAAAGATTTAAAATTGACTAAGAGACATTGGTTATGTTTTCCGATTAAAGTTGGTGACTTATTAGCTTATGTTTATTTCCACCGGACACTTTTACATCATGGAATATCTTTAAGCAATCTTTTTGAACCTGCTTTTGAAGAATATTTTAGCGGGGAATCACCTAATTTAATCTATGTTTATGGTTCTTCTGAGACTGAAGATGATAAAACTGTATATATTGATACATTAAATGATATTTATGTTGGTTATGTTTCAAGATTGCCAGAAAATGATTATTTTGGTTATATGAAGAAGATGCTTCTAACCTTACATAACTTTTATAAGATAAAACATCAAGAATTACCAATCCATGGTGCGATGATTAATATCTGTTTAAATAATAACCGGGAAGTCAATATCGTCATCATTGGGGATAGTGGTGCTGGTAAGTCAGAAACAATTGAAGCTTTAAGATTTATCTCTGATGAAAAGATTAAAGAAATGAACATTGTATTTGATGATATGGGTGTTTTCTATGAAAGAGAAGGCGTGATTTACGCTAAAGGCACTGAAATTGGCGCTTTTATCCGTTTGGATGATTTAGAAACTGGTTATGCGTATAAAGAATTGGACCGAGCGATATTCTTGAATCCAGAAAGAAATAACGCTAGGGTAATTCTACCGATATCTACCTATGAGTTTATTGCTAGAGAACATAAAATAGACTATGTCTTTTACGCTAATAATTATGAGGATAGTGATGATTCGCATCATATCTTTACTAGTCCAAAGGAAGCTTTGGAGGTCTTCAAAGAAGGCAAGAGAAAAGCTAAGGGAACAACCTCTGAGAAAGGGATAGTAACAAGTTATTTTGCAAATCCATTTGGACCAGTACAAAACCATGATGAAGTAGAGATAATCTTAGAAAGAGTCTTTACAAAACTGTATGAACAAAACGTAGTTGTTGGTGAGCTATATACCAAGTTAGCTGTAGACGGAAAAGAAAACAGTGGTGTGAATAGTGCCGCAAGAGCCTTGTTAGAGAAAATATCAAAATAAGTTTAATAATCTAAAAGGGCAGGTTTTTCCTGCCCTTTATCATATACGTTTGTGATTTTTGGATGTAAACGCTTAATTTGTAATAATATTCATTAAGATTAATGTCAGTACAAGAAAAAAAGTGATATAATATTTTAAAAGTTTAGGTGATAGATTATGTATACATCAACACGTAAAGAAGTAAAGGTAAAAGCTTCTGAGGCCATAATTAAAGGTTTAGGACCGGATGGCGGATTATATTTAAAAGAAGAGATTAATAGTAGTTTTTTTAGTAAGAACCTAATAGATTACTCTTATCAAGACGTAACAAAAGCGATTTTTAAGGAGTTTCTTGATGACTATAGCTTTGATGATATTTCTGATATCGTTGAAAAAGCTTATAATCTAGAAGCCTTTTTACCACAACCAGTTGTTTTAAAGACCTTTTCAAAGACTGGCTTTTTAGAATTATTTCATGGCAGTACCTTTGCTTTTAAAGATATGGCTTTATCGGTTTTACCTCTGTTATTTGCAACAGCTAAAAAGTTAAATAATATCAAGAAAAGAACAATTATTTTGACAGCTACGAGTGGCGACACTGGTAGTGCCGCTCTTAGTGGTTTTAAAAACTTAGAACATACCTTTGTGATTGTCTTATACCCTAAAAAAGGTATTAGTTTATTTCAAGAACTACAGATGTTAGAACATCAAGAAGATAATTGTTATTTAATTCCTGTGGAGGGGAATTTTGATGATTGTCAAAATCTTGTAAAAGAGATTTTTGCCACAGTGAATCCTCAAAATTCTTTGTTGAGTTCAGCGAACTCGATAAATATTGGCAGAATTATTCCTCAAGTAGTATATTATGTGTATTCCTATTTAGAGTTGTGTAGGAGAAGAGTTATTAATTTTGGTGAAGATATTGATGTAACGGTACCTACAGGGAATTTTGGGAATATTTACGCAGGTAGTATTGCTAAAAGACTTGGCGTACCAATTAGAAAGTTCGTTATAGCCTCAAATACGAATAAGGTTTTAACAGATCTTTTTCATGATTATACGTATAATATTAGAAGAGAATTTGTTAAAACAATCTCGCCCTCAATGGATATTTTAGTTTCTAGTAATTTTGAAAGATTTCTCTATGATCTTATTAAAAATCCTGATAGAGTAAAAAGTTATATGAAACAGCTTACGTCCGAACAATCGATATGGATACCAGAACTTAAGAATAATGATTGGTTTTATGCAACTTACGCTACTGAAGTAGAGACGAAAGAAGCTATCAAAGAAGTGTATCAAAAATATGATTATCTAATTGATCCACATACAGCAGTTGCTTATAGTTGTAGTAAGAAATTTCAAAATCTAGATAATCAAGATAATTATATGTTAATTCTTTCTACTGCATCACCTTTCAAGTTTTCGAAAGCAGTTATTGAGGCAATTTCTAATCAGAAATTTGCTACACTTGAAGAAGAGATTGCTTATTTAAAAAACTTAGATAATTCTGTTTATGATAAGCGAATTGATCAAGTCTTAAACTATAAAGTCAATGACTTAAGTTATAGTTTAAGTGGTGCATTAGAAAAGATTCAGAAAGTGATTGGTGAGATAGATGCTTGTAATTAAAACGCCAGCAACATCAGGTAATGTAGCAGTTGGGTTTGATACTTTGGGACTAGCGGTTAATATATATAATGAATTTAGCTTTGAAGCTTCTGACAAGTTCAAGTTGCTTGGTTTTCCGAAAGAAATCGAAGAGGAAGAAAATCTTGTTTTAGCCTCTTATTTAGCCTTTTCCAGAGAATGGATTAAGGAAGAAAATATAAAGAAAGTGGAGATTCATTTAGTTAAGAATGAGATACCGGTATCGAGAGGACTGGGTAGTAGTGCAACCTGCATTCTAGCAGGAGTAATCGCAGCGAATCATTTTAATAATCTAGGTAAGACATTTAAAGAATGCGTGGAGTTTTCTGCAAAACTGGAGGGACATGGCGATAATGTTTTTGCTTGTGCCTATGGCTTTTTAACGGCATGCGTATCTTTTGGAGAGACTTCTCACTATCAAACATTTAAGGTGGACAGCAATTACCGTTTCTTTATGTTGATACCCGATACTTTAGGTTCTACGAAAGTTTTAAGATCCGTTTTACCGAAGAAGGTCGATCTTGATGATGCAGTTTACAATCTCTCTAGAATTGTCTTTGTACCAAAACTATTTGAAACGCTTCATTTTTCGCTATTAAAAGCAGTCTTAACCGATAAACTCCATCAACAATATCGTTATCCATATTTACCGCTTTACAATGATATTCAAAAACTCAACAAAAGAGACGATTTTATAGTTTGTATCAGTGGGTCTGGGCCAACGGTATTGGTGATTGCTGAGAAAGATATCACGGAATCCTTACACCACCTTGCAGGTATGTACGAGATTAAAGAAGTATTTGTCAGTGAGGGTTTAAAACAAGAACTTAAGTAAATCGAAGTGAAAAAGAGGATGATCTAATGAAAAGCTATAATATTGCGATTGTAGGAGCGACTGGTTTAGTTGGCCGTAAGTTTCTTGAAGTCTTAGAAGAGTATCAGATTCATGTCGGAAATCTGAGATTATTTGCTTCAAAAAGATCCATTGGCATACAAATTAAATTCAAAGGTAAAGATTATCTGGTAGAAGAAATCACAGAAGGTTCTTTTAAAGATATGGATTTTACCTTGTTTAGTGCTGGAGCTACTATTAGCAAAGCTTATGCTCGACAAGCGGTAAAGGAAGGTTCTATAGTGATTGATAATTCTAGTGCTTATCGGATGGATGAACTTGTCCCTTTAGTAGTGCCAGAAGTAAATCTATCTGATGCCCTTGGTAAAACTTTGATTGCTAATCCCAATTGTTCAACGATTCAAGCTGTCGTACCATTAAAAGTGCTAGATGATTATTTTAAAATTGATTCAATTGAGTATAATACCTATCAAGCAGTTAGTGGAGCTGGACAAAAAGGGATTCATGCTTTAAATCAAGATAGTGATTTCTTTCCTTATAAAATCAGTGAGACTTGTATTCCCCAAATTGATGTTTTTTTAGAAGATGGTTATACGAAAGAAGAACATAAGATGATGGATGAAACAAGAAAAATTCTTCATAATGATGATATTAAGATTTCGGCTACTTGTGTTAGAGTTCCTGTTGTTAATTCTCATGCTGTTAGCATAAGAGTGACCTTGAAACAAGACTTTGATGTGGAAACAGTCCAATCTTTGTTTGCTAAACAAGCTGGTTTAGTAGTCTTGGATGATCCTAGTAAGCTAATATACCCAGTATCAACCAAAGCGAATGGGAATGATTTCATCTATGTTGGAAGAATAAGGAAAGATAAGATTAACAGTAAAAGTCTTTTGTTGTATGTTGTGGCTGATAATATTAGAAAAGGTGCAGCCGCAAATGCAATTCAAATTATGAAAGGAATTATCGAACATGAGAATACTATCTAAGTTTGGTGGAAGTAGTTTAGCTTCAGCTGAGCAATTTATCAAGGTTAAGGATATTATCAATAGTGATAAGACAAGGAAGATTATTGTTGTAAGTGCGCCAGGAAAAGATCAAGTTAATAAATCAAAAGTAACGGATTTGTTATTACTACTTCATGCTCATTTAGAATATGATTTTAACTATGACCACTTACTAGATAATATCAATCAACGCTTTAGTCAAATCATTTCTGATTTAGGGATTAAAAGTGTGTTCTCCGAGGAGTTTACTAAGTTCACTAAGACTCTAAACAAAGGCATCAGCAAGGATTTTTTAGTTAGCAGAGGAGAATATTTTAACGCTATTATTTTAAGTGAGTATATCGGTTTTACTTTTATTGATGCTAAAAAGGTAATTTATGTAAATTATGATGGATCGATAAATTATGATAAAACAGAAAAAGAATTAAAAAAGTTGATCCAAGATGATGGTTATTATGTTATTCCTGGTTTCTATGCTAGTACACCAGAAAAAGAAGTTCGAGTATTTAACAGAGGTGGATCTGATTTATCAGGTAGTATTATCTCTAGATTGTTAGATGTTGATCTATATGAAAACTGGACTGATGTTTCTGGCTTATATGTAGCTGATCCTAAAATCATTGATAATCCCAAAAGAATTGAAAGAATCACTTATAATGAGTTAAGAGAATTATCTTATCGAGGTGCTAATGTTATTCAACAAGAATCTGTAATTCCTTTAGATAAGACAGATATCCCAATTCAGATAAAAAATACAAATTCGCCACAAGATTTCGGAACATTTATCTCCAGGACAATCGCTGGAAACGGCGAAATCATTACTGGTATGTCTGGACAAACTGATTTTACTTCATTAACGATTATAAAGGATAGTTCCATCTCTTTTGCTGTAATTCTGAAAGAAGTCTTATCCGTCTTTATCAAGTATAAATTAAGTATTGAGCACATCCCAACAGGAATAGATACTATAAGTATTATCACAAAGACAAGTGATTTCAAAAAGGTCTATTTTGATTTAGTAAATGAAGTAAGAAATATTGAAGGAATAATTGATCTTTTTATTGAAGATGAAATTGCCTTAGTAGCTATTGTCGGTAGAAATATGTCGTTTATTCCCGGTGTTGCAGGTAAGATTTTTTCTACCTTAGGTAAGAATGAAATAAATATCAAAGTAATAGCTCAAGCTTCAAAAGAAATCAGTATAATAATAGGGGTTAAAAACTCAGATTATGAAGGAGCTATCAAAGTCTTGTATCAAGAATTCTATAATTAAAAATGAAAAGGTCATATCGGATGAGATATGGCCTTTAAAATTAGAAAAGCATTAAAATGTAATAACTTAGAGAGATCAAAACATTTGAACTATTATGAATGATGATAGAACCCCAGAGATTTCTGGTTTTAAGGAATACGAAAGCTTGAACAAAGCCTAAGACAAAAGAAGTGAGTAGCTGATAGGAATCATAATAGATTTTAAAGCTATCAAAGGTATATGAAAGATGAGCAACCATAAAAATGAAAGCTGATATTAAAGCTAGAATAATGGTTTTAGAACGGCTTATCTTTTGATTATTGTCCCACGCCCCCTTAACAAAGAGCATTAATAAGAAACCACGGTATAAAGTCTCTTCACAAAGTCCGGGTAAAGTACCAGTAAATGTTAAGTCTTTAATAATGATAGAAGTACTAGGCAATGACTCATTTACTAAACTGGACCAAGTAATTGGATCAACAAAATATAACACCAGATAAAAACTGATTAAAATTATTGGAAAAACAATTAGAAAGATTAGAATTATTCTTTTAACTGGCAATCTATCAGCTCTTTTAAAACCAATGTCCTTGATTTTCCCACCAATAAACAGCTTGTAACCAAGAATTGCAAATCCTAGCATAAAGAGTTGGGAGAATATTTTAATGACTAAGATTTTCTCATTAAAATCATTTAACCAAAGATAGATGTTATCAACAAGTATTTGTAAGAAGATATCAAGAAAAATAATATAGAGTAAGGGAAGAATATAAGGTAAGATTTTCTTTAACATAGGAATCCTTTCTAATACATAGAATAATTATTCTATTTCTTCAGTAAGAGTATGGTCTAAGACGTAGTATTCTTGTTTTTTCATGAAAATGAAGAAACAAACATAAGCCGCAAACCCTAATATTCCAGCTAGAATTATCAAAAAGTAACTTTGATAAATAATGGATAAACGATTTAGGATTAGTGATAGGATTGGTAGAGATATAAAAGCATAAAGATAGCCCATATCTAATACCACTAGTTTTGATAAATGATAAGCAATTATGATCATAAGTATCAAAAAATATATTACAAAACCAAGACTGATGTAGCCACTGATAGTAGATATTGTTTGGATTAAATCAATGTCATTGATTATCCTGAAAAGGATTTGTGTTCCGAAAATCGAAATAGGACTGATCACTGAAGTTACAATTAAAGATATAATATAGATGTTAATCGTTTTAATTAATCCATTTGGTACATTCAACTTTTTTAAATGATTACGGATAATAAAGTAAATTAAAATTACTATTATAGAAATATCGATTCCCCATAAACGTAGAAAGACACTAATTAAGTTTAATGAGTTTAGATTTTGCATAGGTGGTAGAGCGTGAAAGAAAACTGTGCCATAGAAAGTACTGAAAACTGTACTTACAAAATAGTAAATCAAAGGTATGATGTATAAGAGAGAAGCGTTTTTGGTTAGTTTTCGAATTTTTCCTTCCGCAAACATTTCAGTTTCTTCATAATGATTTCTTTCATATAAGGCAAAGAAGAAATAGGTAAAACTAAGTGAGAAAAAACTTAAGGCAATGGCTAAACCGCCAATTAATAAATGAACTTGAAAGATGAGATAGGGTAAAATATTCAAGCTGAATATTAAACCAAAAATACCGATTCTAGTAAGTATTTTTAAAATATATTGTTTTTTCTCATAGATAAATAAGGAAAAATGTAAGTAAATACCTCTA